>JAABUZ0100001079.1_pt1 | contig 55627 bp, 41 predicted proteins | sample 5562091 | NCBI WGS metagenome assembly JAABUZ01 (sample SAMN12813069, study PRJNA571459) | rock metagenome | isolation source: Antarctica rocks | place: Antarctica: Victoria Land, Linnaeus Terrace sud | collected 2015-12-21 | reverse complement strand
TCGGCCTCATCGGCTCGGCCTCATCGGCTCGGCCTCATCGGCTCGGCCTCATCGGCTCGGCCTCATCGGCTCGGCCTCATCGGCTCGGCCTCATCGGCTCGGCCTCATCGGCTCGGCCTCATCGGCTTCAGCTTGGCTTGCTTAATTAGCTTTGCCTTCTTGTTGTTCGGCAGCCCCGCAGCGGTAGCTTCGATCCAGCCACCAATACTCACCGCCACAGCAGGTAATGGACAAGTAGTACTCAGTTGGTCCTCGGTCACTCAAGTGAGGAGTTATCAACTGACACGCACTGTGACTGGTAGTTCTGGCCCCAATCCACTGATCTACAACACATACATCGGAGCCGCTAATGACGCAAATCCCAATATCGCCTACGTTGGGGCTGGCTGGACCTACTACAGTAACCCCAGCTTATACTACACTAGCGCTGATGATTACCAGGGCGACATTCACACCACACCAAACAACGGAGACTCTGCCTCCTACAACTTTTTTGGTTCCAATATCAGCTACATTACGGAAACCAATTCCAATGAAGGTCATGTTCAAGTCTACCTAGACGGCACCTTGCAAGCGACTGTTAACTGCAACAGCCCGACGCTCCAGAAGCAGCAGACGGTGTGGAGTATTAATGGCCTTTCTGACGGCAGCCATGTGCTGAAGTTAGTGAAGCAAGATGGATCATATATGGTGCTGGATGCTCTCAGTTTTGTGGCTTCCACTGGACCTTATACAGATGTTACCGTAACGAATGGAACAAGCTACACCTATCAAGTTACGGCCCTTGTTGGTAAGAGCCAAGTGTATTCGTCCAACAAGGTTACCGTCACGCCTACTGCCCCGCCCGGAATAAGTCTAGCACTCACGACCGCCGTCAACAACCAAGCCTCCTTGTCTTGGTCAACCGTTCCCGGAGCCGCCAGCTACAACGTAAAGCGCAGCACAACCAGCGGGTCAGGCTACACAACCATTGCTAATGTCACCTCCCCATCTTATTTGGATCACGGTCTCACAAACGGCACACCCTACTACTACGTTGTGACCGCCGTAAGCGGAACCACGGAAAATGCGCCTTCTAATCAAGTCACCGCTACTCCCACAGCGCAGGCATTCGGGTTCCTGAATGTTGGCAATGGGTCGGTGCTGTCTGGGCAAACGACGCTGTATGTAAGCATGGCCTCAAAAGCATACGGCAGTGAAGCGAGTCCCGTGACGTTCTCCGTAGATGGGGTTGTTCTCGACACTGGCGGCGATATGCAAGAGAGTTCTGGAAACGCCGGGGCAAACACGTTCTTTGTCCTTGCCACCGATGCGTTCGCAAATGGGCCGCATACGCTGAATGTCAAAGATGTAAACGGGAACTCGGCTACTGTAAATGTCACGTTCAGCAACGTGCTTTATAACGTGAGCATTCCAAATATGTTCGACGCTTCGGGAGGTGATGGCTTACCGACATCGGCGGCTATCGCGGCAAGTCTTACCTCCGCTCAACCCTGGACAGTTTCCATAGTAACGGTTGACAGTGCAAGTTCTGTCGTCCAAAGCTTTAACGGCAACTCAGCGAATATTAACGTGTCTTGGAACGGCAAAAACTCGCAGGGCGTGGAAGTCGCCGATGATGCCTACGAAGTTGACATATCTTACGGAAGTGCAACTCAGTCAACAGCGACAGGGACCATAACCCCATTACTCGGAAGCGGAATAATTAGAAGGAACCTGTTGTCGAAAAACAAAATTGGTGATTGTTTCATCATGCTTGACCAGGATGTATTTCCATCAGGCCCTGATATGATTGCATATCTTAAAACAATTAAAGCCGATCTAGCTCCGAGCAAGGGCATTGTCTGGAACAACTTCTCGTGCTTTCCCTACTCTACATCTAAGCAGCCTGGTTTGAACGCCAATGAGGTCCAACGTATCGACAACCACTTTAAACAGCCCCTCACAGTCTTTTATGTCGACTCGCATGGGGGCATCGGAACTCCAGGCAATGGGAATGGCACTTTCTTTCGGATTGGCGGGCATTCCTGGAGATCGAACACATTTTCGAGTCCTATTAGCTCAGCCATGGCGACGCTAACGCAATCAGCGAATTATGGTGTCAATAATCCTCCTGCGCTAGTATTTATTGATAGCTGTGACTCGGCATCTCCTAACCCATCCCATCCTTACAGCCCAGACCTAGGCTTTTCCGATGACTTTGACATCGGCGACGGGCCTAGCGGCTTCCTGGGCTGGAACGGCTTCGCAGTTCCATACGGTGCAGCAGCTCCACCTTATGACGATTGGACGTTTTGGCGTCTAGATTTGTGGGCACAGTTCACAAACTTCAACCAAACGTATGACACTGCGTATTCTAAATTACAGAGAGACTACAATACTCATGGGCATCGGGGCGGATACGATTCTGGCAACGGCTTGATTTTCCCTGACCAGACGATGGTAGTCAACTGGCTATCCGGGTCTGCTTTTTAGAAGATAGCCTCTACGATAGCGTTGAACATTTTGTTGTTCAACGCTATCGCGGCATAAGGCACAAAAAACAGATGAACAAATATCCCAAAAAATATCTACCTGTTGTTTCGGCATTAGTGGTACTCTGTCTTAGTTCAGCATATTATACACACACATATGTTGAGGCGAAAGCTAAAGCGAAAAGTGCTAAATATTTTTCTGATTTAGACGTTGTTGAGGCGGCAGGAGATGCCATAAAAAGTTATGCCGATCATCACAAAGGTCACCTCCCTAATTCCCGCAACTGGGAAGAAAGCATTTCCCCTTATCGGGACGATAAAAATAACACGGTCGCGCTCAAAGAACATCCTGGTAATCGACTTGCTATGAACAGCAGCTTATCGGGTGTGAACATCTATCACCTTGACTCTGTCCACGGTGACGGCCCCATTTTACTCTATGAAACCCATTCAAACACTAAGAACGCAAGCGGGCTTCCTCCGTGGAAGCAGTGCTATCAGTGCGGCGCGTCAACAAAAGGGCGGCTAATGATTGCTTTCGCAAGCGGATGGGCTTACTCTTATGCAGAAGGGCCAGATATTTTGTTCTTGCACAAGAAGTGACACACCAAAAAGAGCGTGAGGGCTTTGATCTCTCGCGCTCTTTTGTATTGTTAAAACCCCTGCAAGAAGCTGATGCCGAAGATGTGGCGGTGGACAATCTGGCCGTAATCTGCGCCGCTGGTTCCGTAGCCGTGAGAAAGGTGCGCCGGGGTAGAAGTTTTCGCGGTAGTCGGAGCGGTCACATAAGCTGCTTGGGCAGCTAAATACCCTCCAGCACGTCCAGCCGGTACGTTTCCTCGCGGTGGCCGCTCAGATGGCGCAGGCCGCCCAGTGTTAGAAACGCTTCGTGAACCTCGTCCCCGGTCAGCGGATAGTCATGCACCGGCGGCGTCCAATGCACCAGCATCAGCTGGCCCCCCGGCTCCAGATGCGCTAGTATTTTCTCCTGGGCCTTGACAAAATCATCCGGCGACCAGTAGTAGCCGACTTCAGACACGAGAATTAAATCAAACAGCGCGTCGGGGAATTGATCGGGAACCTGCATCTGCGCGATCTGGACCTGCGGGAAAGCCCGGCATCGTTCCCTGGCCCGCGCCAGCGGCGTTTCCGAGCCGTCTACCGCCAGCAGACGGCCGCAGCGTTGGGCAAGCATCGCCGTGAGAACGCCCAAAGAGCAGCCGATCTCAAAGACGTTCTGGTACTGGTCACGCGGCAGAGAGTGCAGCGTGTCGGCGTACTTGTCCTGCTCATAGGGCTTGGTCTCAAAGCCCCACGGGTCGGCATTCGCGGCGTAAACATCGTCGAAGTAGTCCGGCGTCAGCGTGTTCGGCTGGGCGATATTCACCATAACATTTTTCCATTCACCACGACAAGACCTCCAAATAGACCTCCCAGGGGCGCTCAAAATGCGCCAGCACTTCCGGGGACAGCCAGAACCCGTGCGGGTCGTCGTCAATCATATGCGTCACCTGCGACTTGTGCGCGGCGACAGCCAGACGCTTAACGGCGGCAGCGTCTCGAATATCCAGCCGGAACGCCGAGACTTCGTGCGGCTGGGGAACATCTTCCGGCGCGGCCCTCTCCCACGCCCAGACAGGATATTCCAGCAGGCGAGGCTTCTCGGAAATTGCGCCGAGCGCCGCCTGCAAAATCTGGCTGACGGCACGGTGATCGGGATGCGGGTCGCGCCGCCAGGGCAGCAAAATCGTCTGCGGCTTGCAGTCCGCCAAATAAGCCCGGCACCGGGTCACGGCCTCCGAGAAGCCGGGGGCGGCATTACCGGGAACCGCGCCGTCCGGGAGCCGCAGGAACACAAGCGCAGAAGCTTCCGCGCCAAGCCGCGTCAGCGCTTCCCGCGCCTCGCTTTCGCGCAGATCGCGCAGTCTCGGCGGCGGATACTGCTGCGAATTGGGATGCGAGCCGGTACCGTCGCTGATAAACAGCACACTGACGGGAAGGCCGAAACGGGACAGCAAAGCGATTGCCCCGCCGCATCCCAAAGACTCATCGTCGGGGTGGGGCGCGACAACCACGGTTTTGCCCCAGGAACACACCGTTTCCGGGGGAACCAGCGGGACGGCGGCGGCATCAGCCAGAAATCCAGCAGCGTGTTCAATGGTACCAGAGATCATAAGAGGGGATTGGGCTTTCAAGGACATAGCGCCCCGCGTCTACCAGGGCCGCATCCGAACCGGGCTGGCGCAGATAAAGAGTCAAATCACGGTGAATGCGCTCAAACGGGTGCGGCCGCAGCAGGCCGCGTGCGCCGACGCACCGCTCCGACAGCCGCAAAGTTTCCAGGCAGATTTCTTCAATCGCCGCCCGCGCCATGTGCGCGTACTGAACGACCGTCTCGGCGTCGGCCCTCGGATTATCCGCGATTTCCCCCGCGCCGCGCAGCCAGAGGTCGCCGGTTTCAATCAGCGACGCCATCTTGCCGACGCGCTCGCGTTGGAACGGGTCTCCGGTGCGGTTCTGGTCACGCAAAAAGAGCCGCGTCTGCTCCAAAACCGACGCCGCGCCGCCCATCTGAACCGCCATAAAGCGAATGCCGCCCCCGCCGAACGCCGGCTGCTTGTAGTAGTCGCCCGGCTCGCCCAGCAGGTCGCCCGCGCCCACTTCTATTCCTGAAAAATCCATGTGAACGCTTGCCGTCGCCCGCATTCCCAGCGGATGCCAGAACGACGGGTCAGCCACTGCCAGCTGGACGCGCTCCGTCGGCACGATCACCATCTGCCAGCCGCCGCCGTCAATGGCCCCGGTAATCAGTGGCCGCGCGACATGCTCCGCGCCGGACGCAAACGTCTTCGCGCCCCGAAGCTGAAAACGCCCGTTCGGCAGCGCGTGGATGTGAACGCCATCTTCCGCCTGCGTGTTCCAAACGCTGAACATCTTGCCGGCCTGGACATCCGCCGCCCATGACGCCTGCTGCTCCGGCGTGCCGAACTTTTGGAACAGTAAAAGCGCGTTGACATGGCCTTCAAACAGTCGTCCGACTGCCAGATTGCCGCGCCCAATGTGGCCCAGCAGGGTCAGCAGGGCGGGGGTTGTGCCGGGCAGAACGCCGATCCCGACGCCGCCAAGCTCCAGCCTCAGCGCTGTGGTCATCAGCCCGGCCTCAAACAGCCACTGAAATTCTTGTTCTGGAAACGCGCCGTCATAGTCAATCGCCGCCGCATGAGCCGCGCACCGCTCCGCGACTTGAGCCGCGCAGGCCAGCGTTTCGGTGAGCGCTTGGGAGTAACAATTTTGGGTCATAACGCTTCTTGCCGACCAGATTTTACCCGTGCAGACGGCGCGGCTAAACTAGGCACTCTATTGCTGCGTAGACATCGTATTCCAAATATGGTATAAACCGCGTTATGAGAAACCCGGATCGCCTCATGCCGTACTCCAAGCCGCTGCGCTTTGCCGGCAGTGCGCGTCGGGAAATCTCAGAAATGCCGCTGCCCGTAAAAACCAACTTCGGCTATGATTTGCGTGATGTTCAGAATGGAGAAACCCCCGCCGGGGCATCGCCTTTTGAGGGAAGCCGCGCCAGCGAAGTGATGAAGCTGACGGTGCGGCATGACGGCGATACTTTTCGGTGCGTTTATGCCGCCAAATCCCCAAAGGCGGCCTACGTGCGGTACGTTTTTCAGAAGAAGTCTCACTCCGGCATCGCAACGCCGCAAAAAGACATTGATGCGGTTTTTGCTCGCTACGCACAGGCCCGCGCCGCGTACGAAGCAGAGTTCGGCGCATCGAAGAGTAGGGCATAAAAAGCAGCGGTAACAGAAAGGCTAATAAAATGATTCCGGAAACTTCCCCAACTGTTGAAGACATAGCAGAAGACATGGTATTTGAAGAATCGAGCGGCAATGTCTTCGCCGATTTTGGCGTTCCTCATGCCGACGAGCATCTGGTGAAAGCGGATTTAGCGTCTCAAATCCGTCGGCTTCTTCAGGAGCGCGGCTTGACCCAAACACAGGCTGCCCGCCTGCTTGGAACCAGCCAGGGCCGAGTTTCGGAGCTTTACAACGGTAAAGTCGCCCAAATGACGTATGATCGCCTGCTCGGCTGGCTGAACGCCCTGGGAAACGATGTGCAGATTACCGTCATCAGCACGGGGGATATACGCGGCAAGACCCTCCTCGGTGTATAACAATCTTCTCGGTGTATACAAAGAGGTAGGGGCAAGAGAAGAAGGGCAGACACGGGGGTCTGCCCCTACTTTTTGCGGATTACTGGACGCGGACGCGGAAACGGACGAAGCCGTAAGAACCTGCCGGGGTGCCGGGGCCGTTGGCGGCGGGCAGGCTGGAGAGAATGGACAATTGATTGGTTTTCGTTTTTGGGAAACCGAAGCGGTGACTCTTGCATTTTTGGCCTGTCTGTCCATTTCGGGACAAAAAACGGGTAGTTCAGCAAAAGCAGAGGAGCAGGAAGCGCTTGCTTTCAGGGTAGATCGGCAAATCCACAAAGAAAATGACTGGACAGTACAAGATTCGAACTTGTGACCCCTTCGATGTCAACGAAGTGCGCTACCACTGCGCCAACTGTCCACTGGAAAAAGAGTATACTCGGCGACGCGGCAAATGTCAAGAGCAAATTTGAGCCGGATGGGAAAACTTGACAGCTTCTTTCCCAGCATGGTATACTACGCTGTTCCCGATGCCGCAGGCGTATCTGGGAGAACGATTTCACTCTATTCTAAACGAATAATCTAACGCAGGGGAGGGATTAGGTTGACCCAGATTCAGGTTCGGCCCAACGAGTCATTGGACAGCGCGTTGAAGCGCTTCAAAAAGCAGCTTCAGCAGACCGGCGTCTTGAAAGAAGCGCGGGAGCATGAGCATTACGAGAAGCCAAGCGACAAAAAGCGCAAGGCGCTCGCCGCCGCCATTCGCAAGATGAAACGGAATGAAGAAAAAGAAGGCCTCAACAAGTAGCCCTTCGGCCGCTTTCGGACGCACGCAGTGTCTCGCGGCAGGCGGGAGCGTGCGTCTTCTTTATTGATAGTAGAAACTCCTCACGATTTGCCGCACCTGTCGCGGCTGACTCTGCCCTATGGCAAGAGACCCTTTAGCTTTAACTTCATCGTTCCAGAACTCCCTGGGCCGGCTTCCGAGACGGCGCAAGACGCGCCCCAAAGAAGGGCGACGCGCCGGACCGTTCGGGCGTCTGCTTTCGCTGCGGGAATGGATGGCCGGCTGCGACTGGGGCCGTGCGGCGCTGCTGCTCGGCACCATCGCCGTGCTGTCCGCGCTCCTGTCCCTGCACCTGCTGCCGGACAAGGTCGCGCTGCGGGCCGGCGAAATCAGCGCCCAGGATGTTCGTGCCTTTCGCACGGTGCGCTATCTGGATGACAGCGCGACCAACTCCCTCCGGGCCGCCGCCGCCGCGCAGGTCGAGCCGGTCTATTCGTCCGCCCATGCCGCGTCGGAAGCCGATGAAACCATTTCCGATGCCTACCAGCATTTGCGGCGCGACCAGATCGCTCGCACTGACCCCGCCCATGCGTCCGCGGACCTGCGCCGCGAAGTCGGCCTGCTGGTTGACCCCAGTGTTCTTGCGCCGCTGGTCAATTCCCATGCCGGCGCGTACCATCTGGACCAGGCGGAGCGGCTGACCCATCAGGCCGTCCACGCGGCAATGGACCGCGAAATCCGCGACGACCACCCCGGCGACCTTGCCGAAGCGCGGGCGGCGGCCTCGGCCACGCTGTCGGCGTCCATGCTTCCCCGCACTCACATTCCGGCGGCCCTTGCGATTGGCCGCGCCGTCGTGCAGCCGAACCGCCTGCTCGACAAAAATAAGACGGCAGGAGCGGTGGCCGGGGCGGAGCGGCTGGTCGCGCCGGTGTATAATCAGATTTTTGCCGGGGACATTGTGATCCGCACCGGCCAGCTCGTGACGCCGGGAACAATCGCAAAACTGCGGGCTTTGGGCCTGCAAAACCCGCGCCTGGACCCCGGCACGGCGGCAAGCATTGCCGGCCTGGTCGCGTTCATGGTGGGCCTGGTCTGCTTCTGGCTGGCGCGGGATTACCCGCGCGTGTTCGCGTCCACGAAGACCCTGCTGCTGCTCAGCCTTTTGGTCACGCTGGGCGTTTTGGGCCTGCGCCTCGGCAGCGCTGTGCTGGGCGTCCGGCTGTCTCCGTCCCAATTTGGCTACGTCGGGATGCTCTGGGTTGCCGCGACGGGAATGCTGATCGCGGCACTCATCAAGCCCCGCGTCGCAATGCTGGTCACGGCGCTGCTTGCGGCCCAGTCGGGGCTGGTTCTCGGAAACGACCTGCGCTTTTCTATTTTAACGCTTGTTTCTACCTGGGTTGCCATTTACGCGGTGTCCGACCTGCGAAGCCGCAGCGATGTTTTGCGGGCGGGCGGAATTCTCTGCGCGGCGAACGTCGTTTTGAGCCTGCTGGTCGGCCAGATTCAGGGCGACACGCGCCCGGACATCAGCCAGTCCATTGTCTGGGCCTTCTTCTCCGGCCTGCTGTCCGTGGCCGTGTTCGGCGTCAGCGCGGCGCTGTTCGAGCGGCTGTTCGGCATCACGACGCCGCTTGGCCTCTTGGAGCTGTCCGACCCGAACCGGCCCCTGCTTCGGCGCTTCTGCGAGCTTGCTCCCGGAACCTATACGCACTCCATTCTGGTCGGCAATCTCGCCGTCACCGCCGCCGAGGCCATCGGAGCCGACGCGCTTTTATGCCGTGTCGGGGCTTTGTACCATGATCTCGGCAAGATTCAAAGAGCGCAGTTCTTTGTCGAAAACCAGGCCGGCGGCGACAATGCCCACGAGCGCCTGAACCCGTCGCTGTCGGCGCTGGTCGTCACGGCCCATGTTCGCGACGGTTTAGAAATCGCCGAGCAGGAAAAGCTGCCGCCGATTATCAAATCGTTTATTACGGAGCATCACGGCACCAGCTTGATCCGCTACTTCTACCATCAGCAATGCGCCGGGGACGACTGCGAGGCCGCGCCGGTCCTGGAGCAGCAGTTCCGCTACGGCGGCCCGAAGCCGCAGAGCCGCGAAACCGCCATTCTCATGCTGGCCGACAGCGTCGAAGCCGCGTCCCGAACTTTAGAGCGTCCGACGCTGGGCCGCATTGAAGATTTGGTCACGAAAATTATTGACGGCCAGCTTGCCGATGGCCAGCTTGACGAGTGCGACCTGACCCAGCGCGACCTGCGCGGCATCCGCGAAGCGTTTGTCCGTTTGCTTTCGGGAATGCTGCACTCGCGCATTGACTACCCCGAAATGCTGAAAGAGCCGGTCAAAAGGCCCGCGGACCTCACTCTGCCGACACCGCCTAACAATTCACTCAATACTTCACTTAATGTCACTCTTGATCCACTTCCAGACCGAATTGCCGCTGAACGCCCAAGCGATCTTGACCGGCCCTCTGGCGGCTCTCTTGCGGCATGAGGGCGTGTCAAGTGACCCGGAAATCAGCGTCGTTTTCTGCGATGACTCGTTTATCCAAAAGCTAAACGCCGAGTACCGTGGCAAAGACAAGCCGACCGACGTTCTCTCGTTCGCCCAAGACGACCCGCAAGTCTTAGGAGACATCGTTATCTCCGTGCCGACTGCCGCCCGTCAGGCCGAAGCCGCCGGCTGGCCTTTGGAAAGCGAGATCGCCCTGCTCGGCATCCACGGCCTCCTGCACCTGCTCGGCTGCGACGACGAAACGGAAGCCGGAGCTTGGGACATGCAGCGCCGCACCGAACGGGTGCTGACCGAGGTAGGCATTGCAGTTCCCGAACGCGGCAAGCATCCGTTTTTTGTGGAAGAGCCACGTTGAGCGCGTGGGACTGAAGTTCTACGCTGTGGGGCGCAGACGCCCAGTGTCCACCTTCGTGGACAAGGAGCAGAAGAAGAGCCGCTATACTTGTTGTCTTATTCTTCGTCCGCGAAGGCGGACGCTAGGCGCTTCGCCCCACAGCGTAGGATTTCAATCCCACGCGCTTGATGGCGACCTTTAGTCAGTCAACCATTCATGCGCCAAGTACCCAGGCCGAAAAACCATTTGGATTCGTTCCGCTATGCTGTGGAAGGCATTGTTCATGCGTTCCGCACCCAAAAGCATATGCGGTTCCACTTCTTTACCGTAGTGCTGGTGCTGCTGATCGGGCTGCTTCTGCGGCTGTCGCGGGTGGAAATGGCCGTGCTGTTTATTGTCGTTTCCGGCGTTCTCGTCACCGAAATGCTGAACACGGCGATTGAAAGTGTCGTGGACATGATCACGCAGGCGTACCATCCGCTGGCAAAGCTCGCCAAAGACATCGCGGCAGGAGCGGTGCTGATTGCTTCCATCACGGCGGCGATTGTCGGCGGGATTTTGTTTTTCGGCAACCGGCAGATCGCGCAGCTTCATCTGGAAATCAAGCATGACCCGCTGCCGGTGACGGTTATTCTCACAGTCGTCGTGCTGGTGCTGATTATCGTGCTGATTTCCAAAGTGCTGGGCCAGAAGGGGTCTATCTTGTCCGGCGGCATTGTCAGCGGCCATGCCGCCGTGTCGTTCTTTCTGGCCTCCACGCTGATTTACCGGGCGATGGATTATTTCACGGGCATTTTGGCGCTGCTGCTGGCGTTTCTGGTGGCCCAAAGCCGGGTAGAGGGAAAGATACACACGCTTCAGGAAGTCATCATCGGCGGCCTGCTGGGGATTTTGTTCACCTGCGGCATCTACTTCGTGCATATTTTTCCTGTCCACTAACTCTCAGACTTTAACTCACTCCTGCTCATGGAACCTTCCCATAGTTACGCCCTGATTGCCCTGCTGCTGCTGACGCTTCTGAATGCGTTCTTTACGCTGGCGGAGATTGCGCTGAATACGGTTCGAAACGCTAGGCTTCAGGACCTCATTGAAGAAGGCGGCGAAGATGCGGACGCGGCGGGCAGCGCCCAGATTCTTTTGCGTCAGCCGACACGGGTTGTCGCCACAGTGCAGGTCGGCATCAATTTGGCGTCGTTTGCTGTGGCCGCCATTGCCGCCGCCGTGCTGGCCCCGGACTGGGCGCACAGCCTGCCGCCGAGCCTAACTCACCATCCCGTGCGCTTTCTGACGGTCGCGCTGACGCTGCTGAGTGCGCTGCTGACCATTGTGGTCGGCGAGATCGTCCCGCGCTCCATTGCGCTGCGCCGGCCTGATGAAACGGCTTTGCTGATTGCCCGGCCTTTGCGATTCTTTATCGTCTTCTTCGCGCCGCTCGCCACTGTCGCGCTTGGACTGTCCAATCTGCTCATCCGGCCTTTCGGCCTGACCGCGACTTTTGCCGCGCCGATGATTACGGAAGAAGAGCTGCGGGCGATGCTGGAAGCCAGCGCTCAGTCCGGCGCGATTGAAGAAGACGAGAAAGAGATCATTCGCAATGTCATCTCGTTTGGCGACACGGATGTCCGGCAGGTGATGACCCCGCGCATTGATGTCAAGGCCGTTGATGCCGGGGCCGGCCTGCCCGCTCTCTTGGAGTTGATCGTGGAAAGCGGCCACTCGCGCATTCCCGTCTACGAGAACAGCGTGGACACGATTGTCGGCATTGTTCACGCCAAAGACCTGCTCCCGGCGCTGGCACGCGGCGAACGGGATTTGGACCTGCGCCCGCTGATGCGCCCGCCGCTGATGGTGCCGGAAAACCGGCGGATTGACGATCTGCTGGACGAGTTCCGCCGTTCCAGCGTCCAAATGGCGATTATCCAGGACGAGTACGGCGGCACAGCGGGTCTGGTGACAGTGGAAGACCTCTTGGAAGAGCTGGTCGGGGAAATTCAGGATGAATACGACCAGGAGAATGCCCAGTTCCAGACGCTTGCACCCGGCGTCTACCGCGTGGACGCCCGCATGGCGATTGACGGTTTAAACGATCTGCTGGATTTAGACCTGCCCCATGAAGATTTCGACACCATTGGCGGCTTCGTCTTCGGCCAGTTTGGCCGCCAGCCTGAGACCGGCGAGTCGGTTTGCTACGAGAACTTGGAGTTCGTCGTCGAAAAGACCGATGGTCGCCGGGTAGACGAGATTACGCTGAAAGTGTCGGCAAATGGGACAGCGGCGGAAGAAGAATAGGAACCTCACCCCGCCTCGTTCCTCGTCTACCCTCTCCTTTCTTAAGGAGAGGGTAGAAATAGTCAGGAAAAGACAGCAGTTCGCAATTTCGTCCTTTCTGCTCTTACCCTCTCCTTTCCTAAGGAGAGGGTCGACGAGGAACGAGGCGGGGTGAGGTCTCCCGAAAGGAAACAAATCATGCTGGAACTTTCGCAGGTCATCAGCGACATTCAGAAGATGGGGGCGGAGGCGCGGAAGCGGGGCGACAAAACCGCCGCGCAGATGCGGACGGCGCTGACGCAGGCGACTTTAGACCCGGAAGCGTGGGCGGCGACGCGCCCGCAGCGGGAGTCTTTGCCGCGCCCATCATGGCTTGCCGCCGACTGCCGCGATGTGCCGCCATCATCAACGACAGCACTGCCGCCCGGTACACCGGCAGTCTACACGGTGCTTGCCACCGACGGCTCCCAAATCCCGCTGGACCGCCATGCCGTCGCGCCCTGCTACTTGATCAATGTCGGGCAAATTGCCCTGCATTACGGAACCGGCGAGAGGCCGACGCTTGCCTCTCAAGCCACGCTGCATTACCGAGACGAGGACTTGTACCAAACGGAGGGTGGGGGAGACCCGGTGCCGCTGTCGGACAAAATCATCGCCAATCGCCGCCTGCTGGCGGAAAGCGCGGCCCTGGCGGCGCTGATTGAGACGCACCGGAACCGGGACGCGATTGCGCTGGTGGATGACCCGCTGATTGTCTGGACGCCGCAGGGGGAGTCGGAAGCGGAGCAGCGCCGGATTATTGACGGCTTCTGCGAAATGCTGGCGGCAGGCCAAACTCACAATACGCCCGTAGCAGGCTATGTCAGCCGCCCCGCGCACCGGGACGTGGTTGGCGCACTGCGCCTGACTCTTTGTGAGCCGGGCTGTCCGCACGGCGCGAAAGACCTCTGCGCGGAGCTTGCGTCGCTGACCGATGTTCAGCTTTTTACCTGTCTGCTGCCGCGTCCCGGCGACCGCTCACCTGTGTTCGGCAGCACCGCCCGCAGCCTAGACTTGTATCCAAGCGAGCAGCGGATTGCGTTCTTTTATCTCAACGCCGGTTCTGAAATTGCCCGCGTCGAGGTGCCGCAATGGGTCGCCGAAGACGCCGACTTGACGGGGCGCGTCCATCGCCTTTCTTTTGACCAGGCCCGCAAAGGGCAGGGCTACCCGATTGCGCTGGCGGAGGCCCATGAGCGGGCCATCGTGCGCGGCCCGGAGCGGGAAGCGTTCTTCCGTCTGGTCGAGAATGCGTTTGTCCGCGAGAACCTGCCCGCGCTTCAGACCCGCAAGGCGCTTTCCAAGCGCACGCGGGTTTTGTGACTTATGTGACTGCTGTTACGCAGAGACGAGCATGACAGTGGACGAGTGACTAAAGTCACTCGCTGGAAGGTAATCAGAATTACCGCCTGTCCAGGCCACGTTTAAGCGTCACGGAGAGCTTCACAAGTTTGTGGAACTGACGGCCGCCCCGCCGCCGTATCTCACGCAGGTCTATAAAAACGACACGTTTACGGTCTACAAAATTCGGTGACGGGGCGGGGCTGTCTGAGTCAGACAAAATCCGCGTCAGACAAAGAAGGCGTTCATGCCGCCAATGTCTGACAGGAACGAGTGGATCGCCGCGATCTTGCCGTCCCGGAGGAAGCAGACCGTGGCAAGGTATTCATCAAGCTGCAGGCCGTCCCGCGTCGCGGTGTTGTGGAGCGACAGTGCGACGTGGTGCCGGCCGATGAGGATGTGCTTCAGCTCGAAGTCCAAACCGTACCCAACGATCTGCTGGGAGCGGGCGAGGACGGCATCCACCCCCTGCGCCTCGCCGGAGATCAGGCTGCCGCCGGGCATCGTCCAAACAATATCGTCGGTCATCACCGCTCGGAGGCGGTCCCAGTCACGGGTTTTGAGGCCCGCCAGGAACTCCTGTGCCAAAGCCGTTTTTTCTGTATCTGTAATCATGCAGTTTTCCTTGCTGTGTGCCCTGTCGGGCGAGCCGTCAGAACTTCCCGTTCGCGTTTTTTCGGTCTTCAGGCGCGGGGATTTTCTCAATCACGTCCCAGTGTTCGGCGATTTTGCCATGCTCCACCCGGAACAGGTCATAAAAGGCGCTGTGCCTGTCTTCATATTGCCCTTCGCTGACGACCAGGACGAAGCTGCCTTCTCCGAGTACCTGATGCACTGCGTCATAGCGGGCCGCTGTGCGTGTCAAAAACTCGGCCACCCCGTCACCCAGGTGCGGGTTATGCTGCATGAGGGCGTCGCCGTCGAAGTAGGACCCCGCGTTCGCCGTGTCCTGCCCGATGAGGACTTCGCGCATGAAGTCGCCGACCAGCGCCTTGTTCGGCTCCGTCTTGTCGTGATCTTTGGCCTGGGTCTTGCCGTCGATCATCGTCCGTCCGCTCTTGTTGCGGCCCGATGGGGTCGGCTGAAGGTTGTCCCAGTGTTCCACGGCCATGCCGTCCTCGTAGCGGTGGATGTCGAACGCGACCGTCGGCTCAAACAGGTGATAATCGACGTGGACGAATCCGAAGTCGCCGTCATGGAAGGCGCGGACCACGTTGGCATACACCTCGCCATGCGGCAGCAGGCCGTGGATCGCGCCGATAGCGTCCGCCCCGTCGGCGAGGTTAGGGTTGTGCTGCTTATAGCGGGTAGGGTGGAGCAGGTTCAGCTCCAGCGTCGTGCCCAACTCAATACTCCGTTGTAGAAGCGTGGTTTTTTCTTTGTGTGTGAGTTCCATGCTCCCAGTATGAAGCCCAGAGACGCCGCTGTCTAGACTGCACTTTAGAGTGCAATACTTACTCAAAAGTTACTCATGGAAGGTTGAAGAATGCAAGAGATGATGGCGGGCTGTCCTGCCGAACGGACACTGCGGCTGATCGAGGGGCGCTGGAAACTGCTCATCCTGTCCCAGTTATTTGGGGGAACGCTACGATTTTCGGACTTGCAGCGGGCGATCAACACCGCTTTGCCGGTCGGCGTCACACCCAAGATGCTGACCCAGGACCTGCGCCAGATGGAGATCGACGGCCTGGTGCGCCGCGAGGTTTACGCCGAGGTCCCGCCAAAGGTGGAGTATTCGCTGACGCCGCTCGGTCAAAGTCTGCGTCCGGTCGTGGAGGCTATGATCGACTGGGGGCAGCGGCACGAATGGGAGGTTGAAGGGACGGCCTATCCCTGCGCGGCGGCCTGGCAGGGAGCCGACGAGGGCCGCGCTGACGCAGCCGCCTCGGAGTTTGAGGCTGCCGCGCTGGTTTGAACTTGCATTCGCGCCCCGAATTACGATACAATAGCGAAATGACACTTGTAAGCGACGCCCCATTGGGGCTGGATAGCAGAGAAGTCCCGGAATTGTCCTCCCCAATGCTAGGCGCACGGGGCGGGTACACGGTGCTGACCTGGGGCTGCCAGATGAATGAGGACGACTCGCAGCAGATGGCGGCGATGCTGGAAAACCAGGGCTATGTCAAAGCGGAACGGGTCGAAGATGCCTCGGTGATTTTATTAAACACCTGCTCGGTGCGGGCAAAGCCGGAGCGCAAAGTTTACAGCAAGCTCGGCGAGCTGCGGGAGCTGAAAGCCGCGAACCCGGAGCTTGTCATCGGCGTCTGCGGCTGCATGGCCCAAAAAGAAGCCCCGGAAATCCGCCGCCGCGCCCCGTATGTGGATTTGGTGGTGGGAACCGGCCAGATTGACCGCGTTCCGGCGCTTGTCGAGCGAGTGCGCTCCGAGCGCATTGCCATTATTGAAACGGAGCTGCCGTCACGGAAAGACCGGCACGATAAAGCGACCCCGGCGCGGGTGCTCAGCGGCCTGATGCCGAAGCTCAAATCATTCGTGTCGATTTCCTATGGCTGCGACAAGTTCTGCGCGTTCTGCATTGTCCCGATCACGCGCGGCAAGGAGCGTTCCCGGCCCGCCGACGAGGTCGTGCTGGAAGTGGAGCGGCTGGCGTCGCTCGGCACGAAAGAAGTGACGCTGCTCGGCCAGACCGTGAACTCCTACGGCAAGTTTCTAGACGTACCGTGTTCGTTCGCGGAACTGCTGACGCGCCTGAACGCCATTGAAGGCATCGAGCGGATTCGCTACACGTCGCCGTACCCGAAAGACTTTCACCAGGACACGATTGACGCCATCGCGCACCTGCCCAAAGTCTGTGAGCAGGTGCATATGCCGGTTCAAGTGGGTGACGATAATTTACTCAAGCGTATGGGCCGGGGCTATACTTTGGACCAGTACAAGGACATCGTCGCCCGCCTGCGCTCCGCCGTCCCGGATGTCGGCCTGACCACCGATTTGATGCTCGGCTTCCCCGGCGAGACCGACGAGGAATACGAAAACACGATGCGCTTTGTCGCGGAAACTCGGTACGACTCGGCATTTATGTTCGCGTACTCGCCCCGCGAAGGCACGAAAGCCGCCGTGCTGGGCGACCAAATCCCGGAGATTGTCAAGCTGGAGCGCCTGAACGCGCTGATTGCCTTGCAGAACGAAATCACGCTGGAACGAAATCGAAGCCAAGTCGGTACTGTCTATGAAGTGCTGGTCGAGCGGCGCAGCCCGAAAGACCCCTTGAAGTGGACGGGCCTGAACCGCCAGGGCAAAACCATCAATTTCCCGTCGCCGCGTGACTTGCAGGGGCAGCTTGTGGCAGTGAAGGCCGTCAAGTCGCACCTCTGGGGCTTCACCGGCGAGATGCTGCCCGCCCGCTCGGAGCGCGGCTTAGAGCTGATGATGGCGGAATAACCCCTCCCGCTCGTTCCTCGCTCCCTCCCCTGTTAGGGAAGGGCAATAAGAACGAAGCTGATGACAGGAACGCCTGCAATACTATCCCGAATTCTCTGGCCCTTCCCTAACAGGGGAGGGAGCGAGGAACGAGCGGGAGGGGTTCTGAAAATCTTTAGGAACTATCTATGAGCAAAGGCAAAAAAATCGCGCTGTGGTCGGTTCTGTCCGCCGTCTTCGTTCTGGCGGTAGGAGCAGGATTGGTGCTGCACACCTACGGCAGGATGATTAAGACCGGCGGGGGGATGAAGGGCATCACCGACACAATTGGCGGCATGGGCCAAACTGCTTTCGCGCCCAAAGAAGGCTTTCCGGGAGAAGACAAGCTCACGATTGTCTGCATGGGAATTGACGATAGCTGGACCGACAGCGATGTGGTTTACACCTCGCAGTCCCGCACCGACACGCTGTTTGTGATGACTTTGGACTTGGTCAACAAAAAAGCCACCATGCTGTCCATTCCGCGCGATACCTACGCACATATTGCCGGGACGCATCAGACGACCAAAATCAACGCCGCCTATGCCACCGGCGGGCCGGACCGGACGGTTGCGACGGTCAACGAGTTTCTCGGAACCAATGCTACGCACTACTTGGTGCTGAACATTGATGCGACCAAGAAAATGGTGGACGCGCTCGGCGGCGTGGACGTAGATGTGGAACACCCGATGCACTACCACGACAATTGGGGTCATCTCAGCATTGACCTCCAGCCCGGCGAGCAGCATCTGGACGGCAGCCGCGCGGTCGGCTTTGCCCGCTACCGTCACCCGGACGCCGGCAAGCGCCCGACGCCCGAAGACGGCGACGAGCGGCGCATGTACCGCCAGCATCTTCTGATGCGGGCGATGGTGGACCGCGCCAAGTCGTTCGCCAATGTCACCCAGGCCCCGCAGCTTGTGGACGTTGCGATGTCTACCATCCGCACGGATTTCACGCGCCAGCAGTTGTTTGACATCGCCGCCATCTTCAAAGGCATCCAGCAGAGCGACATCCAGACCGCGTCTCTTCCCGGCGACGACTTCCGCGGGCCGGGCGGGGCATGGGACTATGCAATCAAGCCGGAAGTCGCCCATGCCTACGCGAACTGGCTGATCAAGGGCGACGAAACCGCGTCTCGCCCGCTGGACGCCGTCATCATCAAAAACGGCACGTCTACGCCCGGCCTGGCTCAGTACGCCGTGAACCAGCTCAAAGCGCAGGGCTATACCGATGTCCGCAACGGCGGCAATGCCGCTCCCGCCCGCCTGCATCTGGCGTCGTCCGAAACTTCCGCGAAGCCTGAGATCGCCAAAACCGTTATGCTGGACACGGGCGTTCCCAATCCCAATGCCCCGCAGGACCTATCGGTGCTGCTCGGCGTCGAGTATCCTCAAACCAAGCGCCAGCCGGTTCGCCCCAACAAAATTGGCTGGACACCGCCGACTGCCGTCACCGTGACGCTCGGCCAGGACTACGCCGCCGCCGTGAAAGCCAATGGCGGCCTCAGCCGGGATTTGGTCTCGTCCAGCGGCAGCGCGGCGACAAGCGCCAACTAGAAGCAGAGTACCCGGCACCAGAAGTGCCGGGTGCGTTTCCCAGAAAGCCACACCTGTTGAACAACCCCCTGCCGTCTTTCCTGCTCGCGTCTCTCTGCTGCGCCAATCTCGCTCTTGCTTCTTCTGCCTCCGCCCAGCAGGCAGCGCCTGCCGCGCCTGCCTCTGCGCCCACGCTTCCTAATCCTGATACTCTCGTGCCGAATGACGGCAACTACCTCACGCCGCTTTTGACCCTGCGCCCGCTGCGAGCTTCGTATCAAGCCTCGCCGCTTTGGAGCGATTACTACTTTCAGTTGCTTGCTTGGGATGAGTCGTATGTTGGCAATGATGCGGAGGCAATTGCCGACTTTGATGCCGAAGTACCCGACCATGCTCCGGCCTCGAAAGAAAGCATTGCTCAGGACGAAGTCCTGCTGAACGGCTACACAACGGTAGATGCCCGGCAGGCAATCCTCGCGGCGGCGGCAGACCATCAGGCGGTCTTCATCAACGAAGCCCATCATGTGCCGATGGACCGAGCATTCACGCTGTCCCTGCTGCGCGGCCTGTACGCAAAAGGCTTTCGATATTTCGCCGCCGAGACACTGACTGCTAAAGATACTGACCTTCAAAAGCGCGGTTATTCGACCCTGAGCACTGGCTGCTACACCCGTGAACCAGTCTTCGGTGACCTTGTTCGTACCGCCATTGAAATCGGCTACAAAGTCGTTCCTTATGAATATGAAGGGACGCGGCTGTCCGACCCGATTGCGCGGCAAAACCAGCGCGAGCGCGGCGAGGCACAAAACTTATACGACCGCATCTTCAAGAACGATCCGAAGGCTAAGGTGCTGGTTCACGCGGGCTACAAGCATATCGCTAAGAGAACAGTGATGATGGACCTGACACCGGGCCCATTCGCCTCCAAAAATGCTTCCGGCACGGCAACCATGATGGCACTCTGGTTTCAGCGCATCACCAAGATTGTGCCGTTTTCCATCGATCAAACCCATATGATGGAGCATAGCAGCCCGGCGCACGAGAGCGGCTATTATCAGGCGGCTCTTGCGGACAATCTGCTCCAAGAAGCGCCCGTTGTTTTGCAGAACAAAACAGGGCATTATTTCGTGACACCCGATGATCAGACAGCTTATGACATGATGGTGTTTCATCCGCGTGTTCAGTATGAGTTCGGGCGTCCGACCTGGCTGAGTATGAACGGTCTGCGGCAGGCGTATGCGCTGCCGGGAGACTTAGGCGTTCCTGCAAACACTTCGGCATTGGTGCAGGCGTTTTACGAGAACGAGTCTGCCGCATCGGCAATCCCCGTAGATCAGGTGGAGATCAAGCCGGGCCTGAACCCATTGCCCGCGCTGATGCTTCCGGGTGGCCGGTTCCATCTGCGGGTCGTGAACGGAGCCGGACAGGTTCTGCGCGAATGGCATATTGACCGAAATGGGGCGACGCCGTGAACCCCTCATCATTTAAGAACCCCTCCCCTGTTAGGGAAGGGTAATACAGACTAGGACTGAGAATGGAAGCGGCTGCGTATTCATCTTGTGCTTCTGGCCCTTCCCTAACAGGGGAGGGAGCGAGGAACGAGCGGGAGGGGTTCCGCATCAGGCTCCACAGAATAGTTCTATTTTCTGCTATAATAAAAGCAAACAAAAAGCAAACAAAAAGCAAACAAATTGCGAACAGGTGTACGATGGATTACCTCAAAACCAACCTGACACCCATGCTGAAGCAGTATTTCGACATCAAGGCCGAGCGCCCTGATGTCGTTTTGCTGATGCGTGTCGGGGATTTTTACGAAGCCTACGGCGACGACGGCGAGATTATCGCGCGGGAGCTGGAAATCACGCTGACGGGCCGGGAAGTGGCCGGAGCGCGTATTCCGATGGCGGGCGTGCCGCATCATGCCATGGAGCGCTACGTGGCGCGTCTGATCGGCAAAGGCTACAAAGTCGCGGTCTGCGACCAGGTGGAAGACCCGAAGCTCGCCAAAGGTCTGGTCAAGCGCAAAGTGACGCGGGTGCTGACGCCCGGCACGATTGTCGAAGACGCGATGCTGGACGCCAAGACCAACAATTACCTGGTTGCGGCGATCACCGGCGCGAAGATGCCGAGCGGCGTCGGGGTCGTGGACGTATCCACCGGCGAGTTCTTAGCGACGGAAATGCCCTGCGAGGCCGGGCCGGACAAAGTTGTCGAAGAAATCATGCGCCTTCAGCCCGCCGAGTGCTTGCTGCTGCCCGGCATGGAAGAGCTGGGCGAGGCGATTAAAGCCATCTCCAAAACCGTCGTGACGTTCCATCAGCCGACGGAGACGCGCAAGTCGTCGCGTCAAACGCTGCTGGACCATTTTGGGACGCCGTCCCTGCGCGGCTACGGCGCGGAGCAGATGACTTCGGGCTTGGATGCCGCCGTGCTGGTTTTGGATTACGTCAAGCAGACCCACCAGAGCGCGGCAGGCCACATTCGAAGTCTGGCGACGTATTCCACCGAGAACTTCATGGTGCTGGACGCCGCCGCCCGGCGCAACTTGGAGCTGACGCACTCGCTGGCCGACGGCGCGAAAAGCAAAAGCCTGGTGTCTATTTTAGACCGCACCGTGACGCCGCTTGGCGGGCGGCTGCTGCGTAAATGGTTCGATCAGCCGCTGCTCGCGCTCGATAAAATCCATAATCGCCAGAGCGCCGTCGCCGAAGCCGCCGGGGACGCCCTGCTGCGCGGCGACCTGCGCGATGCCCTGCGGCGCATCTCCGACTTGGAGCGCCTCACGGCCCGTATCTGCTCCGGCGCGGCCAATGCCCGCGATCTTGTCGCGCTGAAGCAATCGCTGCAAGCCCTGCCGGATGTCGCCGCCGCGCTTGCCCGCGCCCCGGAAGGCGGCGCTTTGGCTCCGATGCGTGCGATTGCCGCCGATCCGCCGCAAGACCTGATTGACCTGCTGGAAGCGGCCGTTCAGCCGGAGCCGCCGATGCTGCTCCGGGAAGGCGGCCTCATTCGTGATGGGTATTCCGAAGAGCTGGACGCCCTGCGCGAGCTGCGCTCCGGCGGCAAGGGGTTCATCGCCGGAATTGAAGACGCCGAGCGCGAGAAAACCGGCCTCAAAAATCTGAAAATCGGCTTCAACAATGTCTTCGGCTACTACATTGAGATTACCAAGTCCGGCGCGGGCGTTACCGTCCCGCCGGAATACACGCGCAAGCAGACCACGGCAAACGCCGAGCGGTATATCACGCCTGCGCTGAAAGAATACGAAGCGCAAGTGCTGGGTGCGGAAGAAAAAATCGTGGAGCTGGAATACCAGCTTTTCGTTCAAACCCGCGAAGAGATCGCCGACAAATACACCGGCCAAATCCTGAAGCTTGCCAAAACGCTGGCCCGATTAGATGTGTTCGCCGGGCTGGCGGAAGCCGCGCTTGCGGGCCGCTTTGTCCGTCCGGAAGTCCACGCCGGCGACACGCTGGAAATTAAAGCAGGCCGGCATCCGGTGGTCGAGTCCCTGCAAAGCGGCACGCTGTTTGTGCCGAACGATACCTACTTGGACGCTGAAGACGCGCGGCTGCACATCATCACCGGCCCGAACTCGGCGGGCAAAAGCACCTATCTGCGCCAAGTCGCGCTGATTGTGCTGCTCGCTCAGATCGGCTCGTTCGTGCCTGCCGATTCCGCGTCCATCGGCCTGGTAGACCGCATCTTTACCCGTGTCGGGGCGCATGACGATCTGGCAAGCGGCCAGTCTACATTTATGGTGGAGATGAACGAAACCGCCAATATATTAAACAACGCCACGCCGCGCTCCTTAGTAATTTTAGATGAAGTCGGGCGCGGCACTTCCACTTATGACGGCCTCGCGCTGGCTTGGGCTATTACTGAATATCTCCATGCGGTCGGGGTCAAAACGCTCTTTGCGACTCATTACCATCACTTGAACGAGCTGGAAAAAACGTCGGCAGGCGTCAAGAACTTCCGCGTCGCCGTCAAAGAGCAGGGCGACCACATTGTCTGGCTTCGAAAAATCATGCCCGGCGGAACCGACAAAAGCTACGGCATTCAAGTCGCAAAGCTTGCCGGCGTTCCCGACCCGGTGCTGAAACGCGCCCGCGAAGTCCTGCAAACTTTGGAGAGCATGGGCAAAGGCGACGGCCCCGCCGCCCATCTTGCCGCCCGCACCCAGCGCCTTCAGACCACGCTGTTCGAGGCCGAGCGCCATCCCGTGCTGGACGAATTGGAAGGCTTAGATTTAGGCACCCTGTCCCCGATTGAAGCCCTCACCAAGCTCTACGACTTGCAGCGCAAACTGGGTGCTTAACTCGCTTGTCGTTGAAAGGCACTCAGATGATTACAAAGACCCGTGCGACACTTGAAGATTTGTACGCGACGCCCGGCAAAGCGGAGCTGGTGAATGGAGAACTAGTGCTGATGAGTCCTACTGGAGATAAGCCCGGCTGGGCCGGTGACGAAATCTTTGTCAGCCTCCGCTCTTATGTCCGCATGGCGAGCTTTGGGCGGGCCGTGAGCGACAACAAAGGCTTCTTGACCAACTTGCCGCACCGGAAGTCGTTCAGCCCCGATGCCGCCTTCTACACCGGGCTGCCCGGTGAAATGCGCTACTTCCCTGATGTCCCCGTGTTTGCCGCCGAAGTTCGCAGTGAGAATGATTATGGGCCGAAAGCGGAGCAGGACATGGCGGATAAACGCGCGGATTACTTCGCTGCCGGCTGCAAAGTCGTCTGGGATGTAGATTTGCTGAGTGCCGATGTCGTGCGCGTCTACCGCGCTGACGCTCCTGACAGTCCGACGCTTTACAAGCGCGGCGAGACTGCCGAAGCCGAGCCTGCCGTTCCGGGCTGGAAAATGTTCGTGAACGATTTGTTCGAGTAGAAAAGAATGGGTACAATCCTGCAAAGAGAGTTTGCGGAAAAACAGACGGGAGAACACACGCAATGACACAGATGACACTTGCGCCCTGGCAGGTCAAAGATGAGCTGATTGAGCAGCCGAGCTGGGGCGGGCGCTATATTGTAGACTTGAAGGGACTGTCCAATGACGCCCAGTGGGCAAGCAAGAAAGTGGGGCAGTCCTATGAGATGGCGAAAGCGTCCCATCTTCTTGACCCGGACGGCGGCGCTGAAGTGCCGCTGTCCGAGCTGATTGGGCGCGACCCGGTAGGCTTCTTGGGGCAGAAAGTCTTGGACAAGTTCGGCCCCGATTTGTCGCTTTTGATTAAGCTGACCCAGGCGAAAGGCAACTCGTTTCAAGTGCATCTGCCCGAAGGCAAAACGCTCGGCCACTGGGTTCCAAAGCCCGAAGCCTGGTTTTATCTTGCGCCGGGCCTCTACACGTTCGGCCTAAAAGCCGGCACCGATTTTGAGGCGTATTCGCGTGTTCTGCACACGATTGACGACGAAATGGGGCGCTTAAGCCGCGAAGTGCAGTCGGGACGGTTCACGGTGGAAGATGCGCGGGCGCAGGCGCAGGAGCGGATCAAAGTGCTGAACCCGTTTGCGTATGTCAATCTCGTGGAAGCGCACGCCGCCGACGTGATTGACCTGACGGCGGGCGGCATCCATCATTCGTGGGAAGATGACAGCGTGCGTTTCCCCGACGGCAACTTAGTGTATGAAGTGCAGGTGGATGTTCCCGACGACAAATGCTCCATGCGCGGCTTCGACAAAGGCAAGATACTGGACGACGGCAGCCTGCGCCCCACCCATGTCAAAGATTATCTGGCGACCATCATTCAGGACCCGGCGCACAACGAGCTGTCCCAGCATATCCGCAAGCCGCTGGTGGTGGAAGAAGCAAACGGCGCGAAGACCGAAAACATTTTTCGAACGGCCCATTTCAACACCGACCGAGTGACAGTAACCGCCGGGGCATCGCTGCCGCAGTCGCTGGCCGACGGGTTCCACCATGTCTTTGTCCACGCCGGCACGGCAACAATCGGCGGTCACACACTGGCGCAAGGCCGCTCGTATGTCCTGCCTGCCGCAATGGGCAATTATACGATTGACACGGGCGACAAAAACGTGGTGCTGCTGAAAACGTACTTGCCGGTATAACCCATGCCTACCACACAAACCCTGCTGGACCCACAGTTCTTGAAAAAGCTGGAAGCGCTCAGCGTCATTTCCAAGCGCGTTTTTGCCGGACAAACCAAAGGCGAGCGGCGGTCACTCAAGCGCGGCTCATCGGTCGAGTTCGCCGACTTCCGCGAGTATGCGCTGGGCGACGACCTGCGCTATGTGGACTGGAAAGCGTATGGACGATTAGAAAAGCTTTTTTTGAAGCTGTTTGTCGAAGAAGAAGACCTCAGCATTCACTTGTTGGTAGACACCAGCGAGAGCATGAGCTTTGGCAGTCCGCTCTCTAAAGCCGACTACGCCCGGCGCATTGCGGCGGCGCTGGGATATATCGCGCTCTCGGAGTACGACCGCGTCCTGCTGGCATCGTTCAGCGGCGGGCTAGGCGAGAGAATGCCGCCGCTGCGGGGCAAGCCGGGCGTCTTTCCGTTCTTTCAGTTCTTAGAGACACGCCTGCCGGTTGGCGGGGAAACAAAGTTCGGCACTGCCTTGACGCAGTACGCGGCGCAGGCCAAGAACGTCGGTATCGCGGTGATTTTGTCGGACTTCTTTGACGAAACCCATGTCCAGGGCATCCGCGCCCTGCTGTCCCGGCGCTTTCAAGTCGTGCTGATGCACGTTTTAGATGAGGAAGAGCTGCATCCGACGCTGACGGGCGATTTGCGCCTCGTAGACTCCGAGACAGGCGCGGTGCGGGAAGTCAGTATCACTCCTCAATTGCTGGTCCAGTATGAGACGCAGGTGCAGGGCTTCTGCGACGGCTTGCAGCAGATGGCCGCGAAGTTCAATTTAGATTACGTGCGGGCGTCTACGTCGGTTCCGTTTGAGGACGTTGTTTTGAAGTCGCTGCGCGGGCGCGGCCTGGTCCGCTAGGGTATAATAGAGACATGAAAGCTTTGCTTGCCAGCCCGCGCGGGTTTTGCGCGGGCGTAGACCGGGCAATTGACGTGGTGGAAGAAGCGCTGGAAATCTTTGGAGCGCCGGTTTATGTCCGCCATGAGATTGTCCATAACGAACACGTTGTCGAGCGGCTGCGGCGGCGCGGGGCGATCTTTACCGACGACCTGGCGGATGTGCCGAACGGCAGCGTTTTGATCTTTTCGGCGCACGGGGTTGCGCCCGCGGTCCGCGCCGAAGCGACTGCCCGGCAGCTCAAGGTCATTGATGCCACCTGCCCGCTGGTGACGAAAATCCACTTGGAAGTGCATAAGTTCTTGAAGCGCGGCTATGGCATCTTCTACATCGGACACAAAGGCCATGTCGAAACCGAAGGGACGCTGGGCGAAGCGCCGGGCCGCCTGCATCTGGTCTGCGATTTGGCCGATGTCGCCGCGCTGCCGGAGCCGCCGGAAGAAAATCTGATTTATCTCACGCAAACGACGCTGTCTATTGATGAGACCCAGCAGATTATCGAGGCGCTCCGGGCGAGGTTTCCGCGCCTCGAGAACCCGCCGTCCGGCGACATCTGCTACGCCACCCAGAACCGGCAGGATGCGATCAAAGTCATCGCCCCGGCGTCGGATGTCGTGCTGGTGATCGGTTCGCAGACTTCCTCCAACACCAAATCGCTGCATCAAGTCGCGGAAACGCTCGGCGCACGGTCATATCTCATTGGCGGACGCGAGGACATCACCGACGCGATGCTGGCCGGCGCGGAGACAATCGGCGTCACCAGCGGGGCCAGCGCCCCGGAAGACCGTGTTCAGGGCGTGCTGGAAGAGCTGCGCCTTCGGGGCGTCACCGATGTCGAGTCGGTAAAAGTGCGTGAGGAAGATATGGCCTTTACGCCGCCGCGCGAGATGAAGCTGCTGAAAATGGCGCACGCAGCGGGAAAATAGAAACTAAAGATGAGCGGGTGAGGAAACTCACTCGCTGATTTTTGTGTTTAATAATCAGTGACAATGACTATATAGGAGCATGATGATAACAAAGCGAGAATTAGAAGCATCGCCACAGCCGCCGTCGCTTGCCGCGACACGGGCAAAAAGTATGCCGCTGCCGGAAAGCTTGTCAATCTGGACCGGCTACCTGCTGGGCCGGGCGACCGACCAGAGCCGGGAGTATTTTGAGGCGCTGGTCAAGCCGCTCGGCATTGGACGCCGCCATTTTGGGGTTCTCGCCGTCCTGGGCGAAGAAAAACCGCTGTCTCAGGTGGAAATCGGCGAGCGTTTGAGTATTGACCGCAATACGATGGTGCTGCTGCTCGATGACCTGGAAGCAAAAGCGCTGGTCACGCGGCGGCGCGACCCGGCGGACCGCCGCGCTCATCTGGTCACGCTGACCGATGCCGGGCGCGAGACGCTTGCCCGAAGCATCGAAGCGGCGCGGCGCACCAATGATGAAGTGTTCGCGCCGCTGTCTTCGGAAGAGCGAACGCTGCTGCATTCTTTGCTCCGCCGCTTATTTTGATACTTTTTCCAATTCACGAAACCAATTCCGATTAACGAAACCAATTTGTAAACGAGACCAACTATGGCAGTAGAAATACCACGAGAGCGGCGGCAGGAACCGGCCCCGCAAGCAGAAACAAAGCCCGCTCCAAGCCCACCGGCGGCTCCGAAGCCGGATGTCAATGCGTCGGTCAGCGCCCATCGGTGGTGGATTTTGATTGGCCTGATCATGGCGGCGGCGCTGGAGATTTTGGACACCACGGTCGTCAATGTCGCCCTGCCGCAGATGGAAGGGAATTTAGGCGCGACCACCGATGAGATCGCCTGGGTGTCTACAGGCTATATTCTCTCCAACGTCATTGTGCTGCCGATGACCGCCTGGCTTTCAGGCCGGTTCGGGCGCAAGCGGTATCTCATGGCGTCTATTTTGATCTTCAATATTGCCCGCTTTATGTGCGGTTTATCAGGAAGCTTAGGCGAGATCGTCTTCTGGCGGCTGATACAAGGCGCGGGCGGCGCGGCGCTGATTTCCACGGCGCAGTCTACGCTCGTCGAGATTTTCCCGCGCAGCCAGCTTGCCACGGTGCAGTCTATCTTTGGCCTCGGCCTGATCGTGACGCCGACGCTGGGACCGGCGCTCGGCGGCTATATCACGGACAATTACAGCTGGCGGATGATATTTTTTATCCATGTCCCGCTCGGTATTGCGTCGCTGACGATGGTCGGACTGTATTTACAGGACTCACTGCATCAAAAGCGGGTGAACACGGTGGATGTGCCGGGAATTGCCATGCTTGCTGCGGGGATGGGATCGCTGCAATACGTGCTGGAAGAAGGGGAGCGCTACGACTGGTTTGACGACCCCTGGATTACGCGGCTGACGGTGATCGCCGTGAGTTCACTGATCGGGTTTGTCTGGTGGGAGCTGTCGCCCCGCAACAAAGCGCCGATTTTGGATTTGCGCGTTCTCAAAGACAGAGGTCTTGCGGGTTCAGTCGTGCTGGGCTTGGTGCTGGGCTTCGGGCTGTATGGGGGGGTGTTTATTTACCCGCTGTTTATCCAGAACATTCTTGGCTTCACGCCGACGACGACCGGCCTCGCGCTGATGCCGGGCGGCTTTATGACCGCGCTTGCGGTGGTGATTTGCGGGCGGCCGCTGCAGCGCGGGTTTGACGCGCGTATTCTGATTGTGATCGGTATGTTTGTTTATATGTATGCGATGTGGCTGCTGGGGCATTTGACCACGCAAAGCGGGATTTCCGACACGCAGCTTGGCCTGATGGTGCGCGGCTTCGGTCTCGGCCTCGTGTTCATTCCCATTCAGACCGTCGCGTTCGCGGGCTTGCAGGGGGGACAGATCGCGCAGGGGTCGGCGCTGTATAACCTCATGCGCCAGCTCGGCGGCTCGTTCGGCATCGCGGTTCTGAATACCTATATCACGAACATGACGGCGTACCACCGGGCGGACATCGTTTCCAGTCTCTATAACGGCAACCAGATTTTTCAGGACCGCTTGAACGGGATCGCCGGCGGCCTGATTGGCGACGGCTACAGCGCTGCCTCGGCCCAGGCCGCCGCGCTGGGCGTTCTGGACCGCTCGGTCGCGGCGCAGGCTTCCACGATGGCCTACAACAATGCGTTTATCCTGCTCGGCATGACTTTTGTGATCGCCCTGCCAGCGGTGCTGATGCTCCGCAAGCCGAGGCGCGGAGCCGCGCCTCCGGCGGAAGCGCATTAAAAGCCCTCCCGCCTCGCTGGGGCTTCGGCTCCCTCCCCTGTTAGGGGAGGGCTTTGGAAAATGCAGGATTGTCTTGTAGGGGCGCTGCTTGCTGCGCCCTCTTGTCCTATCTGATGCCCTTCCCTAACAGGAGAGGGAGCCGAGCCTTAGCGAGGCGGGAGGGGTTCTTACTTGCCCCTTGACTTCTGTGCTTCTTTGCGGCTACAATCGTGCGTACCAATAACATTCAAGACCGCTGGGGGTGCCGCCTCAATCAAACAATTGTTGATTGAGGCGGCTGAGAGGCAGACGCCAACCCCACGAACCTGATCCGGGTCATGCCGGCGTAGGGAAGCGGGAGGCAGGCTCACAGCACTTCTTTCTCCTGCACCGGGAGTAAAATGTAAAAAGGCCGCCGTCCCCACTTTCTGAGGCGGCGGCCTTTTTGACGTCTCTCCATAGGCGTTTAGCAAAGAAAGAAAGCTATGAGAACTCAACTTGCCCGACGCGCCTTTACACTCATTGAGCTGCTTGTCGTCATCGCCATTATCTCGATTTTGGCCGCGATTTTGTTTCCCGTCTTCCAAAGCGTCCGTGAGAATGCCCGCCGGGCTGCCTGCCTCTCCAACGGCAAGCAGATCGGTCTCGCCCTGCGTATGTATGTCCAGGACTCCGATGAGACCTGGCCGCTCTGCTATCTGTATGATCTGAACTACGCACCCTCTCAGCCGCAGCACCGGGGAACGGAATTGCTGCTGCTGCCCTACACAGGGAACAAAGCGGTTTTCGGCTGCCCGGATGACGACGGGGAGCCTGACCTGCCGATGGCCTCAACCAACCCGCAGATTCAACAGGCTGCTACCGACTTCGCGGCATTCGGCACCTCGCTCAATTTCACCAACTGCACCCTCTCGCGTTTCGCCGGATCGACGCTGGATACCAGCACCTTCGTGGACAGCATCGCCGACACCCAAACTGAAAGCCTCTCAGATGCGGCCTTCGACCGGCCCGCCGACACACGCATCGCCCGCGATGTCCAGATGCCCTGGTTCGACCCGGCGCAGGACACGGCGGGACAGTACGGATTCGCCGGCTATTACCGGCAGTGGCACCCGCTGGGCGGCTCGGTCCTGTTCGCCGACGGTCACGTCAAGTTCGTCACGTCACATCAGGCATTTGACGACGAGTTGGTTGCCCCCCAGCCACGCCCGACTGGACCTGGCGCGACGGGATGGACCAGCCGTGAACTCTGGAATTCCGGCTGCTACTAATCATCAGTACGTTACAAGGAGCATAACATGACAAGGAGCATAATATGGCAACATTGACATCGCGCCTCGTGGGCAGCGACGACGAGGCCCGGTTCCGCTGGACGACGCGAGACTGGAAGATCGTGCTGGTCTGCGCGTTCGTATCAGGATTCGTATACCTGGGCTGGGACTTTGTTTACAACGATCTGCTGAAGTCGGGCCTGCCGGGCGTCAACTTGGCGACCGTCAGCCTGATCAATGGCGTTTGGTTTTTAGGCGGCTTCGTGCCTGCCGCTTTGATCCGCAAGCCCGGTGCCCTGCTGGCCGGGGAAGCGTTAAGCGGATTTTGGGAGATCGGTCTGACCTACCTGCTGCGCCAGGGACATTACCCAATCAATTACATTGGTGAGCAGTACACTGTGATCGAGATGAACGGCGCACGCATGACCGTGCTAAATGTGGTCGTCTTTGTCAGTATTTTGGAGGGCCTGGCCCCCGAAATGGTATTGGGGTTGCGCCGGTATTTGCGCTGGGACCTGACGACATTCCTGCTGGCGGGCGCGGCAGGTGGAATGATTGAGTGGATGACCGGCATCTGGGTCACGCACTACTACGCCTTCTCCGGCCCCCGGCTGCTTTGGGGAACGCTGGCGAGCAGCATTATCGGCATTGCGCTGGTCGGCGGCGGCGGCGGCTGGCTGGTCGGCAAAATGTCTCTTCGAAGCGGTAAAAAAATATGACAACAATGTGCAAAAAAAACCTACGTGCGTCTTTCATTCACGGCCCTTCTCGCGGCTTCACACTGATAGAGCTGCTTGTCGTGATCGCCATTATCTCAATTTTGGCCGCGATTTTGTTCCCCGTCTTCCAGAGTGTCCGCGAGAATGCCCGCCGGACCGCCTGCATCTCCAACGGCAGGCAGATCGGCCTTGCCGTTACTCAGTATACGGGAGATTTCGACGAAGCGATGCCGATTTTCCAGGGGTACAACGCAGGCATCAATTACTCGACCAATCCTGCTGAGGGGCAGGGGCCGGGTACGCCCACGCACAAGGGGCTGGAAGTGGAACTTGCGCCCTACACGAAAGCCACTGATTTGTTTAAGTGTCCCGACGACTCGGGCGGGCCGGCGGCAAACGGCGGGCCGACTGCGAACGCCAGCTACCATGATGTGTATGGTTCTTCCTATCGTTTTGACATCGGCTCTTACACCATCAAAGGCGGGCCGGACGGCTCTTATGAAGGCGATTTGGAAGTGGACATTCCCGCCAACATGACCATCCAGGGCCTCGCGCCGCAGGTGCCGCATGTTGTCACAAACGGCCAGTTTGTGTATCCTTCCGACACGCGCATCATGCGTGACGAGATGTTCTCGTTCTTCGCGGCGGACCAAGACCCCGGCGGCCTGAAATATGGCTATGCGCCGCCCACTACCGGGGGAGCAGGCTACTACAAGCAGTGGCATCCCGGCGGCGGTACGGTGATTTTTAGCGACGGCCACGCGAAGTTCATCACGAAAAGCATCGATTTTGACAACGAAGTTGTCTGCGTGGACGGCCGGCGCGGCGGGGATATTGATCCCGATCCTGTGGGGCATCAAAACTCCTATACCACCGATTATGGTCTCTGCGATTGATGAAAGCTCTGATTTTAGCAAATGGCGAGCCGCCGTCTCAAACGCTGCTGGCCTGGCTTGCGGCCGAACATGACTTGTTCATCGCCACAGACGGCGCGGCGTTAAAAGCCATGCGTCTGGGTGTCCTGCCGAACATCGTCAGCGGGGACTTTGACTCGCTTGACTTAGCCACCGCGCGGGCGGCATTTCCCAATGCCGGGTTTCTGCCGACGCCGGATCAGAACCAGACGGATTTAGAGAAAGCGTTTGGGATTGCACGGAACCGGGGTGCGACGGAGATTACCATCGCAGGCGCGGCGGGCGGGCGGATTGACCATACGCTCGGCAATTTCAGTCGTCTGCTGCGCTGGCGGGAAGATCTGCCCGACTTTCCGGTGGTTGTTGTGGAAGACGGCTCGGAAGTGCGGGCGATGACGGGCGAAATGACGCTGATGACCGAACTGGGCGACGCCGTGTCCCTGCTCTCGTATGACGGACAGGCGAGAGTAAGCATCAGCGGCGTCCGCTGGCCGCTGGACGATCACTTGCTGCCGGTCGGGGTGGGGGGGCTGCTGAATGAAGCGGTTTCGCCGCAAGTCCACGTCACGGCCACAGGCGGCGTGATTTTGGTCTGCCATTTGCAGGCCTGGCGGAGGCATCACCCATGAGCGTGGGCTTGAACGGAGACTTGCGGGCCGCGTTTACGGTGCTGGACTGGAGCGTGCTGGGGCTGTATTTCGGCTTTCTGGTCGTCATCGGCTTCTGGCCCCGGCGCGAGACGACAGACGACTATCTGATTGCGGGCCGAGGGTTGAGCCTGCCGGTGTTTGTGGCGACCCTGGTGGCGACCTGGTACGGCGGCATTCTCGGCGTCGGCGAGTTCGTTTACACGTCCGGCCTGGTCAACTGGACCACAAACGGTCTGCCGTATTATGTGTTCGCGCTGCTGTTTGCCGTCTTTCTCGCCCGCCGGGTGCGCGGCGGCGCGGCGCATATCTATACCATCCCGGACAAACTGGCGGAAGCCTACGACACCAAAACCGCCCTGCTCGGTGCTATGTTTGCGTTTGTATACGCCGCGCCGTCCGCCTATATTCTGATGACCGGGACGCTGCTGCATATTCTGTTCGGCTGGCCGCTGCTGCCGGCCATGCTGGTGGGGATGGCGTTCTCGGTGGCGTATGTCTTCCGGGGGGGCTTTCTCGCGGATGTCCGGGTCAACACGCTGCAATTTCTCTTGATGTTCGCGGGCTTCATCACGGTTGCCGCCGTGTGTTTGACCAAGTTCGGCGGCCTGGCGTTTTTAACGGCTCCCGGCCGCCTGCCGCCGGGCCACTTGAAGCCGATGGGGACTTACGACTTGGCGTTTGTCGTCGTCTGGTTCTTTATCGCGCTGGTCACGCTGACCGATCCCGGCTTCCATCAGCGCTGTTATGCCGCCAAGACGCCGCGCGTCGCGGCGCTGGGCATCGGCCTGGCCGTGCTGTGCTGGATGCTGTTTGACGCGCTTTCCACGACCACGGGACTGTTTGCACGGGCGCTGCTGCCGCACTTGGCCGACCCAAAAACGGCGTTTCCCGCGCTGGCGGAGCGTGTCCTGCCGCCGGGCCTGAAAGGCTTGTTTTATGTCGGGATGCTCGCGCCGATTATGGCAAGCACGGTTTCGTACACGTTTATCGCCGCCGTGACGCTGGGCCGCGACTTTGTCTGGCGTCTCAAACGCGACCCGGACGCCTCACAAGTCCCGGCGTACACGCGCTGGGGGCTGGCGCTGACTTCGCTTCTGTCCGTGATAATCGCCCTGCTCATCCCGTCGGTGGTCCACCAGTGGTACTTTTTCGGAAGCGTGTTTGTGCCGGGCGCACTTTTGCCGCTGCTGGGGGCGTATGCCGCGCCGCGCTGGCGTCCGCCCGCGACTTTTGCGTTTTTTTCCATGCTGCTGGGCGCGGGGACTGCGCTTGCGTGCCTTTTGTGGGGCTGGGGGCATGGCGGTTTCGACGACCCGCGTTTTCCTCTCGGCTGGCAGCCGATGTACCCCGGTTTATTGACCGCCGCCTCGGTTTATGGACTGGGGCTGAGACCTACCTCACCGCTTCGTAACAAGTTACTTCGCTGTGGTCCTTCCTAAAGGAAGGATTAGGATAAAGGCGTAGGGGCGCTGCCTGCCGCGCCCTCTTAATCTTGCTGCGCCCTCCTCTCTTAATCTTCCCTTTAGGGAGGACCCTGCGAAGCGAAGAATGAGCGAAGCAAGGTGGTAGGTGCTTGTGTCATAATTCTCTCTCTCCTGCTCAAATCCCAAACTGCCGATAACAGAATTATGCGCTCTGTTATTGAAATGTTCACCGTACAGGCCGAGCGCCGACCCGATGCAGCGGCAGTCGTGTCCGCCGAAGGAACGCTCACCTATGCCGCGCTGCACGCGCACTCAAGCCAGCTGGCACGCGCTTTGCTGGCGAGGGGCGTGGGTTTGGACACGCCGGTCGGCATCTGCTTGGAGCGGAGTGGGCTGATGCCCGCCGCGCTGCTCGGCATTCTGAAGGCGGGCGGCGGCTACGTTCCGCTGGACCCGTCGTACCCGCAGTCCCGGCGCGATTTCATGCGGACCGATGCCGGAGTGCGCCTGGTGCTGACCCAGCGCTCGCTGGAAGGCCAAGTGCCAAGCGGGATTGAGACGCTTTGCCTCGACACGGACTGGCCGGAAATTGCCGAATATGCCGACACGGATTTTTCCGAGCCGCCCTCTCAGGCCGACAGCTTATTTTATGTGATTTATACATCGGGGTCTACGGGAACGCCGAAAGGGGTTCGCATGGGCCGCCGGGCGATTGCGAACCTCGTCCAGTGGCAGAAAGAAGCCAGTTTTAAACCTGATGCCCGAACGGCGCAGTTCGCATCGCTTGGGTTTGACGTTTCCGCCCAAGAGATTTTTGCGACGCTTTGCGGCGGCGGAACGCTGTTGATTGTCCCGGAAGCGCTGCGCTCCGACCCCGCCGGCCTGCTGCGCTTTCTGGAAGACAGCAAAGTCGAGCGTCTGTTTCTGCCGTTTGTCGCCTTGCAGCAGATGGCGGCGGCCTCCCAGCCGGGCAGCTTATCCGCGCTCCGGGAAGTCATCACGGCAGGGGAGCAGCTGAAAATCACGCCCGCAATTCGGGCACTGTTTGCGCGTCTGCCGGACTGCACCCTGCACAACCAGTACGGGCCGTCGGAAACGCATGTCGCAACGGCCTGCACGCTTTCCGGGCCGCCTGCCGACTGGCCTGCCCTGCCGCCCATCGGCAGCGCGGTTCCCGGAATGCAGACTTTGGTGCGGGATGGGGAGCTTTATCTTAGCGGCGTTCAGCTTGCCGACGGCTACCAGGGGCGGCCCGACTTGACCTCAGAACGCTTTGTGACACTGCCCGGCACGGACGCCGGGTCGCGCTGGTACAAGACCGGCGACTTGGCCCGCGTGGGCGGCGCGGGCGACTTGGAGTTTTTAGGCCGGGCCGACGGGCAGCTCAAAATCCGCGGCTTCCGGGTCGAGCCGGGCGAAGTGGAAGCCGCGCTTCTGCTGTACCCCGGCATTCGGGCGGCTGCCGCCCGCGCCCATGAAGCCGCGCCGGGCGACACGCGCTTGACGGCGTATATTGTCACGACGGAAACACTCGCCGCCGATGCGCTGCGCGAGTTCTTGGAAGCACGCCTGCCGGAAGCGCTGGTTCCGTCGCGCTTCGTGACATTGGAAACCCTGCCGCTGACGCCGAGCGGCAAAACAGATTACCGGGCGCTGCCGCCGCCCCCTGCCGAGCGTCCCGCGCTTGCGGCGGCGTTTCTGGAACCGGCGGCAGGCCTCGAAGCATCAATCGCGCGGGTCTGGTCAGAAGTACTCGGCATCACGCCAATCGGCGCGGGCGACAGTTTTTTTGATCTCGGCGGCCGCTCTTTGCAAATGGTTCAGGTGCATCAAAAGCTGCGCGGTCTTGCGGCAAGCGCGGAAATCACGACGCTCTTTCAGTACCCGACCATTCGCGGACTGGCCCGATTTCTGACCGAAGGCGAGGCAAAGCCGTCCCGCGCTGTCGCCCCCAACAGCGCGGCAGACACGGCTATCGCTATTGTCGGCCTTGCCGGACGCTTTCCGGGCGCGTCCAATATCACCGAGTTCTGGGAGAATTTGAAGAATGGCGTTGACTCGATTACGCACTTCACCGACGCGCAGCTCGCGGAAGCGGGCATTGCGCCGGAGAGTCTTCAAAACCCGGACTATGTCAAAGCGCGGGGCGTACTCAAAGACGCCGACCGATTTGATGCCGCGTTCTTCGGCATCCCGCCGAAAGAGGCCGACGTGCTGGACCCTCAGCACCGCCTCTTTTTGGAATGCGCCTCCGAAGCATTAGAAGATGCCGGATGCGACCCGGAGACTTACGGCGGCACGGTCGGGGTCTGGGCCGGGAGCAGCCTGAACACCTATTTGCTTGCCAATCTGTGCGGGACACGCGCCGGCATTGAAGAACTCGTACAAAGCTATCAAGTCGGCAATTATCCCATTCTCGCGGGCAACGACAAAGACTTTCTGCCGACCCGCGTTTCGTACAAGCTCAATCTCAAAGGGCCAAGCATGTCCGTCGGGACCGGCTGCTCGACTTCGCTGGTCGCCGTGGCCCAGGCGTGTCAGAGTTTACTGGCCGGGCAGTGCCACATGGCGCTGGCGGGAGGCGTCTCGGTGGCCTTCCCGCAGGCGCGGGGCTACTTGTACCAGCCCGGCGGCATGGTCTCGCCGGACGGTGCCTGCCGGGCGTTTGATGCCGAGGCGTCGGGAACAGTGTTCGGCGGCGGCGTGGGCGTCGTGGCCTTAAAGCGCCTTGCCGATGCCGTCGCGGATGGCGACCAGATTTACGCGGTCATTCGCGGCTATGGCCTCACGAACGACGGCTCCCAAAAAGCCAGCTACACGGCCCCAAGCGCCGACGGTCAGGCGGAAGCGATCTCGGCAGCGCTCGGCATGGCCGGGTTCAGCGCCGACACGATTTCCTATGTGGAAGCGCACGGCACGGCGACGCCGCTGGGGGACCCGATTGAAGTCGCCGGGCTTGTGAAAGCATTCCGGCGCACGACCGACAAAACCGGCTTCTGTGTTCTCGGCACAGTGAAGCCGAACGTCGGGCATTTAGAGGCGGCATCGGGCGTGACGGGCCTCATCAAAACCGCGCTTGCGCTCCGGCACAAGCGGCTGCCGCCGACGCTCCATTACCAAAACCCCAACCCGCGCCTTGATCTCGCCAATAGCCCGTTTATTGTCAGTGCAGAGCTAACCGAGTGGCCGGAGTCAAATAATTACCCGCGCCGGGCCGGGGTCAGCTCGTTCGGCGTCGGCGGAACCAACGCCCATGTCATTTTGGAAGAAGCGCCGCCTGTGTCTGTTCAAGCGCCGCAAAGCGAGTGGCAAGTGCTGACGCTTTCGGCCCGGACGGCACTTGCGCTGGAAACGGCGACGGACAACCTGGCGCGGCATCTAAAAGCGCATCCTGAAATCGCCCTTGCTGACGCCGCGTTTACGCTCCAAACGGGACGACGGGCGTTCGCGCATCGCCGGATCGTCGTCTGCCGTTCTGCCGACGAAGCCGTTCACGCCCTGGAAACACGCGACGCCGGACACGCCATCAGCCAAATCGTTCCCGCGCTTCCGTCAATGGCGTTTCTGTTCCCCGGTCAGGGAGCGCAGCAGGTTCAAATGGGCCGCGAGCTTTATGCGACGCAGCCGGTGTTTCGGGCAAGCATAGACGAGTGCTGTACGCTGCTCCTGCCGCTGCTGGGCCTCGACCTGCGCGAGACGCTTTACCCAGCGGGCGAAGAAAAATTGGAAGATGCAGCGCAGACGCAGCTGAACCGGACCGGGCTGGCCCAGCCGGCGCTGTTCGTGTTCGGCTACGCGCTGGCAAAGCTCTGGATAGCCTGGGGCATAACGCCCTCGGCCATGCTCGGCCACAGTGTCGGGGAGTATGTCGCGGCCTGCCTCGCTGGGGTTTTTCGTTTAGAAGACGCTCTCACGGTGCTGGCAGGCCGGGCCAATCTGATGCAAAGCCTGCCGCCCGGCGCGATGCTGGCGGTCCGGCAGCCGGCCTCGGAAGTTTCGCGTCTTCTCGGCAAATCGCTTTCGGTGGCGGCGGAGAATAGCCAATCGCTGTGCGTCGTTTCCGGCCCCATCCTGGCGGTGGAAGCACTGGAAGTCCAGCTCACGCACAGCGGCGTCGCCTGCCGCCGTTTGCCGACTTCCCATGCGTTTCATTCAGCGATGATGGACCCCATTTTGGACGAGTTCATGGAGATCGTTCGAAGCGTGCCGCTTTCCGCGCCGACGCTGCCGTTTGTGTCCAATGTGTCAGGAACCTGGATTACCGATGCCGAAGCGACCGACCCGCGCTACTGGGCTGCCCATCTGCGGGCCTCTGTTCGGTTTGCCGATGGGGTAGAAACCCTGCTGGCCGACCCAAACCGCCTGCTGCTGGAAGTCGGCCCCGGCGTGACTTTGGCTCCGCTGGTTCGTCAGCATCCGCTGAAGAAAGCGAGCCACGAAGTTTTCTCATCGCTGGACGGCGGCAAGCTGAAGCTGCCGCCCGACGCCGCGTGTCTGAATACCGCCGGACGACTCTGGCTGGCCGGCCTTCCGATGAATTGGAATCAAATCGCTTCCGGGCAGGACCGACGCCGCGTGTCCCTGCCGACTTACCCGTTCGAGCGGACGCGCCACTGGGTCGAACCCGTGCGCTCCGCTGCCGCACCACAATCCGAGAATATATCACCGCAATCCGAGAATATATCACCTATGTCTGCTCCCACGATTACTGCGCCTGCCCGAACCGAGCGGCTTTTAGAAGCCGTCACCAATCTCCTGCACGAGCAGTCGGGTATTCCCGCCGCTTCCATTGCGCCGAATGCGGCGTTTCTGGACCTCGGCTTTGACTCGCTATTCTTGACCCAGGCCAGCACGGCGATTGGGCGCAAGTTCGGCGTCAAAGTGACGTTTCGGACTCTACTGGAAGACGCGCCGACGCCTGCTGCTTTGGCGGCGCATCTGGACCGGGTTCTGCCTCCCGAAGCCACGCCCCTTGCGCCGGTTCCGGCGGCGGCTCCCACAATTTCACCTCCTATCGTCCCGGCATCAGGCAGCGGCCTGGAACAGATTATCAGCCGCCAGCTTGGGCTGATGGCCGCACAGCTGGAGCTGCTGCGCGGCGGCACGGCTGCTCCAATCACCGTGCCAACTGCTGCACCGCCTGCGGCAGCGGCGAAGCCTGGCCCAGCGGCGTTTGGGCCGTTTAAGCCGATTGACGCGAAGCCGAGCGGCGAGATGACGGCGCATCAGCAGGTCTGCCTCGCAGATTTCGTGGCCCACTACGCGCAAAGAACGCCGGGGTCAAAGCGGCTGACCCAGCGCCATCGCCCGCATCTCGCCGATCCCCGCGCCGTCGCCGGGTTCAAGAATTACTGGAAAGAAATGGTCTATCCCATCGTCGCCGAGCGCTCTGCCGGGGCGTATTTATGGGACGTGGATGGCCATAAATATGTGGACGTGACGATGGGGTTCGGAACCAATCTGTTCGGGCATTCCCCGACGTTTGGCGCTGGGGCGATCCAAAAACAGCTTGAACTGGGAATGGAAATCGGGCCGCAGTCGAAGCTTGCCGGGGAAGTGGCGCTCTTGGTCTGCGAGATGACCGGCATGGAGCGGGCGACCTTCTGCAACACGGGTTCCGAGGCGGTCATGGCGGCCATGCGGGCGGCCCGGACCGTGACGGGCCGGACGAAAATCGTTTACTTCACCGGCGATTACCACGGCACGTTTGATGAAGTCCTAGCTCGCGCCAATGGGGCAGGGGACTCGCGCCGGGCCGTGCCGATTGCGCCGGGCATTCCGGGCTGCATGACGGACGAAATCGTGATCTTGGGCTACGGTACGCCGGAGGCGCTGGACACGCTGCGGACGCTTGCGCCGACGCTGGCGGCGGTGCTGGTCGAGCCGGTGCAGAGCCGCCGCCCGGACCTCCAGCCCGCAGAGTTTTTGCGCGAAGTCCGGCGGATTACGGCGGACAGCGGCGCGGCGCTGATTTTTGACGAAGTCATCACAGGATTCCGTATTCATCCCGGCGGCGCACAGGCTCACTTTGGCATCAAAGCCGATCTTGCGACCTACGGAAAAATTGTCGGCGGCGGACTGCCCATCGGCATTGTCGCGGGCCGGGCCGAGTTCATCGATGCCTTTGACGGCGGCATGTGGCAGTTCGGGGACGAAAGCTGGCCGGAGGCGGGCGTGACGTTCTTTGCCGGGACGTTTGTGCGTCACCCCCTAACACTTGCCGCCGCCAAAGCGACGCTGGAGCATCTCAAAGCCGCCGGACCATCGCTGCAAGAAACGCTCAATGCCCGAACCGGGCAGTTTGTTGGCGCTCTTAATAGTCATTTTGAGCAAACAGAAGCGCCCCTTCGCCTGGTCTATTTCGGTTCGCTGTTTTATTTCCAGTTCGCGCCGGACTGGAAATGGGCCAGCCTGCTGTTTTTCTATCTGCGCTCCAAAAACATACATATTTGGGAAGGCCGCCCCTGCTTTTTGTCTACGGCGCACACGGACGCCGACATCACGCAGATCGTCGGGGCGTTCAAGGAAAGCATTACGGAGATGCAGGCCGCCGGCTTTATGCCTCAGCCGCCAAATACGCCGCAAATCGTTCCGCTGACGGAAGCGCAGCGGGGGGTCTGGATGACGACGCAGATGGGCGAAGATGCGTCCTGCGCGTTTAACGAGTCGGTGCTGCTCACGCTGCGCGGGCCGCTCGACAGACACGCTTTGGAGCAAGCCGTCGCCCGAACAGTCAATCGCCACGAGGCGCTGCGAACGACAATTCTGCCGACCGGCGAAGGCCAGCAGATCGCGCCGTTTGTGACGGCAGCAATGCCGGTGGACGACCTTGCCTCTCTTGACCTGCCTGCGCGTGAAGCCCGTGAAGCCGAGATTTTGGCATGGGACGCACGGACGGCGTTTGATCTGATGCGCGGGCCGCTGATCCGAACGCGGCTGATTCGGCGCAGCCCAGAGGAGCATCGGCTGCTTCTCACGGCGCACCATCTTGTCTGCGACGGCTGGTCCTTCGGCGTCCTGCTGTCTGATCTGGCGGCGGCGTATTCCGGGCCGCAAAACAGCCAGTCTCCCGCCGCGTCGTTCCGCAAGTATGCGGCCTCGGCACTGCCGGAGGCTGAAAAAACGAGCGGCGAAGAGTATTGGGCCAAGCAGCTTTCGCCCGCGCCGCGTCCCTTGCGGCTGCCGGCGGACCGGACGCGGCCCGCGCGGGGAACCTATGCCGGCGCGCGGGTCAGCCGCCCGGTGCCGCCTGCGCTGACCGCCGCGCTGCGCCGGCTTTGCTCGCGCTCCGGCACGACGCTGTCCGCCGCATTGCTTGCGGCCTACACGCTGCTGCTGCATGGCCTGAGCGGGACGGACGACGCCGTGGTCTGGGTCCCGGCGGCGGGGCAGGCACTGGAAGACGACCAAGATTTAGTCGGCCACTGCGTCAGCCTCCTGCCGGTGCGTGTTCCGGCGTCGGCGCAGATGACGTTTGCCGATTATCTGCACGCCACGCGCACTGCGCTTTTCGACGCGATGGACCATCAGCGGTACAGCCTCAGCGGCGTGATGGAAACGCTTTCGCGTCCGGTCTCAATTGCCGCGCTGTTCAATTTAGACAAGTTTCCGGCGCTTGATTTCGGCGGCCTGGGCGTCAAAATCGCGCATCCGCCGCGCCGGTTTTTTCAGTTTGATCTCGGCCTGAATGTCGTGGAAGAAGGAGACACGCTGGAACTGGAAGCCGATTACAGCACCGACTTGTTCGATGCGTCCACCATTGAGCGGTGGCTGGGCGATTTTGAGCGTTTATTAGACGCGGCGGCGGCTGACGCTGCCGTTTGCATTGAAACGCTGACTGCCCGTGTGCGACAAAACCAGCCTGCGGCGTCTCCGGCGCTGGAAACAAGCGCCGTGCCGGCGGTTCGTGCCGACGGGCCTCAAACAGAAACGCCAACCGAAATGGAAACACGGCTGGCCGCGCTCTGGCGGGAAGTTCTCGGCGTTGCCGATGCCCGTGCTTCCGACAACTTCTTTGAAAGCGGCGGGTATTCTTTGCTGGCCCTGCGCCTGTACGGGCGCATTGAGCAGGAGTTCGGGGTGCGCCTGCCCCTGCCGACACTGTTCCAGGCTCCGACTCTGCAAGCGCTGGGAGAAGTGGTAACGAGAGAAGTATTAACGAGAGAAGTGTTAAGCCGCGCCGTTCAGCCAAGCCGCACACCGCCCACGCCTGCCTCGACGCTGGTTCCGTTGCGGGCATCCGGCAGCAAGCCGCCGCTGTTCTGCATTCACCCGGATCATGGGCTGGTGCTGTTTTATCAGGCACTGGCGAATCGTCTGCCGCCGGACCAGCCCATTTACGGCTTGCAGGCGGTCGGCGTAGACGGCGAGGAAGCGCCGCTCTCGTCGCTGGAGGCGATGGCCGCGCGTTATATCAAGGACATCCGGCGTTTCCAGCCGCATGGGCCGTATCATTTGGCCGGCTACTCGCTCGGCGGCGTTCTGGCGGCGGAAATGGCCCGGCAGCTTCAGGCGGACGGCGAAAGCGCCGGTTTGCTTGCGCTGTTTGACGCCTATGCGCCCGTCGCCTACCAGCAGAACTTGATTGACAAGCCGCGCCTGCATCGTTTGGCGGGCCATCTCCAGCTTCTCAAAAACGGCACGCCGAAAGCCGCGCTGCAAACGATCAGCGAGAAAGCGCGGGACGCGGTGCAGGGCAAAAAAGCGGACTGGCAGAAAGCCGCCGCCGAACTTGCCGGCACGCTTGCCCCGGAGCGCCTGGATGCACTGCGAGACGTAATACTTGCCAACGAAGCGGCGTTCTTTCGCTACGAGACGCCGTCTTATCCGGCGCGGGCGACGCTGTTCCGGGCTGCTGAAGTCAGCGTCTTTGAGGAGCGCGACCCGGCCCTCTGGTGGGGCGAGGCGTTTTCGAATGGCTTAGAGATACACGATGTCCCCGGCGTCCATCTTTCCATAATGAACGAGCCGCAGGTGTCGGCGCTGGCTTTGGCGCTTCAGCTTTCTTTGGACAAGGCCGCGCTTTGATCTGGGTTCAGGATTTGATTCGGGTTCAGAACGGCGAAGTCCATCTGTGGCGCTGGGATTTAGACCGGCAGGAAGCGCGGCCTGATCTTTTGTCCGAAGACGAGCGGGCGCGGGCCGGACGCTTCCATTTTGAGCGGGATGCCCGGCGCTGGGCTGCCTGCCGGACACGGCTGCGCGTGACCCTGGGCCGGTACCTTGAGACGGCCCCCGAACGCCTGGAATTTGAAGTTGGGCCGTGGGGCAAGCCTGGTCTGCGCGGCTGCCCGCTGCGCTTTAACGTCTCGCACTGCGGCGGCGCGGCGCTGCTGGCGCTGGCCTGGCGGCGAGAAGTCGGCGTGGACATGGAAGACGTGGGACGCGATCTTGCGGCGGAAGAACTCGCGCCGCAAGTTCTTTCCAATCAGGAACAAGAATGGCTGGCGGAACACGCGCCTGAGCAGCGCCCTTCCGCGTTCTTGACGCTCTGGACCGCCAAAGAAGCCTATGTGAAAGCAGCCGGGCAGGGCTTGTCGTTCCCAATGGCACGGCTGACGCTGCTGCCGATTTTCGGAACCGACCGATTTCAAGCAAGCGCCCTGCCGCCGTCCCCGCCATTGACTGTCCGCCGGATTGACGCCGGGCCGGGCTATTTCGCCGCGCTGGCGATTGAACGCCCTCTTACTGGTATTCGCCGCTTTGAGCCTGACTAATGGACTGTCGTCTCAAGCGCTGTTTGAGGCAAATCGTGCTGCGGCAAGTCCTGGTAATGCGCCACGGTGCCTGCGCCGCAAAGCTGGGCGGCGGCGAGCGCAGACTGCGCCCGTTCGATGAGTTCCGAGGCATCCGGCACGTCAGGAGACAGCTGCACGACCCCGAAGCAGGCGGTTTGAGGCGGCTGCCCGACGGTTTCGGTGGTGCTGATTCCCCTAAGCCCCGCCTGCATCCGCTCCGCCGCCACACGCGCCCCGGCTTCCCCGGTTTCCGGCAGAATTAGAGCGTAGTCATCCGCGCCTAATCGCGCAATCACGTCTACGGAGCGCAGCTTGGACTTGATGACGGCGACGGCAGACTGAAGCGCCTGATCGCCTGCCTCAAACCCGAACTGCCGGTTCCGCGCCGTGAAGCCGTCCAAATCCAGCACGATTAAAGACAGCGGCCCATGATACCGGGCGGCACGCTCGATTTCCTCCGCAAGCCTTGCCCGAAACGCCGGATGCCCGAATAACTCAGGCGGCCTCGGCGCTTCACTGCTGCTTGCCTGGGCGGCGGCCGTGACGATCTTTTCCAGCATCTGCGACGACAGCTCGGCCTGTCCTAGCTGCTCGATTTGTTCCCGGATGGCCGCTTTTCCGGCTGCCTCCGCAGGCTGCGCTCGCGCTTCCCGCTCGTCGTTTAGCGCGGCGATCTGCTGCTCATATCGCGCAATTTCAGGAACTTCCACCCCCGCGCTCAGGCCGCCGATAATGCGGCCTTCCGCATCGTACAGCGGAACCATGCTGCACCGCAGACGCGCCGTTTCCCCGCCGGCGATTGTATCCCACCGCTCGGTATCATGCAGCGATTCCCCGGCCAGAACACGCTGTATCTTGGCTTCCGTTTCTTCGCGCTCTGCGCCAGGAATAATTGTGTCCCAGAGTGTTCTTTCCAGCACTGACGCCGCTGGAATGCCGTACAAAGTTTCGCAGGCGGCGTTCCAGCGGATAATTTTGCCGCTGGCGGCAAAGCAGAAGCACGGAACCGGCAGGGTGCGAAAGAATTCTTGAAACTGCCGGGAAACCTGCTCGCGCTGGACTTCCGTCTCGGCTTTTCGCGCTTTGGCTTCCTGAAGCTGGACTTGAAGCACGGCGTTCCGGGCCTCAAACTCCTCCTGCTGCTTCCGGCGCTCCGCGAGTGCCGCGTCCAGCCGCCGCCGCGCGGCAGGGGCCGCCGAGCGGCTGAGGCCAAGTCCCGCCAGCGCCGACAGCAAAAGCCCGATGCCTCCGGTGGTCATTAGTGGGAACGCCAGCGCGTTTTCAGTGCCAACGCTAGGGATAGTGGATTTTGGGGCCTCTGCTTTGGGAGTCGGCTTTCTCTTGCCGTGATGCGGCTGAGACACGGACTTCGCGGGAGCCGCCTCGGCAGGCCGCGCGGGCGAGACACCATGCAGGAACACCCCGCCGCCGAACAAAAGCATGGAAAAGAACGCCAGCAGGGCGGTTCCAAAAATCGGTTTCATGCTCTTGTTTTCGGTAAAAAAAGCAGAAAACATCAGGAAAGCTAGGGCAGCGCGGCAGGCACATACCTTCCCTGCTCCGGCACGGCAATCTGGTCAAAGTCACGTGCCAGCGTGCGGAGCGCCGCCTGCATCTCCGCGCCCTGCATCGCCGGGCCGTGGCCGGTGATTACGACTTCCGGCTCCAAAGCCGCCAGTTTTTCGACGGACGCACGCGCGGAAACCCAGTCCGGGGTGAAATACATCGGCGGGCCGTGCATTTCCGGCTTCTGAGCGGCAACGGCATACGCCGACTCCTGCGTCGTCGTGATAAACGCATCGGCGGCGATGAGAGTCCGGTCCGCCTCGCGCCACAGCGCGATTTGGCCGGGCGTGTGGCCCGGCACCGGCAGCCAGGTCCAGCCGGGCATGGCGGGAACGCTGCCGTCTTCCGGCAGGGCGCGTAGGCGGCTGCCGACATCCACCGGCCCGCGTGGATACAGGCCGGAAACCGCGGCCATCATCCCGCCGCCGACCGTCGGGTCCGCCGGCAAATACGCTTCCTGCCCGCTCAGATACGGCATCTCCAGCAGGTGCGCGTAAACCGGCGCGTCCCAAAGCTCCGCCAGCTCTTCCAGGCCGCCGACATGGTCAAAATGGCCGTGGGTCTGAATAATCGCCGCCGGACGCGCTCCGTCGCCAAACCGCTCCGCCGCCGCTTTTTTGATCAGCCCCGCCGTGCCGGGAATGCCGGAATCAATCAGCGTCCAGCCCCGGTCGCCTGCATTGGGCAGGCCGTAAAAGACGGCGTTGACAATCGCCAGCCGTTTGTACGCAAGGTCCGGCCGGATTTCCTGCGTTCCGTCGTCTTCCGGGTGTCCGGCGCGTCCTGCCGGGTCTAGACGGATTGAATGTTCCATAATCTTTTCTCCGTATTTTTTCTCCGCAGCGCAGTATTGCCGCAATGGTGCTGTTTGGAAACGTCTTGCAAACTTGTAGGGGCAGACCCCCGTGTCTGCCCTTCTTCGTTCTATGTCTGCCCTTCTTGTCTTATGTCTGCCCTCCTGCTCCCAACTGGTCGGCTTGAAGCAAAAAGCAGACAGGAAAGAAGAGGGCCGGAAAGAAGAGGGCAGACACGGGGGTCTGCCCCTACGGGAATGGAAAAGAAATTTTTAGGAACGCAGGCCGTAGCCGATGCCGCGGCGGGTTTCCAGAAGGCCGGCGGCGAGGGGCGGCATTTTGGCGCGTAGGCGGCGGATGTGGATGTCCACCGTGCGCTCGCCGCCGTCAAAGTCTACGCCCCAGACCATGTCGAGCAATCGGTCCCGCGCGAAGAACTTGCCCCGGTGCAGCGAAAGAAAGCGCAGTAGCTCGTATTCGCGGGGGGTCAGCGGCAGGACCAGGCCGCTCACGTCGCGGACGCAGCCGGCGCTGAGTTCCAGCACCAAGTCTGCCACCAGCAGGCGGTCTCCCGTCTGGACATGGCGCTTGCGGAACGACAGCAGGGCTAAACGCGCCAGCAGTTCGGCGGGCGCATACGGCGGCAGCAGGAAGTCATCGGTATACGCAGGCCAGTCCGGCTGGGAGAGATGGCGCGGGGTCAGGAGAGCCAGACGCACCGGCAGCGGCACGTCATCCCCCCAAGCAGATTGCAGCAGGCGTGCGGCATGGCGCAGCGGCAGGCAGTCCGCCGCCGCCGACAAGTCCGCCAGCAGGACATCCGGCGGACGGCCTTCAAACGCCGCGCACAGGGTTTCCACGGTACCCGCCTCGCCGTCAAGCGCCGAGCAGCCGAGGGGATAGCCCGCCGACCGGAGCGCGGCAGTCAGCCCAGGCAGAGCCATATTTTTTTCGTGTGGTGCGAGAATTAAAACAGTGAGCATGGCGACACGGGTTCAAAACAGGACGCATAAGAAAAGCCGCGTCACTGCGGGAAACCGTGTCAGTCCACATCATTGGGGGATAGGAAAGTATGGCATACAGTGAGGGGAGGAGTCAAGAGGCGACCTGTACCGTCATGAGACCTCACCCCGCCTCGTTCCTCGGCGACCCTCTCCTTGTTAAGGAGAGGGTAGGACAATGAGAACAGAAAATGGTCCCGTATCGGTCTTGTCTCTTTTCTTACCCTCTCCTTAACAAGGAGAGGGTCGGAACGCAGTTCCGGGGTGAGGTTTTATTGGGGTCAGGTTTCCTGCACCGTCAGCCACATGCCGCCGTCGCCGTCCATCCGGACCGGGTAGGTCTGCAAATTGCAGTCGCCTTGAAGTCCGATCCCGTTGGTCAAATCAAACTTGCGGGAATGAAACGGACACAGGACGATTGTGCCGCCGACCAGGCCGTCAGCCAGCGGTCCCTGACGGTGCGGGCATTCCGCCTGCACCGCGTAGACGTGGCCGCTGCGGGTGTGGAAGACGGCAACTTCTGTGCCGTTCACGGGGAAGACCCGGCCTTCGCCGCTGGGGATTTGGGCCACGGGGCCAAGCGAGATTTCAGTCCCATGACCGTGCGCGGGTTCGGTTATTTTTTCGTCGGTTATTTTTTCGAGTGTCATGCTTAACATGAATGCGTTGCCTCATGCCACGGAATAAATTCCGTAGCCCTTTGTTCGTCGCTGTTAATCCGTCGCTTTTAAGCGTTCATTACCGGCAGCGTGGAAACGAACTGGTTCGGCGTCGCCGGCTGGTCCGCTTCCAGCCACGGGTCTACATAAGCGTCTACCGTCGCCTGCATGGCGGCGTCGAGACGCGCGGCGACGCCTTCGCTGTCGTCTACGACGATGGCTTTGATCTTCTCTAAACCGACACGCGGGACAAAGCTGTAGGTACGCTCCAGGTACTTGGCGTTTTCAATGTAATACTGCATGAAGCGGCCCATGATCTGAATGACTTCTTCGTGCGAGTTGACCACGCACAAGATGTCGCCCTTGCGAATATGCGCGCCTGCCGCGCCGCCGACGTAAATCTCCCAGCGGCCGCCTTCAACGGCGACCGCGCCAACGTCTTTGACCATCGCTTCCGAGCAGTTGCGCGGGCAGCCTGCCGTCGCCAGCTTCATCTTGCCGGGGCTTTCAATGCCCTGGAACCGCTTTTCGATCTTGATGCCGAGGCCCGTGCTGTCCCCGACCCCGTAGCGGCAGAAATCGGTTCCGACGCAGGTTTTGCAGGTGCGGAACGATTTGCCGTAGGCATGGCCCGACGGCATTCCTAAATCTTTCCAAACTAAGGGCAAGTTCTCTTTCGTGATGCCCAAAAGGTCAATGCGTTGCCCCCCGGTGAACTTCACCATCGGCACATCGTACTTTTTGGCGACTTCGCCGATTTTGATCAGATCGTCGGCAGTTGTCACGCCGCCGTAGATGCGCGGAATGACCGAGAACGTCTTGTCTTTCTGGATATTCGCGTGAACGCGGTCATTGATATAGCGGGCATCGCGCTCGTCTTCGTACTCAGCGCCCCAGAGCGATTTCAGCAGCGACGCCAGGCCCATCTTGGCCGACACTTCTTCGACGCCGCCAGCCAGCGCGTTAAACACGGACGACACCGACTTCAATTGCCGCGACATAATCTGCTCGACCAGCTCCGGCTTAGAGTACGGGACGCCGGGAACGTAGTAATGGATGCTGGGGTCTTCTTCAATCTGGCCTTCGGCGGCCCACTCGACGATTTCTTCCACCAGCTTCTTGCAGGAGCCGCAGCCGAGGCCGGCGCGGGTGGCTTCCATGACCATCTTTAGCGAGCGCTTGCCGCCTTCCACGCATTTTCGAATTTGGCCTTTGGAGACGCCGTTGCAGTTGCAGATTTGGGCCGTGTCCGGCATCGTCGCCTGCGTGGACGGTGCGCCGATGTCGAACAAGAGAGACAGTCGCTCTTCGGGCAGGGGCGTTCCCCGATCAAACGCCTGCATCAGATACGCGACTTTGTTCAGATCGCCCAGCATCATCGCGCCAATCAGAATGCTGTCCCGAATAATCAGCTTTTTGTAGGTTCCGCGCTTCGGCTCGGAGAACGTCACCACTTCATCGCGCTCGTCCTGCGGCTCGGTGACGCCCATAGACGCAAGCTCCACGCCCATGACTTTGAGCTTCGTGGCGATCTTGGAGCCGTGATAGGCGGCGTCCAAATTGCGGCCCGTGATATGGTCGGCCAGCACCGTTCCCATTTCCCAGAGCGGCGCGACCAGGCCATAGACCCGGCCCCGGTGCTGGGCGCATTCGCCGACAACGTAAACATCGGGGTCGTCTACCGACCGCATCTGGTTGTCGGTGACAATCGCCCGCTCGACAGTCAGGCCGCACTCCGCGCCGATTTCGGCGTTCGGCTTGATGCCGGTCGAAATGACGACCATGTCGCAGTCTAAAGCCGTGCCGTCCTTGAACTCTAATCCCGTCACGCTGTCGTCGCCCAGAACCCGGCTTGCCGCTTTTTCCGTGTGGACATGAACGCCCATCTTTTCCATGATGCTTTTCAAAATCGCCCCGGCAGCCGGGTCAAGCTGCTGGTTCATCAGGTGACCGGCGAGATGGATCACATGCACTTCGACGCCGTAGTTGATGAGGCCCCGCGCCGCTTCCAGGCCCAAGAGGCCGCCGCCGATGACGGCCGCTTTGCGGCACTTGGTCGCATAGCCCGCGATCTTATGGCAGTCGTCCAGCGTGCGGAACACAAAGACGCCGTGTTTGGCCCCGCCGTCCGGCGTTTCCATGCCCTCCATCGGCGGCACAAAGGGGCGTGAGCCGGTGGCAATCAGCAGCTTGTCGTAATCTGTGATTTGGCCGTCGTCGCTGTGAACTTCTTTGCGGGCGCGGTCAATGTGCGTGACCCGTGCCGGCGCATGGAGCGTGACGCTGTTTTCGGTGTACCAGTCTAATGGGTTCAAGAAAATGTCGGCGGCATCTTGAGTCCCGTTCAGGACATTGGACAGCAATATGCGATTGTAGTTGCCATACGGCTCATCGCCGAACATGGTGATTTTGAACTGCTCGCCTCCCCCTCGTGCTAAAATCTCTTCGACGGTACGCGCCCCCGCCATGCCGTTGCCGATGACGACTAATTTCTGCTTATCGCTCATAATCTTAAACCTCCACCAAGCCGATGTCTAAGACAACGGTTCCTGAGACGCCTTCCGGGGCGGCGAGATATGCTTCCAGCTTGGTTCCCGACATCATGTCTTCGACGACTGCCAGCGCGACATGGACATCGCCGCGTGCGCCGATGGGGAAGTAGCGCATCGGGGAGCCGTCGCGCATCAGCACGACATAAATCATTTCCGCCGACGAGTTGCCGGCTCGAAAATAGACAAACTGCGCCCGCTTGCCGACCGGGACCGTGTAGGTCAGCCCGCCTGCCAGCGGATATGGATTGGTGAGGCCGCGCCCTTCAAAGGCGAGAACGCCCTGTAATAATTGTGGTTTTGAGTACATGATTGTTTCTTTCTGAGACCTACCTCCTTGCTTCGTAACAAGTTACTTCGCAGGGTCCTTCCTAAAGGAAGGATTAAGATGGGAACAGGATTAAGAGGGCGCGGCAAGCAGCGCCCCTACGTCTATCGTCCATATCCTTCCTTTAGGAAGGACCCTGCGAAGTAACTTGTTACGAAGCAAGGAGGTAGGTCTTACGCCATCTCTAAATCCGCGCCGTCCGGGCCGACCAGAACGCGCTCGCGGGCCGGGGCATGGTCTTTCGCCACGCCGCCTTCGCCAAGCCACGACTGCTGCCAGCCGGGCGCGGCCAGCCGCAGAACGACCAGGCCGACGGCGGCAATCGCGGCGAACGCGAAGAAGCCCGCGCCGTAAGTGCCGAACTGGTCATGCAGGCTGCCCATGCTGAGGTTCAAGTAGTAGCCGCCGACGCCGCCCGCCGCGCCGACAAGACCCGTCATCACGCCGATCTCCTGGCGGAACCGCTGCGGCACCATCTGGAACACCGAGCCGTTGCCCATGCCGAGACATCCCATGAGAATGAACAGCAGGACGAATGTCACCCACATGTTCGTGATCAAGAAACCGATGCCGAGCGCCATGAGGCAGCTTGTGGCATACAGAACCGTCAGCATCCGAATACCGCCAAGCTTGTCCGCGAGTGCGCCGCCGACCGGCCGCAGCAGAGAGCCGGCCACGATGAACAGCGCGGTTGCCAGGCCGACAGTCGCTTTCGGGAAGTCATACTGGTCCACAAAGAACTTATTCATAAAGTACGACAGGCCGACAAAGCCGCCGAAGGTCACAAAGTACAGCAGGCAGAAGCGCCAGGCGTCCGCCTGAGCCAGCACACGCGCAAAGTCTGCGCCGGTGGCCGCTTTGGCCTTTGCGGGCGGGTCTTTCGCCATCACGGCAAAGACAACAAAGACAAGGGCGACGGGGATCATTAAAAGCCCCAGGACGGCGTGCCAGCCGTAGGCTTTTGCCAGCAGCGGGGCGAAAATGGTCGCCAGCACCGTGCCTGAGTTGCCTGCCCCGGCAATGCCCATCGCTACGCCTTGCAGGTGCGGGGGATACCAGCGGGAGGCTAATGGCAGGGCGACCGCGAACGATGTGCCGGCAAGGCCGAGAAAGAAGCCGACAAAGACAAGTGAGTTAAAGGTGCTTGCAAGCTGCCAGCCGACCGCAAGCGGCACGAGTGTCAGGGCCATCGAAGCGACGCCGACCTTCTTGGAGCCAAATCTGTCAGACAAAACGCCGAGCAGAATACGCCAAAAGCCCGCCGCCAGCAGCGGGATCGCCAGCAGGCCGAGGGCGACTTTCGCCGGGTAGCCGTTCGCGACCGGCTGGAACGTCTTCCCCGCCTTCTGAAGCGCCGTCATCGGCTGAAGCCCGATGACGTTGTCATGGGGATTGCCTAACGCGCCGGGCGCAGCCGTAATCTGAATAAACTTGGACTTGGCGTTCACGGCGGTCAGAGTCGCCGGGTCAGCGTTATTGACGACAAACTTTTCAAGCGGTTTATCGCTCGGCTTGATCGTCAGCGGCGTTCCGGCTTTAATCAGCAGGTTGTAGACGCTTTTCGGCTGGTCGGCTTTGAGCTTTGGGTTCTGCTTCATGGTCTGCGGGCCTTTGACGACCAGCGTGTAGGGGGCCGTTTTTGTGATCAGCGCCGACGGCGTGACCCGCAGGTTGGCCCCGGTGAGCAGGGCGTCGGTGGTAATAAACGGCGCAATCGCGCCGAGAATGACCCAGACCATGAACGAAATGTCGAAGTGCAGGAACGCGCTGAACAAAGAGGGCGCGTGACCGCTGTTTTTCAGGTCACTGAGTTTCATGGTGTCTCCTCGATAAAAATAGGTAACTCTTTAACTTGAGATTTTTAACATGAAATGGTAGACGCGGCGTTGCGCTTGGAAAATTGCCTCAAAAAGACAAGGGCAGACACGGACAAAGAAGGGCAGACACGGGGGTCTGCCCCTACGCCATGCCCCGTAGGGGCGAACCCCCGTGTTCGCCCTCTTTATTTGTGTTCTCTTCACCTTCCCGTTCCGGGAGGGTCGGTGAGGAACGAACCGGGGTAGGTTCCACCCGGACCGCGCAGACCTTGAACTCAGGCATCTTGGAAACCGGGTCAAGCGCCGGGTTTGTCAGAGTGTTCGCGCAGGCATCGCCGCCCCAGTGGAACGGCACGAAAATCGTGTCCTGGCGAATCGTCGGCGTGAGCCGCGCTTTGACGCAGATTGACCCGCGCCGGGTGGTCAACTGAACGCTGTCGCCGTTCTCAATGCCGAAGCGCTTGGCGAGGGCAGGGTGCATCTCGGCAAACGCTTCCGGCGAAATCGCGTTGAGCGCGTCCACGCGCCGGGTCTGGGTTCCCGACTGGTACTGGGCCATTAGGCGGCCTGTCGTTAAATAAAGTGGGTACTCGTCGCATGGCTCCTCGGCGGCGGTGCGGTGATGGACGGCATGAAACTTGGCCCGGCCATTGGGGTGGGCGAACTGTTCTTGAAAGAGGCGCGGCGTTCCGGGATGCTCTTCCGACGGGCAGGGCCAGAAGACGCCGTTTTCGGCGTCAATGCGCTCATAAGTGATGCCGGAATAATCGGCAGGACCGCCCGCGCTGGCCCGGCGCAGCTCCTCAAAGATGGCGGCAGGGTCGTCCGTCGGGAAATACTGGCCCGCGCCGAGACGCGCCGCAAGCGCCGACACAATGCCGGCGTCAGTGGAGACGCCTTCCGGGCGCGGGACTGCCTGGCGGCGATGAATGACGCGGCCTTCTAAATTGGTCATCGTGCCGGACTCTTCCGCCCACTGGGCAATCGGCAGCACGACATCGGCCATGAGCGCGGTTTCGGATAAAAAGATGTCGGACACGCATAAAAAGTCGAGAGAGCGCAGACGCTCCTGGACATGGTGGGCGCGGGGCGCGGACACGGCCAGATTGGACGCCATGACGAGCAAAGCGCGAATGCCGCCGTCCTGCCCCAGCGAGTCGATCAGCTCATAGGCCGACTTGCCCGGCCCCGGCAGGGCGTCTGGGTCAACGCCCCAGACGTTCGCCACGAAAGCGCGATGCTCCGGGTTGTCAATCTTGCGGTAGCCGGGAAGCTGGTCGGCTTTTTGTCCGTGTTCGCGCCCGCCCTGGCCGTTGCCCTGGCCGGTGATACAGCCGTAGCCGCAGTAGGGGCGGCCCGCTTTGCCGAGAGCCAGCATCAGATTGATGAACGCCAGCGTGTTGTCCACGCCTTTGGACTGCTGGCCTGCACCTCGCGCGGTCAGCGCCATCGCCGTTCCCCCTTCGCCTAACAAATGCGCGGCCTTGACGATGTCTTTGCTGGGAACGCCCGTGATGCGCTCCACGCGGTCGGGCCAGAACGACGTGATGACGCGCCGGACACTTTCCCAGCCGGTCGTTCGCGACGCGATAAACTCCAAATCCAGCAGGCTGTCGGCGGCGGCGACATGGAGCAGGCCATTGGCAAGCGCTAAATCGGTGCCGGGCGTCAGCGGCAGATGCAGCGTGGCTTGTGCCGCCGTCGGTGTCCGGCGCGGGTCGGCGACAATCAGCGCCCCGCCGTTTTCCCGCTGCCGGTCAAAATACTGCATGACCGGCGGCATAGTCTCGGCAGGGTTGCCGCCGATCAGCAAAATGGCGTCCGCGCCGGGAATGTCCTCTAAGGGAAACGGCAGGCCGCGGTCTATCCCGAAGGCTTTGATGTTTGCCGCCGCTTCGGACGCCATGCAGAAGCGGCCATTATAGTCAATGTGCGGCGTTTTGAGCGCGACACGGGCGAACTTGCCGAGCCAGTACGCTTTTTCGTTGGTGAGGCCCCCGCCGCCGAAAACGCCGACCGAGTCAAGTCCGTAAATCTTTTGCGACGCCGTAATGCCCGCCGCAACTCTGTCTAAGGCTTCGTTCCAGGTCGCGGGCCGCAGCCTGCCGTCTTTCGTGCCGCGCACGAGCGGCGTCGTCAGCCGGTCCAGGTGGGTTAGTAGGTCAGTGGAAGTCCAGCCTTTTTGGCACAGCCCACCTTTGTTGGCCGGGAAGTCCTTGCGCGGCTGAACGGAAATCAATCCCTGCGTGTCCGGCACCAGGTTCATGCCGCATTGCAGGGCGCAGTACGGGCAATGGGTCGCCGTGGCATTACTCATTTGCGTCGCTTTCTTCTGAGCTGTTCTCTTCTAAAATGCCGACATCCACGACCACGGAGCCGTTCAAGCCGCGCGGCGCGGCCAGGCCGACTTCAATTTTCGCCCCGGCGGGATGGGTTTCGGTGATGGAAAGCGGCACATGAAAGTCGGCTTTTGGGCCGACGGGGAAGTAGCGCACCGGCAGGCCATTAATACAGAGCGCGAGATAGATTAAATCATCGGAAAGATTGCCGCCCCGGAAATAAATGACTTCGGCCTTTGCGCTTTTGGGAACAACGTAGCAGAGCGCGTCGTTCAGCGGCCCGACATCGAAGAAGCCGCGCCCGGCAAAGGGGTACACGCCCTGCAAAAAGCGCGGCGTCGCCAGCCCAAGCCGGGTCATTTGCTGGTGGCGTGTTTCGGTCGTAACCGTTTCGATCTGTGGATTCGGGCTGAAATGACGCATGGCTAGGACGCAGCTTTCTCAAAGTGTGAAGAAAGGCGTCATCGCCGGAAGGAGCCACAGTGCGGTGTGGTGAACGTAAGCAGAGTGAACAAAAAGTAAACGTGAGGGGAAAACCGCCGCCTCAGTGCGGGAGTGGCTTTGTGTTTTTATGATAACAGGATAATGTTTCCGAAGTGTTTCGGAAGCGGTGATTTATATAAAATAATTTGCACCATAAATAATTGGGAATAAAAGGCGTGGGAATAGGAGGCGTGGGAATAAATTCCTACGCTGTGGGGCGCAGACGCCCAGCGTCCGCCTTCGCGGACGAAGAATAAGACGTGACATATCTTTTCCGTCTCGACGAA
>JAABUZ0100001074.1_pt1 | contig 55645 bp, 44 predicted proteins | sample 5562091 | NCBI WGS metagenome assembly JAABUZ01 (sample SAMN12813069, study PRJNA571459) | rock metagenome | isolation source: Antarctica rocks | place: Antarctica: Victoria Land, Linnaeus Terrace sud | collected 2015-12-21 | reverse complement strand
ACGCTCGACTGGATGCAGAACGTCGAACTGCGCCGCCGCGTACAGATCGGCTTGAACAAAGGAGAAGCCAAGAACGCATTGGCACGGGCCGTTTTCTTCAACCGTCTGGGGGAGATACGGGACCGCAGTTATGAGAACCAGCGCTACCGCGCCAGTGGCCTTAACCTGGTGGTGGCCGCGATCCTGCTCTGGAACACGGTCTATCTGGAACGGGCGGTGCAGGCGATCCGAGATTCGGGCAAGGAAGTGGACGACACACTGCTGGCACATCTCTCGCCCTTGGGCTGGGAGCACATCAACCTGATTGGCGACTACATCTGGCAACAGAGCAGGCAGGTCGGGCAGGGCCAATTCCGCCCGCTACGGGGACTTGGGGACGCTTAACGTACGATTTTTTCCGTTTCGTGAGCAGAACCCTACCCCGCCGGCACATCCGAAAACACGATTCAAGGGACAGAGGCTATGGTCAGTGGGTAGCTGTGGTCAGCGGGTAACGCAGACAGTCCTCCGGGATGTATTCACGCGGCACCTGCGGACTCGTCCAATACAGCTTGACAGTGGCAAAACCATAGCCGTTCTCGTAATACTCGACCTTGATCCGGTACGCACGGCCTGCGACCAGGGCGACTTTGGCCGTATCCTCCCTCGGCCCATGAACTGTCCAGTCCGAGATGAGGAGCTGATCGTTGACATACACGCGCACGCCGTCATCAGACCCAGTCATTAGGGTGTAGGTGTCCGTCACTTTCGGGACCAGCTTTCCAGCCCAGCGCACGGAATACTCCTCGGACCGCCCGAAGTGCGGATCCGGCGGATTGGCTGACCAGTCATAGTCGATGTTCCGGTCCGGCCGGGTCATCACAAGCTGATTGAAGGCATTGCCCCGATAATACGAGCCGAGCAAACCGGTGCCGTCACCCCCATACGGCTGCTTTTTGTGGTGGATCTTCACCGGTCGACCCCAGCTAATAGTGCCATACTGGCTCACCGAGCCGATGCTGCGCGGGGAAACACTAAAACGCGGCAGAGGAAACGTCTGCGGCCCCGGTAGGGCCGTCATCTGATGCGCCACCGGGTCAGGAACCCATTTGCGGTCCTGGACCGGCACCTGCGCCCCCGGAACCAAGCCATGGGCGTCACTAGGGCCAGCCGGAAGATGTAAAGCGTTGATCACCGTCGCACCGACTTCATTTGGGTTCATCTTCCCATCATGCCAGCCGATAAGTGGGATTGCGCTGGCCGGAGTGCCATTGCTGTACGGCTGGGAGAGGATCCGGGTGGAACCGGCGAGCCGCCCGTAGGCCCTGGCCTGCCCCTGTCCCGCGCTCTTGTTCGTGCCTGCCTGCCGCCCCTGGGCTGTCTGGGACTGGCTGGCGCTGCCAGAACCGCCGGGGATCCCACCCCCGCCGGGCACGCAGTATTTGGCCCCCGAGATCTGATCATGCCGCCCATGCAGCGTTGTACCCCCCAGCCGGGTGTTGCCGCCGGTCGGCAGGCAGCGGGCCGTGTTTCCTGGATCACCGTTGCAGTTCGACGCGAACATTTTGATGATCCTGTCCGGCTTCAGCGTCTGCGGCACGTTGTTCGGATCATCCACCACATAATGCACCTTGATCTCGACGAGACGCATGTCACTGCTGCCGCCGCCGGTGACGCCGTGTTTAGGCCGGGTCATGTGGATCGTGCCGAGGTCCAGTCTCATCCGGGGATACTTCACCATCTTAGGTGCGATCGAGTTTCCCGGCGCTCCCGCGTGGCTGTTCCGACCTGGGATGGATGGCCGAGTGACCACGCTCATCTTATTTCTGGCGGCTTGCTCCCGGCTCTGGTTCCCGCGAAGTGTCGCGTCCCTGCTCTTCATTCCATTGTCTTTGCCGGGCGCGACCGCCTGTCCCTGGCCTGAAGCGGTCTGCTGCCCCCGCGCTGCCGGGTGCAGGCTGAGGGCACGCACGGCGGACCGAATCAAAAGCTGCTGGGTCTGAAGAAGCGTCTTCCTCTGGGCCTGGGTCAGCGGTTTGCCGGCGTCATAGCGCTGTTCCAGCGTCTGCTCTATCATTAGGGCGGACGCTTCAGGCCGTCTCAGCCGGTAGTCCAGCGTGTACAGATGGGGCTTATGGAAGGGACTCACGGCGCTGCCGGCTCCTTCGTTCGACGGCGGGCTGCTGCCAGAATGCTGAGATGCGCCGCCGTCCTCCGCGTTCTCCAGGCCAGGCTGGCCAGTCGCGTCTCCGGGACCAGTGCCTTCCAGGCGTTGTGAGGCTATTTGGAGCGGCATCGGATGTAGCGACGCAGCGCTCCGCACGCTGTGCGGCTTGTGATGCGGTGCCAGGGCGGCGCTGCCAACCACGGCCACGCAAACTCCGTTCAGCAGGACGGAGACCGTGAGGGCAAAGGGAAAACGTTTGTCGCTGAGCATCAGGGGCCTCTTTTTTTGCTTTGTTATCTGCGTTTATCAGTTGTCGGTGCGACCTTGGGGGTCGCGATCAGGACCTGAGCATGGCTATGGGAACCGGCGATCACATGATCCACCGTGTCCATTAGGGAGATCAGCGTCTGGGCCTTCTGGTTTGCGGCCATGTTCAGCACAATCACCGAGTTTGGATGCGCCTGGAGACGCTCCCCGAGCTGAGCGGCCCAGGTCTTTGTCCCCACAGGGCGAGCATTTAAGTAGTAGGTTCCTTCGGGGGACAGGGACAGAGTTACCGAGACCGGCGGCCTGCCGGTTGCCGGAAGCTGCCGGGGTAGGTTCAGCCCAAGGCCGTTGATTCGGACCATCGTCAGCCAGGTGACCATGAAGAAGACAAGCAGAAAAAAGATCGTGTCGATCATAGGGATGATCTCGATGCGGCCTTTTTTCATCTCCGGCGGTTTCATTCGCATGGCGTTTTTTCTTTATTGGGGCTGACTGCCTTTATTGGGGCTGACTGCCTTTATTGGGGCTGACTGCCTTTATTGGGGCTGACTGCCTTTATTGGGGCTGACTGCCTTTATTGGGGCTGACTGCCTTTATTGGGGCTGACCGGGCCAGGAACTCGCGGGCGTTGTCGCGACCATGACAGACGCGGCATTGGACTGTTTAACGAGATCGAACACACGGACGAAGCGGGCGATGGACTGGTCTTTGTCGCAGTTGAGGACCACCGTCAGCTTCGGCTCGTCCCGCAGGCGCTCGTTCAGGAGCGGTGCGATCTCGGCCTCGCTCACCGGGAGCTGGTCCACATAACACCCGCCATCTTTTGCGATCGTCACCACGACATCCGCATTTGGCTTGCCCGTCGCCGTCCCGCTGACCGGCAGGGACACCCGATGCGCGTTCATGTGCGTCATCGTCAGACTGGCGATCATAAAATACACCAGCAGGAAGAAGACGGTGTCGATCATCGGGACGATCTCGATACGGGCGCGTTTTGGTTTAATTGCCGGCAGCCTCATAGACATGCCCTCCCTCGGGCTGGCGTAGGCTCAGGTCATTGATGATCTGCGTCGCTGCCATCTCCATCTCGGCCACGATCCGCCGCACTTTCTCCGTCAGCGAATTGTAACCCACCAGGGTCACGATCGCGATGGTCAGGCCCGTGGCCGTTGCGATCAACGCTTCGGCAACGCCCCCAGTGATCTCCGCCGGGGCGCTAAGGCCCGTCGAGATTGCGACGACCTGAAACGCGGCGATCATGCCAGTGACCGTTCCCAGTAAGCCGAGCAGCGGCGCGACCGTGATGATCGTGTCCAGCAGGTTCAGACCGCGGCCCAGCCCCGGTGTCTCTTCCATTGCGACTTCCGTGATCAAGTGCTCCAAGTCCTGCCGGTCCATCGCCCGGTTTTTCAGAGCGGTCAGGAGGACGTGGGAGACCGGCCCGCCGCGCATCTCGACCAGGCTGAGCGCAGATCGCACCCGTCCCTCGGTCAGCGACACGTGCACCTGACGCCGCAGTCCCCGGCTGTCGCGGAGCACGGCACGCAGGACCAGGGAGCGCTCGACCATCAGCGTGACCGAGACAATCGCGCACAAAAAGAGAGGCCACATGACGAGGCCACCTTTGAGCAAAAACAGAAATCCATTGATCAGCAATACAAGCTCCTTTCGGTGCGACTGGCGACCCTCATAAGGGAACGGCGACTAAAGAACGGCGTATCAGGGAAGGGAAAGATCAACGACAGCTTTTTGGCCGTCCTGCACGGTGATATCGGTCCCGCGGCTGCCGGGAACGGCCATGGGATACACATGCTGCTGGCCGGGCGGGACACGGATTTCGTAAGTCCCGTCAGCCCCGGTCCAGCCTCCACTCACCCAGGCCCCCGTCGCCGGATGAGCAGGACCGTAGGCGCCGATCTCGGTGCCCTCGACGGGCCGGCGGCTACCACGCCGTATGACTGTCCCGGTGATTAGCACGCCCGGAACAAGATACATCTCGGGAATGGCTGCTGGCCGGCCCGGTTCCAGGGCAACATTGGAGACGGCCGCAGCGGTCCATCTTCCGCTGAGCACCGAGCTTTGCTCATCCACAGCGACCGTGTATCGTCCCGGCGGGAGTTGACGGACCTGGTAGCGACCTTGGGCATCTGTCTGCGCTTCGCCCCAAGCGGACGTGCTTGTCTCCTGCGCGCCGATTCGGACATCCCCTGCCGGAAGATGCGTCGTGCCGTAGAGCAGTCGCCCAGAGACGGAAGCGCCGAGTTCGACCGGGACCGTGTATCCCCCTGACTCGGGACCTCGTGCCAGCAGCAGGCCATCCGCCGACGGGGGCCGCCGCTGATACTTCTGGTCCATTACCGCAAACGTTGCGAGGACGCCCTGCGGCAGGCCCTGGAACAGCACGTTTCCGGCGGCATCTGTGTGCTCCGCCAGGCGCTGAGGACAGCACAGCATCAGATTGACTGTTTCCTGCCGCCCTGCGGCATCGGGCCCCGTAAGCAGAAGCGGCTGAACGACAAGGCCCGCCAGCGGCCGGCCATCACTGCCGACAAAGCGCAGATGGATCTGCGTCGGCGGCAGCAGGACGCACGGTGCCCCTGGTACACCAAATCCCAGACGGGAGCCGGAGTCCACGACGACTGCCCACCGGTCCTGTGCTGATGCTCCTTGACCTTGTGCTGAGGAGACACCAGTCGCTATGTAGCGCCCACTGCGGTCTGTCCGCACCTCGGCAAAACGGCTCAGAGCGCCGCTGACGGCATCATAACGCAGGATACTGACATCCGCGTCCGGCGACGGCATCCTACTGCTGCTTAGGACGCTGCCACGCAATGTTATCGCATTCGCCACCGGTCCGATTCCGGACACCACGGCCTGAACTCCCGCCGCAATGGCGGGCCGATGGGTCTGGGCCGAAAAGATAAACAACAAGACACAGGATCCGGTTGCGCCGAGCAGGCCCAGGGCCACGGCAGCCTGGGCCTTAGAAAGTGCTGCGGGGCGACCAAACCGAAGCAGATGCCCGTGCCCCGTCTGGGAGACCACCGCTACCAGGCCGGCTTGGCCACCCTGTCCCACCGCAGCCAAGATACTGCTGACAACGGACGGCGGCGCGGCCTGGACCATCTTTTGCGTCAGGAGCACGCCGATGACACCGACGGACAGCGTGCTTCCAGCCACCTGCAAGCTCCGGCGCAACCGCTCGACAGCACGGCTGACCCGCTTCTGAGAGGCCGCTGCCGAGATGCCGAGCGCAACTCCTATTTCCTCCGGCGACATCTCCTCGACATACCGCAGAAACACCGCATCACGGTCGGCGGTGCTGAGCGCTGCGAGAGCGTCATCCAGGACTGGCTCGAGCTGTCCCCATTGCTCGCTAAGACCGAGGGCGCTGAGGATGCCGCCGTCCAAAGGCGCATGAGAAGTGCTTCGGACCGCCTGTTCCATCTCTCGCCCTCTTTCCAGAGTCGCCTGCCGCTCGTAATGCTGCCGCCGCGCTTCGGTGCGAAGAGCATTCTGACAGGCCCGATGCGCGGTCTGGAAGAGCCAGCCGCTCAGCACGGTGCCCTGCTTAAACGTGCCGGCCTTCGCGGCCAGAATCAGAAAGACCGTCTGAGTGATGTCCTGAGCCAGTTCCCGGTCTCCGACTTTCCGGCGGCAGACCGAATAAACAAAATCGAGATTTCGGCGTACCAGCTCAGCAAAAGCCGCTTCCGATCGTTTCGCAGCAAAGCGCTGTAATAACTGATCTTCGCGCATCGGACCGACACCTCTCAGACTTTAGTCTCTCCTGTATTTAGAGATACTTATGCATAAGTGTACGCTCATGCTGATTTTTAGACACCTAGGCGAAACTGTCATCGCACTCTGCATCTGGCAGGCACGCTGTCTCCAATAGGTAATCATACGTGACTAACCGGGCTAACAGTTCTTCTGTCCTCATCGTTTCTTCCAGATCCTTACGTTATTTTTTAGGGAAGAACTCAGTACATTCAGGGAAGAACTCAGCACGTTCATGTGGACCTAAACGAGGCCGTAGGGGCTGCCATGGGCGCTGCTGTTCGCCGTCAGGGTCTCGCCGAGGGTACTCTTGGCAGATAAATACGACCGCTTCGTCAAGTGGGGCTTTTTCGGCTTGCTGGAAGAGACCATATGGGATATTGCAGCCAATGACCCCAGGATGCTTCTGCCTAGCAATAAGCGTATAAAGAAGACATGAAAAGGCAAAAAGATGGTCTTAGGATGCGGCATCGCATTCTATACTGGTCTCCTCCCATAGAAGTAGGGCTGGTCAGCCAGAATTAGGCTGCTGTTGGCTATCTCCTGCGCCTCAATCGTAATTCCGCCTCGGCGGCCTGGTCGCTCTTCTCAGCATAGCGCAAGGTTGTCTGGATGTGCCTGTGCCCCAGGCGCTTCCTGATCGTTGCTAGACTTACTCCGTCATTAACCAGTTCCGTGGCGTGCGCGTGCCGCAGCTGGTGGAGCGTCGCCGCCACGCCCGCTTTGGCGCAGTAACTTGCCCACTTCTCCTGCACGGACTGGTAGCGCAGCGGCTCGCCCGTGCCGTTCTTCTGCGCCCGCAGCAGCAGCCCGCGCTCCAGCCCCTCCTTCCTTATATAGGCGCGCAACTCGCGCAGCAGGGCAGGATCATCGAGCAGCAACGTTCGCTGCTTGCCGCCTTTGCCTATGACGGTCAGGTGCTCGTCGTCCTTTCTCATGTCCAGGTCCTCGACACGCAGCGAAAGCGCCTCGCTGATCCGCAGCCCCGTCTCGAACAGCAGCCGCAGGAGCAGGCGGTCGCGCGGAGTGTCCACAGCGGCCAGAATTTTGTTGAACTGGGCGCGAGGGATAGCGCGGGGTGGGGGAGGCTGCTGGCGAACGCGCTCCAGTCTTTCCAGAGGGTTAGCAGGGATGAGGCCGTTGCGCACGGCCCAGCGGCAGTAGGCGGAGAGAGATGCCTGCTTGCGGGCGTGGGTGCCGGCGCTGAGGTTTTCCAGCCCGGCGAAGTAGGTGCGCAGGGCGGGGACGGACAGATCATCATCGTGGGCCTTGAGGTCCGAGGCGTAGGCCCGCAGCGTATGAGGGGAGCGGTTGGCCTGTGCCAGTTCGGCCAGGAAGTCGGTCAGCCCCGGCAGCCCGGAGCCATTGGCCTGATCATCGTGCGCTTCAATGTGCGCTTTAGTTCTTGGTTCCGTCATAGCTGCTCAGCCTCCCCTAATCTTCATGTCAGTCTGCTAAAATGTCGGCTTCAGCATTCCTGTGATAAGTGTGAAACTGCCCCATTCAACTGACTGAGCCTCTAAGAAGCGTATTCGGCGTTAAAATGGATAAATCCTGCGATAATCAATATTATCGCAGGAACAGCGTCGGGGAGGGCGGAATTGGAGAGGGCGGAAAGGGGCGCTGGAAAAATCAGGTCACCAGTCCGGCCGCTTGTGTGTGAAGTGTCAGGGTTGCCGCCCAGTCCTTCCGTTTAGTCTTTCCGTCCCTGCGCGGCGAACGGCGCCCTGAATTATCGGCGGGCGGCGCCTCATCGGCTCGCGTTCGAGTGGGTGATAATTTCGAGTGGGTGAGGATCTGGAGACGGACTATCGCCAGATCGCCTGGTTTTGCCAGCCCGCAGGGAATCCCATGTCCCCGACGCTGGCGTATGATATGACGGGGAAGCCGCTGACGAGGCCCTTCATGTCGGCGACCCAGGACGACTGCGGGTAGATGACGCGGGTGAAGTGGTTAAGGATACAGCAGACGCTGTACACCCGGCTGTGGGAGGCCGTCAGCGGGATCAGATGGCTGAAATCGGGCAGCTGCCGGGGGCGCGGCATGGCGGGATTGTCCACCAGGTTCGCGTTCCAGAGCCTCCCGTGATGCGCGATCACGTTGCGCACATAGTTCAGGCTCCGCAGCCAGCTTCTCATCAGGCGCGCGCTTGGGACTGAGAACCTCCTGGCGACCAGCTCCTGATCGGTGACGTCCATCCCGCTGAAGGCGTGGGAGAGCATCCCGAAGTCCCACAGCTCAATAGCGATCCAGATCGGGAGCGGGGAGCGTGCCCCGTACTGCCGCTCGTAATGCAGGACGAACTCGTCCGCGGACCGCCGGACCTGTCCCTGGAACTTCTGGATCCATTCGTCGTAGGGGATCCTGCCCGAGGCGCTGGGCGTCGTGAAATAGGGGCTGAACAGTGCGGGGTTTTCATGCGCGAACGTGTCCCGCTGTCCCAGCAGCAGGGCGATCTCGGCTCGCGCCGCGATCTCCACCCGCTCTAGCGCGTCAAGCAACAGGAGCTTGAGATTCTTGTCGAAAGCGTAGAGACTGACCACATCCTCGAAACGACTCCCCGGTAAGAACTGGTCGGTCCGGGTGCCTGAGACGATCTCGCGGAACGGGTACCAATAGGCGCTGAGGCGGTAATAGCCGTTGCGATGGAGGCACTCGATGGCATTGGCATCATCGACGACCTGCAGCCCTCTGCTTTTGATGAGCTGGAGTTGATCGAGGAGGGTGAGGTACGGCTTGGTGTAGGTCGCCATGGTGAGGGGACAAAATAGAAAACCCACCCGAACACTGTGAGGAGGTCCGGGGGGCCGTATTGGTTTTATTATGGCATAGTGTTGCTTTTTGAGCAACACTATGCTCTTGTCATATCTCAAAGATCTTGCAGGCCATTGTCCCGCCGGGGCAGGCATAGATCGCTGGTGAATCGTCCTCTATATAGATTGTGGGAGCATAATCCTGCCATAATATGTCTCGGATTTGTATCACTGCCGACCTAGAGGTTAATGCATTTCAACAATCTCCGCGAGAACTGTTGCAATATCTTGGATGGCAAGGTCGTTTTCCTGCTCCTGAGAAACTTTGACCTAAACAATCTGCAACAGAATTAGTAATTCTGTTGCAGGGGACGCCAGGGAACCCGGCAGCCCGCCACCGTGGCCATTGCCGAAGGCTGTTCGACTAATCAAGATTCGGCTTGCTTTATACCGGCTATTGATCGTGCCGTCACGACAACTCCTGTATTTTTTTATACTCTGAGCGTTCTTGTATTCGGGAACGGATTGTTAGGATCGAAGTTCCTCGGCAGTCTCCAGGTTGGATCGCTTTCGGAGCCGTATTGCTGACAGCTCTCGAGGACAAAGGCGCTGAGTTTTGGCATGGCGTGTCCAATGCGGCGGTCCAGCTTCTGCATGAGATGCCACTCACTCCGTAATTCCTTGCATCCTAGCTCCTCGGTCAGAACGAGCAGCCGGTGGTAGAGCGCGTGGCGCTGGGAAAGCATCAGTTCCCACTCATCCTGGAGCGGGTAAGCCTCACGGTTAAAGCGATCGTAATCCTCGTAATCGGCGAGTCCCGCGACGGCGTCAAAATGTGAGTGCCCGAACTGGGAGCGTAACAGCCGCTTCGTATATGCGTCAAACTCCTCCGGATCGGATGTGTAGTCACCGCGCAGCTCTTCGAGCAGCACGGCATCCAGCCGCTGCGCCTCCTCGGCCTCCAGGCGGTCCCGAGCATACATGTGCAGCTGATCTGGATCCATAGCGGTACGGCAAAAACAAAAATATGCGCGCCTATCGTAGCGCGATGCTGAGGACATGTCAACATAGCCACCTCAGCCGAGCATCAACGCCCAATCGCCGTTGCTGATTTTATTAGCGACTTTTCCGGCCGCAATCCCTGGACTCGTTTCGCCGGATCGATTACCGAGCGGGTACTGGGTTACTAAGTCTCCGCTTCGTTCGGCTATCACGCAGCGGCTATCGGTCAAATCTATCCGAACGACGCGGTCTGTCTTCAGATCAAGCATTGTGATGACGCGTGCGGGATCTGTGCAGGCGAGCACTGCGGCACTGTTTCTAAGCGCAGCATCAAGGCTCTCTGCTGGCCTGAACTCGGACAGGTGCTTTTCGAGGTGTTCATAGCGTGTTTCTCTGTCGGAGAGTCGGATTTGTTTGTACCGCTGGATGTCTGCAGCGGATATGTTTGCCTGAAGGGAGAGGGCGGCGCCGCGAAGTGAGAGATCGCTGGGAAGCGCGGCGGCAATGAGGGCGCGGAGGTCATTGAACACCCGGTTCCCGGTCGACGGATCAACACTGCCGAGTCGGTCGGGTAAGGGTTGCTTGGCTTGCCAGAGGGAACGATGGATCTTTTCGGATTCTTCGCGTAGGCGGCGGCGGGCAGTCTGGCGGTTCCGCTCTTCCGTGCTGAGGCGCGTGCACTTAGGGCAGAAGGTCGGGCCCAGAAGTTCTGGATCACCTTCAGTTTTCTTTAGTCGCTTCATCAAACCTACCGGATAAATGAACGTCCAGCCGCAGGCGCCGCAAGTGCGCTTGGTCTGCTTGGCGTTGCGTAGCCAATCTCGGCATACTCCGCACCGTACGGGCGGGAACGTCCATTCTGGCTTTTCAGCCATATTGCGGTAGTGTCCCACAACTTGACTCCCGCGAAGGAGGATAGTCTCGTCCCCGTAGCAGAACTTGTCCTGGCATGGATAGGTGAACTGCGCGTCGCGCTTATCGTAGCAGGTGGGGCAGATATTCTTGTAGCCTATGACATCGCCCTGGCTGTAGACCGGGTCGCACTCGTCTTCACACGACCATTCCCGGATGCCCAGTCCGGTATTGTAACATTCGGATGTTTCCTTCATTCCTGCATCCTTTGGCACGCTGGCACCCTTCCGATGTCTGACCCATCGATGTCTGACGCATCTTCATCCTTCAATTGGCCTTGGTGATATGGCTGAGTTCGAAAACGCGTCGCTGGCCGCCATCCGGTTCCTGACCCACATCCGTGTACCACGCCGGGTGCAGGATCCCCCGGACCCTCATTTGCGCTCCGCCACGCTCCGCCAAGTCCAAGCACGTACCAGCACCCCGCAACACCACAGGCAATGTTTCGCCTGTTTCACTTTTGTGTTCGCCGATCCAGACTTTGTAAAACGGGTCCTCTTGAGAGAATCTCATCTCAATCATCTCGCCGAAACGGTTGGCGCTGATGAATCCGATCGTAGCCGAGCGAAGACGTTCCGTCATGAGGGGAAGCAAATCAGGCATTAGAGAAAAGTCCAGCCGTCTCATGTCGTCAAGCCAGGAGCGCAATCCAGGTATCACTACTGTTTCCGCGAAACGGCGGCAAGCACTTTCATTAAGGGGAACCTCCTCCTCAGCGCATGAGAGAATCACGTTTCGCAGATTGCCCGCGTCATCGCGCCTAATGTCGGGCGTATTTTCGCCCAAACTCCGAGCAAGACTTTCCAGGAACTCGTTGGGAATGTCTCGCCACGGTCCGCGCATCACACGCGAGAGCAGTTCCGCATGGAGAGCATTGCGGCGCGCGTCCGGTGAGGGTCTTAACGCGGCTGGCCGGCGTTCTCCGCGCTGAACGCCGAGATCGACCGCTGTGTTCGTGCGGCCAATCTGGCGTACCAAGTCGCGCAAACCCTTTATCGCTGTCCTGACGGCTCTCGGGTCGATACCGAGTTCGTAGGCGTCTCGGTCGAAGGCCGCTTCAATCTGGAACTGATGCGCCTCCGACAAATTGGGGGCCAACGAAGGAGCCGTGTACGCATTGTAGAAATGAGAAACAACCCGGTAGATCGTGATGGCCTCTGCTTCGGGATCGGCCACTATGGTGTTTCTGCTGAGAAAGATGCCGATGTTGTCTGACAGGCTGGCTCCTTCCGCTTCTGGGCAAGGGTCTTCTCGTTCGATGGCGGTAACCCGGAACCCGCTCTGCAGTAGCTGACGAATCAGGTCAGCGTCGGTCCGTGTGCATCCCTCCGTCACCAGTACCGAACACAAGGAGTCGCTGTGAGTGCTTTCAATCGTGTCTGCCAGTGTCTGAGCGTCCAGAGCCGGGCCGTAAAGCCGGAGGTATCGGTTGGACCGCAGGCCTTCTTTTAGTCCGTTCTCTTCATTGACGTCGAACTTAGTGCCGGAGAGCATGAAGCCGGGCAGTGAAATGTCTGCTGAGGCGGCCAGGACCATAATAACAAGGAGAAGGTCCCTCTGGCCTTCCTGCTCTGCGAGCGCCAACAGCCGCTTGTAGTCCATGTTTTCGACCGACAGGAAGTCTAGACATCGCGCGCCTAGCGCCGTCAACTGTCGCTCGTCAGCCACTCCCAGCATGCGTAGCCTCGCCCGTTCGCGGTCAAGGCGCGTTTGGATCGCGTTTAGGGCGTGTCTTAAAGAGGGCAGTTTGAAGAGCCGGAGGCCGTCGCTGGAACTCGGCCAACGCTCCTTGAAAGAGAACAGCGCAAGTTTCTGCAGATTGCCCTTGGCGATGGGGTACTTGATCGGCTCACACGGCAACCCACGCCGGAGGTCTGTGTCAGACAGAAAGGTGTATGCAGCGCCGATCTCGCGCGCGATGAATGCGATGCCCGCCCGCCGGCGGCCGACGCGCCCGATACGCTGATATAGCGCGTTGACACCCAGCGGCACCGCTTCCAGTAATTGTCCTCCGTCCACGAAGCTGGTTGAGAACTCGGAGTCCATGGTGACCATATAGTCCAACGAATCGAAGGTCACTCCCATTTCGACAACGTTGGTTGAGACGATCACGTACAGCCCGTCACGCGCCTCGACTGCGCTGATCTGCGCCTTAAACTGTTCCTCACTGCGCCGGTTGCGGGCTACGGGGGAGGCATACGCGAACACCGATACTTTGGCCCGTCCGTCCGTGTTGAAGTCCGCCGCCTCCAACAATTCCCGGTATTTCATCGTGTCGCTCATCGCCCCGGCATAGCTGTTGACGATCACGAGCATCCCGCGCGGCCGCGCTCGGTTATCAAGCAGGTCTCGGGTGACCTGACCGAAGTCAGGATCGGCTCGATCTGGGTAAAGGTGCTCTTTAGGTTCTACCAGGTAGTCCCTCACCAGAGAGACGAGATGGTCCTCAAGTCGGCCGCCCAAATTCTTCAGGAGGATCGGATAACGCGCGGTCCCGGCCGTGACTATCTGGACGCCTAAATCTTCTTCCAGTGTTCCAGTGTCGACCGTGGCGGACATGTAGTCTATGGTAACGCCACGGGCGCGAGAGATCGCGATGCCAATCTCGACCCCTGGGTTCTGCTCAATGGTGACATGGGCCTCATCGATTATCACCCGGCTCAATACCGGATCCAACTGCCCGTTGAACGCCAAGCTTTCAAAGATGCCGGTGGTCACGAAGACGACGGGAGCATTTGCATTCAACTTACCAAGGGAACTGATGCAGCCGTAGAGATTGTAGCGGTGAGCTTTCTCGACGCCGCGATCAGCAAGGAAACCTTGGTATACCGAGTTCATGAACTGCATCTGGCTCACGGCAATTGGAATCCTTGGGACGACAACGTAGACTCTTGGAAATTCCTCCAGATCGGTTTGTCCTGAGAACCGCCTCTGACCTATGAAATGGCTGCATTGGCTGATCAGAACCTTCGTTGGTACCGTCACCGTCTTTCCGACGCCGGTCTTGGCAATGAGGAAAACGGGCTGTGCGCCAATTACGTCGATGGGGGCGGGGTTGCCGACGCCGATTGGCAGCCGTTCCTTGCCTAGGACGTACGGCAGGAACTGTCGGATGAGCTCAAAGTCATGATTTTCGCGCTCGCGGCTTGTCGTGTTCACAAAGGAAAGACGCACGCCCTGTGGGCGCTGGGGGGCGTGGTCTGGCCGCACGCCCCTCCGCTGCCGAGCGGCCGCGATTCGGTCAGCTGCCTCGCGAATGTCCCGCATGAGAGAGGCCCGCATCTGCGTCCGGAATCGTAGCGGGGAGTCAGTGGGGAGAGTATCGTTCTTTCGTAGGGCTTCCCGGAAGTAGTACCTTGCTTTCCCGAGATCGCGTCGGGATAGGTAAAGGTCGCCCATGTTCTTCTCGGTGTAGCCTGTCGCCTCTCCGGCCCGGATCGCCTCATCCGCCACACGGAGAGCGCCGTCCATGTCTTGCAACGAGACGAGCAGTTGGAATATGCGGGCGTAGCACGTGAAATGCCTCGGACTCCGTTCGACGGCGCGGTAGTAGAGGTCAATGGCGGCTTTCGGGTGTCCTTGATCTTCTTCCTTTTGGGCGAGTTGAAAAAGTTCGCTCGCCGCGTTTCGCTCCTGTTTCAGCCGGCCGAGGACGGTGCTGATGATGCCCGCTTTGATACCTCGGACCGGCGAGATGACTTCTTCGGCAGCCCGAATGCGCCCGAGATCGATCAAAGTCAGCGCCAAGCCGGATCTCGCCTGAAGCTGCCGCTGGGGGCTTTCGTCGGTGAGAACATCAAGCGCCTTTCGAAACAGTGGCTCGGCCTCCTCGGGATGACTCAACCGCAGAATGTCCCCCAGGTTTGCCAATGCCGTTGGATGCTCGGGTACCGCTTCCAGTACTTCCCGGAGGAGCCGCTGTGCCCGGATAAGATCCGGCGGCTTCTGGCTCTTCAGAGCCATGGCGAGGCCCAGCTTAGCGAACACTTCGCGCCGGGGGGCGACCTTGATTGCCCGCTCGAAATATTGAATGGCTTCCTCGCGATTGTTCCGCGAGAGCAGATTGCCAAGCAGGCCCAGTACGTACCAATTCCTCGGCTCGCGCTCGATAATTCCGGTGGCTAGTTCCTGCGCCCTCTGTGCGTAGGCAGGGTCTTGCCTGCCACGATCTTGGTAGACTTTCGCCAGAAGCGATTGGGCATACCCCAGCGTTGGGTCGAGGGAGAGCGCAAGTTCCGCATACTGCTCTACTTTTCCAGGAGTCGCTCCTTCGTCTGACTCCGACATGTTGACACTTGTCTCGCCTGCGGAGCGGTAAACCCAGGCAAGGACCGCGTACGCGAACGGATTCTTGTTGGGCCGGTCTGGCGGGTTGATCGCCTTTAGAACGTCCTCGGCCTCTTCGTACTTGCCGAGTTTTCGGTAGGTCCGGCCGAGATGAATGCCGAGACGGTCTTCCGGCTCGTCCAGCGCACCCTGCCGCAATAGCTGGGTATGTATCTGGTGTGCCGAGAGAAACTCATTAAGCGCGGTTTCAGGCGCTTCCCGTAGACTGGCTATCTGTCCGGCGGCGAGGCATCCGTACAACGAGTCGGGGGCGCGCTGAACGAGTTCACCATAGGCTGACAGTGCTTGCTCCTCCTGGTAGGAAAAGTTTAGTTCTTCAGCCGCGTAAAACTCCTGGCGAAGAGCATCGAGATTTTCCTCGGGATCGGCCTGGATGTCAAACCCCTTCAAATCGTCCTCAAGTGAGTCTTTTTCCTGTTGGTCCTTCGCGTCTGTGTTCACGGTCGCTCTCCTGCCGCCTGTCCATCCTCTTACAGTCCGCCGTTACGAGAGGCATCCGGAGGAGCGTCCCTTTGCCCCTGCGGGTACATACCTCAGTGCCAGCTGCCTGGATTGGTGCGGGCTGGTCTATTTTTGTCTTGTAGCATTCTTATGGGACCAAGCACCACTACTTTGTTTTGGGTGAATATTCATGGCCGGGGATGTGCCGCCACCAGAAGTCTGGCGGGGCGTATGGGATGCGTTCCCTATAATCTATTTGCCTTGTTGTCTCAAAGATGAGGCGCTTCAGGGTCAGATCGGCAAGCGCGAGGCGTTGTTCGAGCATACTTGCATTAATGGTGAGGTATTGTTCTTCGGCCTGCCGGTGGCGCAGCCCGATTAGCATAAAGGCTACGTCATCACGCGCCTCAATAACTTGCACAATCGGGTGATCTTCGCCGGTGTCTTCAGAAACGTCACCTACTGCGGCGTTACTCCACACCCATGTGTCTGAGAGCGCTGTCAGGAAAGTGTCAAGCGTCTTCTCGGCCAGCGCGATTAGGTCATCCTTGTGGTGGGTGTAGACCGTGTCATGGATAGACTCATTCCGGATATGGTGTGAAAAGTACGCTTCGAATTCCTCGCGTTGAACATCCGAAATAAACTGTTGCTCCAGGTGGTCCAGGTAGTGGACGCTGCGGCCCAAGTGGTAGAGCAGCAGATGGAAGTCTGCTTGATGAGATCCGCTGACATAGCTCTCCCACAACGCCTCGAGCTCAAATTGAAGCAGTCGGTTCGAAACCGCCAGCTGGCCTAGTTGCCAGGTAATACTAACTTCATCGAGTTCCTTCTGCGAGGGCATCTAAATTACCTCTCATGCCGCGCATATCATGCGGCCCTTGGCTGGCTATGTGCCTGTTCAGTCCGGGGCTAGCAGCGAACGCGGTGAACTACGGGGCGTGTTTGTCATCCCTCTTCACGGGGCGGTCCCATCTCCGTCGTACCTTGCTTGGTTGCGGCCTATGTGCGACATTCAGATTAACCTCGCGGATTTCCTTCTCGGAGCACTATTTGCTGCCTACGCGAAATGGCTGTTCCTCTCGTGATATCAAGCCGTTCTGAGGGCTAACTGCGCTCGGGCTGAGCGACGAGGGGCCGCATGTGCGCGCTGCCGGGCTGTTTCCACAGCGGTAGCGTCACGTCCGGCTGTCCCACGTACCCTTGGTCCGTCAGCCAGAAGCGTTGAGCCAGCGGCGGTTCGGCCGACGTCCCGATCAGCTCCGCCAGCTGGTCGCGCCGTCTGCCGCCTGGACAAAATACGAGCACGCGTGCGTTCACGTAGCCGGTGGCGCCCCGCAGGGCCTTGTGATCGACGAACAGGGTCCAGTAGGCCTCTAACTTCTCGCCCCAGCGCCTGCCACCCCGCTCGGTGCCCCGGTCCACCTCCACCAGCCCCACAAGTACAGTCGCGCCAAGACGGTACACGAACCAGGCGTCTGGGCGTACCGAGAACGGCGGCTGGCTCCGCCCAATGCCTATGGCCGCCTCCTCGCCGTCGCGCCAGCATTCGACCTCGTGTCCACCGCTACGGGCGCAGCCCTCCAGCCAGACGCGCACGTCCCGCACCGCCAGCTCGTGGGCCAGGAATAGCCCATTTTTTGGGCCGTAGGCCGGAACGGTCCGCCTCTCCTCCGCGTCGCCGATCATCCCGGCGCGCCTGAGCAGCTCCAGCCCTGCCTTCGTGGGGGCATAGATGTTGGGGGCCGAGCCGTACAGCAGCGTGGCGTCGTTAGTTGCACCCTGTGGAGCTAAGGCCGCACGGGGAACGGGTAGCACATCTACCAGCCCGGCGTCAAACAGGGCGCGCATGTGCCGCCGGGCGCTCTTCTCGGACAGGTCCGGCCGCTCCGAGGGGCAGGACAGCTTCGCCAGCTGCGGCAGGGACAGGAACCGCAGTTCCGCCAGAAAGCGCAGTATCTGCACTTTCGTCGGAGTGAGGCCGATGATCGTCTCCTGCGACGGCGACCGTTCGTAGCGCTTCCGCCTTGTGGCAACAGGCTGTACATTTTCAGGCAAGGCTGCCGTCCTCCGCGATTGTTCCTACTGTAGCTAAGCCCTCAGGAAGCAGCTGTTTCCGCACTTCTTCCCGGAGGGGCGCAGGCGAAACATTGTCTCCGCGTTCCTTCGAGTCGGAAACTAGGTTGCGGGGCGCGCGCTGCCTGGAACTGTTCTTACCATTCCGCGAGGGCTGGAATCCCACTTCTTGCTGCCCTGCGTCGTTTTCCTCTGGCTGCGGCCCGCCTCCGCTTGCGACGCGCTCCACTTCGTCCCGCCGCCACGCCAGCGCCTTTTCGATCTCGCGGGCGGACTGCCCGTTGCCCGCCACCGCCGCAGACAGGTACCGCTCGAACCCCGGTAAAGAGGAAGGATCGGCCACCTCCACGACCTGCACCGTGCCCGCCATCCCCGATGCTACCCGCAGCACCGCCTGCCGCACCGGCAGCTGCGTCAGCGTCCGGCACCACAAACGCTCGCGCTCGGCTTCCGTTTCGCGGGACAGCACGGACAGGCGAGGACGGGGAAACGTCACAACCAGCCGGATGGGGGCGCTGCCTTCCAGCCGGTACTCGTCCGGGGCCAGCCCCTTCACGTAGCGCGTCAGCTCCAGGGGAGACTTGGTGTCCGCCGCATGCACGTACAGCCGGCACGTGCCGGAAACCCGCGCCAGCCGCCGAAGGCCTTCCACCTGGGCAGGCCCGTCGGCCTTGTTCGCCAGGTGCCAGAACGCCTGACGCGCCGGCTCCGAAAGCGCGATAGGCTCACCCCGTCCGTCCCGCACCGTGTGCCGAGTTTCCGCCCATGCCTCGGGGAAGCCGTCCGCATCCCGCTTCGCCACGTCCACGGCGATCCGGGACACCCGCTCTCCCGTTCCCGCCGAGAGCGAGGACGCCACAAGCCGGGCGTCGGCGTACCCCAGGCGAAAGAACGCCTGTACCGCCGTGTTCGCCAGCAGCGCTGCCCTAAGGCCGTCGGAGAGCTGCGCCAGGTGCTGGCAGGCCACCAGCAGACGCAGCCCCCGCGAGCGGGCGATGGCGAGTATCTTCGCCGCCGCTCCGCCCACGAATTCCTCGGACACGCCCATCTCATCCAGGGCCAGCACGACGGGAACCGGCCCGTCCGAGCGCATTGCCGTGCGCAGCAGTTGGTGGGCCAGCAGCCCGCCGAGCATCCGCACGCCCTCGTCGCCCAGAGAGGCGCTGTCCAGGTGAACCAGGACCAGGCCGGGGCGGTGCCAGAGCGCGCCCAGGTGCAGCGTCGTGCGCCGGGCGCAGAGCAGCGAGCGCAGAAACGGGGAGCGCAGCAGCTCGCGGAACTTGTTGAGGACGGGGGCGACGGCGGAGGCGCGTTCGGACTTGCTCCAGGCAGCGAACTCGCGCGTGAAGTAGTCCCGCGCCTCTTCATAGGCAACATGATCATACGCGATACTGTCGTGGGCCGCATCATGCCCTACTGTCTTAAGCTCGTCCGGCAGGGACTGGCGCAGCAGGGCTTCGCGGTAGTCGTCTCTTTGCAGCAGGCGGGCCAGCTCGAACAGGGAAAGGCCGTGCGAGGCGATCACGATCAGGGCGTTGGTCAAGAGGTCTCCCATCCGCGGCCCCCACGAACTTGTGCTGCGCTCCAGCACGGACACCACGTCGGCAGCAGCCTGGGAAGGAGGCACGCCCGACGCCCGCGCGTCCAGCGGGTTCCAGCCGGGCGCGCCCGCTCCCGCGAGGAAGGGGGAGAGGACGGTCACCTGCTCGGGAGCCATACCAGCCGCAAACGCGAGCTGCATCAGGTGCCGGACGGTTTCTGCCTTGGGATCGAGCATGACCACGCTGCACCCGGCCCTGATCTGCTCGGCCAGCAGGTGCAGGGCCAGGCGCGTCTTGCCGCTGCCCGTCGCACCGCAGACGCAGGCATGCCGCGCCAGCAGGTCCATGCCGACCTTCGCGGAGCCGCTGGGAGCCTCCCTGCCACCCGCCACCGCTTCCATGGGAATGTCCAGGCGCTCGGCAGCCCAGGCGCGCAGCCAGGGCCTGCCGACATGGCGCTCCAGTTCGGGCGCATCGCACAGAAAGCGCAGGCTTGCGCCTTCTCCCTCGCCGGGGGAGGGGATGTAGCGTCCTATGGGGATCATGGGCAACCCTCTAAGTGCGTCATGGCAAACCTTCCAAGCTAGCCAAGCTAGACGCCCGCCTGGGCCTGTCGGTTGAGACGCCACAGCTCGCGCAGGCGCTGGCCGACTTCCTCCACGGCGTAGGGGGACAGGTGCCGGGACAACTCCCCCTTGTAGACCAGCCAGTCCTCCTCCGTTTCCACCCCCTGCAAGAAGCCCCGCAATGCCACCGCATCCACCTGCTCGTCCGTCACGTGGGCACTCACGGGAGGCTGGGAGAGCTGCGAAGGAGACGGGACGGGCACGGCCGCCGCAGGCCCGGCGGACAGGGTGATCATGCCCAGCGATTGCAGTTCCCCAGCCAGGCGCTGCCGGTTGACCTCGTTCCACTCGATGCGCTGGCGCTGCGCCCCGACTTCACCGGATTGCACGGTGGCCTTCAGGCGGATTTCGGCTTCGGCGGTCTTGCGCTGCTCTTCCAGAATGGCCTGGCGGGCGTGCATCTTAGCGATGGCCGGTCCCTGCATACGCTCTTCAAGCCAGGCTTCGTAGCGCAGGCGCAGCAGGCCCCACACGCCCCGGCTGCGGGCGGTCTCCATCTCGGCTTCCATGCGGGCGATGCGAGGCTCGATCTGGCGCTCGGCTCCCAGGCCGGGAAAGCCGTTCAAGCTTGCTGCCGGGACGGGCAGGTTCGTCGGGTGTGCGTTGCCGTTGGTAGTGGCCGATCCGTTCTCTGTGGGCATGACTGCATTCCTTCCACAACGACAATTAAGAAATTAGAGGCAGATCTCAGCGAAGCAAATGGAAACAACTTAAACTCTGTGTCAGCGCAGGAACTGAAATCATCAGGAACTGAAATCATAAGGCTGCGAGGGACACTTTACCAAAAGCCTCTTTTGACAAAGAACGGGGTAAAAGCATCGCAGAAACTTACCGACGTCGTTTGTATCTTCGTTTCAGCATCTGTGGTGGTGTTGGACATCGCTATGCTCTCAATGGTTCATCTGCTGGTGCGGTGTCATCATCCCCGTGTTGCCACTGATGAATTGGGAAAGATGTGGGTACAGTACAGCCTGATCGTAGCCACACCGTAGCTTTTAGCCTGTTTTCAGTCCTTCCACGAAAATTGGTGTTACGTTCCAGTCGTCTTTGGTAAACTCTGAAGCGTGCAGCCTTGGCAAAAAGCTCAAGCGCGCAGGAGTGGCGTATCACCCGCCGTTCCAGGGTAGGAGAAAATACGATGCTGACGGGTCAGTGGCGGATCGAGCTGCTGGGAGGTGTTCGGGCACGCAGGGGCGACGAACGGGTGGAGCGGTTCCGGCGCAGCAAGGACGCCGGCCTGCTTGCCTTTCTTGCCCATCACCGGGCCGTGCCCCATTCACGGGAGCACCTCGCCGAACGGTTCTGGCCGGAAGCTGCTCCCAAGACGCAGCGTATACTGCTGCGCGGCGCGCTGTCCGCGTTGCGCCGGCGCCTGGAGCCGCCCGGCACGCCCGCCGGCACAGTTCTGGAGGCCGACCGCCTCAGCATACGTTTCCGCCCCGGCGCGGTGACCACGGATGTCGCGCTGTTCGAGGATGCGCTGGAGCGTGCGGGACGAACGGATAACGAAGCTGAGCGTGCCGGATTGCTTTCCGAGGCAGTTTTGCTGTGGCAAGGTGAGTTTTTGCGCGGCTATGAGGATACGTGGGACGAATGGATCCTGGGTGAGCGCCAAAGGCTGGCAGACACATTTCGAGATGCGCTGTCCGGGTTGTCGGAAGCCCTGGAGCGAATCGGCCATTCGGAGCAGGCAGTTATGGTTGCCCGCCGCGCTGTCGCCTTGGAGCCTCTCGACGACGAGACGAACCTTTTCCTGATGCGCTTGCACGCACGGATGGGAAAGGCCGGCGAAGCGCTGAGGCACTACCAACGGCTGCGCCGCCATCTGCGCCGAACGACGGCAGGGGGACATCCGGCGCGTCGACCCGGCGCAAACCTCACTGAATTGGCTTCAACCTTGCGCCGGAACCCCGATGCGCTCCTTGCGCCTCCGGTAAATACTGGGTCGCGCGTGGAAGCTGAGCTTGTGACTGGGAAAGTCGATCTCGGTTCGCCGCCAGCCCAGCCGCCCGCTTGGCTACCACCAATCTCCACCCCGTCTTTCGGGCGTGATGTGGATATTGGCGCGGTATGTCGTTTGGTCCGCCGCCACCGGCTCGTCACCCTGACCGGCCCCGGCGGGGTCGGCAAGACGCGTCTCGCCGTGGAAGCAGCCACGCGCCATCAGCGAGAGACATCCGCCCTGTCCTGCTTCGTGCCGGTTTCCGACCTTTTCGAGGTCACATCGCTCGCTGCTGCAATTCGAGACAGAATACCTGGCAGTGCCGATACAGGTGCCGAGCCGTTAGACCAGGTTGTAGCGGCGCTCTCGGGCCGCGCCGCGCTGCTCGTCCTGGACGGCTTCGAGCGCCTCGCGGAAGCAGGCGAACCTTTTCTGCGGACGCTTCTGGAACGTCTCCCTCTCCTCCGGTGCCTCGTCGCTTCCCGCCGGGAGATCGGCGTTGCGGCTGAGACAGTGTACGCCGTCGCCCCCTTGGCCGTGCCCGCCGCTCCGGCGTCCCCGGTCGAACTGCTGAACAATCCGAGCGTGGGCTTGTTCGTGGAGCGCGCCCAGCGTGTTCGCCCCGACTTCCAGCTTACAAACCGCAACGCCGCCGCGGCCGCCGCGATCTGCGTGCGTCTCGAAGGTCTGCCCCTCGCCATTGAACTCGCTGCCGCCCAGGTGTCCCGCCTTCCGTTGCCGCGAATCGCCCTGGGGCTGGAAGAGCGGTTTCGCGCCTTGGTCCATAACAATCGCGGCGGCCCGGAACGTCACCGGTCGCTGCAAGCGGCCATGGACTGGAGCTTCGACCTGCTGCCGGAACATCTGCGCGTCTTCTTCCCGCGTCTTTCGGTCTTTCGAGGCGGGTGGACGGTTGAGGCCGCTGAGCAGGTCTGCTCCACGTTGCAGGCGGCAGAGGCACTGGAAGAGCTGCGTCGCCATTCGCTTGTCCGGAGCGACGACAAAGCGGCTGACAATGGCGAAGTCTCACGCTTCATCATGCTGGACACCCTGCGCGAATATGGGCAGGAGCGGCTGGCCGAACGAGGGCCTGAGACCTCGCGGCGCAACGTGCATTTAGAGTTCTATCTGGTTCTGGCCGAAGAGAACGGACAGCCGGAAAGCGGGCAGGCAGTCGGTTTAGCGCACCTGGCGCACGATCTCGACAATTTCCGGGCAGCCCTGGGCTGGGCGGTGCAGCGCGATCTCACGAAGGGGCAGCGCCTGGCAGCGGCGCTTTGGCCGCTGTGGGAGGCCCACGGGCGCTGGCAGGAAGGGATGGGGTGGGCTGAGGCGTTGCTCGATCCCGCCCGCAGTTCCTCCGTGCCACAGGAACTGCAGGCACGCCTTGTGACCTGCCTGGGGACGCTGGCCTGCCGCCGGGGACTGTACGATTTGGCGGTTCCTGCGCTGCATGAGGCGCTTTCCCTCTGGCGGGCGCTCGACGAGCGCATCCACGTCGGCAAGGTTTTGAGCAACCTCGGCGTTGTCTCTTTCGAGCAGCGGGATTACGGAGCCGCCGCCCAATATTTGGAGGAAGCGCGATCCGTTCAGCAGGCAGCAGGCGATCGTGCGGGACTGGCAAAAACGGTCAACAACCTGGCGATCATCGCCTGGAGCCAGGGCGATTTCGCGGCGGCCCAGGTACGGTACGAGGAAGCTTTGGCTCTCCACCGGGAAACGCACAACGACAATGGGGCCGCCGGTACCCTCAACAACCTGGGCAGTCTCCTCAAGGATCAGGGGGATCTGGAGGCGGCCAAGTCTTGCTTCCATGAATGCCAGGGGTTGTTCGAGCGGTTGGGCAGCCGGTGGCAATTGGCCTACGTCCTGAGCAACCTGGGCGACATTGCCGCTAAGCAGGAAGACGCCGTATGGGGCCAGTTTTACTACAGCGAGAGCCTGACCATTCTGCTGGAGCACGACGACCGGCGCGCCGTGCTGGTCTGCGTGGAAGGACTGGGAGGCCTGGCGTCGTCGCAAGGTTGGTGGGAAAAAGCGGCGTGGCTGTTCGGCGCGGGAGCGGGTTTGCGAGCCGAATTGGACGCGCCCCTGACGCCGGTGGAGGCGAGCAACTATGCACCGGTGCTGGCGCAGATCCGCGACATGTTGGGCGGAGATCAATTTGATGCTGTTTATGAAACAAGCAGGGGGGTTAGCCTGGAAGAAGCGGTACACCAAGGCCTCTCCTAACTTGTGACGTACTGGAAGGAACTTCGGGAAAGGCAAGCCCGTCGGTAACGAGGACGACGAACGAGATCGCAAGAGCGAGAGAGAAGGACAAGTTAGTTACAGGAGAACTGAGGGGTTCCGAAGGGCCACCGCCATCTGAAGGGGCGGGGCAGCGGGGTGGACAATGGGATGTCCCGCCATTGTCCACCCGAATGTCTACTTCATTGTCCACTGTGAAGCTATTGCCCACTGCAAAATGGCTGCTGCTTTTCAGCGTCCGTTGTGGTATGACCCTGTCAATTGATATAACGACTTAATTGATATAACGACTACGCTTGATACAGCGACTGTGCTGGTGAAGGCACGTCCCATGACCCACAGAGAGTACGTCCCATGACCAGACGCATCCCCGCCATGACGGCCCGCAAGAACTTCGGTGAGCTTCTGGAAAGCGTCTTCTACCGGGGCGATGAAGTCGTCGTGGAGCGGGCCGGCAAAGCCATGGGGGTTCTGATCCCAATGGAGCAGTACCGGAAGCTGGAGCAGCAGCGCACCGAGGCCACGGCGCGTATGGAGGCCCTCTGGGCCGGCGCTCCTGCCCTTGAAGACCCGGCCGCTGCCGAGCGGGACGTTCTGGAAGAAACGCAGGCGGTTCGACATGGAGCGCGGGAATAAAGCCAGCGACGAGCATCTTAGAAGTCTGGGGCAGTACCATTCCGTTCGCATCGTGTCTCCGGCGCAGTTTGCGGCGGCGCTGGATGACGGCGTTGCTCGCCAGCAGCCGGAATAGTCTGGAAGTTGGAATAATCCAGCAGCCGTTGTCACCCAAATAAAAAGCCCCCGGCGCTGTGGTCGGGGGCGAGGTAGGAAGCCGATTGGCTTCCGGGATTTGGGTGTTCTCCCTCCGGCAAGAGAGGGAGACTGCCCGCCGCTGCAGGCCTCGCACAGACTGATCCCCGGTACTCACCCGCAAAGGGGAACGCCGGGTCGCTGCCTATCCTCCAAACGGCGGGACTTTCTGCGTAGCCGGATGGCTGCGCATAGCGGAGCAAATCAACAACTACTAAACTATAAACTAATCTGCGAACGGGTCGTGCTGCTCGAACTGCAGGCGGCGGTACACCGTGCCCGCCTTCTGCCTCCGCGCTTCCTCCACGTACAGGCGCGTCTGCGTCTGGCTGGGCTTGATGCCCTGGCGCTCCAGCTTGCCCACGTAGCGGCTGAAGTTCAAGGTGCCTGTCTGCGAGAGCGTGTGGGCGAATACCTGCCCGCTGTCTTCTTCCTGCCAGGCGATCCACCAGCGGGGAAAGCAGCTTTCGCTCCTGTCCTCGCACGTGGCGCATTCCCGTCCGGGCCGGCCTACGTCCGCCACGCTCCGGTTGGAAGAAGCGCAGAAGACGCTGCCGTCGTTGTCTTTCATCACGCGCACCACGCGGCTTTCCACAAGGGTGCCGATGAACTGCGTTACCTCAAGGTCCAGGTTCTTGCAGACCAGCAGTCCGCGCGGGGCGTCCAGGGACACCCAGTTGAGGCTTGGCCCCAGCTCCTCCTGCCCGTCCAGTTCCGGTGCTTGGCCCGAACCAGCGGCAAGGGGGCTTTGCTGCATGGCGTCAGGCACCATGTTGCTTGCCGCATCAGGCCGGTCGGTGCTTTTGGGAGCACTGCCGTTCCTGCGGGGGGCGGCGTCCGTGAAAACGTCGTCGTCTGTCTCTTTATGCGGAGCATTGCGCTCCGGCGCGGGCATCCGTGGCTGTGTTCTCATGGTATCTGTTCCTTTCTCTGTCTGTCGTTTAGCCTCTGCTCATCGTCTAGTCTCTGCCGGTGTGCTCCCGCTCACCCTGCTGGAGGGAGTGCAGGAGCTGCTTGGCTTCCTCTTTGGTCAGCCCTTCCAGCGCCCACTTGCCACACTGCTCGTGCACCAAGGCGCGCGCCTGCGGCTCGTTCATGCTCAGGCGGGTGAACATCGACCGGATGGCAAGTTTCTGCGCCTGGGTGATGCAGTCGGCCTGATCCTCCGGGGCGGCGGGCGGTGTGGCAGTGCTGCGGCTGTAGCCGTTGCCTTGCTTGCCCGAAGCGCCCGGCTTGAACGGGGAGCCATTGCCGTGCCCGTTCGCCGGGGAAGGTATGGGCCTCACGTCGGGTGCTTCTTGTTGCCTGTGCAGCTGCTGGCGCGCGGCACACAGCGCATGATGCACTTCCGCCGCCTTGACGTTCGCCAGCAGCGGCACGTCCATGTCGTCTCGCTCCAGGACGTAGGTGACTTCCACCCGCGCCTCCTGGCTGGTGATGCGCTCCTCGCTCTGGCTGTCGCCCGCGAAGACCGTCTGGCCCAGGGCGATGGTCAGCTCCTTGGCATATGCCATCTTCTTCTCTTCCTTTCTTGTCGCAGCTTCTCTTGTCATGGCTTCCGGGAGGGAAGCCTCACTCGTCGTGGGCGTTTCCTGCCAGGGTGCAACCCTGGCAGGCTCCGTCCGTCGTCAATCCTTCATCCGTGGTTTCTTTATTCGTCGTTGATGCAGCGGCCTCAAGCCGCCGCACTACTTCGTGCGCTCCTTTCTTGTAGACCGTCACGCAGACAAGCTGCCCGGCGATCTGCTGCTTGGTACTCTGCTGCTCGCAACAGCCACAGCCGCTGTGGTTGTCATAGACCGCCCAGAAGCGGCCGTAGCGCACGATGCTCAGAAGCTCATCCGCGCCGCTCATAGCCTTGTCAGTCATGGCCGCATCCCTGGCGCAAGGCGAGCCTCTGCTGAGGTGACGGGCTTCGGAAACCCGTTCTCCAGCAGCCGCCCCGCCAGCACTTCCAGGTCGTAGCGGTCATCGGGACACAGACCCTGCGCCACGAACGTCAGCGCGTTGACCAGCCCGTAAGCCGTCTCCTGCTGCGAGGGGGGCGTGCCGAGCAACGCCCGGCGCACCCGCTCCCGCAGCTCCTGCGTCAAGCTGCCCTGATGAACCAGGGCAGCCAGCGTCCCGTCCACGTCCGCAATAGGCGTTCGTGCGGCCCACGAAAGCTGCTCGATCAGGCCTGCGCCCGCCGTCAGCGCCTCGCCCAATGCTCTTTCTAGTGAGGCGGCAAAGCGCGGCTCGTCCCAGGAGACATGCCGGTGGCGCAACAAGCTCCTGCCTCGCACCAGCTTGATCAGGCCGTTGGCACAAACCAGCCGGTACACCAGGGCGTCCACGGACACCGCCCGTCTTCCAACCTCACTATTTGCTACGTGCAGCCCCACAACCAGGCGGTCGTTGGGGAGCACATCGCGGGCGAGGGCAGGATCGATCAGGCGCAGGTGCAGACTCTCTTCAGTCAGCGCCAAGGACTTGACCTCGTAGCGGCTTTGCAGCAGCGGATGGAGACAGTCCAGGAGCTGGCGGTTGTCCAGGCGCACGTAGCGCTGGGAGAGGATGCCGCGCACCTGGCCCGCTTTGGCCCGCAGCAGCCAGCGCTCCGGGGCCTCGCCCTGCGAGGGCGGGGCTTCGGGTTCGTCGTCCCAGTCGCCGTCCTCGTGGACGGCGCTCCCTTTCCAGGCCCAGTGGTTGAACTGCGCGTCCTGGAGGGGAGGGGGGCATCGCCTGAAGTAGGCGGTGGGGATGCCAAGGCGAGTGCATGCCTGTGCGGTGGCCCAGGGGGAGAGGGTCACGGACGGGGGATAATCTCCCTCGTACTCGGAAGGCAGCAGGAGGGTGCCCCTGTCCATGAGCAGGCTCTGGCGTGGGAGGATGACGTCCCACTTGCCCTCGTCGTCAGCGAGAACCCGCCCGCGCACTTCGTCCAGTCCTTGCCGTGCTGGCAAGTTCAGGGCGAACTGATCGGAAGCGGAAGGTGCAGAAGCGAAGGGAGGCGAAAGGGGCAGGGGATCAAGAGGCGCGGCGGCTTGTGCTGGTGGCACAGCTGCCAGTGCCGACCCGGAAGGATCGGCAAGAGGAGAGAGGGAGGGAGGCATGAGAGGCTCCATCCCGCTCCCCGACAAACAAAGGTACAAACAGTAAACCAATACTTGTTTCTATCCCAGGTCTGTCAAGGAGCGGGCGAAGAGTGGAAATTTGCCGCCGCCACAGGCGCGGTCGGCTGCTCTTCCCGCTCAGCCTAGAATGTAGAGCGAAAACAGCAAGCAGCGTTGCATTCGGACAACTTATCGCTTCGTTGACGTCATGGAAATGCATGGCACAATGCTGCGTTCTCATTTGCTGAACAAGCATCGCAACCATTTCGTATGCGAGGTGTCTAATAGACTGGGATAGATTTATGGAGCAATTGATTTTACATTGGTGGCATCACGGCAACCTCTCGAACGAAGTTATGTTCGGGCTGCCGCTGTTCGCCTGGAACCGGATTGCTAAGTTCCTTCTGCTTATCTCAGCCTCAATCATTCTTCTGGAAATCTTTGGGGCTGAGCGTGTGGAGCATTGGTTTACCGAACGGCACGAAAAGTTCGCCTCGCGGATTGAATTGTACGAGGCTTGGCGCCTGAAAATCGTGAAGCGGCTGATCAACGACCTGCTGCTGCTTGCGGTCATCATCCGCTCCCTCTTCAGTAGGAAAAAATCCCCGAACACTTTCACACAGGGGCGGACGTCCCGGCCTTTGGCAATCGGGCTTTCGGCAATCCTTGTGATCTCTTTGGGAGCGGCCGTTTTTGCAGCGCTGAGCTTCCTCTTCGCGTGGCATAGCACCTCAGTCTTCAGGATTGAGGGAGCCATTTTCATGTTTGGAACGACTTTTATGTTTTGGTCTTTGGCAGGATTGCTGCTACTGCTGGGAGCAACTTCTTTGCTTTTGCTCATCAACGTAGCGGCGATGCGGCTTTGGGAAAGAGTAGCGTTGATGGCCATGAGGATGACGCTCCAGTGGACGCGCGACAAAGGCGCAGCCCATGCGGCACGCACAATTTCGTTTACGTTCCTCATTCTGGGCTTCGTTATAGACCTGTTCACTTCCTGAAAACGGTAGCTAAGAGCCTGCGCTCATGAGCCATGAAAAAACGGCTTGCCCCGATGGCAAACCTCTTTTTTCTGCGCCGATTAGTTTTTTGTGTTGGTCTATATTATCCACAACCTAGGCTACACGCGCCCTCATGCCTTTGGCGCTTCACCCGGCACATCGGCAAGTTCCGCCTCCAGCTCCTCGATGGTCGGCAGCGTCCCCTTAAGACCCTCCGGCAGTGCTTCGCCCAGCCGGAACTCCGCGATCCCCAGCGGCTTGTTAATGTCGCGCAGGGCGTACTCGGCGACGGTGCTGTCTTTGGTTCGGCACAGCAGCAGGCCAAGAGTAGGGCCGTCCCCCTCCATGCGCAGCAGGTCGTCAGTAGCAGACAGGTAAAAGTTGAGCTGGCCCACGTCGCCGGGCGTGAACTTGCCCATCTTCAGGTCTACAACCACGTAGCAGTGCAGCTTGACATGGTAAAAGAGCAAATCAAAGTAGAAGTCGCTGTCGCCCACCCGCAGATGGTACTGACTGCCCACGAAGGCGAAGCCTGCGCCCATCTCCAGCAGGAACTGCCGCAGGTGCTCCAGCAGGCCGCGCTCCAGGTCTCGCTCATGCGCGTCCTTGTCCAGAGTGAGGAAGTCGAACGCGTAGGGGTCCTTGAGGATTTGCTGGGCCAGGTCAGACTGGGGAGCGGGGAGGGTGCGGACGAAATTGGTGGGGGCGCTGCCTTGACGCTCAAACAGGCGGCTCTCAATTTGGAGGCCCAGCACGTTGCGGCTCCAGCCATACTGGACGGTCTGCCGGACGTACCATTCGCGCTGCTCTGGGGCAGCAATCTTTTCTAGGATCGCGACGTTGTGGAACCAGGGAATTAGTGCAGCAGCCTGCTGCACAAATAGCTCATCGGGCCAAGCTTGAGCGAAGGCGCGCATGTACTTGAGGTTGCGAGGTGAAAACCCCTTCATCTCCGGGAAGGCAGCACGCAGGTCGCGCGAGAGGCGGTCGATGACCTTGGCTCCCCAGCCCTCGCTGCCTTGACGCAGCAGTATCTCCCGTCCGATCTGCCAGTACAGCAGCACCAGCTCCCGGTTGACGGAAAGGGCAGCCCTGACCTGGGCCGTTCGGATGCGCTCCTTGAGATCGGTCAGGAAGGCGGGGTAGTCGCCGGGGACAAGATCAGCTGCGAGCGTCTTGTTATCCGATGTGCCGTCTGTATGTGTGCGATCCGTCATGCCTTCAGTATAGCAGAAGCGGCGGGGGCGGTGAGCGGAGAGCGTTCTGAAAGGAAAAAGCCCGCCAGCCGGAAGAGGCGAGCGGGCGGAGAAAAAGCAGTCGGCTCAGTGGGATTAGTACTCATCCGGCAGCAGCAGCGTGGTGGCGGAGTGATCAGCTTCCGTGATGATCCACAGCGTGGTTCCGTCCGGCAGGGTGTACGCGGAGAGCAGCCGCAAACCCCGGACAAGAGAGCGGTCGTTCTCACGCCGGTCCTCTTCGCCCAGGTCCCCCCAGTCGCCCTGCCCGTGCCTTGTCAGCAGCGCCTCCGGGGTCTGGCCTGCGCTGGCAAGTGCGGCAAGAGCGCCGGGTGTAGCGACGACTTGCCCCAGCGCGAACGGTGAAGAGTTAAGCTTGGGCATGGCTCACCTCCGGTTGAGGAACTGCCGCATCGTTGGACCCCGCAGCGCCTTTAGAACCTGATGCATCGTCGAGGTCAGCGCAGGCCTTGACCAGCACCAGCAGGAGCAGGCAGCGGCAGGCGCGCTGCCTTTTCAGCAGCACTCTCCAGCCGAGCGCGTGCTTGCAGGAGTGTCTGCCGCTGTGCTTCTGGAAGAAGGGGCAGTCGCAGGTGCCCACCTGGACGTCCAGCCAGTACGCACCGTCCCGTCCGTTGCGGATTTGCAGCGTGTGCCTGCCCATCCAGCGGGCGCGGTAGCCGTGCTCGAACAGGGTCTGGGCACGAGCGTTGACGTTTGCCAGCAGGCGCGCTTCATCAAGTGTCATGGGAATGTTCATCTCCTCCTTGTGTGATAGTGAAAAGCCTGGGCCTTTCGGGAGGAAGCGTAACAGGCGGATGGAGGAAAGCAACAGGAGTTGCTTCCAAGCAGCAGGACATCAACACACAAACTGGCAATGAAGCAGCGGGAAGATAACGACGAGGCGCGCTGGGAGCAATGAAAGCATTTTACAAAGCCTTGCTCACTTTGAAAGAAAAGGCTATAATGCTTGCAAAGCGATAACATCTGCAAAGCACCAATGCTTGAACAACCGGTATTTAGCCGGAGAACCTCATTCCCAACACGCCTCATTTCCAACACGCTAACTCCATGAACATCCAGGATTTCCAGGCACCCGAAGCCGGGCACTTCGTGCAGACCCCCCAAGGCCCTCCCGCCTTTGTGCCAGCGCCCCTGCCGCCTTACTTGATCTATGACCCGCCCCTGGTGCTGGCCCTGTCCCGTGCTGACGCCGCCCTGTCGGAGCTGGCAGGCCTGGGACGCACCCTGCCCGACCCGCGCCTCCTCATCGCTCCCTACGTCCGCCGCGAAGCCGTTCTGTCCAGCCGCATCGAAGGCACCCAGGCCGATCTTACCGATCTGCTCCGGGATGAACTGGCCGCGCCGGGAGAAGCTTCGGCAAGAGAAAACCCGGCAAATCAATCAGCCCATCAGGAAGCCGGGGACGTGCGCGAGGTGCGAAACTACGTGGCGGCCCTGGAATACGGCGTGGAGCGTCTTCAAACGCTGCCCCTATCGCTGCGGCTCGTGCGCGAACTGCACCAGACCCTGATGCGCGGCGTGCGCGGGGAGAAGGCCCTGCCCGGAGAGTTCCGCCGCAGCCAGAACTGGATCGGCGGCCCCGGCAGCACCCTGGCAACCGCCGTCTATGTGCCGCCGCCCCCCGCCGAGATGCGGGAGTGCCTGGCTGGGTGGGAGCAGTTCGTCCACGAAAAGGACGCCATGCCCGAACTTGTCCAGTGCGCGCTGCTGCACGCGCAGTTCGAGGCCATTCACCCGTTCCTGGACGGCAACGGGCGGGTAGGCCGGCTGCTGATCACGCTGTTCCTGATCGAGCGGGGACGGCTGGACCAGCCGCTGCTGTACCTGTCCGAGTACATCGAGGCGAACCGGCAGGGCTACTACGAGGCGCTCCAGCGGGTGCGAACGGAGGGAGACTGGCGGGGCTGGCTGCTGTACTTCCTGACGGGCGTGGCTGAGACGGCCAGGAAGGGGGTGGAGCAGGCGCGTCAGCTGCTGGGCCTGCGGGCGGAGTGGGGACAGCGCCTGCGCAGCCAGCCTCGCGCGCTGCTGCTTCTGGACGCGCTGTTCGCCAACCCGTTTGTGACGGTGGCGCATGCGGAGCGTATGCTGGGAGTGTCCAACCCGACAGCGCGTCAGCTGGTGTCTCGCTTGGAGCGGGAAGGGGTGCTGCGCGAGACAACGCAGCGGTCGTGGGGGCGGGTATACGTGGCGGAGGCCATATTGCACGCGCTGGCAAGTTAGGTGAAGTGCGCAAGTCGGATAAAGACGGCTTGGCTTCATGCCTCGTTGCACGTACCTCCGCAAGCGGTTGCTTGAGATGCTTTCGGCTGCGCGGTTAGTCTACAGAGGGCCTTGGCGGTTCATGCTATCTCGTTTTCATCATCACGGCTGGGGCTGAAACTGAAGCGATTCGCTGTCGTTTCCACGCAGCAGCCAGCAGGCGTCGCACTCCAGGGCTAGGGATAAAGCGAGTATTTCCAGGTCGGACACGAGACGGGCGCCGTTTTCGATGCGGGACAAATCCTGCCAGCCGGGGTTCCACTCTCCCTCCGTCTCCGCAGCCAGGCGGGCGCAAATGGCGTCCTGCTCCAGGCCGAGGCGCTGACGACATTGCTGGACGCGCGCGCCGATCTGGTTGAGTTTCTTGTCCTTGGTTCTGAGGCGTGGGCCGCCGCGGGGCATGATAATGGGGCATCCTGTCTTTGGGGGTGCCCCATTATCGCAAAGGCTGGTGCTGCATATATCCCTACTTAGGGATATATGGGGTACACTGTCTCCAATCAAGGAGACAAGCCCATGCAGGCGCAGGGTAGAACGAGGAAAAAAGGTGGGCAGGCAGATGTCACGGTGCTGACAGAGCCGGACGAGCAGAAGCGGCTGATCGCCCTATTCGAGCGGATCGCCGCAATGGAAGGCTGGCAGCCGGAGGACGCCCTGCGCCGCTATGGGAAGCGCTCCATCTATTTCGCTGCCTTGCTGAACGGCGAGATGCAGGGCGGGGCGCAGCTCGTGATGCTTGATGGGGCGGGCGGGCTGCCGGGGCAGGACGTGTGGCCGGAGGTTGACCAAACGGGGGAGGGGCCTGCCGCGCATGTGGCCGTGCTCGCTCTGCTGCCGCCGGCGCGGGGACATGTCAGCCTGTTCGGAAGGCTGTGCGTGGAGCTGTGGCGCACCTGCCGTTCCCTAGGCGTGCAGACCCTGTGGCTGGAAGCAACGCCGGGAACGCTGCGGGTGTACCGGCGGCTGGGCTGGCCGCTGGACGTGGCGGGGGAGCTAAGGAGGCACTGGGGCGAAGAGTGCTGCCTGTGCCGCATGGGAGTGGAGGCGGTGTCTCAGGCATTGCGTCAGAAAGCTCTGCGCTCCGCCGCCTGCCGGGAGTGGGTACGCCTGGCTGACCGGGACAGCCTGCCCGATGCCTGGGTGGTACGGGTGCATGACCCTGTGCCGGATGAAGAGCCTCCGTTGTTTTAGTCGTTCTGCTGATTTTGGTTGATCTTGCCCTGCACGGGGCGGCGTGAGAAGATGCGGGGGAACAACCTTACCCGTCTCGCTGCCGCCGATGACCCTGCTGACCGCTTCCCTGTTCCTGCTCTGCCTTCTGGGCTTGACCGGCTCCGCCGCGTTCGTGCTGTTTCAGCGCCCGCGCTCCCCGCTGCACCGGCTGTACGCGCTGCTGGCTTTGTCTCTAGTGGGCTGGGTTGCCACTTTGCTCCTGTTCACGTCCCGCACCTCGCCCGTGTCCTTGCTCTGGGTGGGCAGGCTCAACTTTGCGGTCGTGGCGGTAGCGGCAACCGCCGCTTTTCTGTTCGTGCAGGAACTGGCGGGCAGAAAGGCGGGCGGTAAGGCCCTCTTGTGGGCAGAAACGTTGCTGCTGTTTTGCGCAACGCTGCTGACGGGGCTGGTGGACAGGGCGGAGACGGTTCAGGCGGGCCAGCACGTGACCGCCTACGGCCTCATGTTCCCGCTGTACCTGCTGCACATCGTCCTGCTGCTAGGGGCGGCTGTGTTCATCGCCCTAAGCTCTACGTCTTCTTTGGCTTCCCGCCGGGCGCTGCGGCTAGTGGGGTGGGGGATGCTAGGGACGGCAGCGGTGGGTCTGGTCACCAACGCCCTGCTGCCTTCTATGTATGGGAACTTCCGCTGGATCGCCGTAGGGCCGCTCTCCACGTTGCTGTTTTTGGGAGCGGTGGGCTACGCGGTGTTCGCTTACCACCTGTTCTCGGTGCGGGTGATCCTGCGCAAGGCGGTTGTGCTGGCAGGCGTGGTGACGCTGATGCTGGAACTATACCAGGGCGCAGTAGCGGCTCTGGCGCGCATCTTGCCGGTGGGAGACACGGGGCACCTGCACCTGGCGGCGACGGGCGTCGCTTTAGCGGTGAACGCCTTCACGCAGCAGTCCGTCAGGAAGTGGCTGGAAAAGCGGATTGATGGGCTGTTTTTACCGCCTGTTGATGCTGCGCAACATCGCACAGCCCACAAAAAGAACTTGACACACGCAACGGGGCATTCTCGCAGTTGAAGCGCAACATGCTTGCCGAAGTAAACGCGACACAGCAAACACTGGTGAGAGTTGCCAGCTATGCGTTGCCAAGAAGTTAGAACTTTATGATGCCTGCTCTTCGGCCAGCCACCCCCCAGATTTTATAACCGCCATGCCGACCTGTTCGGCTTCTCCGGCGGCATAAAGCCTTGGGGGGTGTTTTTGTGTCCGCGCCCGCCATTCCCACCGCCACCGCGCCCGCCTTCGAGGGAACCGATTCCACAATCTGCCGATCCCGCACGACGATCTTTTCCCAAAACAGGGACAGGTAGCGGCGGCGTAGGCCTCTCTCACGCCACTGGACTTTCTGGACGCCGACGCCCACTTCCTCTGCAAGAGCGTGTTCGGCAGCATCGAGGGCTACTACTGGTTCCGCAAGCTGCGGGGGTACGAAGAAAAGACCTACGAGCCGAACCGCGGCTCCTACGGCAATTCGGTGCAGCTGGACAAGCCCACCTGGCAGATCGACACGCTCCTGGGCATCGCCGAGATGCTGTGCCTGAAGGCCTCCACACGGATGCGCCGCGAAGGGTACGGGGCACGCAACGTGCAGCTGATGCTCCGCTACGAGGGCGGCGGGTGGTTCAAGCGCCACATCCGTTCAGCGCGCCCACTATGGACGGCCCCGGATGTGTTCCGAGCCGCCGTTGCGGTGTTTAACACGCAGAGCGGGGGCGGGGGCAGGAACAACCCGAAGGGTGTGACAAAGGTGATGGTGGATCTGTACGACCTGGCGGCGGGCGCACCGTCGCAGCTGGGCCTGTTCGATGGGGAGTGCAAGGGGTTGGAGATCGGGGGCATCACGCGCGACAAGCGCATCACGGAAAGCCTGGATGTGATCAACCTGAAGTACGGCCTTAACACCTTGAGGACGGCCCGGATGGTAGGGGCGAACATCGAGGCAAACATCCACGACCGCATTCCGTTCGGGTCTGTGTCTGACGTGGAGGAGCTGTATGCTGAAGAGGAAGCGTGGGAAGTGCCGAACGAACTTGCGGAAGCCCCATTTGCTTTTGCCGATTAGTGGATGATGCACCACAACTGCCTGCGCTTGTTCCTGCACGAGCACAATCGACAAAGAAACGATCAAACGGCTAGGCAGCAATGATCGTGCAACTGGTAATGCAGTGCTGGAGGAAAGAATTTGGCCCTGTTAGCGGACGAGAACCAAACATGAGAAGTTAGATTGTTGAAAGCGGAGATTTCTGTGGTTTACGGCTTGCCCCGGTTTAAGTTCTCCGTCATCGCGGCGCGCAGGGCGGCCAAGGCGCGCGAGGCGATGACCATCTCTGGCGCCCGGCGGGCGGCGTCGTCTTTGTGGTCGTTGGTGTAGCAAAGCCGGCCCCGCCCGTCCACGACGAAGACACGGGGACATGGGTCGGCGCGGTAGAGCTGCGTCACCTGCATTGACGTGTCTGGCAGCAGCACCGTCTGCACAGGGTCCAGGCCCGTTCGGGCCGCGAAGTCCCGCGCCGAGGCGCCATCCCCAGAGAAGACGGCGAGCGTCACCGGGGAGGCGAACGATGGGCGGAGCAGGCGAGTGTCCGGCGGCGACAGGACGCCGCTCCGCTGCCATTGCCCCCACACCTCGGCGCAGCGGACACACCAGGGGCAGCCGCAGAAGAAGAACAGGGCTGCCGGGCGCCCCCGGTAGCTGGCCAGCGAGCGCGGCCTGCCCCGGTCGTCGGCGAGGGTGAAGAGCGGCGCGGTGGACGGCGCCCGGACGGCCCGCCGCGCCGGAGGGGTAGCCGCATGGGGCGCCCGGACGGCCCGCCGCGCCGGAGGGGTAGCCGCATGGGGCGTCCGCCCGGCGGCCAAGGAGGCCGGAGGCGCGCCCCACAGAACGGACGCGACGGTCGCCAGGGTCCGCACTAGGGCGGACGCTCTCGTCCGCACCCCCTCGGCCCGCTGGTTCGCCGAAGAGGTTTGATCCGAAGAGGTTTGATCCGTAGGAGTTTGAGCCGCCGCGCTCACTTCTTCGCTCCGAGGGCGGCGCTCACCGGCAGCAGCAACCGCTGCCCGTTCGCCAGTGTCAGCATCAGCTGCGATTGCAGTACGCCCGGAGGTGCGTCCGCCCGCAGCGTCACCTCCAGGACCCGGTCTGGGGCGGGCGCGGGTCCGCCCTTAGCGGTCGTTGCGGTAGGCCCGGCCGGCAGCAGGCGCGCGGACAGCCAGGAGTTGGCCGGCGTGATCATGACGCCGTCGAGCGTCCCCGCCTTGCCGCTCAGGACTAGCTGCTCCGTGGCCGCCTGCCCCGCCGCCACCGCCCCGAAGGCGACGGCCTGGGGGGACGCCGTCACGTCCCCGACGGCCTGGCCGCTCACCAGCACGGAGGCGGACCGCAGGAGCGGCGAGTCCGAGGGCGCCGCCGCGAATAGCACGCTGCCTAGCAACGCACCTAGTGGCAGGTCGGGCGCCAGCGTCACCCGGTAGCGCCGCACGAGCATTGGGGGGCCAGCCGGCGTGGTGCGGGGAACCTCCCCCGGCAGGGGGCTGAGCCGCACGCCGGGGTTGGAGCAGGCCAGAGGCGGCAGGATGCCGCGCGGGGCCAGGCGCGGGTCGACGGTGGCGGTCAGGGTCAGCGACTTAGGTTGCCGGGCGGCCACGCGGCCGAAGTCGAGCCGGCGGGGCGAGAACTCGACCGGGGCCTGCAGGGTACCCGTCATGTCCATCACGGCCAGGGGGCGCGAGTAACCTCGGACGAAGACAAGCACAGACTTGCGGACATTGCCTGAGGCCAATTGGGCGGTGTTGACCTCGACCCGCACGGCCACCTGCTGTCCGGGGAGGAGCGTGGGCAGGTTAGTCTGCCGGGCAAGCGGGACGCGGGGCGGCTGGCCCGGCGCTGCCTGGGACTTGGCGGTGAGGTCCTGCTGGGCCAGCTCGCTTCGGCGGTGGGCCAGGGACTGGAGCGTCAGGGCCTCCTTGCCCTCCAGCGGCAGGGTGGTCTCCTCGCTGACCGGCTCGGCGAGGGCGGTAGTGCAGCCGCAGGAGGATTGGAGGCGCTGAAGCGTGAGAGGCGTATCGCCGTCGTTTCGCAGGAGAAAGGTGTGCTCGATCACGACGGCGTCCAGAGCGTTCGGCCTCCCGAAGTCGTACGCGCCGCGATTAGCAGCAATTTTCTCGGCATGGCGGTCCGCCACTGGTTGCGCCTGGCTGTCGTCAACGACAACACTCAGTTGGACGGCGTGAGGGGAGGCGCTTTGGGGAGGCGCTGCCTGGCCTCTGACACTACGCGGAGTAGCTAAGAACACAGCACTCAACACAACAATGACTATTCGCCAAGGGAAGCTTTTTCGCAAGGAAGAGTACCACCGCTTTCTGTCATGCTTGACAGGAAATATGCAACTACTGAAAGCGAAGCTGCTTAATGTTACTTGCCGATTGCTATACATTTTGTTATACCTTTGGGGCTGACATAAACACGAACTTTCCGTTAAGTGTGCGCCTTCTCCGATCAACGGCTGAGATTTGGTGGTCGGATGTTTAGTTGCCTCTTTACCTATCAAAGCGAAGCACATCAAATTGGATTAAGCAGAAAGGCGCTCTGCCTTCTCTTGTGAATTCCCTCGCCCACAATCTGCCCGCAATCGTTGATTGCAATGGCGAGCTGGAGTATCCAGCGCTCAGCGGCAGATATGAGGGCGTTAAGATCATAACTTTTATCCTCTCTCCAAAGGCAGGCACGTTCCACCCCAGTCCCCGGGTTACTTACGGCGCCCACAATCTGCCCGTCCCTGTTGATGCCGAGTGGTTGAGCAGTCGCGGCGTCGAAGTTATTGGGCACCCCCAGTTTGATCAGTTCACCCTGCTGCCAGAGGAAGGCTCTGGACCCCGAAGGCGACGTGTTGTTGTAGCCAATGGCCTGACCCCTTGCGTTGACGCCGGTGGCGTGGCCCGGGAACATATATTCCGCCAGCCCTCTGTCCCATAAGACGGCCTGCTGTTCGGGAATTCTTTTCCCATAGGCGTGACCAACAATAGTGCCATGGTCATTGATTCCGGTGGCAGCAGAGTTTGTCTCGTCCTCAACAGAGAGTTCCCGCATCACGCCGTGACTATACAAAAAAGCCGAAATCTTCGGACGATGACTGGATGTAAGGGAGTTAAAGTTGATGACCGTTCCAACAATTTGGCCAATGCTGTTGATGGCGGACGCAGAACAGGAAACAGGTGATGAGTCGCTCAGATCGACAAAACGTCCATCCAGCCACATGCAAGCTTTACCGGTTGCCTCACCTAAGAGGGTGGACCCGGCGATCACATCGTCATCGTTAATCGCTACAGCGATGGAGCGGCGTTCCGGCGGACACCCAAGCATGTGTGTGGCGCCATCCCGCCATACGAAAGCTTGTTCCTCATCGAATTGCCTCTGAGTATGGCCGACTACATGACCGGCATTGTTAATGCCGCGCGGGCGAGTGGCCTCTGCTAGAGAGACGGTTAAATCTACTATGCTGTAACACGGCTGGTATGACATTGCATGCAGTCCTTGCAAAGTTTAGAAATCATTACTAGAGCGTGCTTGCCAAAGGTATCTGAGCCTCTTTCCTTTCCAGCGGCAGTGTCGCCTCGCTGCTGACGGCCTCGGCTACGGCGGTGGTGCAACTGCAGGAGGATTGGTCTTAGATTTTCCAGGCGATAACGCACTAGGATGAAGTTTTTCCAGTATAAACTCTATTGGCGGACTGCCGCGGCCAATGACTACGACTTTGCTTGATGGCTTATATTTCAGGGCGCTGGCCTCAATAGTGTAAGTCCCTAGCGACGGCACATAATCCTTTATCCTTCCCACCGGGTTACTGAGGGGCACCAGCAAAGTATGAGGGCCGGTTCCGTTCCACTCCAGGCGTCTGCCAGAAGCATCACGGACGTCCAGCAAGGCTCCCGCAATCGGCCGACGTTTAGCATCGCGGATAACCGCCTGAATAGTCACAGTCGGCTCTTGTGGCTTGTGTGAACATCCCGTTACAGTGAGCAGGACTATACCTGTGGACAAGCGCCTTAGGCAAGAATGTCTCAGCCATCTCAAAGCATTGGACACACGGTCACTCTAATCCAACAGAGGAATACGTGGCGCAGGAGTTGGCAGGACATAATCAGTAGCTGACAGGATAGCGGTCAGCCGCCAGGAGAGACTCTGCCGAGAAAAATGATGGTCTTCCTTAGACCGCCTGATATGTGTGCGATGAATGTGGTCGTTATAAGTCGACATTGTACGCTCCCTAGGTAATCGTTGCATTTCGGTGTTGATGTGATCGTCTAGTCCGTTTCATGTGTGCGTTCCCTCATCTGCACAATCCCGCCCGAAAAAACCAAAATTGAACGAGAGGCGCTCAGGCCGCCACATTATGGCCGTGGCAGCAATGCGAATTGGAAACTGTCCACATTGCCAAAGCCAGAGAGCGATTGGAGCCACGTCAGCCGACCGCTCCTCGCGATCCGGTAGGCGCTCACCATCCCTGCCCCTGTATATACGCCACCGCTGGTCACCACGTACAGGAACTTACCCCGCAAGTCCACGGATAGCCTGGGGCGGAATGCGGGGCGCACCGCGTGCCCGTTCAGCAGCGTCAGGTGCCCGTTCGCCCCGATCCGGTACGACTGCACAGCCACCCGGACTTCGTCGGCGTACCCGCCGCAGAAGACGAACCGGTCGGTGCAGGCGACACTCTCAATGTCGTCATTGTGCCCGGTGTGCAGCCGCGTCACCGTTGGGGCCCGAGCCAGGAAGTCGCGACCGGCATGGAGCGGGTAGACGGCCACCGCTGGCGCGTTGTAGCCCGGCCCGACCGGTACACCTTGCAGCGCGCAGAACGTGTCCCCGCTGGGGCTGCGGGAGTACCCAATTTGGCCGTTGAGGTCCGACGGAAGAGCAGAGATATTTGAGGCGGGCACGGGCATCGGGCGAAGGCCGCCGCCCGGCATGATGCGGTAGTGCAGGATGGTCCGCCCCCCCACAAGCGAATCGACGGACACGATCAGGTCGTCAGGCGTGGGGGCGGTCACTCCGCCCACGGAGTATCCGGTGAGGAGCAAGGCGAAAACTCTACGGAGTGCGCCGCCCCGACCGACGCGGTACTCTTCCAGGTAGGTGGGCGAGTCCTCTGTCGTGGTGAACACGAGCGGGCGCCCGGGCACCCCCGCCGCGTCCGTCAGCACGGAGTGGGTCATGACAGCGGGCGGGCGCATCGGCATCAGCTGCCCGTTGGCGGAGATGTGGAACTGCAGCAATCTGTCGACCTGGTCGAAGTTCTGAAAGAACTCGGGCGCGCTGCTGTAGTACACGGCCCGGTGGGCCGCGTCGACGACGGTGGGTCCGTACTGCCTCTGGGCCAGGTCCTGGTGGATCAGCCTCAGCCGCCCGTCGTCGCCGACGCGATACTGGCCGACGCCTCGCGCGGAGAGGAGGTAGGCATACTCCACGGAGGCATGTGCCGCGCCGATGCCCCTACGTGTTGCACCGATGCCCCTCTGTGCGGCAGTGATAGGCAGTAGAGCAATAAGAATGAGGAGGAGCCACGCGAGTTTTCGGTTGTACATCGTTGATAACACTATCGTAGGGGCAGAGCAATATCTGGGGTTGTGGACAGATTAATATGATCTTCACTAAAGAACGGGAGATCTGGGTGCGACCAGACCTTCTGCTTGCTCGGGTACGGATGGCCGCCCGCATAATTTGTCACCTCAAGAGATTCGACCCAGTCCATATTGCCCTTCAATGCGCTCTGTATCGTAACTGCATTCCAGGCCCCACCATACACATGGTCGCCGTTGGGGGTTTCGGGCTTGCCGATTTCAATGTTCTGTGCGATGCTGTTGACACGCTTGATAACCATCCCATCTCTATTCTTATAATTCCAGCCTGTTGCCCAGGCGGTCAGGGTGACCGCACCAACACTGACTGGAGCCTTCGCAACGATTGCGCGATTGGCACCGCGTATTATAAATTGGTAATTGCCATAGAAATGCAGAGCGACAATATTCTGTAGCTCCTTCTCATCCTGTCCTCCTGTGCAAAAACTCATACTCACATCTCCAAACATCATCACTCGCTGACTTCCCGTTATGGGATGGCCATTGATAGTGACTTCCTGAGGTTTACCTGGCAAAGCCACGGGCGCCCTCCGAGGTTTGCCTGGCGCGGCCTTTTCGATCGGGAAGGAATAAGGAGACCAGCCAGGGTCGGTCGCCGGATTAGACGTATACAGAACAAGGCCAGCGTCTAAATCATATTTGCCGTTAACCGTACCACCTGTGTAAATGTCTGCGGAGTCACTTTTGCCACCTGTCTGGTCGAGATGGACCATAGTAGCGCAATCGGGAAGAGTGAGTTGAGAGACAAACATACCGACGTATCCCAACTGACTTTGTATTTTGCGCTCAATTCCTCTTTGGAACCCGAAGTCGTGATTCAAATCCTGTTTAAGGGGATCTGCCTCCGGTCGGAGCAACAGTGGCGAGGATGATCCGGCCACCATGCTGGGATATTGCGTATTGGAAACGTCAACGTCTGGAGCAGGTATGACGCTCCCGTCGTTGTCGACAATACTGCCGCTTGATGCGTCATAGTATGCCGGCGAAGCATAGGCAGCAGCAGGGGTGCCATCGGCACCGTTCTCGTACATAACGCCGTCCGGCCCCTGCACTGCCAATAGACCCACTCCAGCGCTGATGTACTCGTCCATGCCTGGATCGAAATCGGCCGGCATAACCGCCAGGAGCTGCGTCGTCATCGCTGCGGTAATGCTGACCGGATCGCCGCTATCCCACGGGATAGCACCTGCATTAGGGATCGCGCTCGCTTCAATGGAGGCATTCCTCTCACTCGCACTGTATACCGCTTTTACGGTGTAGAAGTATTCCGTGCCGTCAGTCACCTTAGTATCCGAATACATGAACATGTTGTTTGTGCCTGGACCGTTGTCCGGGGTTGTGACAGGTGTCGATCCGTTGACAGGATTGGTGTAGTCTTCGCCACCCGCCACCGTACCCCGGTAGACATTGTAGCCGATCGCATTTGGGACGCCGCTCCAGTAGAGCGTGATCTTGCTACTGCCTGTAGCTGCGGCGATCAGACGGGCGTCAAAGGGCGGCTTGCTAACTGTCACTGTCATCTGGATTTTGTTGGTGACAGTCCCAGCCGTACCCATGAGCGTTAGTCCGTAAGTACCCGGGGCGACCGTGCCGTCCGCCGCAAGCGTAAGCGTGCTGATCCCGGCACTGCCGCCGGTCGTGGACACCGTCGCCGGGCTGAATCTGGCCGTCAGCCCTGAGGGCATCCCGGTCAGGCCGAGCGCCACCTGCTCGTTGAGGCCGCTTGCAGGCGTGACAGTCACCGTCGCCGTTCCGCTGGTGTTCTGGGCGATGCTCAGGCTGCTTTGGTCGGTGGCGAGCGAGAAGCTCGGGGCGGAGACGGTGAGCGGCAGTTGAACGGAATGCGCAGTGGCGTTGAATGTGCCGGTCACGGTCACGGTCGAGCCGCCCGCCGCCGCGCCGGTCGCCGCGGTCACTGTGAGCGTGCTGGTGCCGCCGCCCGAGAGGGTCTGCGGACTGAAGGCGGCCGTCACCCCGGCGGGCAGGCCCGTCGCCGTCAGGGCCACGCTCCCGGCGAATCCGTTGACCGGTGAGACGGTAATAGTATCCGTGGCGGTCATGCCCTGGCCGACGTTCAGGCTCGTGGGCGAGAGCGACACGCCGAAGTCCGGTGTGGACGCGCCCGTCGTGACCGTCAGAGCCACGGTCGCGGTGTGGGTCAGGCTGCCCGACGTGCCGGTCACCGTGATCGTGTACGTTCCCGGCGCCACCGAGGCGCCGACACTCAGAGCGAGGGTGCTGGGGCCACTGCCAAGAACCGACCCCGGACTGAAGGCGGCGGTGACGCCCGCAGGCAGGCCAAAAGCCGTCAGTGCTACCGTGCCGCTGAAGCCGTTGAGCGAACTGACCTTGACGGTGCTCGCGCCGACCCCGTTCTGGGGGACGGTAACGCTCGCCGGGGCCACCGTGAGGCCGAAATCCGGGGGCGGCGTGACTGTCAGATAGACGGCGGTGGTGCGCGTCAGGCTACCCGATACGCCGATGACGGTCACGGAATAGTTGCCGGGCGGGACGCCCGCACCCACCAGGAGTGTCAGAACGCTGCTACCACTGCCGGCGACGGAGGCTGGGCTGAAGGCGGCCGTCACCCCGGAGGGCAGACCGGAGGCCGACAGGGACACGCTCCCCATGAAGCCGTTCAGCGGGGAGACCGTCAGTGTGCTCGTACCCCGGCCCCCTTGCGCCACGGATAGGACGCTCGGTGATGCCGACAGGCTGAAGTCCGGTGCGGGGACCGTCACCGTGACCGTCGCGCCGTGCGTCAGGCCGCCGGAGGTGCCGGTGACGGTGGCGGTGTAGGCGCCTGGGGGAACCTCGCTCCCGACGATGACGGTGAGGGTGCTCCCAGCGTAGCCGCTGAGGGAAGCCGGGCTGAGGCTGGCCGTGACGCCCGAGGGCAGGCCAGACGCAGTCAAGGAGACGGTACCCGTAAAGCCGTTAAGGGGGCTGATGGCGACAGTGCTGGTGCCGCTCGCCCCCTGGGCCACGGTCAGACTCGTGGGGCTGGCCGAAAGGGAGAAGTCGGGGCCGCTGCCGCCCCCCTTGACCGGGTTGCCCGAGCCGTCGAAGAGGCGGTAGTCGGAGACGCCGACCATCGTGCCGTAGGGGGCGCCGCTGCTGAGCTGCAGGCTGAAGCGCCAGTAGCGGGCCGTCACTGCCGGGGAGACAGGATAGGTGTAGGAGGCCAACGACCCGCCGCCGCCATTGCCCATCGCGGTCGTCCAGGTCGCCAGGTCGTTGGAGTAGTCGAGGGTGTAGGGGCCGCCGCCGTTGACGATCTCCCAGGCCACTTCGACGCTCGCGACGGCCGTGGCGGGGCTAGCGCCCAGGTCGTAGAGGACGGTCATGGCCGTCGGGGCCGACGCGACGGAGTAGAGGGTGCTGGTGTCTCCCACGCTGCCGTCGATCAGGTTCGGCCCCGGCTGGAACCCGGACGTGGCCTGGTACCCAACAGCCCACTGCGGGACCGGGACCGTGCTGCCCGCCGCGCGGACGGTGACGCTCACGGTCACCGTGTGCGACAGGCTGCCGGCCGTGCCGGTGAGCGAGACGGGGTAGGTGCCGGTCGCCACGCCGTTGCCTGCCGTGAGTGTCAGGGTGCTGCTGCCGCTGCCACTGACTGAGACGGGGCTAAAGCCAGCGGTCAGTCCGGACGGCAGGCCCGACGCGGTCAGGGACACGCTCCCGCTGAAGCCGTTGAGGGAGCCCACGGTGACGGTGCTTGTCCCGCTCTGTCCCTGGGCCAGGTTCAGGCTCGTGGGGCTGGCCGAAAGGGAGAAGTCGGGGACGGGAGCGGGGATGGTGAGCGACAGGGGTACGCTGTGGGTGAGGCTGCCGCTGGTCCCGGTGACGGTGAGCGCATAGGCGCCCGGCATGGCCGTGGCAGCGACGGCCAGCGTCAGCGTACTGGCGCCGCTCCCGGTGATTGAGGCAGGCGCGAACGTGGCGGTCACACCCGAGGGCAGGCCCGTGACCGCCAGGCCGACGGCGCCCGCGAAGCCGCCGAAGGGGGCGACCGTCACCGAGGCGGTGCCACTCTGGCCCTGCAGGATGGACAGAGAGGGAGGGCTGGCGTCCAGCGTGAAGTCCGGCGCCTGGGGCATGGCGGACGCCTCGTTGGACGGGCCGCTCTCGCCATAGACGCCGAGCGCCGTCACGACGTAGTAGTACGTCACCCCGTTGGTGACGCCCAGATCGGTAAAATTGAAGGTGGGGGTCGCCCCGATGCACTGGTAGGGTCCACCGCTGGTCGTGCTCCGGTAGACGAGGCAGCCGAGCGATTCCGGCGAGCTCTGCCAGCCCAGGCTGACCTGCGCGTTGCCCGGCGTGGCGGTCAAGCCGGAGGGCGGGGCGGGCGGGGCGCCGATGATGGTCATGCCGCCGTCTCCCAGATCACTCGCCCCGGAGTAGATCACCCCGCTGCGCATGCTGTAGCGGTCTCGCCCCAGCTGCGTGCTGCGATAGTCCTGTGAGACCAGTCCCGTGTACGGGTTCGAGTCCAGGAACGCCCCCGGAATACCCGACCCGGCCGCATCGAAGTAGTTGATCCCCTTGCCGTCCGCGTAGCCCACGTGCGCCGAGGAACCGCCAAAGCCGTTGTAGCCCCCGCTGGCGTCTCCGGTCTCCCAACGGATGCGCGCGTAGTTAAACTCGAAGTCGAAGTTGCCCGGCCCCGTATCCGAGCGGTCGACGATCACCAGCTGAAACGAGTTATGTTTGTCATAATGCATCCCGTAGTAGCCGACGCGGATCCAGTCCACGCCGAAAACCCTATGCCCGTAGAGCGTGTCTGTTCCCCACGTCGTCTGCAAGCCCACTCGTGTGTCCACGTCGGCGAAGAAGGGCGCGAGGATGGGCGGGATGTCGCTGGCGGTCAGCGCCTTGGGCGTATACCGGCCCTGCGACATGCCGAAGGTAACGTTGCCGTTGTTGTTGACGAAGACCTGATCGTAGCTGGTTCCGAAGAAGTTGATTGGGAAGCCCAGCGGCATGGACGGCGCACCCTGGCAGGGCCCGCTCATCGGTGTTGAGCCATTGGGACAGTCGTCGTAGGCACCCAGCAGGTTGGCCTTCAGGCCGGGCAATTCCCGGAGCGACCCCTGGTACTCAGGGTCGGTGCTGACCTCGTTGGAGGTGTCGCTCTCGCTGCCGCCGGCGACCGCCGTCACGACGTAGAAGTACGTCGTGTCGTTGGTCAGGCCGACGTCGACGTATCCCGGCTTGGTGACGCCCGTCGCCACGGGCGTGAAGGCCTCGCCGCTGGCCGACGTACCACGGTAGACGTTGTAGCTGGTGGCGCCGGGGCTGGGGATCCAGGCAAGGAAGATAGCGGTGTCCCCCGGCGTGGCCGTCAGGCTAGCGGGGGCGGCCGGGGGGGCCGTGCTGGGAATGGTCAGGCTGAGGCCGGCGTTGTGCGTCAGGAGGCCCGAGGTTCCTGTCACCGTCAGGCCGTACGTGCCGGGCGCCGCCCCGGCGCCCGCCGAGAGGCTGAGGACGCTCAATCCGCCCCCATTGACGGGGTTTGGGCCGAAGCTGGCCGTCACCCCGGCCGGCAGTCCGGAGACCGTGAGCGAGATGGCGCTGCCGAAACCGTTCAGCGAGGTGACAATGACGCCGACGCGCCGGGCGTGTCCCTGGGGTACGCTGCGGGCGGTGGGGCTGACGGCTAAGCCGAAGTCGGGCACGGCAAGGGGGACCGTGACCGCGTGGGATAAACTCCCCGAGGTGGCGGTCACCATCAGCACGTAACTGGTGTTGGGCGGCACCGAGCCGCCGAGGGTCACGGTCAGGGTACTGGTGCCGCCGCCGACCACCGATGTGGGACTGAGTGAGGCCGTCACGCCGGACGGGGCACCCGTCACCGTCAGGCCGACCGTGCCGGAGAAGTCGTACAGCGCATTCACCTGGAGGGTGGACGAGGCGCCGCCGCCCGGCAGGGCGCTGAGGGACGCGGGGCTAGCCGACAGGGTGAAGTCCGACGGCTCAGGCGTGGCGTAGGCGACGCTGGAGGGGGGGCCTTCGCCCGCCGTATTGAGGGCAGTGACCACGTAGTAGTAGGTCGTGCCGTTGGTCCGGCCCGTGTCGTTGTACGAAAGGCCGCTGACGTTGACGGCGATGGTCGCGTACGTGCCCGAGTAGGACGGGGAGCGCTTGACGTTGTAGCCCGTCGCCCCACCCGAGGACGGCCAGCTCAGCAGGACGCGCGTGTTCCCCGGCGTGGCCGTCAGGTAGGCGGGGGCGGCCGGGGGCGTCAGCTGCGGCGTGGCCGTGGCCTCGTTGGAGGGTGCGCTCTCGCCCCCACAGGCGTAGTTGGCCGTGACGACGTAGTAGTAGGCGGTGCCGTTGTTAAGGTTGGGGTCGGTATAGGATGTGGTGGCAATGTTGGCGGCGACCGTGACGTAGGGGCCGCCGCTGACCAGGGAGCGCTTGACGTTGTAGTTGGAGGCACCGCTGGCGGCGAACCAGTGCAGGCTCACGCTGACGTTGCCCCCGAGAGCCGTTAGGTTCGTGGGTGAGAGCAGGGTGACGCCTGAGCAACCACCACCACCACCACCACCACCACCACCACCCGTGGGCGCGACGATGTCGAAGTGGCCGGACACGCCACCTGTCTCGACCGAGACGCACCGTACTTCGTAGCCGATCCCTTGGCCGGCGGTGGCTGGAGTACATACGTTGAACTGGTCGGAGGAATAGTCGTACGCCGCCGACCAGTTGTTGGGATTGCTGTACGAGGCCACGATGCTGCCGTTCGGGTCCACGATGTCCCACAGGTAGTCGCAGCCGCAGGCCCCGGCGGGCACGTAGGGCGCGTCCGTCCCGTCGGAGACGAACCCGCCGCAGGCCCCAACGATGATTTGGGGGTTGGCCTTGGCGGTCCGATAGGGGACCAGGACGAGCGCGAGGGCCGCCATCAGGAGCAGGGTCACCATCAAGCGCGGGCTGCGGCGGGTGCCGCTCGGGCCGAATCGAGACGGGATGGGATTTGGGCGCACGGGGCCGGCTCCTCTCAGCGTCGCGGGAAGTCGTCGTCAGGCGGGCGTTCAGTCGCAAGGTGGGCGTGACGCGCCCACCCTCACTTCTTATAACGCGCGGGCTGCCTGAAATCTCACGCCCTATTTTCCAACTATTTTCAGACGCCTTTGAGCGGGGCGTCGCTCGGCGTGACGGAAGGGATACTCATTCGTCCCCGCCGAGGGCGGGCAGGGATGCGGGCCGGGCCGGGTCAGCCTCAGGAGCCAGGGCGAACGCGAGCCGCAGCACTTCGGCGCCCAGGCCCTGCCGCTCCAGCAGGTCACGCAACCGGACTCGCGAGCGCAGCAGCGACTGCTCGACCGCGTGTGGCGTGCGCCCCGCAGCAGACGCGACGTCCCGCACGCACTCCCCGCCCACGTAGTGGCGCAGGAAGGCCGCGCCAGAGTCGGACGACAACCGCCCTATGGCCCGGCGCACCGCCTCCGACGCCTGCCGGCGTAGCAGCAGGGCTTCCGGCCCCGGCGTGTCCGCCGGTGGGTCCCAGGGGGCCACACCCCCCTCTGTATTCTCTATTTCCGGCCACGGCCGCTCGGCCTCGGCAAGCTGCCTCTGGCGGCGGCGGACGTTGCAGGCGTGGTTGACGGCGCACCGCCACACCCATGCCGGGCAGAATCCGCTGGCCTCGGGTGAGGACCCCGGCGGACGCAGCGCCGCCTCGCCGTCGTCGAGGAGCACGCGCCCGACGAAGGCCAGGGCGCAGTCCTCGGCGTCCTCAGTGCCCAGGCTCGATCTCAGCGCGGCCCGGCGGGCGATAGCTAGAATTTCGCCGGCGAAGGCGAACCGCGCGGGAGCGGGGCAAGGTGAGACGCGCAGGATCACCACAGGGGCCTCGTTAGCACCGGCCGCTAACGAGGGACAGTCTCGCAGAAGGCGACATGGGGAGGAAAGCGGGTCTGAGGGCGGCGGGCGCAAGTCAGACGTGTCGAACCGTTCGACCTGGGCCTGCTTCAGCGGAACACGGCGGGCAGTGGGTGGGCGCATGGACCATTTCCTCGCGGCACGGCAACAGCACGCCGCAATGGGGCATGTCGTCGGAGGATGTAGACCTCCGGCGGCAGACGCGGACACGGATCAGTGCCCTTCCGCCAAATCGAGCCAGGAGGAAGTGGACTGGCGGCGCTCAGGGGGTTGAACAGAAGGAAGCGAGCGGCCTAAGAATGTTTGGACTATTATAAGGGCTAGGCAGGGCGGCTGTCAAGTGAATTTGTGGCGTTTTGCGTTAAATGTTCGTTAAATCTTTCCGGCCCCGCCGGTCTGGTGCGTCTGCCCCCGATCCGTCGGTGTTCTCCGGGTCACTATGATTGACAGCCCCACTCTTGAATTGAATGGCCAGCACCACCTTCAGTGGCCGTTACTGACTCTCCCTTGCGTCCCGCGTAAGCAACGCTACAGGCAGGGCAGGGGCTAGGGTGGCAGGATAGGGGGACACCCCGGAAGCAGTCTCCGCACTCGGTCCCAGTACCTGCTGTCTAGGAGAAGAGTTTAGGAGTTACGCAGTTAGAGAGTAAACGTCCAGTGCGGACTGCACCACCACTTCGAGCTGCTTGACCATCTCCAGTTTCGTCTCGTCGGACGCGTCCCATTTATCCAGCATGCGGACGTACTTGGCGTAATCCACGTATGGGTTTATGGATCGGGCGAGGAGATCGAGGTCGGTCATGGCGGTGGGCGTGCGGATAAATTCGGAGTATGGCAGGATGAGATAAGCTGTCAAACAGAATTCTCTCCTGATGCCTCTTTGTGCAAGCGGCTGCTGCACGAATGGTTCCCGATCACTGGCGGCGGGACCTAGCCGTGAGATGCTCCTGCGCGCGGTCGAATGCTGCCTTCGTGATTAACGGTTCGTGCGCTCCCTGGAGTTCCGCCCCAGCGTAGCGGATCATGCCGTAGTAGAAGGGGTTGCCGAGGATCCTCCACAGGGCCGTGGCCGAGAGGGGAGTGCCGCGCTTCGAGACCAGACCGGCTTCGTTCAGCGTTGCGACGATGCTCCTGAGCGGATGCTTCTTGAGGGCCACCAGACGGAACGCCTCGCGCACGAGAGGAGCCATCGTTTCCTCGACGTCCACCCAGGTCTGGCCGTCCCGCCGCACCTTGAGGTACCCGAGCGGAACCGGCCCCGTCGGGACGCCGCGCCGATTGGCGAAGGCCATGCGCCTGCGGACGGTATTGGACCATTCGGGCTGGGGAACGTCGTAACTCATACCGCAATGTTAAGGCATGACTGCGTAAGCGGCGTTCTGCGGTGCACAGACGCATCAGCAAGGTCAGTGAGCGAGATCGCCCAGCTCGCGATGAAGCCGATGAACTCCTCCCAGTCGATGCCCGAGACCAAGCCGGTTACGTTTGAGCGATTTCCCGCCGTGTCCACCAAACGTGAAACATCCGCCTCGATCAGCCCCGAAACCAGGTAGGGGAGCGACAAATCCAGGGTTCCATACCCCTCATTTCGGTCATAGCAAGGCGGCCTCTCAAACACCCGCTGCACCACCAGCCGCTTACCCGCCACATCCGCCTCTTTCCAGGTCTGCAAGGGGCTTTTCAGCAGACCCCGCACCCGCCGGAAGGCAGTTCCAGCATCCACTCGCTCCTCAACCGCCTGAGCCGCTTCCCGCGCCAGCCTCGCCCGTTGCTCTTCCACTTTTTCAATCTTGCGCTCCAGCACCTGCATCACCGCCAGGCTTTGCGTCTGCGCCAGACGGTCCGTCAGCGCTTCCAGTTCCGACGCGGCTTGCTTCAGCGCCTGCCGCGAGGCTTCCCGCCGCGACCCCGCCTGAGACTGCCGCAGCCGCCAGAAGTCCGTCAGCACCCCTTCCATAATCTCCAGCGTGTCGTCGGAGGCTTCCAGTCCCTTCAGCAGCCCCGTGAAGCTCTCTTCCATCTTGTCCCTGCCCATTGTCTTGCCGTAACGCTTGCACCCGCGCTGGCCGCAGTGGTAGTACGGGTAGCGCTTGAGGTGCCCCCGGCTCCAGCTCCCCGTCAGCGGCTTCCCACAGCCCGCGCAGGCGATCAGGCCGCGCAGAATAAACTCCTCGCGCACGTTCACGCGCGCGAACGTCCGGCTGCCATCCAAACGCTCCTGAATGCGCGCGTAAGTATCCCAGGAAATCAGGGCGGGATGCTTTGCCTCACGCAGTCCAATGCTCCACGGCGCGTACTCCAGGCTGCCCGTGTACAGCACCTGCCGCAGCATCCGGCTCGCCAGGTTCACGTGCCGGCTCGTAAGGGCGAGAGGCCTCGCGAAGACCTCTGGAGGAGTGGGGACTGCACGCGTGGAGGGAGCGAAGAAGCCCGCACGCAGCAGAAAGCGGGCCAGTTCGCTCAGGCCCTGAAAGCGCCCGCTGGCAAAGCCTTCCAGCGCCTCCCGCACCAGCGGCGCACGCTCGTCCGGCACCAGCACCTGCTTCTGAATGGGGTCGTGGCGGTAGTGGTAGCCAGGGCACGAAGCGAAGACCCAGTAGCCCTGCTCCAGGCGCGCCCGCATCCGGCTCTTGACCTGCCGCCGGTTCTGGTTGCGCTCCAGCTCCGCCTGGGCTGCCACGATAGTCTCGATGAAGCGGCCTTCGGGCGTGTCCTCGAAGCGGAACAGGGGGCTTTCCAGCCGTCCGCCCCGCGCGTCGATGGCGAGCTTGAGGTCGAAGTGAACGGCCACGTCGCGGGCGAAGCGCTTGAGGTCTTCGATGAGAACAATGGTTTCCTGCGGCTGCTGATCCAGGAAAGCGAGTACGGCGTTCATTGCCTGCCGGTCTAGGAGACTGCCGGACAGTCCTTGTTCTTGAAAGACTTGCAGCACCTGGTAGCCGCGGGAGCGGGCGTATTCGCGGCAGCGCTGCTCCTGGCCGTGGAGGCCGTCTCCTTCCTTGAGCTGCTTGGCGGAGCTGACCCGGCAGTAGATGACGCAGGGAAGAGCGGGGACGGGATGAGAGGATGGATTTTGCATAGCATCTTTAACGTAAGGCGAAGTCGCTCCGCCTCAGGCACCCGGTTCCGCATCCACCTCTGTTTCCACATCCACGTCTGTGTCCGCGTCGGCGAAGGAGGTGGGATACAGCGCGTCCAGAGCCGAGGCGACGAGGGTGGTAAGGTCGCGCAGGAACGGCTCGCGCTGATCCTGGGGCAGGCCGATGCGATCCATCTGCGGGGCGAAGCGGAGGAGGGCTTGGGGCAGATAGGCCGGATCGCCGGGAAAAAGATCGGATGCATGTCCCTTACCTTCGGTCTGTGATAGGAAGACCCGGCCGTGCGGGCGCGGCGGGTGAGTCGACTCTACACCGTTGGGAACAGTTTGCAAGATGGGAACGGTTTGCAAGAGTGGCACGCTGTCCAGCGAGCCTGTGTTTGCGTGTCTGGATTTTGTCGTTCTTTGACCCGTTGGTGCGTGGGCAACGGAGGGAGATGCAGCAGAGGGGTGAAGGAAGTGGCTCATGCGCGCACGGTGACAGGGAAGCGCATCCTAAGCTCACAGTAGCGCGCTCAAGCAACCCGTTCAGGCATTGGCTGCGGCTGCGCAACGAAGGTTGCATGTTCGGGATATGTTTGGCAAATTGAAGCACGAGCACCAGGCGCCGCGGCATGAGCCCCACTCTCTTCGGCGCTTTCATCTCTCGCAAACATCTGTAAGCCGAAAGGAGCCCATGCCAGACGCCCACCCCGTCACGCAACACTCTAAACCCGTCGCACGGGATGACCGTAAGTCCGTCGTGCGTAAGTCCGTCGTGCATAACCGCGTGCAGATCGTGATGATCCACACCAGCCGCTACGCCTTCCAGGGACAGGCACGGCTTGCCGCCGATGCCGGGGTGTCCCGCTCCACCATCAGCCGCTTGCTCAGCGGCAAGATCAGCCCCACCTACCGCCTGGCACAGGCCGTCACCGCGGCCCTGGCCCAGCACCTGAAGCGCCCGTTGCAGCCGGGAGAGGTGTTCTCCCCAACGGGCGAGTACGACGAATGCTCCGGCTGCGCCCTGTCCGGCTGCAGCGGCTGCCTGCCTGAAGACGCCTACGACAGCCGGGGCAATCTCAGGCCCGCCTGGAAGAACGCGCACCCCGGCGACTGGTCCCGTACCCCGGCGCATTCCGTTCCCACCTCGTCAGTTTCCGCCCTGCCGTAGCCCTGCCTTCCAGCGTTGAACTCCCCATTTTCTCTGAACCTAAGCCGCCGCCATGCAAAACAACTCTGCCACCGCCAGCCCCCACAGCATTCAGCCCGAAGCGCCCCTGCGCCGCGAGCTGCGAAGGCGTCTGCTGTCCCTGCCGTACCGCGCCTTCCTTCATGTTGCCGTCCATTTGCTCAAAGAGCAGGGGTATACCACCGTCCGTCCCGCCGGGCGCGACACCTGGAAAGGGCGCAACACGTCTGGAGGATGGGACGCCGAAGCGGACTTCCAGGCAGGCGCTCTTGGCACCATGCGCTGCATCGCCCAGGTCAAGCAGTTCGATACCCTTGTTGTCGCTCAGCGGCAGGTGGACGAGCTGCGGGGAACCTGCCTGCGGGCTAATGCGCATCAAGCAGTCCTGATCACCCTGTCTACGTTCTCGCCGGTCGCCCGCAAAGCCGCGCAGGTGAACACGTCCATCGCGCCCGTGCGCCTGATCGACGGGGACGAGCTGCTGGACATGCTCGTTGACGCCAAGCTGTGCCTGAGACGGTCGCAGAGAGGGGCTTGGACGCTGGATGAGGACTATTTCGCCAGGCTCAAAGAAACGTCGGCCAAAGAAACGTCGGCCAAGGGCAGAGCCGTTTCCCAACCCGCCACGGCAAGGAATAGCACGGCAGGGAGTAGTGCGCCCAAAGACAGCGTTTTCCCACAGTTCGTCTCCATTACTGTGCGGCTTAACCCGCCGGATGGCTTTTCGCAGGTGGGCAAGTGGCATTGGGAGGATAGAAGTAGTAATCCAGACCTGACCGGGGAACCCCGGTGACGGGGCCGACCCACCTGGCGCTGGGCGTCAGCGCCGTCTGGCTGCTCGCCCCCATTCCCGGAGCTGTTGGACACGGACAGGCCAGCGGAGCCGCCAATCCCGCTCTGCTGACACTCGCCGCCGCGCTGGGGGCTTTGCTGCCTGACCTGGATGCACAGCGCTCTACCATCCGCTACCTGCGCCTGGATCTAGGCCAGGGAAAGCGGCTGCGCCCGTTTGAGCCGGTTGCGGCTCTGATGTCCAGAACGCTAGGGCACCGGGGGCCGCTGCACTCGCTGCTGGGCATTGGCGTGGTCTGGTTGCTGCTGGGCCTGCCAACACTGCTATGGGTGGGATGGCAGCCCTCCGCCGCCTTCGCCCTGGGGATGCTGAGCCACCTTCTCGGGGACGGCTGTACCAAAAGCGGCGTGCCGCTGCTGTTTCCTCGGGCTGGACGCCAGCACCTGCTGCCTCCGTCCCTGCGCCTGACGACCGGCTCCCTAGCCGAACGCCGTCTCTTTGCGCTGCTGGCCGTTCCTGCCCTTCTGATGCCCCTCTCCGGCATTCTATGAGCCATTGCAGCCCCCACAACGTAGCGGGCTTCCCGCCGCTCTTTACCCGCCTTATAACCCCTCTTATGAAAACTACAACTTCTTTTCCGCACCCGGTTTACGGTGGAGCCAACTCCGAACGCCTCCTGCATGAGCAGGCCCTCCTCTGCGCCCGCCTAGCGCGGCTGCTGCGCCGCTCCCTGCACGGCCTTGCGTGGGAGGAACTGCGCTTCGGCGATCGCTCCCGGCTGGAACGCGCCCTGTCCGCCCTGGGCAGCGACATCCCGCTGGTCTGGCTGATCCAGGGCCAAAAGGCTCCTGGGGAAGAACCAGCCGATGCGCAGACCATCAGCCAGACAAAGAAGATGAAATCCACCGGCAACTAAAAGCACGGCAATGAATTAGGGCGCGGCAATAAACAAGAGTACGACAATAAACAAGAGAACGACAAAAGCCGCGCCTGCCGCGAACCCGTCCCGCTGGGGGATCAAGTCGCCGGCAGTCTGCGCGGCCTTCCTCGGCCACCCGGGCGCCCGCGCCCGCCGCCGTCCTGCCCCGAAGGGCAGGCGGTGCCGAGCTGCCGGGCCGATGCGCAGACCCACCCTACCCCCAGCAGCAAGGACCGCAAGTTCCGGTGCGGCCCTGCACGAGAACATCATCTACAAACTCACTAATCATCTACAAGCCAAATGATAAAGCTTATGACAGACACGCCCGCTGCACATGCCTTCCCGTTCATCATCGAGCACCGTCAGGAAGACCGCGCCCTGGACGGCTCGTTCCGCCCTTCCGCCCGCCTG
>JAABUZ0100001077.1_pt1 | contig 55681 bp, 55 predicted proteins | sample 5562091 | NCBI WGS metagenome assembly JAABUZ01 (sample SAMN12813069, study PRJNA571459) | rock metagenome | isolation source: Antarctica rocks | place: Antarctica: Victoria Land, Linnaeus Terrace sud | collected 2015-12-21 | reverse complement strand
GACGGGCCCGCAGTCGGGAGCGTGCGCATCGCCTAGCAGGGAGCAGGGCGTACACCCGTCGACCACTGCGGCGGCGGCTGACCGCGTTCAACCAATGGCAATATCCAAACCAATCGACCCACTAGTGATCTTCGGTGCCTTCGCGCGGAGTCTCGTCGCCCCCGATTATCCTTGTGGCAGCGACCCTGAGCGGGCCGCCGCGATCTCGACGCTCGTCCGCTCCGAATGGGGGACAGGCTCACGCATCCTGACGAATATCTTCCTCCCGGAGGCTGATGAGGCGCGGGCATCGTGGTTCACGATGTGGCAGCGCATGAGCCTGACACCGGAGGCGGCAGTTCTCTCGCGCGAGGCAAACACAACGGTAGATATCCGCGCGCTCCTGCCGACAATTCACGTCCCGACGCTCGTCTTGCACCGTCACGGCGATTTCCTTGACCGGGGCAAATCGGTCTACATCGCGGCGCACCTGCCGAATGCGCGTCTCGAAACGCTGGCAGGGGAGCACCATGTCCCGTTTCTCGGCAATGCGGCGGCAATCACAAATGCCGTCAACGGATTCCTGACCTGCGCTCCTGATTGCTCCTGCGGGCGCGACGAGTCATCGCCTGCTGCCGCACTCAGCCCGCGCGAGATGGAGGTGCTGCGCCTCGTTGCCGAAGGGCTACCGAATCGTGGGGTCGCCGAGCGGCTGTCTCTGAGCGTGAAGACGGTGAACCGCCATTTGGTGAATATCTACATGAAACTCGGTGTCAACACGCGCGGCGCGGCGATTGCCCACGCCTTCCGCCACGGCTTCATGCAGCCATAGCACGCTACAGCATTTGCTGTATCCATCCGCCTTCGTATCCCCACGATTACTACGCGAAAGTACACATTCTGCCCGATGCGCGCGGCACATGGTGCGGATATACTCGCAATATGTCCAGATCATTGCCGATATACAAAGGGGAGAAACGATTATGCTCTTCTACGCCGCCTTCACAACACATCCGCACACCGCCATCGAGCAGGTTCGCGCTCGTCATGACGCGCAATACCGAGCGGACGCCCTCCGCCTGGAGACGTGGCGTGGCTTCTATGAGTTCGCGGGCGGTGGCGCAGGATTCCTCTGCTCATCGAGGCGGAGGAGGTAACGCCCTGACCGCGATCTTGCAACCATATCAAGACCTCATGCGATGGGATGTCCGTGCGGTCCATGCGATTGATGTGGACGCATTCATTGACCAGGTGCGGCAGCGAAACGGCTGAGCGCTCTTCGGCTAGGCAGGATCGGAGTATCAGGTAATGGACCAAGAGTACGACGCACTTATCGTTGGTGCCCAGGTGGCGGGCGCGACCCTCGCGATACTTCTCGGAGACGCCGGATATCGCGTCTTGCTCGTTGACCGTGCCACCTTTCCCAGCCCGACGCTCTCCACGCACTATTTCCGTGGCGGGCGTGGGGTGACGGTACTCAAGCGCGTCGGCGTGCTCGATGATGTGCTTGCGCGCGGCTGCCCGCCTCTCACCTGCCAGTATAACTATTCCAATGGGGAGGCCGAGCCAATCGTCAACCCGACGCAGTCGCCGGGTGAGATTGACTACTGCCTCTCTGTCCGCCGCGAGACGCTCGATTATCTCCTCGTCCAGCGCGCCCGCCGCTGCCCATCCATCACCATACTGGAGAACACGCGCGTGACGGAGGTACTGCGGGAATACGGGCGCGTCGTCGGCGCGCGATTAGTGACGCCGGAGGGGGAGCGGGACGTCTGGGCAGGCATCACTGTCGGTGCAGACGGTCGTCGCTCCTGTATCGCCCACGCCGTGGATGCGCCTGACGAGGAATCCGACGAACCCTGCTGCGCGGTCTACTATTGCTACCTGCACGACTTCCCCGGTCCCGGTGGAAAAGCCCCCGATGGCCCGGAGTTCTCTCGTATCGAGGATGAGATCGCGTATGTCTTTCCGAGCGACGGCGGGGTGGCCTGCGTAGCACTCTCAGTGAACTTGCCGACATTCCGATGGCTGCGCCAGCGACCACAGGAACGATTCAGCGAGCGGCTTGCGGCGCATCGCGGGTTGGCAGGTCGGTTTGCCGCTGCGACGTGGGAAGGGCGGCTGCTGGGATGCGGCCCCGAACGCAACTACGTCCGTGTGCCAGTCGGGCCCGGCTGGGCGCTGGTCGGGGACGCAGGTATGCACCAAGACCCGTGGAGCGGTCACGGCATTGATAAGGCAACGGTGCATGCGACCCTGCTCGCCGAGGCGCTCGGCAAATGGTTCACGGGGAATACGTCCGAGCAGGAGGCGTTGACCGCGTACCACGCGCGCCGCAATGAGGACGGATTGGCGAGTTACCGACAAACGGTCGCGCTCGCAAAGGATTTGCGCCAACTGACTGTGGGGTAGGTACGAGATCGTGAGGTGGCGCGGCGATCATCGCGATACGCATGCTCCATTTTCACCGATCAGCCAGCAGATTGCTGCACATTGCGGACAGCGGGGACAGCGATGCGGATGTCCACACCGGTGGCCTGACCAGGGATCGCGACCGTGCCGCTGAAGAGATAGAGCGGTTGCAGGAAATCCCTGCCTTTTGTGTCACTGGCAAAGGCGTAGACGAGTGAAACAGTATTGACGAGCGCGGTCGCGTTCAGCGGCATCGAGAGACCGGCAGGCAGGCGGAGATCCACCATCCCCCGGGCCTGTGCCTGCTGCCAGGCATTGTCGAGCGAGATGAGGTCATACGCGCCCGGCAACAGTTCGTTCGGCCACGCGCGCCGCACTTCCTGTACGACGTTACCAGCGCCAATGCGGACCTGGATACCTGGCAGATCGGAGAAGATAACTGGCAGCGTCTTCGGATGGAAGATGACATCGAGCGTGTCACCATTGCGCCGCACATTGGCAGGGCCAACGTCCGGCGGGAGAAGATCGCGGGTTGCGAGCCAACTGCGCGCGCTGATGATCGCAGTGCGGTCGTCCGGCAAACTGTTCGTCTCCATCGTGATCGGGGGCGGCGCGTAGACAGTCGCCTTCGCATCAACGGAGAGCATGCCATTCCCGTCCACGGTATACATACCCGCCTTCGGCTGCCGCACCGGCCCGGTCAAACCAAGCCTGCGTGCGAGTTCATCCACCTGCGCGGCGCTTGGCGGGGACCAGGCGATGCTGAAGACGTCGGCACGCGCCGCGCCACCGGTGAGTGGGCCAGTAAGTTTGTAGATGAGTGAGGGTGGCGGCGTTCCATTCATAACCGGCGCGACGGATGGCAGCGTACCGAATGGTTCGACAGCACCAATCGTCGTGGGCACAACGAGCGCGGCGGGCGGCGGGACGAGCGAGGTAGAGAGCGTTGGGACAACGACGTGGTGGCGTGCATCCGGCCCGACAATGCCGAAAATATAGAGTGTTACCGTGAGTACGACGACAAGCACGAGTATGGGGATACCGCGCCCCACGGTCGCAGTTCGCGAGCGCCGGTGTTGATGTTGTGTAGACCATCGGCGGCGATACTGATTCACTCCGGCCATGCGAATATACTTCCCCCGTCCTCGCCCCACCGGCGTGGCAGCATGGCGCTTCTCCCTACGCCTGCTGCCGAGGATACCATACACACGAGCAATGGCAACCTTTTCGTCCGCCCACTTTCACGATAGTTTGTCGGGATAAACCCAACCCCCGGCCCCTTTACGCGAGAAAGAGGGTTGGGGAGTTAAGTTCATGGTCGCGGCACATCCTCTGGATGCGGAGCGAGATAGACAGGCAGACTGATGAAGAGGAATGCGACAACCGGCACATCGAGCACGAGCGTGCCGAGCGCGATGAATGCCACCCGCACATCGAGGAAGAGCGCCGCCGCAAGCAGACAAAATGCGGCGAGCGCAATCAGGCCCGCCTGCCCGGTAAGGCGGCGATAGCGACGGCGCATTGTGTGGGGCGCGCTCATCGGGGCGAGTTGCAGAATCGCCCAGAAGCCAAGGAGAATGGACACACCAATGACGACAGCCCGAAGGCCACGGAACCGCGCGAGCACCGGCGCCCAGATCGCCAACGGCGCGAGTAGCACATGCGCGCGGGCAGCCATGCGCAGCCGTGCAGCGCGAATGGCGAGATAGTGAGGGATCGTGAAGATCGTTGGTCCGTCGTTCATCATACGAGTATTGTACCGGGAAGTAGTGGGTAGTCGGTAGTCAGAATGGAGCCGATCCCCCTGACTACCGGCTACCGGCTACTGTTACATCGGCAGCGAGTGCGATACGATGCGCGGCATTGTCGGGCGGAAGGAAAGGGAGTGCCCTGCGTGGCCGGAAAATCTGCGATCCGCGACGTGCCCGTACTTGCTCCCGTGCCTACCCCACCGCTCAGCCCCTTTGTCGCGCTGCACCATCGCGATTACTCGCTGCTGCTCATCGGGCGGTTCATCTCGACGATTGGGCGGCAGATGCAGACGGTCGCTATCGCCTATCAGGTCTACCAGTTCCACCACTCCACGCTCGACCTCGGCCTGATCGGTCTCTTCCGCATCGTACCAGTCATTCTCTTCTCGCTCCTCGGCGGCGTCCTGGCGGATGTGGTGGATCGCCGTCGCCTGATGCTCTTCACGCAGCCCTTGCTGCTCTCCTACTCGGCCGCCCTCGCCCTGCTGACGGCGGCGGGGATGGTGAACCTCGGTGTCATCTACGGCTTCACCTTGCTCGCTGCCGCGACGGGCGCGCTCGATATGCCCGCGCGTCAGGCGATCATCCCCGCGCTCGTCCCACGCGTGCATCTGCCGAATGCGCTCTCATGGAATATCACCGTGACACAAGTGGCGATGGTTGCCGGGCCGGCGGTCGGCGGCCTCGCGATCGGCGCAATCGGCCTCGCGGGGACCTATTCCTTCGACGCATTCGGCTTTCTCGCGGTAATCATTGCGCTCCTGCTGATGCGGTCGCGGCTCGGGGCGGCATCGGCGGGCGGCGCGCGCGGCTGGACAGCGGCGGTGCAGGGCCTCGGTTTCATTCGCCGCAACGCCATCGTCGGATCGGTGATGTCGCTGGACTTTTTCGCCACCTTCTGGGGCAGTGCGACCGTGCTCCTGCCCGCCTTTGCGGACAAGATTCTCCATGTCGGCCCGGGCGGACTTGGCATCCTCTATGCCGCGCCCGCCATCGGCTCCGTGATCGGCGCGGTGGTAATGACGGACCTCGCGAACCGCGTCCGTAAGCCAGGTTTTCCGCTGCTGATCGCGGTGGCGGCGTTCGGCCTCGCGACCATCGGCTTCGGCTTCGCGCGCTCGATGCTGACGGCAATCTTCTTTCTCGCCGCGACGGGGCTGACCGACACGGTGAGCATGACGCTCCGGCATCAGATCCTGCAACTCCTCACGCCGGACGCGCTACGCGGGCGCGTCACGGCGGCAAATCAAGTCTTTGTGCAGGGTGGGCCGCAACTCGGTCAGTTGGAAGCGGGCGGGGTCGCCGCAGGACTCGGCGTGCCCTTCTCAATCATTTCTGGAGGCGTCGCGTGCATAGTGACAGTGATCGTGATTGGCTGGAAATTCCCGGCGATCCGCCGCTACCGGATCGAGCAATGAATGAGGTGCGCCTGCGGGAGTTGACACCCGCGATCTGGCTCGCGGAACGCCCGCTCGATACGGAGATGTCCGTCTGTGCGGCGGTCATCCTCGGCGAGACGGCGAGCGCGGTCGTGGATACGCTGATCTGCCCGGAGGATATGGCCCTGGTGCGCGATCTCCTTGCCCGGCACGGTCGCCCGACACTCGTCGTCAACACACACGCGGACTGGGATCACACCTGGGGCAACGCCGCCTTTCCGGCCACGCCGATTATCGCGCATCGCCTCTGCCGAGCGGCGATGCTCACTGAAGGGCAGCGGAAACTGGTCGAGAAGCAAGCGGAGCAACCGGAGCAATACCGCGACGTGACGATCGTGCCGCCGACGATCACCTTTGCGGAGTTCATGGACATTGACCTCGGCGGGATAACGCTCTCGATCCACCATCTCCCCGGCCACACGGCGGATGAGGCGGTCGTCCATCTGCCGGAACTGGGCTTTCTGTTCGCCGGGGACGCGGCGGAATGGCCGATCCCGACGACGGAGGTCGGGCCACTCGGGCCGTGGGCGGATAGGCTGCGTATCTGGGCCGCACGGGACGATGTACAGACGGTCATTCCGTCGCACGGTCCGGTGGGCAACGCGCAATTACTGTGCGACAACGCTGTCTACCTCAATACCCTCCTCGCGGACCCCGGCATGCAGTGGGAACCGCCCAGTATCATGGCCTTCTATCAGGAAGCGCACCGCACAAACGCCGCAATTGCCCGCCGCGAGCGGGGAATGGTGGGGCGGTAGAATATGGTAGCGTATGCTTCAGCCTGCGTCCTTGCGCGAGACGGGGACGCAGGCTGAAGCATACGCTACCGATCCACCCATGGTATCTCGTCTCAATCCGCCGCGTACTCACCATTGAGGCCGAAGTCGCGGAGTCGCCGCGTGAGGTCAACGAGTTCCAGCCCGAGCGTATGCGCGACGGCGACGCGGTCGCCTTCGTGCTGCTTGAGGGCTTCGACGAGCAGTTCGCGTTCGACTTCGTTGAGCACCTGCACCAGCGGCGTGCGCTCGCGAACGCGCTGCGTAATATCGAGCAGGCGCCCGCCTGCGTGGGGCGCGAACTGGATTTGCTCGGCAGTAACCAAACCGCCTTGCGAGAGAACGATACCGCGCTGAATCGTGTTCTCCAGTTCGCGGATGTTGCCGGGCCAGTGATGCGTTTGGAGTTTTTCTATCGCGTCCGGTGCGATACGCGCCGAGCGACCCGCGACACCGTAGCGGTGCTTATCGAGGAAGTGCTGGACGAGGAGTGGCACATCCTCCATGTGCTCCCGCAGTGGCGGCACATGGATCGTCAGGACATGCAGGCGGTAGAAAAGGTCTTCGCGGAAATTACCCGCCGACACTTCATCCTCCAGCCGCCGATTGGTCGCCGCGATGACGCGTACATCAACATGAATCGGCGCCGTGCCGCCGACGCGCTCGAATTCCTTTTCCTGAAGAACGCGCAACAGTTTCGTCTGGGTGGAGAGCGTCAGTTCGCCGATCTCATCGAGAAAGATAGTGCCGCGGTTTGCTCGCTCGAAACTCCCCTTGTGCTGATTCAGCGCGCCGGTGAACGAGCCTTTCTCGTGGCCAAATAACTCGCTTTCAAGGAGCGATTCCGGCAACGCCGCGCAGTTGACCTTAACTAGCGGGCCGCGCGCGGCGAGCGAGTTCTTGTGCAGCACATTGGCGATCAATTCCTTGCCCGCCCCCGTCTCGCCGGTGATTAATACGGGAGCATCGGAGGCTGCCGCCCGCCCGATCATCTGGAAAATGCGCGCCATCTCCGGGCTGGAACCGATAATCTCGTCCCGCAGCCGCTGATCGGCTTCGGCAGGACTGGCGGTCATCCGCGCTTCCTGCTCCTGCGTATTGAAGAAAGTCCTGACCTTCTGGACGACATACTCGATGTCGAAGGGCTTATTGAGGTAGTCGAACGCGCCGAGCATCGTCGCCTCGATGGCGATAGAGGCGGTCGTGAATGCCGTCATCATGATAATCGGCAGCGTCTCCCCACCGGAGGATCGAGCGATTTCACGGAGCGCTTCAATCCCAGTCATGTCCGGCATCTGCACATCGAGAAGCACGAGCGCAGGGCGTTGCGGGCTATGGTAAAGGGCGAGCATCTCCCTGCCTGTCGCCGCTTCGATCGGCTCGTACCCTTCATCGGTCAGCAAGTCGGTGAGGAGAGAGCGGATCGCCGCATCGTCGTCCGCAATGAGGATGCGGCGATTGGCTACATCGTACGCATACGCGGGGGCGGGCACATCGCCACTGCTCGGCGCGTGCCCATTCGTGTTCGGCTTGCGCGACGCGGCAGAGCCAGCGGCGCTCACGCGGCGTGCAGGTGGCCTGCTACTCATGTCCTCTACTCCCCTCACCCGGAATGATCGCAAGCATGCACGTCAGCGACGCGCACTCATTGTACTCGTGTGCTCCTGAGATGCAACGATGGCTCGCATATGCCCTGTGAAAGAGGTAAAGCGGGAAGCGAAGGTCGCTGGTATACTAGGAACGCAGATCGCTCATTGTCGTCCGTTTGTGGGTGGTCGCATCCCTGAAATCGAGGTAGCGCGTGTCACACTTCTACACCAATCAGCCGACTCCCTACAACCCCGAGCCGCCACCGATGCTGACACCGGAGCAATTCCGCGAGATTGCCTTCCGCCTCGAATCGGAGGTGGCAAACCTGATGGTCGGGCAGGAGGAGGTCGTGCGGGCCGTCCTCACATGTATGATCGCGGGAAGCCACGCGCTGCTTGAGGGCGTACCCGGCCTCGGCAAGACGATGCTCATCCGCACCTTCGCGGATGCGCTCGATCTTCAGTTCAGTCGCATCCAGTTCACGCCGGACCTGATGCCCGCCGACATCACGGGCACGAATATCCTCGCCGAGAACGATGCAGGACGGCGGACGTTCCAATTCCAGCCTGGCCCGGTCTTCGCGAACATGATTCTCGCGGACGAGATCAACCGCGCCACGCCGAAGACGCAGTCCGCCCTACTGGAGGCGATGCAGGAGCGAACGGTCACGGTCGCGAACACAATCTATCCGATCAACCGCCCCTTCTTCGTCCTCGCGACGCAGAACCCGCTGGAGATGGAGGGGACGTACCCGCTACCCGAGGCGCAACTCGATCGCTTCATGTTCAAATTGGTCGTCGGCTTCCCGCGCGCCGAGGAACTGAGCGAAATCCTCCGCCGCACGACAGGTGGCTTCACGCCCGAGGTGCATACGGTCGCGACGGGCATTGACATCATCCGTATGGGCGATCTAGCACGCGAGGTGCCTGTTGCCAGCCATATCAACGAGTACGCGGTGCAACTCCTGCTTGCGACGCATCCGGATCAATCGCTCGCGCCGGAGAGCGTGCGCCGCTTCGTGCGCTATGGCTCCAGCCCGCGTGGCGCGCAGGCGATGGTCCTTGCGGGGAAGATCCGTGCTCTCTTGTCCGAACGACTGGCAGTCGCACATGAGGACATCCGAGCCGTCGCATATCCGGCGCTCAGGCACCGCATCATTCTCAACTTCGAGGGCGAGGCGGAGCGCATCACGCAGGACGACATCGTCTCGGATGTGATCGCAGCGGTGCCAGAGTTGGTAAACGCATAGCCGAGGGCTGAGGACTGAGGACTGAGGGCTGAGGGCTGAGTAACTCGGCTCCCTTCTCAGCCCTTAGCCCTCAGCCCTCAGTCCTGGGGAGTAATGATTCGCGTCACAATGCCGGAAGAGAAGTCCGAATGGGACGAGCGCGTACTGTTCGCGTGCGTGCCCGTGGCGGACTGTTTGCTTGGGCTGTATTTGCTCGCGAATTGCAGCGGCAGTGGCAGGCAGACAGAGTCGAAGCGGCTGTCCGCGCTCATGCAACAGATCGAGCCAGAGCCAATGCGTGCGATCCAGACCTCTTTCGATGCAACATTCCCAATCGGGACACTCGCATTCGATGCGGTGTGGGCGTTGCCGGACGCCAGTGACCCCGATGCACTGATCGCGGCGCTTCGGGCGCTGCCGGATACGGCGGTCGTCGCGCACGCACTCGTATGCGGTGGAACATTACGTGCCGATGCGCCGCGCAGCCCCGGCGTCCTCCGGTCACTGATGGACGATCCCGCGTGGGCGATGGAGTATGTGCAACGGTTCCTCTATCCGGCGCCGTCCGACCCGATGCGCATCGTGAACGTCCTCACCCATCCGGCACGCGTGCGCCAGCGACTTGCGGATGTGCTTGCGGGATTGTTCGATGACCTCTTCGCGCCTTTCCTGCGCGGATTATATGCGGTAGAACGCACCGCCGAGGCGCGGATGCGCGCGGTTTTCGCTACCGATCCGATGGGCTTCACCGTCGCGCACCTGCCGGATGCCGGTCTGAACGCGCGCGACATGCCGCGTTTGCTCTTCTGGCCCTCCGCATTCCTCGGCGATGGATGGGTGACGATGACGCCCGACCTTGTGCTGGATGCAACGCGCGATCACGCACCCCACGCCATCGCGTATGGTACGGACATGCTGCTGACATCCGCGCGCACCACAGTGGCTGAGTCGGGCGCAATCGTGCCAGCAATCGCGCCGCCGGAGACGTATCAGGATGTCTACCGTCTACTCGCCGACCCGGCGCGCTGGATGCTAATTCAGTTGCTCGTCGCGGCGCCTCGCTACGGGCAGGAACTGGCGGAACTGCTCGGCCTAAGCATCGCGACCGTCTCGCATCATCTCAACGGCCTGAAGAAACTCGATCTCGTGGACATCCGGCGCGATGAACATCGCCTCTACTACCATCTCCGCACCGACCGCCTGCGCGCCTTGCTCGCGGGCGCGGAACATGGCTTATTGATGCAGTAACATTGGGAAGGTAAGACGGCCTATGCACGAAACACCGGAGGACATAGAACGGCTACAGACGCTTTTGGACCGGAGCATCAAGCGGGCGGGTGCGTTCCTGCGCAGTTCATTCGAGATGCCGGAGCACTCACTATCGGCGGGGCAACTCGTGCGGTATGTGCAGGGAATTCACAACGTCGCGTTTGCTACCGTGACGGCGAAGGGGGAGCCGCGCGTTGCGCCGATTGGCTCGCTCTTCTTTCGCGGTCGGTTCCACATCCCAACCGTCGTCACGGCGGCGCGAACGCAGATGGTGGCGGCCCGCCCGGCGGTCAGCCTGACGCACTTCGCCGGAGACGACCTGGCGATCATCGCACATGGCAATGCGATGGTCATTCCGGCGGATCACGCGGATTTCGCGGCGCTGGAGGCAATGCAGCGGGCAGCGAGCGGATCGAGCGTGCATGACTGGGGCGAGGGGGTCTATCTGCGCGTCGAGGCAGAAACACTCGTTACCTTCGCCCGCTACCCAGAGCAGTTCCCGCCCGCAACGGAAAACATGTGAAAGGGTTCCGCCGCGCCTCCGCAATGCATTTCCGGTTGACGCTTCTGCCAGTCTGCAACCATACTGCGGCAGACAGGGTTGGATTGAGTGCGTGCGGAGGGATGGATGCATATTGTGATGGGGATGGCGCTCGCAGCAGCGGCGGGGTGGAATGCGTTTCTCGCGCTCCTCGTGCTAGCGTTCGCGCATCGGCTCAGCGACCGCATCCCGATCGGATCGCCGTACACGTTTCTTTCCAGCAACATAGGTCTCCTCATGCTGCTGCTGCTGCTTCCTATCGAACTCTTTGGAGACAAAGCGCCCAAGAGTGAAAGACTCAATGACCGTCTTGGCTTGGTCTATCGGCCGGTCGCGGGCGCGCTCATTATGCTGGCAACGACGACGAGAACGGGGTTGCCCGCTGTTCTCGCGGCGATCATTGGCGCCGCCCTCGCCCTCGGCATGCATTTGTTGAAGATACGCTATCGGCACCCACTCAGCGGCATTCTCAGCGGTCTTCCATCGCCGGCCGCGTCTGCCGGAGAAGATTTCTTTGTCGCTGTTGGTGCGGTTGTCACTCTGCTCCTGCCGATCGCCGGACTCATCATTATGGCGCTGGCGGCATTGCTTGCATGGTGGGTCGGCAATCTCGTGCAGCGGAAAGTTCAGCACAACACGGCAGTCGCGGCAGCGCCATAAACTTGACATAAAACGACTCAAGGTGTATTGTACTACCAGACTAAGTGTTACGGGCCAAGTATCGCTCGTTGGCGCGTCAGGAAGGGGCACGGACGAAAGCGATGGAGTTTCAGGATTACTACGCGGTGCTGGGGGTCTCCCGGACCGCTGACGAAAAACAGATCAAGAGCGCCTACCGCAAGCTGGCCAGGAAATATCACCCGGACGTCAACAAAGACACGGGTGCGGAGGAGCAATTCAAGCGCGTCAGCGAGGCGTACGAGGCGCTTTCCGACACCGAGAAACGGGCGCAATACGACAACGCATGGCAGCAGTATCAGCGCTACGGTGGTCAGGCCGCAGGAGGCCAGAGCGCGGACGATTTTGCGCGCTGGTTCAGGTCGCAGCAAGGCGCGCGCGGAGACGGCACTCCTGGCGGTTTCCGTACCGAGTATCAGACGAGCGGCGATGGTGGCTTTTCAGACATCTTCGAGGCGATGTTTGGCCGCACAGCCAGTCGGGAACGAGGCGGTACGACGACACATGCGACGCCACGTACGCGCAAAGGGCGCGATATTCTCGCGGAGTTGGAAGTCTCATTCGCGGACGCCTACACGGGCGGCGAGCGACAGATCTCCTTTGACATGAACCGCGCCGAACCGATGACGGTTACGGTCCCAGCGGGCGCGGATGACGGGCAACGGTTACGCTTCTCCGGCAAGGGTCATCCCGGTGCCAATGGCGGCGCGGCGGGTGATCTCGTCCTCGAATTGCGCATCCTTCCCGACCCCCGGTTCACGCACGACGAGGCGACGCCAACAACCCTGCGGACGACCGTGGACGTGCCGCTCTACACGGCGATCCTCGGTGGCGAGGTCGTCGTGCCGACGCCGGACGGCAAGCGATTGTTCGTCAAGGTGCCACCAGAGACGCAGAACGGGCGACCCATCCGCCTCGCGAACAAGGGAATGCCGCTCGTCATCGGCCAGTCGGAGAAACGGGGCGACCTGATCGTCACACTCCGCGTGCAACTCCCAGCCCATCTCTCGGAGGACGAGAAGCGCCTCTTCGAGGAGTTGCGGACGCTTCGACCGAACGGATAATAGGCACGAATCACGTATACTCTCCCCGTACCGATGCCGGTACGGGGTCTTTGTTCTCGCGAAGGAGCAGTGTGAATCGCCGTTCGCTCGTTACTGTCCATCTCCCGCTGCTGCTGACGGCGATGTTCTGGGGGACGAATTTTGTCGCCCTCAAGCGGCTGCTGGAGCATCTGACCGTCCCGGATACGGTCGTCGTGCGCTCGATTCTGGCCGCGCTCTGCAACGTCGTGATGCTCGTCGTCCTGCGGCGCTCGAATGTGACGATCGCTCGCGCGGATATGCCACGCATCTTCCTCGTTGCCATACTTGGTGGGGTGATGACGCCGGTTCCGAACATCCTCGCACAGCGGTATATCACGGCGAGCGTCGCCAGCCTGCTCGCAACGACGAATGCGCTTTGGACAGCGCTCTTCGCATGGTTGATTCTGAGCATCGGCCTGACGCGGCGGAAAATCGTCGGCATGGGTGTGGCATTTCTTGGTTTCCTCATTATCCTGTTGCTTGGCGGGCCATCAGTCTCGTTCAGCGCGCGGAATACGGTCGGCGTCCTGATTTTCATTCTCTCGCCACTCAGTTGGGGACTCTATTCCGTCCTTGCCAAGCCACTGCTCGCGCGCTATCCATCTATGCAACTGGTCGCGGTGACGACGATCGTCGGTACCGTCTTCCTCCTGCCAATCCTCTTCTCCGGCACGCCTGACCGCGTTGCCCGCCTCTCCGGCTCGGACTGGCTCCTGATGCTCTGGGTCGGCGTCATTACGCTCTGGCTGGCATACGTCTTCTGGTTTCGCGGCCTGCGCGCATTGCAACCGTCGCAGGTTGCGGTGTACATCTATCTTGTGCCGTGCTTTGGCGTGATCGCGGCGCGCATCTTTCTCAACGAGCCGATCACCTTGTTTGTGCTGATCGGTGGCGCGACGATCCTCAGTGGCGTGATTATTACGAACTCACCCTCCCGTGCTGAACGAACCGCCCGCGCCGCGCCCATGACCGTGTCGTCTGCCACGTCCAACAGCACCCAACCATGAGTGCAGACATGCCTGGCGATACCGATGAGCGATCGCGGCGTGATGCCGACTTCGCCACACTGATAGCAACGGTCGCGGCCTGTCGGCATTGTCCGGCGATGGAAGGACGGCGGCGTGTTCTGACGACTGCGAACGGCGCCATTGATGCCCCGGTCATGTTCATCGCCGAAGCGCCGGGTCGCGGCGGTGGGGAGAAGACCGGCATACCCTTCTCAGGAGACTTCTCCGGACGCACCTTCGAACGGCTCCTCAGTGAGGTGGGATGGACGCGCGACGACATCTTCATCACCAATGCCGCCCTCTGCAACCCGCAAGGCCCAACCGGCGCGAACCGCCCGCCAAACCGCCAGGAACTCGCCAATTGCAGCGGTCATCTCCGCACCACGCTGGTCATCGTGGATCCACCGGTTGTCGTGACGCTCGGCGCGGTCGCGCTCGCGGCATTGGGCCGCATCGAACCGCACGGATTGAAACTGACAGCGACGCGGGGAAGGCCACACACCTGGTATGGCCGCACACTCGTCCCGCTTTTCCACCCATCCCCCAAAGTGCTGGCATGGTTCCCCTACGCGCGGATGGCCGAGGATTTCCGCACGCTACGCGCCATCGTGGATGCTACAATCCCCAATCAGGGTGGCGGGCTTTAGCCTGCCGAACCAAAAGACTGCAACAGGCTAAAACCCGCCGCCACCGAAGGGAAGCCAAGCCCGCGCCAAATGATTCAGGCGGCGCGCACATCCTTGATAACGGCGCGGAGCGAGGCGGAGGGTGTGGCGATCTCGAAATCATCACCAGAGCGATGGCCGATCAACGCCTTGCCAACGGGCGATTCGTTCGAAATGCGCCCCTGGCGCGGTTGCGCCTCGACCGCACCAACAATGGTGTAGGTCACATCGTCCCCATCGAGATTGAGGGTCACAGTCGAACCGACACGGACGACGCTCGTGTCTTCGATAAAATCAACGGTGACAACCGCGTGCTTCATCAGGTATTCGAGTTCGCGGATGCGCGCCTCGATCATCCCCTGCTCCTCGCGCGCGGCGTGATAGCCGGCATTTTCCCGCAAATCACCTTCCTCGCGGGCGCGCTGGACAACCGAGGAGATCTCCTTGCGCTTCACCTTCGTCAGTTGGTCGTATTCGGCCTGAAGCGCCATCATGCCATTCTGGGAGACTGGGATTTTCTTGGCGACTGATGCGGTCTGCGCTTTCGCCTTCTCGCGCCGCAGCTTCGCCGCGTTCTGTCGTTGCGTCGTACTACTCATCTTCGCCCCTTCTCACGGAGGTCACACCTCACCTCACCGCACCTCATTGTAGGGCACAGGTGACGCTACTGGCAAACGAGCAGTCGCTTTCCAGACTGGCGTGATTTCAGCATCCTTGAGCCACGTCGCGAGCGCGTCGTCCCCCTCGGCAGGAGAGACGAGGGCACGACCGTCCGGGAGTATCTGAACGCTCGCGCCGTGCGCGCGGGCGAGCGAAACGGCCTCGTCAAGAATATCGTGCTCATCGGCAGTAAGGACGATGACCCGTTCGAGGATCACTCGGCGCACGGCCCGCATCCATTCTTCGAGCGTGGTGTGGGTCGCATCACCGAGCGGCCCGCCGGTGCGGCTCTCCAGGAACCGCACGACTTGATCGAAGGCGAGACCACGGCGGAGCGCCCGGCGGAGCGAAGGAGCGGTGATGCGGTAGATGCTGATCCGATCCAATGTTTCGGCATCCGCGAGCGCGAGGAGCGGCCAAAGGTGCGCCGGTTCCGCGTGGAGGACGAGGACGGTGAGATCGGGTTGGATAGCGAGCGGCATTGCGCCAAAGGGTGGAATGGACGGTTCCGCCCCCCGACCGAGCAGCCACCAACCGACGTCCGTCACCCGCACCGCCTCGCCCATCGCCGTCCGTCCCCAGGTGACAACGCCGAACCACGAGAGCGCGGTACGGAGCGTCGCCTCGATGCAACCCCGGACAAGCGCATCGCGATCCGGTGGCGCCTGCCCAACCGCACTCGCTGCCGTGAACTCCTCACCGAGGAGCGATGGCCGCACCTGCACGAGGCGTGCGAGCAGGCTTTCGAGCAGATACCAGTGGCCCGGCTGGCACTCGGTCAGCGCGTCGAGCAGCCGCCCCCGGAACGTGGGCCATTCCACGCCCCACAGTTGCATCGCCGTCCCCTGCCCCTCGAGCCAGCCCGCCATCCCACGCCAGGCTGTGAACAATTCGCGCGTTTGCGTGCCAAAACCGAGTTTTGCCCACGGTACCGGATCGTTGATCGCGAGCATGTGCCGACCCTCCTCGTCACGTTCCGTGACAAGCCCGCGCGCGCGACCGAGCGCGGCGAGAAAGGCGAGCGCGGCACTCGGCGGGATCGTCGCATCGAGCGCCGCCCAGAAATGGTGGGCGACGCGCTCGGTGAACTGATGATCGTCCGCGAGCGCCGCGATGCCGCCACTCGGCCAGCGCGCCGCCTGATGCTCGATCAGCCGCAGCAAGGTCAACAGGTCCCACGCGAGCGCGAACGGATGCCGCCAGCCGTGCAATGGCTCGGCGGAAACGGCGTTCAAGGGCGGCAGCGGCATCTGCGTCATCGCGGGCGCGCGGAGCTCCAGCGGCATGACGAGCATCCGCTCACCCCATGACCAGCCGTGGCAGACGAGCAAACTCGCGGTCAGTTCCACGAGCAGCGCGCGGCGCACGGACGGCGTCTCCTCCGCGCCCGCGAGTGCGGCAGCCTCGCTGAGGGGCAGCGGCGACGTTTCCTCACGCAGCGCCGCGACCACACGCCGGGCGCCGGGCGAGAGCGCCGCTTCGACCTCCATCAATGCACGCGGTGTGCGAACGCGAGTGTGGAGCGCATGCAGCAACCGCTCTCGATCACCGGGACGGAGGCTGGTCGGCGTGTCGGCCACGCGCCACCGACGCGCGGCGTCGAGCAGCACATCCGCGTCGAGCGATTCGAGCAGTTGCGCGATCGTCGGGGCGGCGAAATCGCCGCGTTGCCGGTCGCGGACCGCGCGGGCGATCATTGTCGCCAGTTCACGCGGCAGGGAGAGCGCACCCGTTGATTGCCGGTGGATAATTGCGGCCTGCCGTAGCGCCGCGAGCAACATGTTCAGGTCGAGCGGATCGAGAGGCAGGCGCGCCATCAACTCCTCGCGCGCCAACCCCTCCTCCGGGCCGAGCGCGAGCGTCCCGGCAATGTCGCGCGTCTGTGCGGGCAGTCGGTCCAGCATCTCTTCGAGCATCCAGCGGTCGGTCATCCCCTGATAAAGCAGAGCGACATTGTCCGTGTGCGTTCGTTTCGTGAGTGGGATATCCCACGCTTCCGCCGCCGTGCGAATATCGGCCGGTGTCGCGTCCATGAGAAGTGTGAGAAGGCTGCGTTTCATTGATCGTACCTATCAAGAAGAATTCGGGTGTTCGTTCGCCTGTATTGTACACGGTGCGCCCATTCGTAGATTGCGCAATTTCGTCGCCCACGAATGTAACGCTGGCAAGGGAAAATGGGTGGGCTAATGATTGCACAAATACCCGGGATATGCTATACTTCCCAGAGTAGAACAAGCGTTCCGCTACGGCACGCATGGGCATAAGGCTCTGCGGCACAATCTCCTCTCGGAGAGAACAGGATAGTACGATGCTGACGGACACTGCGCGTAATGGAAAATCAAGTTTCGTCCGCAACGGCGCAGGGAAGGAAGGAAAGGCAGCGATGGCGACGAGTGCCAACGGCGTCGAGCGTGGCGCGAGTGTGGATGATCGGCGCAAAGCACTCGATACGGCGGTCGCGCAGATCGAGCGCGCCTACGGCAAAGGTTCGATCATGCGGTTAGTGGACGTGTCCAACAAGATGGTGGTCGAGGTCATCCCAACGGGTTCGATTGCGCTCGATCTGGCGCTCGGCGTCGGGGGTATCCCGCGCGGTCGCATCACGGAGATTTACGGGCCGGAATCGAGCGGCAAGACGACGCTCTGCTATCACATCATCGCCGAAGCGCAGAAGACCGGCGGTATCGCGGCCTTTGTGGATACGGAGCACGCACTCGACCCTTCCTACGCGCGCAAGTGCGGCGTGGACCTCGAAAACCTCTTCATCTCACAGCCGGACACCGGCGAGCAGGCATTGGAGATCACCGAAACGCTCGTCCGCTCCGGCGCGGTTGACGTCGTCGTTGTGGACTCGGTTGCCGCGCTCGTGCCGCGCGCCGAAATTGACGGTGACATGGGCGACGCGCATGTTGGTTTGCAGGCCCGCCTGATGTCGCAGGCGCTCCGCAAGTTGACCAGCGCGATCAACCGCTCGCACACCTCAGTGATCTTCACGAACCAGTTGCGCATGAAGATCGGCGTGATGTTCGGCAACCCGGAGACGACCTCCGGCGGCCGCGCGCTCAAGTTCTATGCCTCCGTACGGCTGGAAATCCGCCGCGTGGACAGCATCAAGAACGGGCAGGACATCACGGGTAGCCGCTCCCGCGTCAAGGTCGTCAAGAACAAAGTCGCACCGCCCTTCAAGCAAGCGGAGTTCGACATCATGTACGCGGAAGGCATTTCCGCTGCCGGGAGCGTCCTCGATGTTGGCGTGGAACTCGGCGTCGTCCGCAAGAGTGGCGCGTGGTTCTACTATGGCGAGGAGCGTGTTGGCCAGGGCCGCGAGAACGCGAAAGAGTTCCTCAAGGCGCACCCGGAGATGCAGGAAGAAATCTACCGCCGCATCCTCGGCCTCGCGGACAAGGCAGCGGACGACTTCAACATCGGCGTGACGACCGAATCGGCATCCGGCCCCGATGGCGTGCTGGACGAACTGGACGACGAGGTATAACGAGGCGGCGGATACTTGAATCGCCAATACTGCCCAGTGGGCGCCCGCAAGAGGGAGAAAGAAGGGGACTGAACGCAGAGAGGAGGAATAGTCAAGACCTGTGGATCGGCGTGCCACGCTCTTCTTCCCGCTCGCCGTGTGGCTGACCACGCTGATCTTCGCCACCGTCTTGGTCGTGGTCAAGTCCTAGGCCCACATCCGGGGCAGCCGGACTCCAGGAGTCCAACGGCGATGAGTTTCGCCGTGGTTTCCAGTCTGTATCCACACACCCGATCAACGGTACTCAAGGAGAGCATCATGACCGCTACCTATACCTTCGACGTCTTTTCCAGCCTCGACGGCTACGGCTCCCACAGCGGCAACTGGGGCGGCAACTGGGGCAAGCAGGGTCCCGAGTTTCTCAACCGCCGCCTCGCCCAGTACAGCGAGGAGCAGCGGATGGTCCTCGGGGCCAACACCTTTCGGCTGTTCGTACGACTGATAGGACCGAGCACCGGGGAGTTGAAGGAGCTTGACCCCGTGAACACCCGGATGCGGAGCATGCCGACCACGGTCGTGTCGACGACACTCGAAGGACCCCTTGACTGGCCGGACGCGACCCTCGTGAGCGGTGATGCCGTCGACGTCGTCGCCCGGCTCAAGGAGGAGTCCGAGGTGCCGTTGCGCTCGCACGGCAGCCTGTCGTTGAACCGGGCGCTGATGGCCGCCGGTCTGGTCGACCGTGTCCAGGTGACGCTCTTCCCTGTGATCACCGGTCAGACCGGACAGGCCCCGATTTTCCAGGGTGCGGCCGACTTCGACCTCGCGCTGATCGAGAGCCGGACGCTCGACGGCAACATCCAAGAGCTCGTCTACCGGCCCACCCTGCATGTCTGAGTCCGTCCATGCACCCCCACCCCGTCAAGCAGCCGAACCTGACCCGGAAGTTCCCGCTGACCGACATGCCGACCCGCCTCGTCGAGCTCGCCAGCCGAGGACTCGAGGTAGGCGGCGACCTCGGCCTGCAACGCTGCGGCCAGCATCTGCCTCGCGCCGTCGCGCACGATCTGGTCGAGCAGCGAACCGCTGGCCGTGTTCTCGTTGGACGCCTCGGCGTCGTGGACTACCTTGAGCATGGGCGTACCCTCCCGAACCGGCGCGTCAACGCCGGTCCTGATCAGACTGGATTCGGATCTCAGATCTTCCTCGGAAGGTGGCACCCGCTCACATCACCCCGCCGAGGGCCATCCACAGGTTCTGATTATTGCTCCGCAGAGAGCGCAGAGAGCGCAAAGGACACAGAGGAGAGAAATACATAGGATTCCTCTCTGTGATCTCTGCGTTCAGTCCCTCTTGGCGTCCTGGCGGTTCAGAAACGCGAATAGGCGACAAGGACACAGATGATAGCGGGCGAATCAACAACGCAGACGGGCGCGACCGTGCGTTCAGTCGCCTCTGTTGACCGAAAGGGACAGGAATTCGCCGTTACGTTCGACGGTTCCGCGCCATTAAGGCTGACCGTTGCGGTCATCGTAGAGTTCGGCATTGCGCCGGGCAAGGTCTTGCAGGCAGGCGATCTCGACGCGCTGCGCCATGCCGATGTGCGGCAGCGCGCGACGGAGGCGGCGGTGCGCTACCTCGGCATGCGCCCGCGCTCGACGCACGAAATCCGCGATTACCTCCATCGCAAGGGTTATTCGCCGGAGACGGTCGAGACAGCGGTTGGCAAGTTGACGGAGCGTGGCTATCTCGATGACCTCGCCTTTGCCCGCTGGTGGGCGGAGAACCGCGCCCAGTTCCAGCCGCGCGGCCCGCACCTGATTCGCCAGGAGTTGCGCCGCAAAGGCGTGACAAGCGCGACGATTGACGAAACCCTCGCGGAGCAAGCGGAGACGGTAGACACGGACGCGCAGGCCCTCACGCTTGCCCGCAACAAACTACGCTCGTTTCACAAAAACGGCCTGGAGCCGGACGTCATCACCCGCCGCCTCTCCGGCCTCCTCGCCCGCCGTGGTTACGGCTACGACGTCGTCCGCACCGTCCTGAAAACCCTCCGCGACAACGGCGAACTTGCCAGCCCGGACGCCCTCGACGCGCTTGATGACGAAGGCTAAGAAGGAAAGCAAGACCGCCCACTAAATCCCTTTCCCAACAGTATGATTCATGAATCGCGAATCTGCTCGAAATACCAATCAAACGTATCCATGAATGCTTGCCATGCCGTCTGATCCGCTAATTTATTGAACTGACGTGATTCACCACCTAATGCGGCAGGACGCAAGTTAAGACCCGGGATTGCACTGAGACGGTCCAAAAGCGCAACTCGAAGCGCCTCCTCAGTAAATGGAGGATTGCTCAACATCTGAGAGTACTTGAATTCCAACCCGCCATCCGTCCACAAACGGAAGGCAAAATAGCGTTTTCCATTATGCACGAGAATAGGATGTACCGTGCCTTGTTTCGCCCCTGTCCCCCATATGATCTCAACATGCTGCAGCTCCAGCCAATGGAGTATTTTCCGCGCGACCTCGGCATATGCTGGGGGGCGTTTCTGTTCCAAATCCTCAAGAAACGATGCTTCGTCCCACTGCCTGGGAGATCGCGTGCCTCGCGGTTTCTTGTCTTGCGCCGCGACAGTCTGTCCGACAATGCGCGGCACAAGCGTCTTCAGATTGCTTCCCTCAAACTGCTTGATTTCGACTGCGAGCACTTCGATGGGAGACATGTACTTGTTGAGGAATTCCACGACGCGCTGTAGATGCATTGGTATCTCGTCCGCCACGAAAAGCAGGCGCATCTTGCCGATAGACAGGTTTTCGCCAACGCGTATCCAGAACGCTTCGATGTCTGTCTCTTCCTCTTGAACAAGTTCGCCCACTTTCAGATTGGGGTCGGTGCCTTGCGCCCGGCATCGCTCCTCAAAGTAGACACGGATGCGTTCGGCGGGCCAGTAGACTTCGAGGTGTGCGGCGTAATCGAGCATCTGGCCGACGACTTCGCGCCGAATGCGAGAATCGGAACTACGCTTCACTTCGACAATGGTTGGTATCGCATCTTGGTCAAGAAACAAGTGGTCAATCCACCAGCCGCCAGTCCCATCCGCCTCTGTGCCGAGACTCAACTCTGGCGAGACGAGTAGCCAGCGGCGCGGATTCGTCATGTTCATTTGGTCGCCCGCGAGCAGATCGGGGTAATCTGACAGCAAACCCTGAAGCAATGCCTCGGAGTTATACGGCGTGCGATCCACCTTCACCAACGAGTTATCGGGCTGCACAATGAAAATACTGCCTTCCATGACGAATCCTTCCCCGATTCCTTCTGCGAACCATGAGCGCCAGATTGCTCGCTCTGTACTGATAACTCGTTATAACACGATATGGATGACAGTTCGTGTCCGGTATCGCAGGGCAATCGCATCGCAAATCACCTCTCCCGTACTTTCTTCGGTTGAGCATGCGTGTTACACTCGATCATGTTGGACAACATGGACAACACATTGAAGAGGTCGCGAAAGGGATCCGGTGATGGTCTTAACGCTCGACTCAACCGAGGCGAAGCAGCGGTTCGGTGCCGTACACGACGAGGTGCAGCGGCAGCATATCGTGGCGGTGCAGCATTATAAGAAGACATGGGGGATGGTGATAGCGCCTTCCCTTGTCGCGCGAGCGTTCCGGGAGGCGCTCCCGCCCGATCCCCTCCATGTCCACTACCAGCCCCTCGATGCGGAGGAGGGGAGCGGGATGTCCCTCTGGCAGCCGACGCTGAAGCTCCACGCTCACGGGGAGACGGTGGAGGAAGCGCGACAGGCAATGGTCTCCGCCGCGCTGGATTATACTGACCACTACCTCGACCGCCTCGAGTACTACCTGCACACGGATAAGGCGGCGCACTTGCCGTACGTGCTCATGATCGTCACCGCAGCGCAGGCAGGCGAAGATGGCGTCTTCTCTCTCCTCTTCCCTGCGGTAGCGGGCTAATGCCTCGCGTTCCGACATGGCGCGAGGTTTCCGACTTCTGCCAGCGCAACCACTATGAGAAGGACGAGCGGAGTCATCACACGTACTACACATGTGAGCCGGTGCCGGGGAGCGTTTCCCAGACCTATATCTCACGCGGTGCGGGGAATGCCCGTGTGCCGACGCCGCTGTGGTCCCAGGTCTGGCGCGACCAGTTGCGACTGAGGAGCGAGGCCGATTTCTGGAAGGGGCTGCGCGGCGAGGAATTTGCATACGATCTCCCACCCACACCCCGATCACCCGAACCGATGAAGCCGTACCTCACGCGCTTTCTGCGCGATACGCTTCATTACACGGACGAGCAGATCGCGGGCACTTCCTCGGAGGAGGCGCAACAAATGCTCGACATCTACTACAGCCGTCCACAATCTCCGTAGTCGGATATGCAATCATCACTCCACGTCAAGAACCTGCAACCTGCGGCCTGCGGTTGCGGCGATCCGGACGCCTCTGCTATCCTCGCGGGCAATGAGGGAGGGATGATGGCGGGGATTTCGGTCTTTTTTCCGGCGTACAATGATGGCGGGACGATTGCCAGCATGGTTCTGTCGGCGGCGCAGACGGTACAATCGCTGACCGATGACTACGAAATTATCGTCGTGCAGAATGGCAGTACGGACAATACCGTCGAGGTGCTGGACGCGCTCGATGGGCAGGTCGCGCATCTCCGCGTCCTGAAACACCGCGAAGCGCTCGGCTATGGCGGCGCGCTCCGTGTCGGCTTCGCCAGCGCGACAAAAGAGTTGATCTTCTATACGGACAGCGACGCGCAGTACGACGTGCGGGAGTTACCGCTGCTCGTCGCCGCGCTAACGCCGGACGTAGACATCGTCAATGGCTACAAGATCAGTCGTTCTGATCCCCTCGTCCGCGTCATCATTGGTCGTCTCTACCATTACGCGATGAAACTGATGTTCCGCTTCCCGATTCGGGATGTGGACTGCGATTTCCGCCTCATCCGTCGGCATGTCTTTGAGAAGATTCAGCTCACGTCGTATAGCGGCTCGATCTGCGTCGAGTTCGTTGCGAAGGCAACCGATCTCGGCTACCGATTCGCGGAGGTGCCCGTCCATCACTTTCACCGCGCCTACGGGCGTTCCCAATTCTTTAATTTCAAACGGATCGGCGAGACCGTCGTGCAACTACTCGGCCTCTGGTGGACGCTACGGGTCAAGCAGGAACATCTGAAGGGTGTCACGCCATCTTCCGTGTCACGGGGGCACGCCGCCGATGACTGAGATGGAGCACGCGAACTGGCAAAGCGTGCGGACACTGGTGACGGGCGGATTGGGCTTTATCGGCAGCAACCTCGTCCACCGCCTCCACGCCCTCGGCGCGACGGTGATGGTCGTGGACGCGCTGATTCCCGGTCATGGCGGCAATCGCGCGAACCTCGACGGCCTTGGCAACGATGTTACAGTGATCATCGGCGATCTGCGCGACCGCGATTTGATGGAAAATCTCGTTGCAACACAGGATGTGATCTTCAACCTTGCCGGGCAGATCAGCCACGAAGACAGCATGCGCGACCCATTCACCGATCTCGAGCACAATACTCGCGCCCCCCTGACGCTGCTCGAAGCATGTCGGACGACGAACCCGGACGTCCGTATCGTCTTCACGGGCACGCGCCAGCAGTATGGTCGCCCGCAGTACGTGCCGGTGGACGAACGCCATCCGATGCAGCCCGTGGATGTCAATGGCGTCAACAAGTGGGCGGGTGAGTACTACCATCTGCTCTACCACGATGTCTACGGGATGCGCACCTGCTCATTGCGGCTGACGAACTGTTATGGCCCACGCCAGGTGACGGACCGGCACACACAGGGTGCGTTCCCCTTCTTCATTGGGCGGGCGCTCGCCAGGCAACCGATCACGCTCTACGACGAGGGTGAATTCAAGCGCGACATCAACTTCGTGGACGATGTGGTTGAGGCGCTGCTGTTGGCGGGCGAGAATGACGCGGCGATTGGCGAGCCGTTCAATCTCGGTAGCCCGCCGATCACGCTCCGTGAATTCGTCGAGACGCTCGGCGCGGTTGTCGGTGACGTAGATGTGCATTACATCCCCTATCCACCACAGCGCAAGCGGATCGAGATTGGCGACACCTACTGCGAGTATGGCAAGATCAGCCGGACACTCAACTGGCTGCCGCGCACGAGTTTGCACGATGGCCTCAAGCAAACCATCGCGTGGCACCGTGCCCACGGGTCATAAAAGGAAAGTAGGCCCTCGATGGAGACGATACTGCGCGCTATCCCGATTGCCAGCGCCGCCGCGCAATACGCGACAATCAAGGACGAGATGGATGCCGCTGTGCATCGGGTGCTGACGAGCGGCTGGTTCATCCTCGGCACGGAAACCGAGGCGTTCGAGCGGGAGTTCGCGGCGTACTGCGGCGTCGCGCATGCAATCGGCGTCGGCAATGGCACCGACGCGTTGATGCTCGCCCTCAAGGCGCTCGATGTTGGGCCGGGCGATGAGGTAATCACCGTGCCGATGACGGCGGCGTTCGGCACCTTCGCGATCACGATGAATGGCGCGACGCCCGTCTTCGTGGACATCGAACTGGGCACGGCGAACATGGACCCAACGCTGCTCGAACGAGCGATCACGCCCCGCACGAAGGCGATCATGCCGGTGCATCTCTACGGACAGGCCGCCAATCTCGGCGCGATCATGGCAATCGCCGCGCGGCACGGCATCCCGGTCGTCGAGGACGCGGCGCAAGCGCACGGTGCGCGCTCTGGCGGCAAGCGGGTGGGTGGCATCGGCACGATCGCCGGGTTCTCGTTCTATCCAAGCAAGAACCTCGGCGCAGCGGGCGATGGCGGTGCAGTGACGACCAATGATCCCGTGCTCGCCGAGCGGGTACGGATGCTGCGCAATGGCGGGCAGCGGGGCAAGTACGAGCATGTCATCCAGGGGGTGAACAGCCGCCTCGATGAGCTGCAGGCGGCGATTCTGCGCGTCAAACTGGCGCATCTCGATGCATGGAACGCGGCCCGCCGTCGCCTCGCCCACCAATACGACGAATTGCTCGCAGGCAGCAGCGTCGAACTGCCGGAGGAGCGGTCGGGAGCAACGCCGGAGGGGCATGTCTGGCACCTCTTCGCCGTGCGTCATCCACGTCGCGACGCGCTGGCGGCGTACCTGAAAGAGCGCGGCATCGGCACAGCGGTTCATTACCCGACGGCGCTGCATCTGCAACCGGCCTTCGCATCGCTCGGCCTCAGTACGGGGGCATATCCGGTCGCGGAACAGCAGGCACGGGAGGAACTTTCGTTGCCGCTCTACCCGGAACTGACCGCCGACGAGGTGACGTATGTCGCGGACGCCGTCCGCGCATTCGAGGGCTAATATGACACTGGAGACGGAGGAACACAGCGTTGGTACGACCACGGGGCGATTTCGGCGGGCGCGGGTGCGCGGCGATGGCACGAGCATGACGAGTACGGCATTTGTCTTGCTCATCATCGCGATTGTGCTCTCGACGTTCGGCGAAGTCCTCCTCAAAGCGGGCGTCAACCGGATCGGCACGATCACCCTCGCGCCCGGCACGCTGATCCGCGCCTTTCTCCAATGGCAGGTGTTGGTCGGGTTCGTACTGCTCTTCGGCGGATCGCTCTTCTGGCTGGCGGTGCTCTCGCGTGTCCATCTCTCCATTGCCTACCCACTCCTTGCGATCGGGTATGTCCTGACGACGATCTGGGCGCTCGTCTTCCTCAAAGAGCCGGTGCCCGCCAGCCGCTGGCTTGGCATCGGCGCGATTTGCAGCGGCATCGTCCTCGTCCTCTATAAGAGCTGACACGGCAGGATCGGATTTCTGAACCGCCAAGACGCCAAGAACACAAAGAAAAGGCCCAAATGGGGTTTTTGTCTTTCTCTTTCTCTTTCTTGGCGTCTTGGCGGTTCGTTTTCCTCCCGAAAACTTCAGTCGGCAGCGAGTCGTCCTTCGGTCAGGGGCGCTCGCGCTTCGGCGCGCTCTTTGCGCGCGAGGATGAGCAGCGACGAGCCGAAAGGGAGACGCGGCGCGCGATGCAGGAGGTGCCGTTCGATGCGCGCGATACCGAGCAGTATGCGGTTGATTGGCGCGGCGGGCGGCGTAATGTCGGAATGCGCGGTCGCGGCGTCGAGCGGCTTCTGCCGAGAAAAGCGCCGGACAAGCCAGATAGCGGGCGCGAGCGCCATATTCCAATACGAGCAACGCTCGACATGGAAGCCATGCCCCTCAAGGAGCGCACGCACCTCCTTCGTCGTGTAACGCCGCGCAGTACGCACCGCGACATCGTGCTCCCCCGCCAGTGACGTGAACGCGGGCAGATTCAGGAGGAGCCGCCCGCCCGGCCGGAGCGTGCGACAGAGTTCATCGAGTGCGGCGGCTTCGATTGCCACGCCCAGGTCGGAGAGCACATCAAGGGAGACTGCTACGTCGAATGTTTCATCGGCAAATGGTAATGTGACGAGCGAGCCTTGCGCTACCAGGCACTTGCGCCGCGTGCGGGCAATGCGGACGGCATGGGGAGCGAGATCTATCCCGATCGCCGTTCCATACAGCATCAGCCGTTCGAGCATTCCGCCCGTACCGCACCCGGCATCAAGCATCGTCAGGACGGCGCGCGGCATTGTGTCGGTGAGATGCAGCCAGTCCAGGACGTATTCGCGCAGAGCGACGTACCACCAGAGGACCGTCTCGCTCTCGAACATCGCGTCGTGTTCATCGGTGCGCCACGCGCTCACTGTTGATCCGATGGCACGAGGCGCACCGTCTTCACCGCGCGTGCGGCGACCGCCTCCACATCGGTACCCATGGGGTGATAGCGCACGCGCGACCACGGCATCGCTTGATCGCGGTAGTGCTTCGATCGTGCATTGCCGGACTCGCCGACCGTGTTGCACGCGAGGGAATGCGTATCCTTTGATGGATCGCTGAGATCAACGAGCAGACGATACGAGGCACCGCTAATCACCGCGAACGGATCGGCAAGCGTCCAGTACTGGCAGTTCAGCGTGTTGCAGTCGCCACCGACCGGGATCGGGCCGACGTTGAGCAGGCGGGCAAGGGGTTTTGCTCCCTGCGTGATTGGGTGCGTGAACGTGACGGTATGCACCGCACCCCATTCCCATTCTGCCGGATACGGGCCGATCTGTGCGGTGAGCCATACGACCGCCTCCGTGAAGGCGGCGATCAGTGCGGCCTCACGCGTCGTCCCAGTGAACCAGCCGAGGTCGTCGCCCTGGCACAAGCGATCCGGCAGCGCCCAGTGGAACTCACCGAGGAACTTCGTCATCACGTCCTTCGTCAGTTCCGGCGAGAGCCGCGCCTGGAACACGCGACGCATCCAGTTGTTATAGGTGACCTCCCAGATCGCTGCCCCAGGGCTGTCCACCTCCGCAAAGCCATCCCAGGCGCGCAGCAATTCGAGCGCGGCATACTCCTCGGCGGTCCAGGTGCGGGCCACGCTGTCGAGTACGGCAAGGAGCGCGGGGCGAAGCGGTTCAGCGTGCAGCACGTAGACATCCGCCTGCATCCGCCGCATGTCTTCCATCGTCAGCCCATCGCGCCCTTTAAGCATCTGCCGGATGCGACGAACGCGGAAGGGCGAGGCATAGACGCCCGGTAATGCATACGGGTAGTCATCCGCATGAATCTGGGTGTTCGCCGTGGCAATAAATCCCTCCGGCGGGTCGGTGAGCGCGGGCAATTCAGCAAAAGGCACGAAGCCCTTCCAGTCATATGCACCCGTCCAACCCGGTACAGGACGGATGCCGCACCCCGGCGACCGGATCGGCGCACGCCCAACAAACTGATAACCGATGTGATTCTCCACGTCCGCGAAGACGAGATTGAGAGCCGGAACGGCGATCTTCGCACATGCGGTGCGGAACTCGTCCGCCGAGCGCGCGCGCATCATCGTGAGCAGACCGGTCATCTCATCCGCGCCCTCCTGCCCGACCCACTTGAGCGCAAGCGCGCGCGCCTCATCTTTCGCCTCACTCAGTCCCGTAACGATCGGTCCGTGGCGCGTGATGCGGGTTTCGTGCGGCTCGGCATCCCGTTGTCCCTTGACCGGGATCACATCCACGACGCGATCCATCATCGCCCAGCCCGCTTCAGTGCGATAGCGGAGGTGGTTGTCGGGATCAATTTCCTCGACGTAGAGATCAGTCTGCACATGCATCGTCGCGGTGATACCCCAGGCGACATGATCGTTATGGCCGATGGCGACACCGGGAACGCCGGGTATCGTCGCACCTGCGGCATTGACGCCCGGCGCGGTCAGGTGGCACTCATACCAGATCGAGGGGATCGCGTACCCGAGGTGCGGGTCATTCGCAAGCAGCGGCTTCCCCGTCGCGGTGTGCGCGCCGGAGACGGCCCAGTTGTTGCTGCCGGGAATCGTGGATGTGAGGCCCGCGACGTGCTCCAGTGTGTCATTCACCGCGCCTAGTTGCGCGCGGAACGCTGCGTACGCGGCGGGCGAGACGACTGGATCACCGGCAGTGCGCGAGCGATCCTCATTGAAGAGCAGGGAGGCCCATTCCTCGCCAATCGCGTCGCTGATCCGGTCGCGGAGCAGCAGTTTCTCGATAAATCCGTCCAGCGTCCAGCCCATGATCTTCAAGACACCCATCGAGGCGGCGGCATCCCATGCCAGTGGCGCATAGCGACCAGCAACGAACTCCGCGCCGAGCAGTGACTTCTTGCGCTTCACATACGCGTTCACACCCCCTGCATAGCGATCAAGCGCCGCTTTCGTCTCGCCAGTGAGGCGACTCGCTTCCGCCTCCGATGCGCGCCGGATGCCGAGGGTGAGCATGAATTTGTCCACATCGAGCGCCTGCGTGCCGACGATCGCCGCGAGCCGCCCGAACGCTGCCCGATGCAGGATGTCGAGTTGCCAGAGCCGATCTTCCGCTGTCGCATAGCCTAAGCCGAACATCAGATCGGCAATGCTATTCGCGCGGATATGCGGGATGCCCTGCGGATCGCGTGCGATCTCGATGGGTTCGACAGGGCCTGGTAAAGCGATGACGCGCTCGAAATCGCTGCGCGGTCGCTGCAATTGCCGCAGCGCCACACCACCGGCGATCACACCCGCACTGACAAGCAGTTGTTTCCTGTTTGGCACGTTTCTCCTCTCATTCGCTGTGCCGCGCGGCAGGCATTCACCACGCCCTCGCCCCCGCGCGTGGAATTAAGCGTACCGTGTGCGGTCACGCGGGGCAAGTAACAAGCACAACTGCTGGCACAAATGCCGTTGCGTAGCCACAATGGGTATGCTACACTACAAAGGGCGCATGTATACGTACACCGTAGCACGCACAGTGAGTTCCCCCTGCGTCGTCAGTCAGATAGAGGAGTTTTCCACATGGCGGATGTCAAGTGGTTGGGCAATACATGTTTTCGCATCAAGAGCCGCGAGGCAACAGTGCTGATGGACCCGGTCGCACGGGTGGGCGGCGTCTCGATGCCAAAGCAGAAGGCGGACATCGTCACACTCTCCTCCGTGCGTGGCCCCGCGAGCGCGCTCGCACAGGTTGAGGGCGATTATACGCTCATTGACGGGCCGGGTGAATATGAAGTGCAGGATGTTTTCCTGTCCGGCATCCGCACGCGACGCAATGGCGGTGCCCCGCAAAAGGAGTTCAACACCGTCTATCTCGTCGAAATGGATGAGATGATTTTTTGCCATCTCGGCAACCTCAGTACATCACTAACCGAGGCGCAGGTCGAGGCAATGGGCGATGTGGATGTCCTCTTCGTCCCGATTGGTGGCGTGGAGAGCCTTTCTCCCGCTGGCGCAACCGAGGTGATCGGCCAGATCGAGCCGCGTCTCGTCATTCCCATGTGCTACCGGATCAGCGAGGAAACGGGCAAGCGCGCCCTCGGTGAGTTCGCCGCCGCGCTCGGCCTGACCGAGGTGCCGCGCGAAGATCGGTTGACAATTCGCAAGAATACCCTGCCGGAGACGATGGGCGTGACCGTGCTAGATGTGTGACGAGTAGTCAGTAGTCAGATAGAGACACGCGGGGGTGGCGGGCGTCGGAAGGGAGCCGTCAGGGTGAGGATTGAGTAGTTCAGGGGCGAGGACGGGAGCGCATCGTCTTATCACTGACTACTGACTACTGACTACTGACTACTGAGGAGGCATGGGTGCCGAAGTTCATCTTTGTCACGGGCGGCGTGGTTTCATCGGTCGGCAAGGGAATTGCGGTCGCATCAATCGGGCGGCTCCTGAAGAGCCGAGGTATTTCCGTCTCCATCATCAAACTCGATCCCTATCTCAATGTGGACCCCGGCACGATGTCGCCGTATCAGCATGGCGAGGTCTTCGTCACCGACGATGGCGCAGAGACGGATCTTGACCTCGGCCACTACGAGCGGTTCATTGATGAATCGCTTACCCGCGCCTCGAATGTGACGACCGGCCAGATTTACTCGACCGTCCTCCAGAAGGAGCGGCACGGCGATTATCTCGGCGGCACGGTGCAGGTTATCCCACATGTGACGAATGAGATCAAGGCGCGCATCCACGCCGCCGCCGAGGCGCAGTCTCCGCACACGCCGGAAGTCGTGATCGGCGAGGTCGGCGGTACGGTCGGTGACATCGAGAGCCTCCCCTTCCTCGAAGCGATCCGCCAGATGCGCAAAGATGCCGGGCGGGGCAACGTCCTCTATATCCATGTCACCCTGCTCCCGAAAGTCGGCGCGACGGGCGAACTGAAGACGAAGCCGACGCAGCACTCCGTCAAGGAACTGCGCTCCATTGGCATCAACCCGGATATCATCATCTGCCGCTCGGATTACCTTGTGCCCGATGAGGTCAAGGAGAAAGTCGCGCTCTTTGGTGACGTTGAAGAGCGGGCAGTCATCCCCTTGACGACGGTTGACAGCATTTACGAGGTCCCGTTGGTCCTCGAAGAGGCGGGGTTAGGCGAGTACATCGTCGAGGCCTTGCAATTGCCCGCGCTTCCCGTTGATCTGACGATGTGGCGGGGGCTTGTGGAGCGCAACCGGCAGGTACGGCAGACGGTGCGCGTCGCGCTGGTTGGCAAATACGTTGGCCTGAAGGATTCGTACATCTCCATCGCTGAGGCCTTGCAGCACGCAGCGCTCGCACAGGACCTCGCCGTGGAGATCGAGTGGGTGAACTCGGAGGAACTGGAGCAGCAGGACCCCGAACCCTTCTTCCGCACGGTCTCGGGCATCGTCGTCGCGCCCGGTTTCGGGCCGCGCGGTACGGAAGGCAAGGTCATCGCAGCACGCTATGCCCGCGAGCACGACATCCCCTTCTTCGGTATTTGCTATGGGATGCAGATGGCAGTGGCGGAGACTGCGCGGCATCTCGCCGGGCTGGACGGCGCGAACAGCGTCGAGATCGATCCGATTACGCCGAATCCCGTTGTCCACCTGATGTCCGACCAACGGTCCGTCGTTGATATGGGGGGCACGATGCGGCTTGGGCATTGGCCCTGTCATCTCGTGCCCGGTACCAGAGCGGCGGAGGCATACGGTGCGGGGTTCGTGATGGAACGGCACCGCCATCGGTACGAGATCAACAACGAGTATCGGCCGATTCTCGCGGATCACGGCTTGATCGTCTCCGGTACATCACCGGACGAACGGCTGGTCGAGATCATGGAGCGCGTGGATCACCCGTGGTTCGTCGGCGTGCAGTTCCACCCGGAATTCCTCTCGCGCCCGACGCGGCCCCATCCGCTTTTTCTGGCGTTCGTCCATGCCGCTGCGACGACACCGCGCGAGGGCACACAGCAACCGCTGCCCATCGAACGCACGTTGATTGCCGAGCCTGCACATCATGACTGAAGAGAGGAAATTTAAGGCTTGCGTAGCGTGGCACCTCCTGCTATACTGCTGCCGCTTTCAGGTAACATGCCTGGAGATAGGATAGGGCAGGGTGGATCAGAATCAGTACCGTCTCTTGGCGATTGCGTCCCAACTCGGGTTCGGGATCGCGGGGCCGTTGATTGTCTTCATTGTCGGCGGCATCTTTCTCGATAAGAAAGTTGGTACGTCGCCCCTGTTTCTGCTGATTGGTGTCGTCTTCGGGATGATTGGCGCGGGCTATGCGATTTTTGACTTAGTAAAGAAGCTTCCGACGGGTCGCCCGCCTTCTAAAGGGTCCTGATCGGTAAGTGTACGGAGCGTCCAGGCGACCTGTCCAACGATGTACAGGGAGTGAACCGAGCAAAGGAGCACGGATGGGCACAGTATTCGCAATCAACATTCCGCGTGTTAGCCTTCCCGCAGAGGAACTCTTCAAGATTGGCCCGCTAGAGGTCACCAACTCGAACCTGACAATGGCAGTCGTCATGGTAGCGATCCTCATTTTCTTTATGCTTGTCGTGCGCAAACTTTCTATCATCCCGGGCCGACGTCAGGCGTTGGCAGAACTCACGGTTGATGGTCTCCTGGGCTTCACGATCTCAACAGCGGGAAGCCGCTCCCTTGGTCGGAAGATCTTCCCGCTCGCCGCAACGCTCTTCATCTTCATCCTTTGCGCAAACTATTCCGGCCTGCTACCAGGTGTGGGCAGCATCTACATTAAGAAAGATGTCCCGATCGCAGCGTCATCCGTCGCTGATCTGAAACCAGCAGAAAAAGATCGCCTAATTACGAAGCCGGACGGCCTCCAGTATTTGCATAATGAAGAGGTGCCGATCTTCCGCTCACCCAATGCTGACTTGAACATGACACTGGCAATGGCATTGATCGTCGTTGTCCTCGTGCAATACCTCGGAATTCGGGCACATGGGCCGGGCGGCTATCTCAAAGAGTTGTTTACTCCAGTCTTTCTTGGCCCGATCCATATTATCGGCGAGATCTCCCGCATTATCTCGCTCTCCTTCCGATTGTTCGGCAATATCTTCGGAGGCGAAGTGCTCGTCACGATGATGTATGCCTTGACATTCGTCATTATTCCGACAGTTTTTCTTGGTCTTGAACTCTTGTTCGGCCTGATTCAGGCGCTCGTTTTCACTATCTTGACGATTATCTATATCCAACTCGCCGTCGGCGGTCACGGTGATGCGCACGGCAATGAAGAAGCGGAGCACGAAGACCCGAAACTCGCGACGGCTGCGGATCATATGCCGTTGTGATCGGTGCGATAGGGACGAACCGGCGGCGTGCATTCCCGCCGGAGCCAATACATCGGATACAGGCCAGTGGCAACGGAGCTACCGGCGGTTAGTACAAAGGAGGGGTAGACACGTGGCATTTGACGTGGATGCGGCAAAGCGGCTCGGGGCGGGTATTTCGATTGGTATGGGCGCAATTGGTCCTGGTATCGGTATCGGTATCGCAGCAATGGGTGCGACCCAGGCGGTTGCCCGCAATCCGGAAGCAGTCGCGGACATTCGGACGACATTTATCATCGGTATTGGTCTGGCGGAAGCGTGCGCGATTTACGCGTTCGTCATCGCGCTCATTCTGCTCTTCGTCTAACATTTCTCCTGTCGGATGGTGATGGCTGCATGCCGCACCATCCGGCGTTGAATCTAGCGAACAGCGAACGCGGAAGCGAGTACCATGCATGAGTGGATTAGGAATCAGAGTCCCTGATCTCATCTTCCAGATTATTGCCTTTATTTTGCTCGTCTGGGTGCTCAACCGCTATGCCTTCAAACCAATTTTGAAGGTTCTCGACGAGCGCGCCACAAAGGTGCGCGAGAGTCTGGAAGCGGCGGAGCGCGCGCGTGCGGAAGTCGCGCAGGCCGAGCAACGCAGTCTTGCGGAATTGCAGACGGCCCGCGTGCAAGCGCAAGAGATCGTGGCGCGCGCCCGCGAGCAGAGCGAGCAGACGATTGCGCAATCTCGTGCCGCCGCCCGTGAAGAGGCGGAAAAGGTGCGCGTGCAGTTCGAGACGCAGATGCACGCAGACCAATCTCGCGCCCGCGACGAGTTGCGGCATGAAGTCGCGGATCTCGCGATCCTTGCCGCCAGCCGTGTCGTACGCCGCTCGCTCGATCCTGAGCAGCATCGGCAGTTGATCGAGGAAACGCTGCGCGAGGCAGTTGACGGCCAGCAGGGTCGGGCAGCCGATTGAGTAGTCGGTAGTCAGTGCTATCAACTGACTACCGACTACTGGCTACTGAGTACTGACGCGAACGGAGTGAGCCTTTGCCAGCAAATGCGGCCGCCCGGCGCTACGCGCAAGCGGTCTTTGACATCGGAAAAGAGCAAAACACCCTGACAGTGTGGGACGTAGATCTGCGGATTGTGCGCGAAACGCTTGATGCAGACCCATCGTTGATGCGGGTACTCGCCAGTCCGGAAACCTCGCTAGTGGAGCAGCAGCGACTCGTTGAACGGCTGTTTTCTTTATCATTGAGTCCCACCGCCTACAAATTCATCCGGCTACTTCTGCGTAATCGCCGGCTCCCGCTGGCGGCGCAGGTACAGGAAGCGTTCGATGAGATGTACCTCGCTGAGCAAGGCATCGTCTACGCGGACGTGACGACGGCGGTTCCGCTCTCGGCAGACGAAGAAGCGAGTGTCGCGGCATCGCTGATGCGCTTCACAGGCAAGACGATCAAATTGCGCACGCGTGTTGATCCTGAAATCATCGGCGGCATCCTCGCTCGTGTGGGCGATCAGTTGATAGATGGCACTGTGACCTCACAGCTCCGCCAACTCAAGAACCGCCTCGACGCGGGCTAACAGCAGTGGAGGTTTCTCATGGCCGTACGTTCTGCGGAAATCCGCGACATCATCAGACAGGAAATTGAGGGCTTCGATCAGGAAGCGACAGTGACGAATGTCGGCACCGTTATAGACGTTGGCGATGGTATCGCCCGCGTCTATGGTCTCTCCGAGGTACAGGCGAGCGAACTCGTCGAGTTCCTGCCAGCCTCCGGCCAGACGATTGTGGGCATGGCACTTAACCTCGAAGAAGACAATGTCGGCGTTATCATCTTCGGTGATTATACCGTCATTGAAGAAGGGACGACCGTCCGCACGACGGGCCGCATCGCGCAGGTGCCGGTTGGCGACGCACTGTTCGGACGCGTTGTGAACGCAATCGGCCAGCCAATTGACGATAAAGGCCCGATCAAGACGGACAAGTTCCGCCCAATCGAACGCATCGCCCCCGGCGTCATTACGCGCCAGTCGGTGAGTGTCCCCGTCCAGACGGGCGTCAAGGCGATTGACGCGATCATCCCGATTGGCCGCGGCCAGCGCGAACTGATTATCGGTGACCGCCAAACGGGCAAGACGGCTGTCTGCCTCGATGCGATCATCAATCAGAAGGGCAAAGACCTCCAGTGCATCTACGTCGCCATCGGCCAGAAGCAGTCCCAGATTGCCCAGGTCGTTGCGACTCTTGAGCGGCACGGCGCGATGGAGTACACGACCGTCGTCGCCGCCAGCGCCTCCGATCCAGCCCCGCTGTGGTATATCGCTCCCTATGCGGGCTGCGCCATCGGTGAGGAAGTAATGGAATCCGGTCGTGATGCACTGATTATCTACGACGATCTCTCCAAGCATGCATGGGCATACCGCCAGGTCTCGCTGCTGCTGCGCCGTCCACCGGGCCGCGAGGCGTATCCCGGTGACGTCTTTTACCTGCATTCCCGGCTGCTGGAGCGCGCCGCACGGCTCAACGCGGACTACGGCAGTGGGTCACTGACGGCGCTGCCGATCATCGAGACGCAGGCAAACGACATCTCCGCCTATATCCCGACGAACGTCATCTCGATCACGGACGGCCAGATCTTCCTCGAAACCGACCTCTTCAACGCCGGTGTTCGGCCCGCACTCAACGTCGGCCTCTCCGTCTCTCGCGTCGGTTCGTCGGCGCAGACGCGGGCGATGAAGCGAGTCGCCGGGCGAATGAAGTCGGAACTGGCGCAGTTCCGTGAACTGGCGGCATTCGCGCAGTTCTCCTCCGACCTCGACCGCTCGACGCGGGCGCAGATTGACCGTGGCCAACGGCTTACGGAACTGCTGAAGCAGCCGCAGTACGCGCCGGTGTCGCTGGAAAACCAAGTCGTCTCGATCTTCGCCGGCACGAACGGTCTGATGGACGATGTTCCGGTACCGCAGGTGCGTGAGTTCGAGCGGCAATTGCTCGAATTCATGGCGACGCAGCACCCGGAAATCCTCAAGACGATTGCTGACACGAAGGATTTACCGAAGGAGAGCGAGGAAACGCTGCGGTCGGCGATTGATGAGTTCAAGCGCGGCTCGACCTTTGCGCAACCGGCTACCGGCCGCGCTGTCGCGGCGAGTTAAAGGGAGCACGCGATGCCTAGCGAACGTGACATCCGGACGCGCATCCGCTCCGTCCGCAATGTTTCTCAGATTACCCGCGCGATGGAGATGGTTGCCGCGTCGAAGATGCGGCGTGCGCAGCAGCGGGTCGGCGCGAGCCGCCCGTACAGCGAGCGATTGCGCGCAATGCTCGCCGATGTCGCCGCGATGGCAAGCGGCGCTGATGCACAAGAGTATCCCCTCCTGCGCCAGCGCCCGGTGCGCCGCGTCGAAGTAATCCTCGTCACGGGCGAGCGTGGTCTCGCGGGGAGCCTCAACTCAAACGTTATCCGGCGCACGACGCGCTTCCTGGTTGACGAGATGGAATCGCAGCATGTCGAGGCGCAACTGATTACGGTCGGGCGGAAAGGGCGCGATTTCATGCGCCGCTATCAGCGTGAGATTGTTGCCGAGTTTATCGCCATCGGTGACCGACCGACACTCGCGGACATTACCCCAATCGCACGGATCGCGATGGACGATTATATTAACGAGCGCGTGGACGCGGTCTACATCGCCTACACGCGCTACGTCAATACGCTGACGCAGCGACCGGAACTTGTGAAGATTCTGCCCATCGAGCCACCAGAAGAGCAGCAAAAGGGCAAGTATGGCGAATACCTGTTCGAGCCAAGCGCGGGAGCCGTCCTCGAACAGATCCTGCCGCGCTTCGTGGAAATCTCGGTCTATCAGGCGATCCTCGAATCTATTGCGAGCTACTACAGCGCGCAGATGGTTGCGATGCGCAACGCGACGGACAACGCCAAAACCGTCGTCAGCGATTTGCGTCTCGCGCTCAACAAAGCACGGCAGACGCGTATCACCAACGAAGTCGCGGAAATCAGCGCCGGCGCGAACGCGCTCGGCGAGGTTGCGGGCTAATAACCGATTGCAAAATCGCCAAAGGGGAAACCAGGTGAATCGCAGAGACGCAGAAAACGCAGAGAATGCAAAGAGAAAGAGGGTTGAGGAAATACAGAATATAGTTTCCTTTCCCTCCTCTACGTTCTCTGCGTCTCTGCGCGCTCTGCGTTAATTCGGTTTCAAGATTGGTTCTCAAGAAGGAGATGACCGATGGCTACTGCCGTCATGGAAACTTGGACACCTGGGCAGCGCAAGGCAACCGGACACGTCACGCAGATTCGTGGCGTCGTTGTGGATGTCGAGTTTCCGCCCGATCAACTACCGGAAATCTACAACGCTGTTCAGACGGTGATGCCGGATGGCTCGACGCTCACACTGGAAACGCAGCAGCACCTCGGCAATGACACGGTGCGCGCGGTCGCGATGTCCACGACCGACGGCCTGCGGCGCGGCCAGGAAGCATGGGACACCGGCTCGCCGATCACGATTCCCGTCGGCCCGGAAACCCTCGGCCGCATCTTCGATGTGACGGGCAACCCGATTGACAACAAAGGCCCGGTCCACACGGAGCGGCACTTCTCCATCCACCGCCCCGCCCCCTCATTCGATGAGCAACTGACCTCGGTCGAGGTCTTCGAGTCCGGCATCAAAGTCATTGACCTCATCGCGCCGTTTACGCGCGGTGGGAAGATGGGACTCTTTGGGGGGGCGGGCACAGGCAAGACGGTAATCTTGCAGGAACTGATCCGCAACATCGCGGCGGAGCACGGCGGTTACTCTGTCTTCGCTGGTGTGGGCGAGCGTTCCCGCGAGGGAAACGATCTTTACCACGAGATGACGGAGTCAGGCGTCATTGACAAGACCGTAATGGTCTTCGGGCAGATGAACGAGCCGCCCGGCGCGCGCCTGCGCATCGGCCTGACGGGTGTGACAATGGCTGAGTACTTCCGCGATGTCGAGGGGCGCGACGTATTACTCTTCATTGACAACATTTTCCGCTTCGTGCAGGCGGGTTCGGAAGTCTCCGCCCTACTTGGTCGCATGCCGAGCGCCGTTGGCTATCAGCCGACGCTCGCCTCCGAGATGGGGCAGTTGCAGGAGCGGATCACGAGCACCGCCAAAGGCTCGATCACGTCGGTACAAGCCATCTATGTCCCTGCGGACGACTATACCGATCCGGCTCCGGCGACGACCTTTGCCCATCTCGACGGCTCAATCAACCTTGAGCGGTCGCTTGCCGAGCAGTTCCTTTATCCCGCCGTGGACCCTCTTGCCTCCTTCTCGCGCATCCTCGATCCGAACGTTGTCGGCAACGAACATTACGACACGGCGCGCGAGGTGCAGCAAGTCCTCCAGCGGTACAAAGACCTCCAGGACATCATTGCTATCCTTGGCATTGAAGAACTGTCCGAAGACGACAAACTGACCGTGGCGCGTGCCCGGAAGATGCAACGGTTCCTGACGCAGCCCTTCTTCGTTGCGGAAGTCTTCACTGGGCTTTCCGGCCAATATGTTTCTCGTGAAGAGACTGTGCGCGGCTTTCGTGAAATCCTTGACGGCAAGCATGACGCCCTGCCGGAGCAAGCCTTCTACAACGTTGGCACAATCGAGATGGCTGTTGAGAAGGCCAAGGAACTGGCGAACGCATAAAGAGGACCTCACCCCTCGGCCCCCTCTCCATTGCTTGACAGCAATGGAGAGGGGGAGAAAATGCGAGGTCTCATATAGGGGCGCATTGCATGCGCCCTCCAGTTCCCCTTGCCTTTAGGGAGGGGGTTAGGGGTAAGTATGCCGACATTGAACTTTGAACTCGTCACTGCCGACCGGATTGTCCTTCAGGAGGAAGGCGTGGATATGGTTGTCGCCCCCGGTACGGATGGTGTACTCGGTATTTTGCCCAGGCATGTCCCGCTTATCACGACACTTCAACCGGGCGAGTTGCGCGTCAAGCGCGGCGCGGATGTCACGAGCATGGTCGTGACAGGCGGTTTCATGGAGGTGGCACCGGACAAGGTGCTTGTTCTCGCTGACGCGGCGGAACGATCCGACGAGATTGATCTCGCGCGGGCGGAAGAAGCACGCCGCCGCGCCGAGGAACGACTCGCCGGGAGTAGAGAGACGGTAGATGCCGCACGCGCGGAAGCAGCGCTGCGACGGGCGATCGTGCGGATTCGCATCGGGCAACGTCACCGTTCATCGGGCCGGGTCCGCGACGATCAGCGATAACAGACTTCACCCACAGTCCTCTTCTTTCTGCTAAATAGTAAAGAAGAGGACTGTGGGTTGAGGTTTTTCGGAGAATTGCACACGACCCGAAAATACACCCCATAGCTCTTCTCTCGCGTGGTTATGTCGACTATACTGACGGACGGTTCGCGCGCATTGTCGCGGGCGCGGAGACAACGAAGCGCGAAGGGATACACGCTTTGCCAAAGCAAATTGGCATTGATCTGGGCACGGCGAACGTCCTGGTCTATATGCGGGGTCGTGGCATCGTCATCAATGAACCTTCGGTCGTCGCGATTGGTACACGGGACGGGCGTGTAAAGGCCGTCGGACTCGAAGCGCGCGAAATGATCGGCAGGCACCCGGAAACCATTGAAGTCGTCCGACCAATGCGGGACGGTGTAATCGCGGACTATGTTGTCACGCAGGAGATGCTGAAGTACTTCATCACGAAGTCGTGCGGGCGATTCTCGCTCGTCAAGCCAGAGGTGATGATTTGCATCCCGGCTGGCGTGACGGGAGTGGAGACACGCGCGGTACGCGACGCGGCATTGCAGGCAGGCGCGCGCCGGGCCTATCTCATTCAGGAACCGCTCGCCGCCGCGATTGGCGCGCGCATCCCGGTCGCGGATCCGTCAGGCAACATGGTAATTGATATCGGCGGCGGCACGACAGAAGTCGCGGTCATCTCGCTGAATGGGATCGTCGTGGCTCGTTCGATCCGCGTCGGCGGCAACAAATTCGACGACGCGATTGCCAACTACATCAAGCGGAAATACAATCTCGCGATCGGCGAGCGGACGGCGGAAGAGATCAAAATTCTTATGGGTAGTGCGATGCCGCTCGATGAGGATGTCGTCATGGATGTCCGTGGGCGGGATCAGGTCGCTGGTTTGCCGCGCACGATCCAGATCCACGCGAACGAAGTGACCGAGGCAATAACCGAGCCGCTCGAAGCGATCATCGGCGCGGTGCGCGGTGTCCTCGAAGAGACGCCGCCCGAACTCTCGTCGGACATCATAGACAAGGGAATGATTCTGACGGGCGGCGGCGCGCTCCTGCGGAATCTCAACGAACTGCTGACCGAAGTGACTGGCGTTCCCTGCTACGTTGCGGAGGATCCGCTTTCCTGCGTCGCGGTTGGCACCGGTCTCGCCCTTGAACATCTCGATGTCCTCCGCGACAGCCTCGACACGATGTAGGATCGTTCACCCACGAAGACTCAAAGAGCACGAAGAGGAAGATGCAAGACAGATTTGTTTTCTTCTCTTCTTCGTGCTCTTCGGGTCTTCGTGGTTCAATTTTTTCTCCCCCGCTCCTGAGCGGCGACTACTTCGTGGCGAATAGCGGCGGGCACATCATCGAGCGCGGCCCAGCCGTAGTAAACGAGGCAACCCCAACAGTTGACACGGTGATAGTTGCCGATCTCCACATAGATCTCACCGGGCCGGACAGTACGCCTGCCGCACCCACAGGGCATCGCAACATCCGCACAGTGGACATTGTGGGGCCACGGAATCGAGAAGGTCGGCAGATCGTTAGGGATTGGGGATGTTGGCAGCACGGAGCAACGCCTTCCAGTCTGTCGAAGGCAACGCGTGCGTGGCCTGCGGATCACTGTTTGCCTGCCATGTGACGATAAAAAGCGTCTCGTCCGGCCGTGTGAGCATCAGGGTGTGGCGTGCGACGAGCGTCGCATACTGTGAATAATGGGCAGGATCATTCAGTGCGGCGATTTCAGCAGTGAGGGTTCGCTGCTCCTGCCGCGCGTCGTCGAGGTTGTGTTGACGCTGCGCGACTTCGCTCTTCAGCGCGCGTACCGCTCGTTCCTGATGAACAAACCCGACAGATGCGTACGCTATCGCGAGCAAGAGGCCGATGACAATCACCGACCGCTGCAACCGCGCCACCCCGCGCGACATTTGCTGTCTCACCGTTTGACGCATCGCACCTACCAACATGTCAACCATGCACCGAATATGTACGTACAGTAGCCGCCATGACGCATTACGTCAAGTCGCTCGCCCGGATTCTCTGGTGGCGTAGGCTTTAGTCTACGGTCTCTTTCATAAACGCTTCCACCTAATAGGAGAGACGCCGGCTGAAGCCCACGCTACCGCAAGCAGCCTAATGTAAATGCGAGCCGCCATTGATGTCGAGGGTAACGCCAGTGAGGTATTCGCTCGCGTCATCAGCGAGAAAGAGAATGCCATTGACGACATCTGCGACGCTACCGACGCGGCCAACGAGCGTTGATTCGCCCAATTCTTTCTTCCGCTCCTCGGTGACTTGGCCACCAAAGATGTCCGTATCAATCAGCGAGGGCGCGACGCAGTTGACGCGAATGCCTTGCGGTGAGAGTTCGCGGGCGAGGGCGCGCGTCAGGCCCGCAATGCCTGCCTTCGCCGCGCTGTAGGCCGAGGTGCCGAAGACACCGCCGCCCCGCTGCCCGGAAACCGACGAGAGCGAGACGATCGCGCCTTTGCCCCGCTTGAGCATCGTCGGAACTGCCGCCTGCGTCGCCATAAACATGCCTTTGAGGTTGACATCCACAACGAGATCGTATTCCTCCTCGCTGATGTCGAGAAACTTCGTTGGACGCGTCAGGCCCGCGTTATTAATAAGGATATCAAGCCCGCCGAATTGCTCCACTGCTCGCGCCACAACGCGCTCCATCTCTACCTTGCTCCGCACGTCCGCAACTTCGCCGATTGCTTTTGTATGCTCGGATAACTCGCGCGCCACGCGCTCAACCCCTGCCGCCACGACATCGGTGATGACGACGCTCGCTCCCTCGTTGGCAAATGCCACCGCCACCGCCCGCCCGATGCCACGCTCCGACCCCGCGCCCGTCACCAGGACAACCTTGCCCGCAAACCGCTTCATCGTTGCACCTCCTGAGTTGATTGTAACAGGAGAGTGCGGCGTTCTGCGTTCGAAGTTCGATGAAACCCTGACTCCGAACATCGAACTTCGAACTGCCGACTTTTTTTACACCTCATTGCGCTTTCGGCGGATTCGCACGTACACTTCCTGCGGAAGAAACCAATGATGAGGGGGAACGATGCGACGACGGGGAAACGCAGGACGCCGATGGGCTGTCGTTCTGCTCCTGACTTCTTTGCTGCTACCACTCGCGACAGCGGTGCATGCGGACGGCCCGGCAATCGGGGGTGTATCCCTGCCGGTCGGGCCGGGGACGCTGACAAACCCGCGTATCAGTGGTTCCCGCGTCGTCTGGCAGGATATAACTGGCGCATTCGGCGTAGATCTCAGCACCGGTCAACCGCTGGCTATCCCCGGCAATGGCACGAGCGAACCAGATGTCGCGGGGTCGCTCGTCGTCTGGAAGCAGGGCACAAGTGCGATCAATGGTGTTGACATCTCCACTGGCGCGCAGTTCTCCGTGCCGGTTGGCGACGCAAGGGTCGCCGGGCCATCTGTCAGCGATGCCGGGGTGGTCGCATGGTTGGCCCAGGACAACGGCGGTGTCGCGGTCAAGGTATGGGACCGTACAACGAGCGCGACCACCGAGGCCGGGCGCATCCCCCCGAACCGCCTGCCACTGGAAATGCTCGGCCTACCGCGCGTCTCCGGCCGCCGCGTCGTCTTCCCGGACTTCACCGCCGATCCCACACGCCTGAGCCGGATGATTCTTTTCGACTTGGATGCATCGCAGCGGCAGCCAGTCAATGATTCCTTCGGCGGACCGGCGCTGTTCGCCTTCGCGCAGAATCGCCTTGCGCTCGTGCAGAGCACGCGCATTGCCCTCCTCGACTTCGCGACGAACGCGATTGAGGCAATCCCCGCCAATCTCGGGCCAGGCCAGCAGGTAAGCGGCGTCGGCTTCGATGGCGCGACCGTTGTCTGGTCTACCGCACCAGACGCAAACGGTACGACGGCAATCAATGGCTATGACCTCGCGCGGCATCTCGGCTACCAGATTGCCACGGGGCAGGATGCGAACGTTGCCCCGGCCGTGAGCGGTGCCAACGTCGTCTGGTCACACGCGGGCGGCCTGACAGCGCGGACGGTGACCTTCTCCAACCCGGCACCGACGATCAATGTCCGCCAGGACTTGTACTACTTTCCGCAGACGGGGTATGTTGTCGGCTATGCTTTCCTGACCTTCTGGAACACAAATGGCGGCGCGACGATCTTCGGCTTTCCACTGACAAATGAGGCCCTTGATCCCGCGAGCCAGCTGACGGTGCAGTACTTCGAGCGATCGCGCTTCGAATACCACCCCGAGGCGGCCGGGACGCCGCAACGCGTCCAACTAACGAACGTCGGCCGGATCATCACAGCGGGCCGCACCGACCCGGCCTTCGCACCGCAGCCACTCGTCCCGGCCGGTGCGGATCGCTCCTACTACGTCCAGACACAACACTCCATTGGCGGTCAGTTCAAGAAATTCTTCGACCAGAACGGCGGCGCAGCGGTCTTCGGCTACCCGATCTCCGAGGAGACAATCGATCCGAACCCGACTGATGGCGTCGCCTACACCGTGCAATGGTTCGAGCGGGCGCGTTTCGAGTTCCACCCTGAGTTCAACGACACGCCAAACGCTATCGAACTCGGCCAACTCGGTCGCCAACTTCTCCTCGGACAACTCGGCCTCTATAAGCCGCAATGCTCGCCGCTCTCCATCCAAAAACCGCTCCTCCCCGAATGCCGTTGAAACCGATTGAACCGCAGAGGACGCAGAGAGCGCAGAGAAACACGGAGAAAGATTGGAAGGGAACAAACCTTCTTTCTCTCTTCCCTCTCTGCGATCTCTGTGGTTCAATCGGTTTCCTTTCCGCTGTGGTACCCTATCGGGCACATGACGAATGATGGAGTAGAGGAGGGGCGAAGATGGTGATGACAGTGGTGGAGGACGTATTCGCGCGGGAAATTCTCGACTCGCGCGGCAACCCGACAGTGGAAGTGGATGTCTACCTCAGCGACGGGATCAAGGGAACGGCGGCGGTGCCTTCGGGCGCGTCCACGGGGCAGCATGAGGCGGTCGAACTGCGCGACAAAGACCCGCGCCGCTATGGTGGCAAGGGCGTGCAGAAGGCGGTCGCGAACGTCAATGACGTGATCGCGGAAGAGATCGTCGGACTTGATGCCTTGAATCAGATCGAGATTGACCGGCTGATGATTGCCCTCGACGGCACGAAGAACAAGAGCCGCCTCGGCGCGAACGCGATCCTCGGCGTCTCACTGGCAGTCGCCCGCGCCGCCGCGCAGGCGCTCGATATTCCCCTCTACCGCTACCTCGGTGGCCTGAGCGCGCGGACGCTCCCCGTGCCGATGATGAATATCCTCAACGGCGGCAAGCATGCCCTCGGCAGCAGCGTGGATATGCAGGAATTTATGGTGATGCCCGTCGGTGCGCCCTCATTCCGTGAAGGGTTGCGCTGGGGCACCGAAACCTTCCATGCCCTGCAAGATGTGTTGCATGATAAGGGCTATCCGACACAGGTCGGCGACGAAGGCGGCTACGCGCCGTCGCTCCGCTCGAATCAGGAAGCAATTGAACTGATCCTCCAGGCAATCGAGAAGGCAGGCTACGAGGCGGGCGAGGATATATCTATCGCACTCGATCCCGCGTCGTCAGAGTTCTACGAGGACGGTATCTACAATCTCACGGGTGAGGGGCGCACCTTCACGCCAACGGAGTTGATTGCCTACTATGAAAATCTCGTTGCGCAGTATCCGATCATTTCCATCGAAGACGGTTTGGCCGAGGACGATTGGACGAACTGGCAGACACTCACCGAGCAATTGGGCGACCGCGTTCAACTCGTCGGAGACGACCTCTTCGTCACGAACACCCAATTCCTGGAACGCGGCATCCGCGAAAATGCGGGCAACGCGATCCTCATCAAACTGAACCAGATCGGCACACTGACTGAGACCTTCGAAGCAGTCGAGCGGGCCCAGCGCGCCGGTTGGGTGGCGGTGATCTCCCACCGAAGCGGCGAGACGGGAGATACCTTCATCGCGGACCTCGTCGTCGCGACCAACGCCGGGCAAATCAAGACAGGCGCGCCCTCGCGCGGGGAACGCGTCGAGAAATACAACCAGTTGCTGCGCATCGAGGAAGAGTTAGAAGAATCGGCGCTCTTCCTTGGTCGCCGCGCCTTCCCGCACCTGCGCTGAAAAAATGGTCGCGTAGGCTTGACGGCCCGATGCGGTCAGACTATCGTACCAATAACAAGTGAAAGCATTGCCGCGGGGGCCTGGGGAGCCGGGCTGAGAGGGTGATTACGAATCCATCACCGACCGTCGAACCTGATCCGGGTCATACCGGCGGAGGGATGCGCATTGACGGTGTCATCGCATAGCAGCCGAATCGATCAGCCATATGAGGAGCGCGCCGCACAATCGCTGTCCCGGATCATGGAGGCGCGGCCACTGATCCACCACATCACAAACCCGGTGGTGGCAAACGATGTCGCCAATCTCACGCTCGCCTTCGGGGCGCTGCCCGTCATGGCCGAGGCACCGGAGGAGGAGGCGGAGATTACTACAGTCGCGCAGGCGCTCGTCCTCAACCTCGGTATGCTCTCCGCTGCGAAGGTTGAGACGATGCTCATCGCGGGGCGAGTCGCGGCGGCGCACGACATTCCCATCGTCCTCGATCCAGTCGGCGCGGGCGCGACTGCGTTCCGCACCACGAGTGCGTTGCGCTTGCTCGCAGAACTGCCTATTACGGCGCTACGCGGCAATCGCGGCGAAATCGGGGCCTTGCTGGGCGCGGGCGTGATGCGCGGTGTCGAAGCGGTCGGAACGGAAGAACCTCACGCCATCGCGACCGCCGCTGCGGCGCGCTTCGGCGTTGTTGTGGCCGTCACGGGCGTCATTGATGTCGTTGTCGGCAACGGACAGCAATTCGAGGTGCGCAATGGCGATCCACTCCTGCCGCGCGTTACGGGAACGGGATGCATGGCATCGGCAGCAGTCGGCATTCTGCTCACGGCGGGTGATGATGCCGCCGTGCAGACTGCCCTCGCGCTCGGCATGTATGGGCTGGCCGCCGAGCGCGCCGCCACACCGGCGGACGGCGGGGAACGACCGGGACCGGGTACGTTCCGAGCGCGCTTACTTGATGAAGTCGCGGCGTTGCCGGTGTCCGGCATCGCTGGTATCAGGATCATGAAGAAGGAAGAGGGGCAATGAAAACCAAGGATGTCGCGCGCGCGGCGCTTTTCACCGCGCTGGCGGTTGCACTCTCACCGCTTCTCAGTATCCCAATCGGTATTGCAAAAGTTTCTCCTGTTCAAGCGTTCATTAACGTCATTTCCGCCGCACTACTGGGGCCGTGGTATGCGATCCTTATCGCCTTCGTCACATCCGTCCTGCGAAACATTCTCGGCACGGGCACGATCAATGCGTTCGCGGGGAGCATGATCGGTGCGGCGCTCGCCGGATTCATCTGGCGCGCGACGCGGAATATCTACCTCTGTGCTGGCGGGGAGATTATCGGTACCGGTGTTCTCGCAACGCTGATTACGGTATACATCGTAGCGCCACACGTTCTCCATAAATCTGCCGGACTCGCGATCATCGGCCTCAGTTTCCTCGGCAGCACAATCCTCGGCTCGGTAATCGCCGTAATCGTGCTCAAGGCGCTCAGTGCAGCGGGATATGGCCCGTCATCGCGCCGCAACGCCTGGCTCGCAACATCGCGCCGGTAAGGCAGCCGCACATGCTCGTCTACCAGCGCGCCGGCTTCCACTATGCTGCACAAGCGGGCGGCGAAATGATTGCGGCAGTGACGGATGTGGACCTCGCTGTGCCGCATGGAGATTTCCTCCTTTTGCTTGGCGAGAGCGGGTCGGGGAAATCAACGCTCGTGCGGATGGCGAACGGGCTGATTCCCCATTTCCATGAAGGAGAATTGACAGGCATAGTACGCGTCTGCGGCGATGACACCCGCGCGCACGCCGTCCGCGCGCTTGCCCGCACCATCGGCGTCGTCTTTCAGAATCACGAGGCACAGTTGTTCAACGCGACGGTCGAGCGCGAACTGGCGTTTGGCCCACGCCAGCAGGGACTTACGCGCAGGGAGATCGCCGCGCGTATCCAGGCGGCGGCAGAGCAAACGGGAATCACTCACCTTCTGGCGCGCCCGACGACGCATCTTTCCGGTGGCGAGCGGGCGCGCGTCGCCATTGCAAGTGTATTGACGATGCAGCCACCCCTGCTCATCCTCGATGAGCCATCTGCCGCGCTCGACCCGATGGCTGCCGATGCGCTCTGGTCGCTCCTCGCCGCTCTGCACGATGACGGCACAACGATTGCCGTTGCCGAGCATCGCCCCGGCCCTCTCTGGGATTATGCCGTCTCAGTTGCGGGCATGCGCACTGGCAGACGGGATGTGTACGGCACGCCACAAGCGGTAGTACAGAGCGCGACGCAGGCCTCCGATCTGCCGGTACCTGCTGTCGCGCGACTGTGCATGATGGCCGGTTTGCCGGAGCGGCCCCGCACAGTTCCTGAAGCCGCTGACATCCTGCGGGCCCGGCGCCTCACGCTCGCACCGCAATCGGCAGTGATCGCGGCAACGGGCGAGCCGTTGCTCATTGCAGAAGCGGTACGCGCCGAGCGAGAGGGTCGCGTCATACTGAACGGCATTGATGTGCGGCTTGGCCGAGGAGAGACCATTGCTCTCGTCGGGACGAACGGCGCGGGTAAGACGACCCTGCTCCGCCTCCTCGCGGGCCTAGCGCGCCCGGAGAGCGGCCGGATCACTGGCGGCGACGGCATGCCGGTACTGCGCAGCCGGATCGGGATGTTGCTCCAGAATGCGGACGACGCGCTCTTCTGCCGCACTGTGCGCGAAGAAGTGGCATACAGCGCCCAGGCGCTCAAGCGGTATGACGCCGCATGGATCGCTATGCTGATTGCCCATTTCGCGCTCGAACCGCTATTGGAACGCGCGCCCCTCGGCCTCAGTGATGGCGAGAAGCGGCGGGTCGCCCTCGCCGCGATGGTCGCGCACCGCCCGGAAATCGTCCTGCTCGACGAGCCGACCGCCGGGCAGGATCGGCAGCGGCGGGTCGCCCTCGCCGCAGTGCTGGCGACGCTGCGAACGGAAGGCGTCGGCGTCATCCTCGCGACGCACGACATGGAATTCGCGGCGGCGCAGTGTACGCGGTGGCTCGTCCTTTCCGACGGCGCGCTGATCGCCGATGCGCCTCCGGCCACGGTGATGCACGATGCGCCCTTGCTCGCCCGCGCGCACCTGTTGCCGACACCACTCGCCAGCCTCGCGGCGGCGCTTGGCATCCCGTATCCCGGCGAGGATGTGCTGCTCGTGCCTGATCGCGTGCCGAGGATTGCCCGATGAGACTGGACCCGCGCGCGAAACTCTGGCTCTATTGCGCCGCGATTGCCGCCGCGCTCGTCACGAATGCACCCGCGTTCCTCCTCGGGTTCGTTCTCGTCGCGTTCGCCGTCATTGGCCTCGTGCATGGTCTGCAGCAATGGCTGGCGATGCTGCGCCTCCTCGCACCGATGCTCGTAATGCTCGGTCTTTTCTCAGCCATCGGCAGCAGCCCGCCGGATGCAGTCGCACCGGCGCTGAAACTGCTCCTCCTCGGCACGATTTCGAGCGCCTTCTTTGCCGCAGTGACGGTTGATGAACTGGGGGATGCGCTCACATTGCTACGCCTGCCACCGGGGGTCGCGTTCGTGCTCGTCGGCGGCCTACGCTACGCGCCCGCGATGCGGGAAAGTTGGGCGGCATTGGGCGATGCGCGACGGGCACGGGGCGCGGAAACCCCACGCGGCATCCGCTCCCTCACGGAACACGCCCGTATGCTGACGCCCGCCGTTGTGCGCGCCCTCCGTACGGCGGACGCGATGGCCGAAGCAATGGAATCGCGCGGCTTCGGTACGCCGGGCGCAACGCTGATGGGAGCGTATTGCATGCGCGCGCTCGACTGGCTCGTGATCGCCGGGAGCATCGCGGCGTTGGCGTGCTACGTGGTCTGGATATGGTAATGGCCGAACCATCCATCGGTAGGCGAGAGCATTGAAGCGGTTTGCGATGCTGGTGGCCCGATCGGGTGAATCGCAAGACAAAAAGAGAAGCGAGGTGGCTACCTCGCCTCCTCTCGCGGTGATGCGTTATCGGCCATTGCGCCAGTAGAAATAGTGCCGCCCGATATTACCCATCTCAACCTTGAAGGGATCCGGGTTCTTCGGCGTGTAGGTGAGGATGCGCCGCTCGAACACCTGGACAGCGATGATGCGATCGACGCCACCGACCGTGAAATTGGCCGCGAACGGTTCACTGATCGCGTATCCGATGGTGGAGAAGCCGACGAGATCGCGGTAGCGAGTGAACGGAGAGACGACATTGTGGCGGGTTACGCTATCGTAATCCGTCAAGGGAATGAGGGATGGGTCGTCCAGTGTTACCACCTTGTTGCTCGGGGTGAAGCCGAGGTTGATTGACTGTCCCGTCTGCTGGGACTTGCCACCCATGAGAGCGTTCCGGTTGTTGTAGATCGTTGCGTAGCTTGGGCCACCACCATCCTCGTCGCCGGCCACTGGCGTGGTCGAGGGGTCTTGATTGAAGAAATCATTATCGCCGGACTGGATGCGTCCGGTCACCATCTCCGTCGCGAGCAGGCCGAAGGTCAGTTTCCCGCGCGTGATCTCCATGCGCGCCTTGTCGAAGTACTGAACATCCCGCTTGCCACCCGGAGTGTTCGTATAATCCTGCGTGCGGCAGTCGGATGCGTGTTCGATCGGGCCCCAGAAGTTCGGGGCGATTGACTCCCCGAGAGAGTAGGCGTCCTTGAAGGTGTTGTTGCAGAACTCCGTTGCCGCCGAAGCGTTCACTGCGGGAAAGAGGGAAAACGCCAGAATCAGGATGCCCAATAACCTTACCGTGCGAACCACGATATCCTCCCCATATTTCTATGCGCAAGCCAATGTCTGGCAGAGCCTGCGCGATTTCTCTGAGAGTGCTGCCGCACCCACCGCAGTCTCGCATGCGGCATCAGTCATGCAGGCCGCATGAGACGGTTTCTCGGGACCCGTTTGTTGCACTGATTATAAAACGATGCAACATGCGGATTGGTTCCGTCAGCATAGAGGTCTATTCCGGCATCGGCATATCGCGATCGTTGGCCACTCGGATAAAAGCGCTGTATCCCCATGATAGGTTATGCGCATTCCTGCCACGCCGCCCCTTCCTATACGAAAATTATTGCGCTTTCTGTACAGACCTCCAATTGCCTCTTCTCGCGGACGCCCCTCAGCGAAAGGCAAGGAGAGGGAGTCAGACGATCAGGCTTTCGCCCCTCATCACGGCAGGTTGTGGCAGGCCGAGGAGATGCAGCACGGTCGGGGCAATGTCCGCCAGGCGACCGTGCGGGCGGAGACGGGTAGTCGGTGACACACCCGGCCCGGTGAGGAAGCAGGGGACGCGGTTCATCGTGTGCGCGGTCATCGGCGTGCCGTCCGGCGCGATCATCTCCTCGGCGTTGCCGTGATCCGCCGTGACGATCGCCGCGCCACCCGTGCCTTCCAGCGCGGCAAGAATCTGCCCAACGCAGCCATCCACCGTCTCGACCGCCGCCACGGCCGCCGGGAGGACGCCCGTATGCCCGACCATGTCCGCGTTCGCGAAATTGACGAGAACGAAGGCGTACTGACCGCTCAGGATCGCCGCCACGACCGCTTCCGCGACCGCCGGGGCGCTCATCGTGGGTTGCATGTCATAGGTCGCCACCTTCGGTGAAGGCACGACGCGCCGATCCTCGCCGACAAACGGCTTCTCACGCCCGCCGTTGAAGAAGAAGGTGACGTGCGGGTATTTCTCCGTCTCCGCCGCGTGGAACTGTGCGAGGCCGTGCGCCGCGATCACGTCCGCCAGTGGCTCAACGATATTTTCCGTCGGATAGGCGACTCCGGTGACGGGCAAATCCGCCTCATACTCAGTCATCGTCACGAAGGTGAGGTGCGGATGGGCGGCGCGCGGGAATCCATCGTTGTGCGTATCGACGAGCGCGTGGGAGAGTTCGCGGGCACGGTCGGAACGGAAGTTGAAGAAGATCGCCACGTCGCCATCCGCCATCGTCCCGACGGGCACGCCATCTTCCCCGACAATCACCGTCGGCAGGACAAATTCGTCTGTCACTCCCGCCACGTACGATTGCGCAATCGCTGCATCGGGCGAGGACGCCGTCTCGCCGACACCGCACGTCAAGGCGTCATAGACCTTCTGAACACGATCCCACCGCGTGTCACGATCCATCGCGTAGTACCGCCCGGAGACCGTCGCGACCCGCCCGACGCCGATCGTCGCGATCTCGTCTTCCAGATGCTGCATGTATTCCCGCGCGGACTCCGGCGGCGTGTCCCGCCCATCGAGGAAGGCGTGGATGGCGACGTTCGCCACTCCCCCCTGCTTTGCCAGCCGCAGGAGCGCGTACAGGTGTGTATCCTGCGCATGGACACCGCCCGGCCCGATTAATCCGAGCAAATGGAGCGTGGCGTGCCGCTCTTTCGCCACATGGACGGCTTCGAGGAGAACGGGGTTGCGAAAGAACGTGCCGTCCTCGATGGCGAGGCCGATCCGCGTCAGCGTCTGATAGACGACCCGGCCCGCGCCGATGTTCAGATGGCCGACCTCGGAGTTGCCCATCTGCCCATCCGGCAACCCGACCTCGCGGCCAAAGGGAATCAGGTCGCTCCGCGCGGCGGTCGCGCACAGGTGGTCAAAGGTCGGCGTCGCGGCCCGCATGACCGCATTTCCCGGCCCCGGCACGGCATCTCCCCACCCATCCATAATCACCAGTACCACCGGACGAATCATCCCGTCTGTCACATCTCACTCCCACAAAAGACGTTTGAACCACGAAGACACGAAAAGCACGAAGGAGAGAGAAGGATGAGAAAGAAAAAGAAAAAGAAATCTCTCCCCTCCTCTTTCTCTGTTCGTGCTCTTCGTGTCTCCGTGGTTCAATTCTCTTCTCTTTGCGTTTCTTCGCGTCCTTGCTTCCTATAGGTGGAGCGCGGTGGGTGGATTGAGGGCATCCGGGTCGTGGACATTGGTGCGGAACTGCTGGGTGAGGGCCGCTTCGGTCTGCATTGCGGCGGCGTCGCCCGCCGCTTTCGCCGCGTTCAGGCGCGCGCGGATGCCGCCGACAATGCTCTCACCAGTATCAGCGGGGTCCGCCGCACCCGCCGCGTATGCCGTGATCGTTGCGCCAATGACCGTGCCGATCAATGCCCCTGTGAGGAACTTCATACCGATCCAGAGTGTCCTGCCCATCATCGCCTCCTTCGCCGTTCTCTTGCTGATACAGATTAGCCAACTGAAACGCAGTGCAAGGGTTGTGCCGGGGAAGTAACGAGTTCGGAGTTCGATGTTCGCGGTTCGGAGTAGATATCGGGTTCTTCAAACTCTGAACAGCCGACTCCGAACACTAACCTTCCCGTTACTCGGCTGTCAACTCCGCAACCGGCGCGATGGGCGCGACCGGCGCAATTCGGCCACCCGGCGGTATGCGCAATACTCGGAACGACCACGCCAGCATCGGGCCAATGCCGAAGGTAAACGCCAGCGTGCCGATGCCGACTTGCGAGCGATCCATCGTGATGCCGAGCGCGAAGACCGTCCCCTCAATGGCGAACCGCGCGATACCGACGTTCCAGCCTGTTTTGCGGACGACGGCAAGCATGAACGAATCGCGCGGCCCCGCGCCTAACCCCGCTTTGATGTAGATCGCCGAGGCCCACCCGATGAGAACGACGCCGCCGATTAGCATCGGCAGGCCGACGACGACGCGATCCGCCTTCGGTATGCGGGCGGCGAAGAAGTCGAACCAGAGGCCGACGAAGACCATGTTGCAGACCGTCGCGAGGGCGGGGGGAATACCCGCCCGCCACGCCACAAGGATCATGATGCCGCCGACCGCGATGGACATCTGGCCGGGGGTGATTGGGATGTATTTCGTCAGAGCGATCTGAAAAATGTTCCACGCATTGAGCCCGAGGCCGGAGCGATAGCCGAGTACGAGCGCGAAGGCGAAGAGCATCAGCCCAACGTTGAGGACGAGCAGACGCACGCCGAAGGCCCGCCAGTTTCCATCCACCGGCTGCCAGCGCAGTTTCATCTTCCGATCAGCGACCGTCATCATACCTCACCCCCGTTCACCGCGCCGGTGCCGCGCTTAGGCTCCGTGCGGTCTGCCAACGGCCGCTTCGATAGCGCCAGAGGTTGAGGCCGGACGTGACTGCCGCATCAAGGATCAAACCCAAGTACGCACCGGGGATGCCGAGACCAAGGACGACGCCGAAGAGATACGCTGCCGGAATACGGATAAACCACATCGAAGCGCCAGTCGAGAACATTGGCCAGCGCGTATCGCCCGCGCCGCGCAAGCTCCCCGCCAGCACGAGACCCGTCGCCTGAATCGGCATTGAGAAAGTCAGCACTTTGAGGGCGTGCGCGGCGATGCTGGCAATGTGCGGGTCACCCGCGCTGAACGGGATGACGAGCAGCGGCCCGAAAAAGAAGTAGACGATGCCCATGCTGGTCATCCAGATCGTGCAGGCGCGCGTCGCCACCCAGGTCGCGAGGGCGGCGCGTTCCGGCTTCCCCGCGCCAAGCGACTGACCGGTGAGCGTGAGCGCGGCGGTCGAGAAGCCGAAACCGGGAAAGAGTGTCATTTGCCAGAAGATGTTCGCGACCTGCTGTGAGGCATAGGCAATCGTGCCAAGACTGACGATCACCGCCGCGAAAATCGTCATACCACCGGAACGGAAGAGCGATTCGAGCATGCTCGGCAGGCCGATATCTATCAGCCGCTTGATAAGCGTCCAGCGCGGTTTCCACCCGTCCTGCCCGGCAATGCTGACGCCCCGCCGCCCGCGCCAGACAATCGAGACAAGGACAATGCAGCCAATGAACCGAGCCACGATATTGCCGCAGGCCGCTCCGACGACGCCAAGATGCGGCAATGGTCCCAAACCAAAGATCAGTGGCAGCGATACTCCTACATTGATGAAGTTGATCGAAAGCGTAACAAGCATCGGCGTGCGCGTATCACCTGAACCGCGCAGGATGCCACTGGAAATGAACATCGTGACAAGAAAGATCGTTCCGAGCGCCTCGATGCGCAGGAATTTCGCGCCTTCTGCCACGACTGCCGGTTCCGCGCCGAGGAGCCGGATCAGTGGCGCGGAAAAAAGGAAGCCGAGAATCGCGACGATCACCGAGAGAACGATGCCGACGAAATACGACTGCTTCGCCGCCTGCCCCGCCTCGCGTGGATTACCCGCGCCGATATTGTACGCGACGAGTACCGTCGTACCCGTGCTGACAGCGAAGAAGGTCGAGATGCCGACTTGCATCAGTTGATTGCCGACACCGACACCCGCGAGTGCGGCCGCGCCAAGACGCGAAACCATTGCTGTCGTCGCAATCTGCACGAGGGATTGGAGCAGGTTTTCAACAATCGAGGGCCACGCAAGCCGCAAAACCGCCGCACGCAGCATCTTCGGCGTTTCGTTCTCCGGGATGACTCCACCGAAGCGGCGTGGCGGCGTGGGGGCCTCGCGCTCGATCGTGTCACCGGGCGGCACCTGCCGATCATGTGCCGCGATGGGAAGTGCATTGGTGGACATGGAGCGGCGATCCCTTCCGTTCCGCGGCCAACCGTGCGACGACTGCGCCCTGCCGTGAAACACCGCAGCGAGGGTACTACTGGACGTTGCCTGCCGTCAA
>JAABUZ0100001075.1_pt1 | contig 55745 bp, 83 predicted proteins | sample 5562091 | NCBI WGS metagenome assembly JAABUZ01 (sample SAMN12813069, study PRJNA571459) | rock metagenome | isolation source: Antarctica rocks | place: Antarctica: Victoria Land, Linnaeus Terrace sud | collected 2015-12-21 | reverse complement strand
CCCCGTCAGAGGAGCGCCTCAGCTTGGTCCGTACGAAGGCGCCGCCCTTGCCGGGCTTTACGTGCTGAAACTCGACGACCTTGAAGACGGTGCCGTCGACCTCGATGTGGTTGCCGCTCTTGAACTGGTTGGTCGATACCTGCATAATACCTTCCCGTGGGGCAGAAACCCTTGGCCGTAGACGGCTACATCCGCGTCTCCCGCCGCCTCGGACGTGAAGGCGCCGCCTACATCTCGCCCACCGTACAACGCGAAGCCATCCAGCGCTGGGCCGACTACCGGCAGATCATCGTCGCCGAATGGCACACCGACGAGGATGAGTCCGGCGCCAGCCAGAACCGGCCCGGGCTGAAAGCTGCCCTGCACCGCATCGAGACCGGGGAAACGGGTGGGCTGGCCTGCTGGCGACTGAACCGGTTCGCACGCAACGTCTCCGAAGCGCTCCGTGACGTGCAACGCATCCGCCAGGCCGGCGGGGTGCTCGCCTGCATCGAAGAGGACATCGACCCGACCGGCCCGTTCGGTGAGTTCATCCTCACCGTCCTGCTCGCCGTCGGCGCCCTCGAGCTCAACAACGTCAAAGCCTCGTGGGAGACCGCCAAGACCCGCGCGGTCGGGCGTGGGGCGAAGATCAGCCGCACACCCTACGGGTACCGTCGCCAGGCGGACGGGACCCTCCAGCCCGACCCTGTCCAGGCCCCCATTGTCGCCGAAGCGTTCCGTCGGGCCCGCAACCATGGCCTGCACGCCACCATCGACTACCTGACGGAGACGGTCCCGCAGCGCACCTGGACGACCACCACCACCCGCCGACTCCTCAGCCTGCGCGCCTACCTTGGGGAGCAGTCCTACGGCGACCTGCACAACCCGGCCGGTCACCCGCCGCTCATCGACCGCCTGACATTCGAACTCGCCCAACCCGGGGAGACCGTCAAACGGCGTGGGCGTGGACGCTACCCCCTGTCGGGGCTTGCCCGGTGCGGGTCCTGCGGGCACCACATGGTCGGTGGGAGGGGCGGACCAAACATCCGCATGTACCGGTGCGGTGCGGCGGTCAGCGGCTACCGAGGGACGATGTGCACGATGCCGGCGCTCATCACCGCCGACTCCCTTGAGGAGCATGTGACGGGGAGACTGGCACGGGCTTTCGCCGGGACCACATTCGAGGGCGGCGGGGATGAGAGCGCGGACCTGGCCCCGGTGCAACGGGCCGTGGACGAGGCCGAGGCCGAGCTGGCAGTGTTCGCTTCGGACACCCACGCCCGCCGACTGCTCGGGGAGCAGGGGTGGACCGTGGCGCTTGAGGCGAGGGCCGCCGCACGGGACCGGGCCCGCACGGAGCTGCGCGAAGAGGTTGAGCGGCTCCGACCGGCCGCACGGGTGGTGCCGGACGTTGAGGACTGGGCTGGGCTGGACGCTGACTCGTTGGGGCATGTGTTACGCGGCGCTTTCTCGGCGGTCGTTGTCCGTCGTGGCCGTGGGCCGGTCGGTGAGCGCGTCACGATCCTCTCGCACGACGCGGAACCGGAGGCCGGGATGACGCTCGTTGAGGATGCGAATCCAGGCGGCCTCTAGGCCGGCGCGAGCTGCTGGGGTGAGAGTGAACGGCTGGTCACCTGCCGGATCGGGTCGGGTCAACGCCACACGCGGGACGGGACGGCTCATCCTGAGGGATACCGGTCACGCTGTGCGTATTCGATGGCATCCACGATCTCCACCGGGTCGTTCTGCAGGCACTCCGGGCACATCGAGTGTCCCGGCCGGTAACCACGGCGGGCCAGCTCATGCCGCGGGAACGCGCCTCCACAGAGTGTGCAGAGCTTTAGCTCAGCCGGCCCGCGCTCGAGAATGAGCCGCCCACGAAGCGATAACCGCAACCCGCTCACGCCGCGCTCCCAAGGTCAGCGGTGCCCAAAGACTCGTCACCCCAGTAGTCCCAGCCGAACCGGGCACGGCGAGCGAACAGCTCCACGTACGGGCCCGGCGACACCTGCTCGACCACATCGAGGAAACCGTCGGGCTTACGCGAGTGCGCGGGACCACCGTTCTCGCCGTAAGGGCGCTTGAATCGCCACCACGTCGTGTCCAAACGCCGCAGGGGCTTCAGCGACCCCCGCCGGGCGAAAATGACGAACTCCGTGGTGATGGTGTACGCACCACCGAGACCTATCCCCATCGGCGCCTTGCACCAAGTCAGGAGCGTCGAAGGCTTGAATCCCCACGCTTCAACCACCTCATAGGCGTCGCGCAAAAAGCGGTTGGTCGTCCAGAGATACAGGTGCGCATCGTCCTCCGCGAGCGCCCGCACCGGTAGCGCCCTGATCGCATCGAGAGTCATGCGGTCGTAGGGCACTTTTGACTCATAACCGAGCCACTTGCCGGTCCAGTTACCTGCCGTCGATCTAGTGCGCCTGCCGCTATCCGGCTGCTCCCACGGCGGGTCAGCGCAGATCGTTCGGTACCGGCTCACCCGGTGACCTCGTAGAACGCCGCCAAATCCGCCGGCAACATCCGCGACGGCTCCCGAGGGAAAATCGCCGCCGTCCGACACAAACACTCAGCGACCAACCCGGAGCACACCATCTGATTGTCCACGTTCACCGACAGCCCGGTGCCCGTCAGCAACGACACGACCAGGGAGGCAATCTCCACCCACCCGTACCTTCGCCCCACAGCATGGTCAGCAAACGCGACCGCCAGGCTCCGTTGCTCCGGGGTCGCGTCCACCCGGACCACCACGTGCTCGATGTCCTGGTAGGCGGCCAGCGGGGTTTCCACCACCCCACGGGTTAGGGCTTCCACGACGGTCCCCCGGCCGGTCAATATTCCGGCATGGGACCACCGGGCACACGACGACCTCGGGTACCGGCGGCGTTGCCCAAGGGCGATAAGGGCGGATGACAGGCCATGACGACGAGTCAGGATGAAGTCCGCCGGGCGCGGGGCTGGTTGGGTCATCGCTCGACGACCTCGACTTTCCAGAACGGTCGACCCTCGGGGTCGTCTGCGGCACAGGTCTCCCAGGGTTGAAACTCGTCCTGATAGAGCCAGTCGAGCCAGTCAATCTCCAGGCCGGTGCCCCTGCAGCCCTCGCAGCGGTCATCATCCGCTTGGTGACCTCGGCCTTCGCAGTCGCGGCACGGGTCCGAATAGTCAGCCAGCGGACGCTCTGACCTCACGTCATCGTCGCCGGGCACTGCGTATCCCGAAAGCCTCTGGAAGACGCAGCCCGTCACTTTGTAGGTTGCCGTGCCAGGCCGCCACTCGGCAATCGGATACTCCGCTTCTAGGCAAGCGAGTGCCTTCTCCTGGGTGTCGGTCTCCCCCTCAATGACCTCCACCCAGGCGTACGTCTCGATGTAGCCGTCGAAATCGTCCACAAGAATCACCGCCAAGCTCATGCCGCCCCCCTCGCCCTCTCAACGTGGTCGGCCAACACCTGCCGCTGGCGGTCAGTCAGCTCCCCCACCCGCCGCGACTGAGACACCCCGACCTCCGATAGCGCCTTCGACGCCCTGACGTGCCCCCACCCACGCTGAGCGCACAACAAGCGAACCACGGTCATCCGCTGGGCATCCGGGTGAGTCAGCGCGTCGGCGAGCCCCAGGTCCCCGGAGGTGACCGCACGCCGCACCGCGACCTGCGCCAGCCGGGCCTCATTCGCCACGGCGAGGGCATCGAGGGGCTGGTGGTTCACTGGCCTCCCTCCGGCTCACGGGTAAGGACCTCAAAGGCTGCTTCCAACGCCGCACGGGCATGCTTGAGAGCGAGACCCTGCGTGCAGTAGTCAGCGTCATCCCACGCCAGGCAGCCCTGATCACGCTCCCAGACCAGCGCCTTCGCGGCCGCCTCCACGGCCGCCTCCGGGATGACGGCAGGTTCGCTCACGCCGCGACCCCGAGCACCAGGTCGGCATCCTCGGCCACTGGCGCCATCAAGGGCACCTCGGGCAGCATCCGGTCCAGGAGCGCGAACGCGGACTCCTGAAGCTCGGTGACTGTGGGCGCGAGGGCGTCCCATGCGGCGTCCCCTGCGGCGTCCCGTGCGGCGTCCCCTGCGGCGTCCCCTGCGGCGTCCCATGCGGCGTCCCCTGCGGCGGCCCCTGCGGCGGCCCCTGCGGCGGCCCATGCGGCGGCCCCTGCGGCGTCCCCTGCGGCGGCCCATGCGGCGTCCCCTGCGGCGTCCCCTGCGGCGGCCCATGCGGCGGCCCCTGCGGCGGCCCATGCGGCGGCCCCTGCGGCGGCCCCTGCGGCGGCCCATGCGGCGGCCCCTGCGGCGGCCCGTGCGGCGGCCCCTGCGGCGGCCCCTGCGGCGTCCCCTGCGGCGGCCCATGCGGCGGCCCATGCGGCGCTCACTGACGCTCGCGCCTGGCCCAGGTCACCCATCGCACGACTCAGGTTCTCCGCGGCGAGTACCGGTGGCAAAGCACGCAGACGGTCCGCGTCAGCATCCAGGCCGGCGAGACTCAGCCACGTCGGGGTGTAGACCCGGATGAGCCAGTCCATCGCCATCCACGACCTCTGCTCGGTCATCCCATCACCACGGGTTCCGAGGGTCCGAGCGAAGAACGGGCGCAGGCGCTGCCGTGGCTCGAAGGGCAACCCATCGTTGAAGCCAATGTAGAACGCGGTGAGCACGGGGCACGCACATTGCGGGTTGGCGGAGTGCGGCTCGCCCGCCAGGTAACTCACCGCCTCTGCGGCGCACATTCCATCCTCAGCGGTCGCGTGGGCGCCCTTCTTGAGTTCGTAGTTCATGCCGTCTTCCTTTCGTTGAGTTGCCTGAGCTCCTCGGTGGTTACCGGGTGCATCCTCCGCGCCGGCCGTGCCTTAGGCCGGGTCGCCTGCTCCTTCGCTGAGAGCTGATCGAACTTCTCCCGCAGCTTTGGCATCGAGAGGACGTTGGACCGCCAGAACTCGTCGGCCTGGCACCACTCGATGACCGCCCTCACCCGGTCCGGTGCCACCCCGTCCCGGTCCAGCAGCAGCCGGCACTCACGACGCCACACGTCGGTCACCACCGTCTGGCTGCGCCGGGCACCGTTGGCGATGATGAGGTCGGCGAGATGCTGGCAAAGCCCCTCGACCTCAGGGCGTGGTTTCTCAATCTCGGAGGAAGAAGGTTTACCTTCTTCTGTAGGTGTTGGTGTCGGTGTTCGCGGGGCGCGCGCGAGAGGGCGTGACGGGACCGTGACCGAGTCACGCCCTTGTCCCGGCTTGGTCACGCTGTTGTCACGCTCGATGTCACGCTCGCGGCCGTGACTTTCCCCGTGACGTTGACGTGCCTTTCGCTCGGATGCCGTGGGATCATTGGGATTCCACTTGCGGTGCTTGAGCACCCGCATGGTCACCCGCCGGTCACCCCCAGACGTGATCTCGATGATCCCCTCATCCACCGCTGTGGCCACGATTGCCTGCGCCTCCACCGTGGTCACCCACGCCCGCCGGGCGAGCGTAGCGTGACCAACCGTGACATTTCCGCCGTCATCCGCGAGCTTCGCCAGGGCGAATATCTCCTCAACAACGAGGACGCCGCCGGGGCCGTGCTCATCCCCGATGGCCGCGATGCGCGGGTCAGCGGTGAGCTGGCAGTCACGGGCGAACCACACACGGCGACTCACGCCGCCACCGTCATCTGTCCGGCCAGTGAGTAGAGGACTATGCGGGTGTGCTCGAGCTGTCCGGCGAGCGCCCACTGGCGGGTGACCGATGCCTGAACGATCAACCGATCGTCGCTGTAGGCCAGCCCGCTGAGAGCATCGGCAGCGAGTTTGAGGAGATTGTCGACGTCTGGTGTCTTGAGCGGGTAGCGCTGACTTCGACCCTGCGCCGACATGGCGCCAAGCCCCCGCCAGTGCGCCTGCGGGCGGGACATGCATGCTGTGACGTCCATGCTGATCGGGCCGTCCGGGAGTCGTGGGCGGCCGGCGGCTATCCACTCCCCCTGGATGCGCTGCTCCGCGCTCACGGTGTCAGCGGGCGTGTAGACCCGGCCCTGACGGGTGGAGCGCGGCCTCCCCTTGCCTTTTGGTGGACCGGGGACCGTGAGGGCGATGGAATTCACGACGCCTCCGGTCCCTTGATGGAGACCGGCTCAATTGTCCCGGCTTCGGTCGCATCCGCGAGCGCGCGCAACCCGTCCGGGGTGATCCGCAGCGGGGGCAGGTACCGGCCGTGGGGCTTACCGTCGGGTGCGATGTGCTCACCCTTGGTGGTCTCCACCCACCCGCGGCGAACTATCGGCATCCACCCACGGCGCATGGGGACCAGGACGATGCTGCCGCCGGCGAGTACCCGCAGGAGCCGAGCCTGTTTTTCTGTCGCCTTGCGCGTCGCGCTCACCCCGCCCTCACCCCCGGCGGATAGACGTGGGCCTTCAGCACCGGCCCTTCGCACTCCGGGCACACACCCACATGCGCTAAGGGGAGGCGTAGGTCGCATCGGAGGCAGCGGGAGCCCACGCTGAAGAGGGGTGCCGGATGGCGAGTGCTTTGGGCTGGAGGCGTCACGATCTTGGTCTCAATCGAGCCGTTGGACGTCATCGCCGCGAATCGCCCAAACGGGTTTGCCGGCGGCGACCGCTGAGCGGGCCAGGGCGAGCCCCTGCGCGTCCGCTTCCTCGTCGCTCATCCGCAGTAGCTCGGGGTCGAATCCGAGCGCCTGGGCACGGGCCACCTGGGCGGCGTAGTTAGCCACCTTGGCGATGCCGTACCCAGGGAGCGCCTGGCCTTTGACGCCGAGATTGTCGGCCAGCTCGTCCATAACGTAGGCGACCAGCGGATGCCTGATTGCCTTCTCGGCCCCGTTGGCGTGAACCCGCCTCCAGTCGGTGTCGCTCACGCCGCCTCCCAGTGCTCAAGCGGGGCCGCCGGCGTGTCGAACAGTTGCCCGGGACTCAGGTCGCCCCCGCCCACACCAGACCCCGACAGGGGAAGGTCCACAGGGGCAGGGGCGACCTCAACCCCGGACTCAAGGCGATACACCCGGTGACCGTCGCGCCAGCCGGCACTCGCAACCCGGTGGCCCTGCTCGCGGAGCTCCAACACCCTCGCCGCGACCCGCATCACCCGGTGGCCACCGTCAATAACAACAGGGCCGGAGAAGTCATAGCCCGTCACCCCGCGTGGGCCGACAGCCTTGAGTGCGGCGAGGACCCGCTCGGTCTGCGTCATGCCGCTGGCCTCGCACTCACACCGTGATAACGCAGGCGCGTGCGGATGTTGGCCACGGTCATTCCGTGGCGTGCGGCTATGTCAGCGAGGGGCTCCCCGGCGACCGCCGCCCGCTCGATCGCCTGCCGGGTTTCGGGGCGCCGGTCCCAGCGCAAGGGCAGCCCGGCGGCGAGGAGTGCCTCATTCCATCCGAGACGGTTGACCACCGTCGACGCGGACGGGTAGCCGGGCTGTGCAGTGTTCCACTCGGTGGCGGTTGGGGGACTTCCGTGCTCATCGGCCCACCGTCTGACCGCCGCAATGATCTCCTCACCCGTCCAGCCCAGGCAGGTGACGCACACCTTTGGCGCGCGGCCAAGGCCAGCGCTCCCATCGGTCGGCCCTCCGCACTCCTCGCACACACCGCGGTAGCGATCGCGGCGGGCCTCCGCCTGGGACCTGTCCGGGTCAGTCAGCCACTCATAGACGGTGCTGCGGGCCACCCCGAGCTCCGCGGCGATCTCCCGGCCGAACATCCCACCTGCACGCAGGCGCCGGGCCTCGGCGACCAGCTCTGGGGACTTGACGGTGCGGCCCCTCATGCCGCCTGCCGCCCGCTCCACCGTGGCTGCGGCGGGTCCTCTGCAAGCTCCCGCCGGCAGGACCAGTCCACCATCCGCCCAAGGTCACGCCGGTCAGCCGTGTGCCGCCACATCGCGGACTCCGCCGCGTCCTTCACCCCGGCCGCCACATCCCGGGCATAGCGGAGGTCGGCCACGGCACGGTCACCACGGGCAAGGTCTGGGGCGACCGTCCACGCCGCCCCCTCCGCGTGAACCTCCACAATCCGGCGGGCGAGTGCGATTCGGTAGGCGCGCTCCTTCTCGGCCCAATCCTTGGTGACGTCGACACGGAACTGCTCGGCTGCCTCCTGCCGGCGGGTGGCCTCTCGGACCTTCTCGCGGGCTTGGCCGAACGTGTAGGGCGAATCGCTCACCGCGCACCCCCGAACCGACAGGTGGCGTGATATCCGCAAAAGTTCGCGCTACAGATCCAAGACCCCGGAACCGCGCCCTGCCACACATCCATCTCCAGGCGCCAGTTGATTTCCGCCGCCACCATCATCAGCCGGTCGGTGAAAGCGTCCAACTGACCATCGGTGCGGACGGTCGGCACAACCTCCGCGTAGGGCTGCTTGGTGCGGATCATCGTGTGGTAGCGAAACACCGGGGCGGGGTTGCCCTCGGCACGGCGGGCGAGCAGGTACGCGGTCGGCTGAATGTCGGTTGCCGCGTCGACCACGGACAGCTTGCGGGCCTTGACCTTCAGGTCTGAGACCGCACCATCAGCCTCCTCAAGGTCATAGAAGCCGGTGAAGCCCCACTCCACCCCGTCGAAGCTCAGGAGGAACTCACGCTCCACACTGACCGGGTCCACACCGGGGACCACGAGCAGGTCGTAGGCGGTGACCGCCTGGACGCCGGCATCCTTCAGCTCACCGGGCTTTGACTGGCGCCAGTCGATCTCCTCACGGCCGATACGGTCCTCCCACTCATCGGCGAACAGGTCCACCACCACATCGGTGGCGGGACGTTCCCCGTCATCGATCTGCTGCTGGTAGGCGTGGCCCTCAGCCGCACCGACCGAGGACCCGAGGACCATCTGACCGGACGGGGCCTCATAGTCGCGGTCGACGTAGCGGTGCTTCCATCTGAGCGGGCACGCCAGGTAGGTCTTGACCGCAGACGCCGACAGGTTGGCCACCGGTAGCCGGGTGGGGATGTCGAGCTCCGCGAGGGACATCAGAACGGCACCGCGTCGTTGGCCTCAGCCGTGCTGATGGCTTGGAGCAATGGGTCCACCAGCCGGGCGGGGAGTCGGTCCATCGCGCGCCCGTACCAGTTCTCCGCGGCCTCCGGGGAAGCAAAGGCGTCTTTGTGTTCGGCAACGGCGGCGAGGATGACGGCCAGGTCGGCCTTGGTCAGGCTTTTCTCTGCGGCGCGCGCGTTGATGAGACCCCGCTGCCTTGCCGTGACCGTGCGCTCGGTCGCCTCGGGGGGGCGTGCCGACACGGCCGGCCGGGACTCCCCGTTGCGTTGGGTGCTGCGCCCAGACCCCCGGTTGCCATCGTCATCATCATCGGCGACGAGCCCCAGCACCGCCATCTCCGAGTAGCGGCGGGCGTAGGTGAGCGCGGAGCCCTGCCCTTGCGGGTCACCCGCCTTCGCCAGCAGGGGCATGATGCCCTCGATGGATTCGCCGGACGGGGCGTGGGCCAGCGTGTAAAAGAGGCATGGCCCGACGTCCGGGCTGTGCCCGGGCTTGGTGATCCACACCAGCCCGTGGCGGGTCAAGACTGGGCGCACAGCTTTCCTCAGGGCGGCCAAAGACAGGAACTTTGAGTTGAAGTGCGGGTTGGTCGCGTCCTCGCGCAGCTCGGGAACATCGGCCTGGAAGGCGAGCAGCGCCGACAGCAACGTCTCGGTCTGTTCGGTGGCGCTCATGACTGCACCCCATCGCCGTGACAGGTCGGGCATGGCGACTCGTAAGCCTCCTGCGGGTCAGAGGACGGGTTGACCGTGACCTCACCACCCCCCTCGCACTCAGGGCAGGTGTCGGACATCTCGGCCGTCAACCCCTGCACCCCGGCGGTGACCGGCCCGAACCGGCGCTCGGCCACCACGTACTCTCCGCCGGCAATCTCGACCAGGGGCGGGTCGCCAAGGGCAGCGACCGCATCGACAAACGCCGTCCGACTTGTCGCGTGCCCGCACAAGCGCAGCCCGGAGAAACACGCTGGGACCGCCGGAGTGGCCTCGATGAAGTCGGCCGCGTCTCGGAGGCCCGCGACCAGCTCGGCACGGCGCTTCACCTCGACATCCTCGATGGTGGTTGGGCTACTGTCTGTTGCGCTCATCAGGAACATTCCTCCTGTTGGGTCGTGCCCCGGGACGTGTCAGCGTCGCCGGGGCGATTTGCGGGCAGACTGCGCCCAAAGTTCGTGCGGATAGGCGGCAGGATCGGGGACGCCGCGACCAGGCCCGTGCGGGGGCTCAGGGTGTTGCGTGCGGAGCGCTCCTGCGCGTGTGCCCAGCGGTCGTCGCGGGGGGTGAGCAGGGCGACCATGCGCGGGCGCAGCCTCATCGCTCGGAGACCGTGTAGGCGCTCTCAGCGCACGGCCCACACACCAGGCCGTAAGGGGTCCGCCCGCACTCATCCTCAGCGCTGTAGCTGCCGCACGCCGGGCAGCGGAGGATGGACTCTGCGCGCTCTGACCAGGGCTCGCCTTCGAACTCAAACGCCTTGTCCATGCGGTCATCGAACTCGGCGAAGATGCCGTGCAGGTCGGTCATGCCTGCGTCCCCGCAAGCTCAGCGCCGTCCACGTCGCACTCATGCAACACCACGCACCTCGGGGCCTTCGCCTTATCCGGCACGCCACCACACTCTGGAATCACCACAAGATCGGCAACCCGGACCTTGCACGCGACAAACCTCGGCCCGTCGCTGTAGCGCAACGCCAAGAACGGGCGCGGAGAGAAATGCAACCCGCCGCCGCACACTGGCCTTGGGTTCCAATCGTCACACTCGGTCTTCCCTCCCGGGGTGTACTCCGCGCCATGACCGGAACGGAAGTCATTGCCCACCGCCTTGAACAGGACCGCCTGCCCACGGGTGACCTTCACCCCGAAGTAGTCACACCAGCCCTTGGCGGTCCCGATCTCCGGGACCTGGATCAGGACACCACCCGTGACCTTGGGGCTGTCCCCGTGGCGGTGAATTGCCACGCATTCGGAGGCGCGGACCGTCGCTGAGCCGAAGGCGTGGACCGTCGCTGAGCCGAAGGCGTGGACCGTCGCTGAGCCGAAGGCGCGGACCGTCGCTGAGCCGAAGGCGTGGACCGTCGCTGAGCCGAAGGCGCGGAAGAATCCTGAACGGCACACCGGGACGTTGCCCTCGGCGATCACGCGGTCTAGGTCTGCCTCGGTGGTGACGTTGACGAACTCCCTCATGCCGCACCGTCCCGGCGTCGGTCGCGGTGCCCGTCGAGGTCGACCACCAGGCACAACGGGTTGCCCTCATCCTCCCCGTCCCCACGCAGGTCCGCAGCAGCCGCCACGATGCACAGGGCGGCGAAGACGAGCAGGACCAGACCGAAGGCCAGGAGGGCCACCACGGAGATGGCGAACAAGGTCACGCGGCCTCCCGATCCAGCGGCCACACGTCAGTGACCTGAACGCCGAAGAAGCTGGCGATCTTGTACGCGTTGGCAATCTGCGGGACCGCCTCGCCCGTCTCAGCGCGCTGGAGGGTCTTCCAGTCCACGAGCCCCATCTGCTCGGCTGCGATGCGAAGCGACAGGCCCCGGTTGATCCGCTCTGCCCGAAGGTTGATCATCGAAACCTCCGCTGGAGCTCAAGGGGGAACAGGTCGAGCGGGAGCAGTCCGAAGACGCGGGCGATGGCGAACTGGATGCGCGGGCCGGGCACAAACCCGGACTCCGCCATCCGGACCGTCTTGGTGGACACCCCGGCCCGGTAGGCCAGGTCACCGGGAGACATGCCACCGTTGACGCGCAACTCGGTCAGGTGGCGATTCGGGGTCCTCTGGCGAGTCACACTTGGAAGCATCTGGCCACCAACAGTAGCAGAACTCCGCCGAAGGTGGCAAATAGCCCACTTCGGACGACCCACACGGGTCAGGATGGGCCGTAATCTCCCGCTAGATGGGAGAACTTGAGGACCGCTTCCGCGCCGCCCGCGCCTACGCCGGCCAAAGCCAGACCACCCTCGGGACCACGATGGGCGGCCGCACCAAGGACGCGGTGATCAACTACGAGAAGGGGAAGTACCGCGACGAGCACGACCAGCTCGCCGCGATCCAGGGCTACGCCAAGGCGTGCGGACTCTCACCCGAATGGTTCACCGCCGACTGGTCTCAGCTCGAGCCGCAGTACGTCCCGCCCGAGAACCGCATCGAGGCGCTGGGCGCCGCCGTGGAGCAGCTCGACGGGAGATTCGAGGGACTGCTGGTCGCGCTCACGGGCAAGCAGGGCGCCGGCTCTCTCGCGGAGATTGACCAGCACCTGCGAGACATCGACGAGCGAATGGGCGCCTACGTCGAGAAGGCCCACTACGAGGAAGCGCTCGACCTCCTACGCCAAGCGGTCAACGCGCTCAATAGCCGCCTGCCCGCTGGGAAGCGATGAGGGCCAGGTTCCGCGCCCTGCCCAAATGGGCACGAGTAACCCTCTGGACGGTTCTCGGCCTGTTTGTCGCCCTCCTCTTCATCGCGGCAATCGCGCCCGCTGACAAAACGGCGACGCCCAAGCCTGCGGCGGTGACGACTCCGGCGCCTCCGGTCGTTCACCACCACCGCAAGCATCACCATCGACCGGCCCCGGTGCCCGTGGCCACGACGCCAGCACCAGCCCAGACGACTACTCAGGCACCGCCACCGACCACGACCACGACCACGACCACGACTCAGGCCCAGCCACCGCCAAGCCCGACCGAGGACGTCGGCTCCTCGAGTCATGCTGGCGACGCCCAATTCTGCACCAACCACACATGCATCGGTGACTTCACCGGGGAAGGCGGCACCATCGTGCGATGCGCTGACAACACCTACAGTCACGCGGGCGGGATCAGCGGCTCGTGCTCGCACCACGGCGGTGAGGGGTAGCGATGCTTTTCGCCGTCACCAAGGGCGCATCGCTCGGGTCAGCGCTGCTCGGGCTGGCGATCCTCGTAGCGCTCGGTTACGGGCTCTATCGCCTGGTCAAAGCGATCCTCACCCGGACTCGCGGTGAACAACCCCAACGCACACGCCCGCCGGGACCAAGCGACGAGACGAAGGCGGCGCAGAAAGGGCTCGCCGTCGCCCAGCGCGACCACAAGAAGCAAGTCCGTAGCGCCACCAAAGCCCTGGCGAAGTCCAAGAAGGTACGCCAGCTCGCATCCTTTGAGGCCGGCAACGCAAAGCTCACCGACTTCAAGGCCCGTCGCTTCGTCCTTTACGAGGACCGGATCGAGACCCCCGAAGGAACGCACCGACTCTCGCCCGAGGTGAAGGCGACCGTGGACACTGCCGGCAACCTCGCCACGAACAGCCGCGTCACGCTGACGCGGTTTGCCCTGGTCGGTGTCTTCGCGCTGGCCGCTCCCAAGAAGACATCGAAAGACGGCCGCGAGTTGTACCTGCTCCTCGAAGGGCCGGATTGGGCGACGACGGCGCAGTGCAACCCGGACACCGGGGCGAAGGCTAGGGAGTTCGTGCAGGCGGTCAATCTTGCGGCGCGCACCTGCGAGGTAAACCACCGGGCGAAGCAAGGTGCGGTCAACGAAGCCGAGGCTGCCCTTCTGCGGGCTAAACGGTCCACCGAAGCTATCGCCACCGCCGAGCTTCGCCTGGCCTCAAGCCAAACATCCCAGCTAAGCATCGGCCCGAGCGCGTCACCCGGGCCCCGGGACCTTTAACGACGAAACGCCCCGGCTTTCGCCGGGGCGCTCGCGCTGGGGAGGAGGCATTCCCCAAGGACTCAGGGGACGATGAGCTACCTGCCGCAGCGGCGGCAGAGCGGGCGCGACGTCACACCCTGCGCCACCGCGTGAGACCACGACAGATCGTGGCCATACAGGGCACACGCCAGACGGTCCAGCATCGAGGCGACGCCTCGCTGGGCACGACGCCCGAGCAAGAACACCCTAACCCCGCGCCTACCGGCCTCGCAGCACCCGGAACCCGCGCTCCTGGCGACCATAAGCGTCGCAACCCGTGCCCAGGAAGAAATCGAGCTCAGACCCGCTGCCAATTCTGTCCAAAACCGTAAACACCCGACGCCCACGGACAGGCCGGTCAAGACGTATCCGGGTGCCCAACGGGAGAAAGTTGTTGGCGACCTCCCCGAAGTACGCCTGCCTGCCCGACGCGGTGGTCCCGCCCTCACAGTACGCCGTCGAGGAGACCGTGTAGTGCGGGCCAAGGTGGTGGGCCGCATAGTGCCTTCCCTCCCTCCGGTCGCAGCTTCGGGTGTGGCAGCCCCTCGCGTGCGCGTGGGTGGTTGCGGGCACAACGAGAAAGACCGCCATGAAGGCGGCCGTGACGATGAGGCGTCGGATAGGTCCGACCTCCCGTGATTGAGTAGCCCTCACGTTTGGCGAGGGCCGGTCACCCCCAAAGGGGTCATCCGCCCTCAGGCGGGAAAGCTCACCAGCCAGCCGTGATGTGCGGGTCCCCATCCCCACCCGGCACCAGACGTGCCGCCCACGGCCGGTCCGCCCCGCAATCCTTGTGCTTCACCCCGAGAAACAACACCTCCACCGGCTGGCCGGTGTCCAACGGTGGGAGCACCCTGACGACCCGCCGGACACGGAACCCGGCCCTGCCGATCCGGCGGGTGATGTCCTCCGCTACACGCCGCTCGAGCCCGTGGTCGGCGGCGGACATCTCAAACTTGACGCCAGACATGCCCGGCGTCGAGGTAGCCATGCCACCCATCGCTGCCGAGGTCCGGTTGGCGACTGCAGCGGTCGCTGATTGACTCGCGGATCTCCAGGCTGCCATCGGGCATCTCGATGAAGCGGTGCGGCGGCGAGGCGACGTGCTGGATGCTGCGGGCGTGGGGCGGGGCGTCGGCGTCGCGTGCGTTGGGCTTGAGGAAGAACACGCACGAGATCGACGGATTGCTGAGCTGTGCGCTGCACGGGCCGCAGTAGTTGCCCGGGCGCTCAGGCATCGTCGGCTTGTCGTCAATCACAGGGAGTCGTCGTCCGATCATCCTCGGCCTCGCTCTCGTCGTATCGCCGGACTACCTGCCGCAACGCCGGCAGGTATCTCACGCCGCCTTCGCTGCCCTTGCCGCCTCCTGCGTCCTGCGATCACTGTCGCTCGCAACGGTCCCGAGAAACGCGAGTAGCAGCTTGTCCTTCTTGCGGCTGTTGCAGCGCTTGCAGCTCGGCGCCAGGTTCAGCCAGTCGCCTTCCCCGCCCTTTGCAATCGGGGAGATGTGGTCAATGGCTGTCGCCTTGCCACCGCAGTAACAGCAGGGATCGCGGCGGATAATGTCTGCGTAGGCGTCAGCGGCCTCGCGGTCCCCGACGGGAGCGTTTCTCTCGGCCTCCGACCGACGCCGGGCAATGTTGGCCCAAGCATCGGGGTTCTCGGCGCGCCACTTGTAGGCGTACTCCTTACCCGTTAGCGGGTGTCGTTGGTAGGACTCGCGGCCTTGGCTGAGAAACTTTGCGTAGCGCTCAGGGTTGGCTCGCCGCTTCTGCCAGTCCCTTTCTACTGTGGAAGCCCGACGCTCAGGGTGCTCCTGCAGGTAGCGCGCCCTCGCTTGAGCGACCTTCTCTGGATTGCGCTCCGCATATCGTCGCTGGGAAGCGCGCACGGCCTCCCGCCGCTCCTCCTCCGTGGCGTACTTGCTCCCCCTCACGGCTGCGGAGCCTTTGCCATCTGGGCGAGCATCGCGTCATGATTTAAGTCCATGACCGCTCGGGCCTCCGCACACCTCGCGCGGCACCGGGTCAACGTCAGCTCGTTGTCCTGCTTGGCCTCCCCACCAGAACTCCAGTTGGTGGACCCGCTGAGGAGGTACTGCCCGTCGATGACGAGCAGCTTCAGGTGGCTGATCGCACCCTTGGAGCTGTGACCGATCGCCACACTGTTGCCGATCTGATCGTGATTGAACTGCTTGAGCAGTTCCCGCTCATGCACCCCGCCCGCCTGGGACTTGTCGAGGTTGAGCTGCACGTACAGGTGCGGGTCCTCCGTCGCCTTGACGATGATCGGCACCGCGTCGTCGTCATCCAGTCCGTACATGTTCAGCACGATTGACTGCCTGGCTTGGAGGAGCGTCCAGAGGATGACCTGGTGGACGCCGGTGTCCCTTGGGGAGTAGAAGCTGAGCGTGTCGGTCGGGTAGTCGGACGGGAACTTGCCGGCCTGCTTGAACTGGCCGAGGTCTTCCCACGCGAGGTTGGCGAGGGTTTGCTTCGGGTCGTTGACGACGTTGGTCTCGGGCTTAGTGTTCATCACGCCACCGTGTCCAGTGCCGCCTCGGCGTTCTCGGCCAACAGCCGCTCCATCACCTTGTACGGCAGCCACGTCCCGTGCGGGAACCCGCGCCCCCAGCTGTTGAGCAGCCGGAACGCCTGGCGCCGGTCATTCTCCGGGGATGAGAGGACCACCCGCATCTGATCGACGGTGGTCGCCCACCTGGTTGTGGCGATCTTGTACTTCGGGTCCGGGGTGAGCTGGTCACGCTTGACGTAGTCGCCGTCGACCGCCTGGGCCGTCCGGCTCCATGGCACGTGCCCGAGGGATCGCAGGACGGCCATGCCGGCGTTGACGGTCGTCCCGTTGTCATCGCCGGGGTTGCTCTCCGGGAACGGGTCGATGAGCTTTGCCTGGTCCCACAGCCACCGGGCGTCGAACTTCCGGCCCGTCAGCAGCGTCCGGTAGCGGCTTGAGCCGAACCCGACGCACGCTCCCTCGGCGCCCTGGTCATAGAAGTCCCACCAGGCGGCTGCGTCCTTGATCTGGTCGGGCTTCAGACATGTGCAGTGCCCGCCCCGGATGGTGCCGGTGATGCCCTTGGGGGCAAGCCACCACTGACCGTCAGAGTCCTGGACGGGACTGTCGAAGTCCGTGTACCAGTTGATTCCGATGGTGATGGGGGTTGGCGGTGCCGGGACCGTGGCGAGGGTAAGTGGGTACTTGGCGACGTGGTCGAAGTTGGGCGGCTCTACGCGCCCGAGTCCCCCGGCGCTCATGCGACAGGTGCGGTAGCAGGGGCAGGCTCGGGCGCCACGGCGGGAGGCTCCGGTGCGGGGGCAGCCTTGGGATGCACGGACACCTCGAACTCCGGCAACGCCGCCGCGGCCGGCGGGGCGCTGGCGAGCTTGTCCACCGCTGCCTGTAGGTCCCGAAGGGCCAGGTGCACCTCGGGACCGATAGGCGTGGGGAGGGCGCCGGTCAGGCTTGTGATGACCGGGAGGGCGTCCCGCACGAGCTGGGCGCCGTAGGTCAGCGCGTGGTACTGGGAGCGGCCCTTCAGGAGGTGTGCCTCGGCGAACGTCAGACCGACCGCGATGATGCCGGCGTTGGCGATGAGGACCACCGAGACGCTGTCGGGGATGCTCAGGGTGAGTGCGGCGGCGATCTGCACCAGTGCTTGGATGACCGCGATGACCTGCACCTTCGTGATGGGGTGGGCGGGCGCGCTCGCGCGCTGCTTGGTGGTGCTCATGGGGCCTCCTTACGAGGGGATGATTGGGCGAGCCGGTCAAGGCTCGCGGCGAGGTCTGCTATCCCGCCGGCCGTGGTCACGTCAAGCCGGTCGAGGGCGGTGTCGATACCGAGCGCCATGTGCGCGGTCTGCGCATCGGTGGCCTTGGCTTGGACCCTTTGGCCGACCATGATGATGCTCAGCAGGACGAGCTGAAGGAACGTCTGGGCGATCCACGCGATGAGCGGTGCCCGACCACCCTTGATGGCATCGGGGAGGCTGACCAGGGCGAGGGCGGCGAACACGATCGCGCAGACCATGGTGCCCACGGCACGGGTGATTTGGACGCCGGCCCGGTCAAGCAGGCTGTCGCCGTGGTGGTCTGCGACCTTGGGGGCGTGCCGGGTGAAGTGGCCGTGCTTGGTGGGCTCAGTCATGTGGGCGACCCGATGTAGGGCTGGCCAACCGCCAAGCGGAACGTCTGGCCGGTGTAACCCGCGAGCGTGCCGACGAGCAGATTGGCCTGGTCAGCGGCGGCCTCTGGGCTCACGGCCACGACCGCGAGTTCGGCGCCGAAGTAGCGGCCGGGCAGATTTACCGGGACGCGGTAGAGAACTTCCGCGGGCTCGGTCACCGGGCGCCCCGGGCGTGCAGGCGCTTGATCTCCCGGCCGACCGCTGCCCCACGGGCAAGGTGCGCGGCACAGTGCCCACGGTGCGGGTGGGTGTGACAGCCGAAGCGACGGATGTAGCCCCGGAGTTCTGACCGGGCCCGGTAGTCGGCGTGCAGGTGACGCTCGTCGCGTCGGTGCAGGTAGCCACGGGAGTGATGACGGTGGACGTGCCCGTGGGTGATGTGGAGCAGCCCGCCGAGGTCAAGGTCGATGTCGCCGCACAGCCCGGCCACACAGTGCGGGTAGAGCCCGTACACACCGTCTGAGCGTTGGTGGGCTATCGGGCAGGTGAAGATGCATGGGTGCGCCGGGCCATAGTCGGCGACCCACAGGCGGGCGCCGTCAGCGCCACCACCGGTCCACGTTCCCGGGGACGTGTAGACGCCAACCTCATGCCAGTGGTCGGCCGCACGGACGGCGCGCACCGCGGCGGGCACGCACCCGGAATTGAGCGGGACTTCGGCGTCGAGCTGGGGCGGCCCGGCGTTGGCGTCGAGCCCCCCAACCGAGTTGATCCGGGCGACGAGCGCGCGGCCCTGACCGGCACAGTCACCGGGGCGAAGGAACGCGTATGCGGCATGCCAACGATGCAGGGCCCTGAGCTGGGTCCAGTTGTGGAAGAACTGGTGGTCGGGGTAGCCGGCCTCGACCGCCTTGACCACGGCGGGCGTGTTGTGGACGGCCCAGTTGATGTAGTTCTGGCCCTCGTAGACGTCCACGAAGAACCCGCCACCAGTGAGCGTGAGGGGCCCGGCGCCCAGCTTTGGCTTCTCGGCGGGTGCGACGGGGGCGCAGGCGCCCATGTGGCCCCGGCCGACCGGGGTCCGGGAAGCGCATGCGGCTGGGGTCGGGGCACCGTGGAGCCCGTAGGTGACGGGCGTCGACGCAGGGGCATGAGGCTTGGCGTGGTGGGTGGTGGTGCCGCAGCCGGCGAGCAGCACGACGGGCACCATGAAGGTGACGAGACGACGCATATGGCCCTCCTCGGGCTAGAAGCGGATCAGGGTGCTACGGCTGGGCGATCTGAGATCACTGGGTGCAGAACCCCGCCGCGACACCAGCATTAGTGCAGTGGTCGGGTCCGGGTGGCCCTTGTGGACCTTGTGAGCCGGGTGGACCCGCTGGGCCGGGCGCGCCTACTGGTCCAGCTGGGCCAGCAGGGCCAGGTGGGCCGGCGGGGCCAAGCTCACCCTTCGCACCTGGTGAGCCATCCTTGCCGTTCTTTCCATCGGTCCCGTTGGTTCCGTTGGTGCCGCTGGCGCCCATCAGGCCGATGGGCCCTATCGGACCCAACGGCCCTGGGGGTCCCGGCGGGCCGCGCGGCCCCACAACCCCACCAGCCCCGGCCGGGCCGAGACCACCCGGCAGGCCGTTGCGGCCGGGCGCGCCCGGAATCGGCGCCTGCCCCTTCAGGTACTTGAAGATCAGCGTGGTGCGTCCGATCGCCTTGGCAGCGACAGCCTTCGCAGCCTGTACTCGTGCGGTGTTGGATGCCGTCTGCGCATCGCGAGAGCGCCGGTTCGTCTCGGCGAGACCCCGCGTATCCTTCAATGCGAGATACCCGATGGCGGCGGCCGCGATTAGCGCGGCGACGATGGCGACGGCGAGCACAAACCAGTTGCGGCGGGCGCTCATGGGCGCACCAACGTCACGAGTTCATGCTCGGTGAGAGTTGCGGCGCCTTGGACGACCGCCAGCGCGTTAGGCGGCCAGTGCCGAGGCTCAGCATCGACAACCCCTATGGCACCTATCCGCACGCCCTCGAAGGAGACAGGTGCGCCCACCCAGGCACCGTAAAACGCCACGGACGGACACAGTTCCAGCATGGGAACATCGCGGGTGTTGTCCGCCGCTAACCCGTCGCCCATGCTGTTGAGCAGGTGATAACAGAAGCTGTTGGTCGGCGGCATCCCGCCAGGATCAAAGTCGGGCATGCCCACGGCGCCGATCGCGAACGCTTTCTGGGTGGTTATGAACGTGACGAACGCACCCTCGCAATCCAACTCCGCTCGCAGGCCGTCGCACACCCTGTTGAGCGTCGGGTCTGGCACGGTCCTGATCCCCTTCCGTGCCCGCCGGATCGCCTGGTTCTGGGTGAACTTGTCGAACAGCTTCATGCTAACCACAGGGGAGCTTCAGTCTGGCGCCCACCCGCTGCTGCGCAAGGAAGGCGTCCTCGGCCCGCGCCAGGGCGCTCGAAACTTGAGCAACCTTGCGCGCTTCAACGATGATCTGATTGAGGGCATCCTGACCCCGCGCGTTCGCCCGCGCCAACTGGCAAATGTGAATCTGGTTGGTATGGATCACGGTGGCGAAGTGGTGCGTGTTCCGCAGCCCAACGTAACCGACGATGGTCGCCGCGAAGACCGAGAGGACCATCACCCCGGCCATAACGAAGGTCCGCGTATGCCTCCTCATCCGTGCACCAACTGCAGCACCGAGAAGCCGAAGCCGACAGCAGCGAGGACGACGCCGCCCGCAACAGTCCACATCGCACGCTTCATCGAGCGCACCTCGTCGGCGAGTGCTCCCATCGCGTTCACCAAGCCTCCCGAGCCCGAGATGCGCTCGTCCTGTTGGACCAGTCGCCCCTCGTGGTCATCTGCCTTCGTTTCGAGGTTATCGACGCGGCTCAAGATGCTCATGTAGTCCTCGCGATCATGTGAGCTTCCCGAGCCGTTCGGTGAGCTCGGCGACCTGCTTGCGAAGGTCGACGAACTGCGCATCCCCGACCTCGCGCAACATGAACGCGCTCGCCTGATCTGCGAGTTGCGCACGGTACGCGTTGCCAGCCTCCAAGCGTTTCTCTACCGCCGTCTCGGCTTTGGAGATCGCCTTCTCTGACCCATCGTGGATCAGGGTCATTTCGCGACGAAGCGTGTCAAGCCGAGTGACCTCAAGTTTCTCTGCGCTGTCAAGAGCGGCGGCGATCTGGGCGAACTGAGCGACGATGTGCTCCCGAAGCCTGTCGTCGCCCTCAGAGATGGAGTGGCGCAATCCGTCAGCCAGCACGGAGGCCGCCCTGTCACGCTCGCGCTCTGCCCTCTCGTCGGCACGTCGATTCTCGCTGAGAATCGCTTCGATGAACTCCTTGACCTGTCCTGCGACCCACTCGGAGGTAACGTGAGCCTCGCGGCGCTCCTCGGAATCAGCCATGGACATTCAGCCCCTCGATAGCGGGGGCAGGTAGGCCATCAGGCCGCCACACCAGCATCGTTGAGACCGACGATCCGGCCAAGGTCAAGCAGCACATCTCGGGCGACGTTCAACCTGTCGGGTGGGAACTGGTTGCGCTCCCCGTAGGTCGCAAGCTCATCCTGGGAGGCCCACGGGTTGCGCTTCAGATAGGTGTAAAGTCGCCCGGCGTCATCCAACGCCTGCTGGCGGGCCTTGTCGTCAGGCAGGGCTTGTAACGACGGGGTCTGGGCGATCGTGGTGTCGGCCGCGTAAAGCATCGGGCGCCTCCAAAGGTTGGGTGCGGCAGGGGTGGGTTAGATGCGCAGGAGAAGTTCGAGCTTGTAGTCGCACTGTGTGGTGCCGCCTTGCGTGCTGGCGGCAGCCCGGGAGTTGGTCCCGTCCCGGCCGACAAAGCCCGTCACGTCGTAGCGTCCGGCGGCAGTGAAGGTCAGGCCGGTCGAGATGTTGTTGATGTAGATCGTCTGGGCCGTGCCAGCCACGATGATGCTTTCCACGACGAAGGTGGCCCGGACAACGGCGGCCATGTTGGCGGGCAGCGAAACGCGGCTGTAGGTGTCGGTGCTTATGCCTGGGCTCGCTGCCCCGGCCCCGTTGTTAGAGGCGTGGGCGCCGGTCACGATGACGAACTGCGACTGGTAGTTGCGCGACTCGTCAATCGACTCCCGGGCGATCCGGGTGAGCGTTTCCTTCACGGACCGGACCCGCTGGCGAAACCCGACCGCAGGGGGTGAGATGCCGTCCGGGTAAAACGCCCACTGCACCGACACGATCTGGGTTGGTGTGAGGTCGTTGACCGCGATCCGTGGGAAGCGGCGACGGACACCATCCCCGGGCAGGCATTGCCACTCCGCGAGCCGTCCGCCGACGGGAAACACGGCAGGCTGAGAAGGATCATGCGGGTCGAACATCTGCACAATCTCCCGGCGCGCCTCCGGGCGCCCGTCCACGCTGATCAGCGGGCCCTGCCTGAGCGCCAGCAACGATTGTGCACGTTGACGTAACTGTGCGGGGGCCTGAATGTCACCGGGCGAGTCGTACTGGGTCCACGGGACAAGGTGTTTGCCGTACTCACCGAGGTTGAACGCCTCCGCGTAAAGCTGGCCGGAACCGGACGGGTCCGCCAGCCCTTGCGCATCCACGAGGATGGTGTCGGCTACCTGGTCGGCCGTCACGGTCACCTGCGGGGCGATCGTGTTGTCATGGTCAAGGATCACATCGGTGTCCTTGCCCACCCTGACCCTTGGGCATAGCCGGCCGGGGAACTCCCCGGACTCAAGGCTCATCGGCTCAAGCGTCGCTTGGTAGCCGTAGGAGTCCTGGAGGTTCTTGAGCTGCTGGTAGTAGCTGTCGTTTCTGATCTGCTGCTCAAAGATGCCTTGTGGGGAGAGCATGTTGGACGGGACGACGGTGAAGACGTTGGGCTGGTCAGAACGTTCCCAGTTAAATATGAGGCCCGCGCCACCGTACTGCTTGGCGAACTCGATAACGATCGGATACCAGCCGGAGATCCGGCCCAGGTAGGACTGGAAGTACCCGGACGTGATCGGCTGGAAGGGCCCGCGGGCGGGCCAATTATCGATGCTCTGCTCAGTCGGGAAGCGTGTCTTGCCGATCCAGACGCGGATCGCCACAGGCGAGATTGTTTGCACCCGGTAGTCGTAGTTGGCAAGGTCAAGGTAGATGGAGCCGGTCCACCGTGCCGAGAAGTTGTCTGGACCCCCGCCGGCTGGCTGCCAGTTTGGTGTTGCCTGGTTGGGGAAGTTGATCGTCGGGTCAACCCGGCGGGCGTACAGACCGATGCCGGTGGTGCTCATCGACCTGAGCGGGTTTAGCACCTTTTGGTAGCCGTACTGGTCGCCGATGAGGTCGACGTCGTTGAAGTACGCGCCGTCGAGACCACCGGGGGTGGGGCTGCCCGGGAGGTTGTAATCCCCATGGTCCGTTTGGGAGCGCATGAGAAACGGCCGTGCCCGGCGGACAACGAAGTGGTCGATGTCGATGTACTGGCCGGGGGAAGTGCCGTCAGATGAGTAGGCGATGGTGGGCTGGGCAATGGTCCCGGTTGCCATCGGGAGCACCCCGAGGAGCTGTCCGTCGAAGTAGTAGTAAACCCACCGGCCTCGTCCCTCTATCGCCAGGGAATGGCGCCCGGCCGTGATCGAGGTCCCGACGAGAGGGACTTGGATAACCCCGGAGCCTAATAGGGGGGTGTTGATGGCGCCTGGGAAGGCTCTCCCCGACGGGGTGAGTACCAAGGTGATGTAATTGTCACCCCCGCTGCCGTGGGCGCCGCCAATTCCGAAATACACGGCGTCGTTGGGGGCCATCGTGGCGGGGAAGGTGGCGGAGCATTCGACCCGCCATCGGCCCGAGGGGTCAGACGAGCCCAGGCCGGCGGGGAAGGTGTAGGCGGTTACCAATGTTCCCTGGGTCTGAAGGGTGCCACCCCCGATCAGCCGCACGTTCGACGGGACCGGCGAATCCGAGGCCAACGAGTAGAACCAGGTGCCGTTGTTCTGGCCGGTCCCCCCGTTGAACCGTCCGGTCTGGTCGAAGCCGTCGGCCACGATCGGCTGCCACAGTTTGGTGTATTCCTCCCACACGTCACGTGGGGCGTTGCACCAGAACCCGGCGGTCGTTTCCCTTTGCCCGTTGAGCAGCCACCACGCGTCAAAGCCGTTGAGGGTGATCGTCTGCTCATTCTCAACCGGGCTGACCGGGACACCGACGTAGAGGAGGTCACCGGGGCCTTTCCCCGACATCCGCCACACCTCGACGAACTCATCCCCAGGCCGGTACCGGGGGGCGATCAGGCTGAGAAACCGGTCGCGGTGGTCACCGTCAGAGCCCGAAGCGTTGGGCAGGGTGACCTGGAAAGCACCCTCCTGGGAGGTGCGGCGTTCGTACTGCCCGGACATGAAGCCCGACCGACCGTTGATGGCCTCCCACGACGGGGCGTAGGAGAACCCGCCGACCTGCACGGCACCGGGCCCGGTGCTCGGTTGGATCAGCCGGAGGCGTATTTTCGCGGGCTGGATCTCAACTTTGCCCCGCCGGTTCTGCTTGGACTGGCCGGGCATTCAGCGCCCCTGAAGGTGCGGTATGGCGCGACTGTCGAGGAGGCTGGATGCGCCGAGGTCACGCGCACCGTCAAACGTGGGGCTGGCCGCCTGGCGCCGCTCGGTCGGAACGAGGACGACACGGTCGACGTAAAGGGCCCCGGCTCCGACAGGGGGCAAACCAGCGCTTATGAAGATGCCTTCGTTTACGGTGGCGTGGACGGACTGCCCCATGTAGAACCAGGCGTAAGCGGCGTTCCCCACGACGGTCGCCGTCGCGCCGCCGGTGTTGTTGAACCCGCCGTTGACGACATAGGTTGTGCCAGCGGCAGCGCGCATACGGGCCCAGAAGCCGTACGTGCCGAGCGGACCATCGGTCACCGCCCCGAAGTTCACCACGCCGGTCCCGCTGGTAGCGACCTGGACGACCCGCGTATTGGTCGATCCCGCATCGGTGACCGCGACGCCTTGCGGGCCGAGGTTCATGGCGCCCGCAATCACACTGCCAGGGCCGGGCCTGTTGAACCCCAGCCGCATCGAGGCATACCCGTAGAGGCCGGACGCCTGCACCTCGTTGTAGCGGGCGGCAACACCGTAGGACTCGCGATTCGCGCCGCCATAAGCCTCGTTGCCGGAGTGGGCGCTGACGTGTGCGGCAGACACGACCGAGACGATCGTCGTCCCGAGGACCCCCGGTCCCGCGACGATCGGTTGCACGTAAAACCACGGCTCGGTCAACGCGGCAAAAGTGCCAACGTTCGGCGTCTCGCCCGGCGCCGTGAGAGCGTCGTCTGAAGGGCCCACGGCCGGCCCGCCCGCGCCCGTCCCGACATACATGCTCGCCAGGTAGTTGGGGGTGAACATGAGGCGGCAACCGTAGGGGTTGCTCGGGTTGATGTAAGCCTCAAACCTCGGGCCGGACCACCCGCGCTGCAAAGTGACGTAGGTGTCGATCCGGTACTGCGGGACGGTCGAAGACTCAAGCGTCGAGAAGCGCAGCACCGCCCGCTCAGCCGTGTACTCCATCACCGTCGCGAGCGCCCCATTGTTGCCTGCGATCGCATACGCGTGCTGGGTGTAGGCGGAGGCCGACAGCGAGTCCCAGACCGTCACCCGGCCCTGCTCGCCCCACCCACCGCCGACCTGCGCCACGTCAACCGCGAGCACACCGGCCGACACGAACCGCACCCGGCAGTGACCGTTCTGGAGCAGCGGGGCGTCGTTGCCGGTCAGCGGCTGGTCGGGACCGTAGATCTCCTCGTAGCCGTATGTGGCCTGGTTGTCGTCAGGCCGGTAGCTGGCCGAGTTGCCCCTGGTGGCGGTCCACCCCGCACCAGGGCTGTCACCGTCGAAGTAGACGGGGGTCGCCGCACCGGGCGAGACGATCACGTCGTCGATGTTGAACGTGGCGGCAGCCCCCTGCGTGTAGATGTAGAGGTATGAGTTGGCAGACCAGGCGGTGGGGGTCCAGGCGACACTGAAGCGTTGCCAGGAGGTCGAGAGGACGCAGTTCTGCGTCGCGATCCCGTTCCCGACAAAGTTGTCTTCCATCGCGATGGCCACGGTGGGGGTGCCACTTGCGGCTTTCAGCCAGACCGCCATCGTGTAGGGCTGGCCGGGGAGAAACCCCGACGAAATAGACCCGGGCGTCATCGCGTAGGCCACGCCCTGGGTGCCGGTGGCCCCGGTGACCACCTTCATGCTGGCGCTACCACTGTGGAAGGTCGTCAGGTCGCTCGTAGCCGTTGCTGCACCACTAGTGATTGGACCATTCACACTCGGCTGGTAGCCGGTGATGCCAGTCTCAAGGTTGGGGTTGCCGGCCAGGTTGACGAGCCCGTACGGACCCATTGAGGGTGAAGCGTTCGGCTGACCGTTCCAGACATAGTTGGGCAGCGAGCCGTCGAAGTAGAGGACCGTCGTCTGCGGGTTCGCGACGCCGGTCACATCGACGACGTGGAACTGGTCGATAAACACATCGGCCGCAACCTGGCTGCTGGTTCTGATCCCGGCGTAAACGGTCGTCTCATCCTGAGATGGCGTCCAAAGGGCGTAAGTCGTCTGGGGTGTCGTACCGCTTGGGGCAACCCCGAGGCCCGTCGCGCTGTCCGCACTGGCTGCCCCAAGGAACACCTGCATGACAGGGTTCGTGCCGCCGTTGTTGCTCATCACGCAGCGCACCATGTAAGTCCGTCCGGCCTTGAACGCGCCCTGCGCCGGGAGCGGCAACACTCCGCAATCCATCCCTTCCAAGGCCGCAGAGCCGGGGGTTTGGAGTCGGCCCATGAACGACCCGATCTGCCCTCGGGCGCTAGTGGTGGCGACTTCCGTGATCGAAGTCACAGGATTCGTAAAGTAAGCCGAAGCCCAGCCCCAGCCCATTGGCGTAGACCCCGCTGTTCCCGGAAGCTCAAAGCTCGGGTTAGGCACGAGGTTCGTGTAGATCGCGCCCTGCGATCCGACCGGCGGGGGCCACGCCGTGAGGCCCTGCCGGTCGAGGATCACCACGTCACCCTTGCGCTGGTCGGTCTCGGCCTGCTCGAAACTCACCACCGCCGCGTGGGCAACACCCTGCGCGACCATCCCCGCCCCGTCCAGACCGACCCACGGATTGAGAAGCACCGGCGTCCGGTAAGGCCCCAACGCGTCCCTGACCCCGACCGGCAGGAACGTCAACTGCAGCACCGGAAGCCCTGAGAAGTCGGTGCCAAAAACAACACCCCGGTAGTCACGCTCGACCGTTGACAGACGCAGGTCCCAATGCTCCACCCGTCTCGCATCACGGTGTGTCCGTTGGGAGCCGCGTTTGAACGCTGAGTCGAGCTCGAGCTGGAAGCTGCCGGTCTGCGCCCCGCCCTGGTCGGCGACGTAGCTGATCTGGCCGCCACCGATGCTGATCCACCCGTTGAGTTCGGGGTCCTGGGTGTAGGCGAAGTACAGGCCGGCCTCGCGCAGCTCGGCGTTCTCGACCATTGAGCGCATCTGGCGGCGCATCCTTGCCCCCGCAGCGAACGGGCCACCCGGGTCGGCGGAGAGACCGTGCAGCGGGAAGACGAACGTGAATTGCCGGGGGCGACGACGGGCGACCGCCACCCCGCCATCGTCGGCGGTGAGCATGTCCCCCACCGCTTCTTGGAGGTTGTCGGGGAGGCGGGCGAGCAGAAGCCGGCCAAGGCGGACATCACGGACCACTGGCATGTCTAGGCGCCGAGGCCGATACCGGCCAGGTCAGTCTCAATCTGCCCCGACCCCGGTGCGGCAAACGACAGCGTCCCGCCGGCATCCTTCAGGGTCTGGGTGTTCGACGCGACCTCGCTCGTTGCGTCCACCCCGGCCTGGGCAATCTCGTTGCCCTTGTTCTGCAGGTCGATGAGGTCCTGCAACGCCTTCACGGGGTCACGGGCATCCATCGCCTGCCGGGTCTGGATTGCCCGAAGCTCATTCTGGAGATCCGGGACGATCGTCTGGCGGATGAAATCCGCCCGGGACTGGCCGCCCCTGTTGAGCGGGTCGTTGATCTTCATCCCCGCCAAACGGGACTGATCCAGCGAGGTCTGCCCTGACGCCGCCGTCTCAGCGGCCGCCTGCTGATCAGACGCAGCCTGCTTGAGCAGGTCCGCAGCATCAGACATCTTGTTGACGATGGCGGTCCACGCCGCCTGCACCGCCTCGGTGGCAGCCATCCCCCCCGCCACATCATGGGTGGCCACGGCAGCACGCCGCTGGGCCTCCAGCGCGGTCAGCTGGGCCTCCATCGCCGGCAATACCTGCTGCTGGATCAGTGCGGCCTGGGCCCGGGTCGCTCCCGGCGTCCCCGCGGTCCCGAGACTGCGCTGCATCGCCGTCAGGTAATCCCCCGACCCCGTGGCCATCGTCACCGCGTGGTTGGTCCGGTCAACACCCTCCTGCGCCTTGACCTTCACTATCTCCCGAACAAGCTCTATCCCGTGGGTGACCGTCTCAGCGATCTGGACGTTCACCCCGTCCAACCTGGCGCTGAGCTCGTCCAACACCGCCTTCGGGGCGTGATGACGCTTCGCCGCCAGCTTGATCTGCTCAAGGTGACGCTTTGCCGCCTGCAGGGTTACCCGCTCAAGAGTGTTCTGCCCCTGCTCGGACGTGAGGCCAAGGCTCGATGAGGGGTCCACTGCGGCGATCCGTAGCCACTGCTGGCGGGTCACGTCGTGCTTGGCGACCTTGTCGATGGTGTCCTGCACCGTGTGAGCCATCAGCCCGAGCCGGTTGCCGATCTGCGCGTCCACGATGGCAAGTGCGGACTGCAGGCGGCGTGTCCCGATGGCGGTGAGACCGTGGGCGTGAAGGCCCCGCTGGACCACATGGACGGTCCGGTCAAGCTGGACCATCGTCGCCTTGGAGACCAGGCCACCGATATGGGTGAGTGTCCGGCCGATCTTCCCGGACACGTCAGAGTCCGCATCCTTGGCGAGCACCCCGAAGTCCTTGGTGGCCTGGGTCAGCATCGACGGGCCGAGGCCCACCCGGGCGACATACGCACCAGCCGCCTCAAAGTTCGGCTGGCCGACACGGCCACCACGACGCAGGCCCGGCGGGTGACGGGTCGCCGGGAAACTCTCAGGCTGACCGGGCATCCATGACGCGCCGCCGCCATGCCCGTGCGAACTGGTGCCGAAGAACCTGCCGCCCAAGCTCATCACCGTGTGCGTCGGGCTCGCGAAGATCGAGACGCGCTTGCCCGGCCCCGACTGGCCATAACTCATCAGCCCCGTGGAGTCCAGCGGGGAGTTCAACGCGCGGCCGGCGCGCAGGACCGCTGACACCGACCCGGAGCAGTCATAACCGACACCGGGGCCGGAGCCGTGGCCAACACCATGCGTCGGGCTGAACGTGGAATTGTGCCCGCCCCCCCACTCATAGTTGTACTGCTTGGCGTTGATCGCGCCGGCCTCCGCGACCATCCGCGAGAACGCGCTGCCGCCAGCCGCCATCGCGCGCCCCCGGTTACCGAACGGTGACGGAGCGGACGGGCTGACACCACCCGGACTGACGTTCGGGATCGTCACCGCGGCCGCCTTCACCGCGTCAGCCACAACGCTCGTCGTGGACAGCGGGTCGCCCTTCAGACCTGCGTCAAACCCCGTCTGGAAAGCGCTCATCGGGTCAAGGCCCGTCTTGGACGACAGCTTCGGGCCCTTCGTCAGCTTGCCGGCCGTGACCGCACCCAACGCCGACACGGGTGTGCCGGCGCTCGCCGACGCGATCTGAATCGCCCCCTTGAACGTGGACGCGCTGACCCCGAGGGCCTGGGCGAGGCTGCGGCCCATGTCGAGCTTGTAGAACTTGTTCTGCTGGCCGTTGCCGATGTCGTCCTTGGCGCCCTCCACGACCTTCGCGTTGGGGCCCTGGCGCAGCAACAGCTTCGTGCCGTAGGCGAGCTTCCCCAAAGCGGTCGCCGTGTTGAAGTTCACCTGGCTGCCCGTCAGACCGGGCGGTGACAGCTCGGCGAACCCGCCGGGGAAGTGCTTGCCGCTGGACGTGGCGCCGGCATCGTCGTAAACGGTGGCGCCGATCGTCGTCCAGTGCGGCTGGAAACCGACGTGCTTGGCGCGGTGATGCGCTGCCCGGTGATGCGCTGCCCGGGGATGCGCTGCCCGGGGATGCCTCGCCCGACCGTGACCTCCGCGTCCGCCACCGGGCAACGCCCAGCCGCCGGTAGCGAAGTGAGGCATCTGCATCGACAGCGCCTCATCCATCGTGTGCCCGGCAGCCATCAAATGCTGCCCGTGGTCGGTGATGACCGCCGCACCGTGCGGCAGCATCGCGAGCACGTTGTCAGCCGCTACCCGGGCCCCCGGGACCGTCATCGCGCGCCCCTGGTGGATGACCTGCTCACCGGAGGACACAAGGGCCGGGACGAGCCCGCCGTTGGCGAACGGGATAACCCCGCCCTCACGGCCTGTGAGGAAGTTTGTCACGGCGCCGGCCGCGCTGTTTCCTGCCCCGATGATCGTGTCAAACGCACCCTGCAACGGCGCGGGCAACAGGCCCTTGATCGCGTCCACGACGGCGCTGGGTGCAGACTGGATACCGGAGACAATCCCGCTGACGATGTTCTTGCCGAAGTTGAGGAACGTGGCCGGCAAACCACTGAGGAAGCTCTCCACGCTGCCGAACGCGCTGGTAAACGCCGAGAGGATCTGCGGGCCGAAGCCAACGGCGACGGCGATGACGGGGGCGAACGGGGCGGTGAGCAACCCGATCAGCAGCTTCCAGTGCTCGCCGACGAAGCCGAGGACCGCGTTGACCACGCTCATCACGGTGCGCGGGATCACCGCCATGATGCCGATCATCAGCTTCACCGCCCCGGACGCGATGTGGGGGATCAGGCCGAACCCCTTGGCGAGGAGGTTGAGGAAGGCGCCGAACACCTTGCCGACCACCTCGAACGGACCAGCCAGCAACTCGACGCCCTTGCCGACCACGGGGAGCACCCCGCCGACCGCCTTCAAGCTTGAGGCGATCTTGCCGAGCAGCCCGGGGCCGAACACGAACCCGATGACCTTCCCCACGTCCTCGATCAGAGGCTTGAGGGGTTTCGCTGCGGTGCCGATCAGCCCGAGGACACCAGCGAAGACCTTGATCACCACCGCAGCCACCTTGATAGTGGCGATGATGCCTGTCGCCACCCCGATCGCCACACCCTTCAGCAACGGCAAGATGATGTTCTGAAGGAACGGCAGGGCCGGTTTGAAAGCCTCCACCAGCTGCTTGCCCGCGCCGAACGCCTGCTTGCCGAACTGGCCGAGCGCCTGCCCGACCGGCCCCTTCAGAACCCCCTCGATGACCTTGAACACGGCGGTGAACGCTGATCCGACCGGCCCCATCGCCTTCGACGCCAGACCGATGGCCGCCCGTATTTCCGGGCCAAACGCCTTGATGAACTTCAGCTCGAACAGGGTGACCTGCTCGTTGAGCTTGACGACCTCCACATTGAGCTTCTGCATGTCCGCCGGGCTCAGGCCGCCGGTCTGCTTGCCGATCTCCTCCATGTGCTTGGTGATCGGCCCCTCCTTGAACAACGGGCCGAGCTGGGAGGCGCCGCGTCCGAAGAACGTGCGGGCCAGCTGCGCCTGCTGAGTCTGATTCCCCAGGCCCTGGATGTGGGAATGCAGGAGGTCGACAAGGCCGGGGATGTTGTTCTGCATTCCCGCCGCCTGCTTCGGGTCGATCCCCAACTGGCTGAACGCAAGGGTGGAGGCGTTGCCCTTCCCGGTCCGGTTGGCCTGCAACGCCTTCTGAAGCTGTGAGGAGGCGGTGGCAAAGCTCATCCCGAGCGTCCGGGTCGGTAGGTCATGCTGGGACTGCGCGATGATCGACAACTGCAACGCCTGCTGCTCACTGATCCCGGTCTGCCCGCGCAACCGGTAGGCGTCCTCCGTCACCTTCGACGCCTTCTCATACGACGCGTACGCAACCCCCGCGCCAGCACCAATACCGCCGAGGGCGAGCCCACCCACAGCCGTCGCAGCGGCGGCCGCACCCCGCCCCGCACCACCACGGGCCCGGGTGACAGCCTCACTGATGTGCTGCCGGACGGGTTTCGCGGCTTCCGTGCGCACCCGGCGCATCGCCTCAAGCTCCCGTGCTGAGGAGCGCTCCATCGTGGACGCAAGCTCCGCGGCAGACCTCCCCGCCGCATGCTGTGCCCGGATGATCTGCTCGTAGGACACGCCCAGCTCACGCTGCTTTGCGATCTCCTTATCCAGGGCGGCGTTCACGGTCTGGGAGCGCTTGATAGCCGAGACCGCGATCTTCGTGTCCGCCTGGGTGGCCATCCGCTCCAACGTCTGCCACTGACGCTGCGCCACCTTCGCCGACTGCTCAATCGTGGTGGTCGCCTGCTTGGTGGACTTGTCGAGTCTTTGGTCAGCGCGAGGGCCTTGGCGACGCCGCGGTCCACCGACTGCAGGACGTACCTGATCGCAACGTCGACCTCGCGCGCCATCAGAAACGCGCACCCATGACCCGGGCAAGGGCACCCGTCTGGCCCTTCACGAGCTCCACCTGCGTGTCAACCTCATCCTTGCGGACGGTCTCGTGAAGCTTCAGCAGCCGTTTCGCCAGGGAGGCGGCCATCGTCCATGGCATCTGCCGGTACTCCGATGGCTGGATGCCCCCGAGGTAGGCGAGGATCGCCATGGTGTCTAGGTACCAGTCGTCCCAGCCGGCGGGGTAGGAGGGACCTCCTCCTCGTCCCCACCGTTGAGCTGGGTGAGGAGCTTGGCGGCAAGCACGTCGCCAAGCGCGATCACCTGCTGCTGGGTGGGTCGCTTGTCGCTCTCCCCACGCAGCAGGATGCGCAGCTTGGCGTACACCGCGTCCTGGACGGTGTTGACGTCCTTGTAGGTCCCCTCCAGCTGGGAGGCGTCGTAGCTGCCCGGGTCGTCACGTTGAGCACGGGCCTGCGCTGAGATGCGCGAGGCGTTCTCCGCAACGCCAACGTCGACCTTCTGGAGTTCCCGCCGGATGTCGGGGGTGACGATCGTCCCCTTCCAGGAAGTCTCGTCGGGCAGGGTCACGTCGAACGTGCCCTGCGCGATCTCCTCGACCGCGTTGAAGCTCGGGCTCATGGTGTCTCCTTATCTGTGCCCCTCGGGGCTGTGATTACGATGCTGATGACTTCCTGCTCGTGTCCGCCGACAGTGAGGCGCAGAAAGTCCAGGACCTCGCTGCTATCAACCCGTTCACCGGGCCCCAGCACGAACGTGCCGAGAGTCCGCTGGTCGAGGTCGTCCTGCATGACTCGCAATGCCCGCCGTGTGCTGCGTGTGCGTGATTGCAGGGCACCCATCTCCCGGAGGACCGTCTCGATGACGGCCGGGTCCATCAGATAGGCGTGGCCGACTGGTTGTTGACCGTCACCAGGATGTCCGTCCCGTCAGATGCGCTGTAGTAGCCGCGGCCATCGAAAGCCGCCGTCTGGTTGCCTGACGCGGTCAGCGCATCAACGCCGCCGCCCTCGATCTCCGTTGCGAACTGCGTGATCACGATGCTGTTGCCGGCCACCGTTGGGTCGGCAAGCGTCACCACTACCTTTTGGATCTGGCCCCACTGCATCGCCGTCTCCTGGATCTCCTGGGTATCCTCGAAGCCGACATGAAACGTCACCGTGTGACGTGCGATGATCTTGTGGTAATGCGGAAACCACAACTGGCGCAGGACGCCCGGTGTACCCACAACTCTTTGCTCAGAGCAGTGCCCCGCCGACTGCCAGTCATAGCGACCGTTGTTCTTCACCCCGAAGGAGAACTGGTTGATACCGATGGTGCTGGTCCCCCCGTCGAAGACGATGGTCGCATCGCGCACCAGTATCGGTTGAGCGTTGACCTCCGGGATCACCCCGGTCGGCATCGCGACCGTCGATGGCTCCTGGCGCATGTACAGCGGGTGGGCCTCACACGCGACGGTGCCCGGCCCGTCGAACGGGAAGGTGCACTCGACGGATTCCAGGACCGCCCCGGTCGCCTTGTGATGCATCGAGTCGCGGATGATCTGGAGGTTCAGGGAAGGAATAATTCCCGCCCCGAAGGGGAGCACCGATAGCGGGTGGGCATACGGGCCCGCGCCGGTGATGGCTCCCTCAGCGCCCATCACCGACTTGAGGGCTTTCTCCATCGTGTAGCGGTAGGCGTCGACGGTGAAGGGGATCGTCGGGGTGGCCTTGAACGGTATCGGCGGACGACTCGCGCGGACACCAGTGACCTCGTTGTCACGGTTGATTACCCCCTTGCCCCAGTCCGCCGTGGCGGTTATGACCGGCCACGCGTTTGTGATGTCGGGGATATCGGCCGTGGGGAAGTTGACCGTGTCGGCGACCATCGTTTCGAGGTTTGTCCCTCCGGCCGCACTGTTCGGGTCGTTGGTCAACCCGAAATAGCGGCGGAAAGGTGGGGGCGTGTAAATCACAGGGGCCGGCATCAGTTGGTGCCCTCCTCGCCCTTCGGCGCGGTCGTCGTCGTGTCATCGGTCGAGGTCGTGACCGTGATCCCGGCCTGCTCGGCGTACTTCTTCGCCGCGGCGAGCAACGTGGACCCGGTCAACGGCCGGCCCTTGTCGTCCTGCAGCTCGCCCATCACCAGGGCGGCACGATCAATCGGGACGCCCTGCTCGTTGACGACGCCGATGCCCGGAAGCTCGGACGGCTCGCCCTCAGTGGTAAACGCGGAAGGCACGGGGCCGTCCTCCTCAGGTAGGGGTAAATTGCTGCGCTGCTGGGCGACCGGGCTGCTAGGTCGGGGAGAAAGCCCTACGGAACTCGGTCTGGATCACGAGCTCCAAAGCCATGAACGGGATCTCGTTGAAACCGTCGGTCAGCGTCCGCGAAGTGGTGCGCTTGGACCGGTAGGCGGCCGTCCTAAGCGTGCTCTTGGACGGCTCGATGAGATCAGCGTCGAGGGTGTCCCGCACCTTGTCGAAGTAGGCCTCGACGGTCGATGCTTCCTGCTCGATGTCGCTCGTAGGGACCACCACCCGGACCGCAAAGTTGAGGGTGTCGGTCACGATCTGCGCGGCCGGGATCTCCGACGGGCTTGGGAGCAGCCAGTTGTAGACGGCGGGGGTTTCGATCTGGGCGGGGCGCCACCGGTACACGCGGAGGTTGCCCCGGTCGACGGTCTGCTCAAGCGCCGTGAGTGCGTCGAGGAAGGAGGTGAGGGAGCCGGCGCTCACCGGAACATCCGCTCCGTTGCGGTCGCCGCACCCTGCTCGAGCAGGTGCTGCGCTTCGATGGCGGCCTCCTCACGGGTGCGCTCGATGAAGCGGGTGGGCTTCTGACCCTTGCTTGACCGGCGAAAGGACCCGTCAGCGAATCTCAGTGCTGCCCGGCCGCTCGCGGCGCGTGCTGCCTTCGGGGTGATCTTCGAGTGGTACTCGACGTGCAGCCCGCTGCCCCGGTCAACGTACTTGGCGTACTTCTCGCGGGGTCTGACCGTCCCGGACACACCCGTCTGAGTGTGGTTGACGGTGGCGGAGATGTTCTCCCCCAGCCGACCGGTGCGCCCGCGCGGGGCGTTGCCACGCATCCGATCGCGGGTCAGGTCAACGGCGGCGTGCATCGCCTCAGCACCGGCCTTCTCAAGGATTGGCAGGGTGCGCTCAAGGTCGCGGACAACCTGCTCCGGGGTGATCATGTGCTGATCTCGCAGTAGGAGTCGATCGTCAGCTGCGCCCACCGCGGGAACTGGGCGTAGGTGAACACCCCGCCCTCCCCCGTGTCGACCCGGTCAGCCCACGCGGCGTCACGCTCCTTCGCACGACGGGCAACCATCGACAGGACCGTGTCCTTCAGATCACCGGGGATCGGGTGATCCCAAACCGGCCGGTCACCGTCAACGACGCCGGGTACAGGGCGGCAGCGAACACGGCCGGGTCGGTGATCACCACCCTGCGCACGTAGGTGTCGCGCAGCGTGCTGTCGCGTTCCAGCGTGTACTGGGTGGCCAGGAGCGGGACGAGGCCGACAAGGACCGCGTCCACCTCTCTCGCGTGGGGGATCGTGACCGCCACCGCAAACCTTGTCGGGTAGGCGACGGGTGGCGGGCCGACCGGGGAGATACCTGCCGCCCCTCCCGCACCCGGGCCGTAGGGGTTGATCGGGATGACCACCGACACCGGTGGGGCCGTGTCGTTCCCTGACGCATCGAACGGTGGGGTGGGTGCGAAGCGCTTACCGGTGCGCCGCTCGACATGCTCGGACACGCTCTGGATCAGCAACGTCAGAAACACGTCGTTCTTCGTGTTCTGCCAATCCAGGAACGTCTTGACGTCATCGAGCCCGACGAGCGGCGCCGCCGGCATCAGCTACTTGCCCTCGGCCTTCGTGCCCTCGGCCTTGGGGGCCTTGGCGGGGGGCTTGCCAACCGACTGGTCAGCCACCCGGGGTGACTGGGGAAGCACCACAACCGGGGGACCAGGTGCAACAGCCCCATCGGCCGGGTCACGCCCGACGAGCTTCGCCGCACCCGCCACCGAGGTCGGAACCCCGTCAGCGGTCACATCCGACAGGGGCAGCACGTTGTGCTGCTCACGGGACGCGACCTCGTCGGGGTGGGCGAACTCCTCGGGGACCGCGTCGTGGGCACCGGTCTCCTCCCACACCGGGTAGCCGTTGGCGTCACGCTCAAGGCGGGCCGCCTCCCACTCCGGGGTCCATGACTCCAGCTGCTTGGTCTCACCGGTGATGATGTGTCGCAGAAACGCCGGCATGGGCGCTCTCCTTTCAAGGGTATGTGCCGGGCCCCGCAGGACCCGGCACACGGAGGGTTGACGGGTCGGGTTAGGCGGCCGGGTCGCTCACGCCGGCACCAGCCAGCCCGAGACCGTCGGTCACGTTGAGGATCGCCAGCTGGTAGGGGCGAATGACCGCCGCCCCGTACAGGTGCAGACCCTTCAGGGCGTCAGCGAACGCGGACGGGGGCCGGTAGGCCTCCACCTTGTTCAGCTGCTCGGCGTAGGACACCGCCGAGGACACCCCGCAGATGCACTGGTAGACCGGGGTGGCGCCGGGGACGACCGGCACGTTGTTGGAGGTCATGATGTTGAACCCGGCGGCCTGCCCGATCGCGCCGGCCAGCAGCACCTGGTTCTGGTCAAGGCCCCGGGTGCCGATGAACCGGGTGTCCAATCCGAGGGCACCCTCAAACCAGGCGGGGACGATCGCCCACCGGCCCGCCAACGGGACGTTCGTCTCGTTCATGGCGATCTTCGCCTGGACGAGCGCGTTGTAGGCGAACTTCGTCGCGTTGTCGATGTTCAGCGGGGCGGCGACCGTCCCGACCTGCACCGCCGGCTGCGGCGATGCGGTTGCCGACGCAACGATCTGCGCGGCGATGTACTGATCGGCGATGTCTGACAGGCGGTAGCCGGCACGGTCCAGGGCCTCCGGGACCACGTCGATGCTGGCCTGCCGGGCGTCGACGTCGTCCACCTCAAAGTTGAACGCCTGCGCCTGGTTGATCGTCATGGTGCGCTGCACCCCGGCAAGGACCTGCGGTGCGGGGATGCTGACGTTCGGGGTGTAGGTGAAGATCGACGGGTCACCAATCGAGTTGATGACCACCGAAGACCCGTAATCGGCGATGTTACCCTGGTAGTCGCGGTTGACGACCCCCGCCTGCCCAAAGATCAGATTCTTCTTCTGGGCTCGGAGAATCAGGGCCGACCAGATGGTCGGCTTGAAGTTGTTGATCGACACGTCGTGCCTCGTTTCATTGGTTGGTTGTGGCGGCGCACAGGCACGACGTGCCGCAACGCCTTGGCCTACGTCCTGCTGGTGGTCTGCTTCTCACGCTCGGACTTGATGACCAGGGCCACCTCGTCCCAGCGATCGGCGATCTCTTCCGCGGTCATCCGGTCGACCTGCTCCATCGTCAAAGGCGCCTTCGCGCCCCCCTTCTCAGGGGTGACACCGGGCTCCATGACCTGCCCGATCTGCGGCCGGTCGGGCTGCTTGTCGACCAGGTACGGCTTGGCCTTGGCAATCCGTGTAAGGGCTTCCTCGGCGAGCGAGTCGTCCTCGGCCTCATCGTTGGTGAGACGGTCCACCACGTCCTGGGGGTCACGGAACTTCAGGCGGGTCGCTATCCGTGCGACACGCTGGTCACGCTCCAGCCGGGCGAGACGGCTCTGCGCCTCGACGGCCTCACGCTCCTTGGTCTCCGCGAGCTTCTGATACTCGCCCTGCTCGCGCTGACGTTGCTCCTCACGCTGCTTGGTTTCCGTCTCGGCTTTGCGCTTGGCCTTCTCCCCCTCGGCGACCTTGCGCCTCAGGGCATCCAGCTCGGCCTTGCTGACCGACACCTTGCTCGGGTCCTCACGCGGCTCAGGAGCCTGCTCACGCTCCTGCTCCTGCTGGCGGCGCTCGTCTTCCTGACGGGCCTGCTCCTGCTGGCGGCGCTCGTCTTCCTGACGGGCCTCCTCCTGCTGGCGCTGCTGTTCGCGCTCCTGCTCGGTGAGCTCTTCAGCCCCGGCGATCCGGGGGTACTCGTCCAGGAACTGTGCGGGCGTTAGCCCGCTTGCACGTCGACGCATGGCGTCTCCTTGGTGTTCGTGCCCGCGCGTTTTGTGACTCGCTGCGATGCGAGGCCATGCGGGCTCTTGGCAGGGGTGCTGCGGTAAGAAGTGGGGCGCCGTCAGGCGCCCGAGCGCAATCCGCTAACGCGGGTTTTCGCGATCAGTCGGACTGGTAAGTGGAACCAGGCAAGCGGCGTCGCGCCTAGGGGATACGATGCCGGGGCGATGGGTCAGCACCTTATGACGGAACCAGTTCCGTGGTCCCCCGCTTGGCGCGACTGGATGGCCGCACGGGCACGCCAGCCGGCCATCGTCCTGGACGCCGAACCCCTTGCCGGTGCCCCCGAGTGGCACGAGGAGACACTTGATTCTCGAGGGTCTGTCCGTCGCGATCCCAGGCGAGGAATGTGGGTCGTTGCCGCCCACCCAGGGGACGATCGAGCGTGGTATCCACCCGCGCGGAAGCGCTGGATGCCCAACCCGCCCAGTTCGACGGCCGCACAACTCGGCACGTGCGTTCGGCGTTGCCGTCTCGCTCATGGAATGACCCAGCAGGACCTCGCTGCCAAGGCCAAGGTTTCAGAGCGAAAGCTCTGGCTCTTGGAAGTCGGACACCTGCATCACGCCTCTACCACCGGCAAAAGAGTCTCAGCCGCGCTGGGATACCGCTCCGTGAGGGCCATCGCGTCACCTGCTGCGAGCTAAGGTGGCACGACCCGCGAAGGGCCGTGCCACCCGGGATGCTTCAGATCAGGCGGTGTAGGTGACCTCAACGGTGATGAGACCGCCCGGGTCGGGAATCCCCGTCCCGGCGTGAGCGGACGTCACCACCAGCTCCTCACCCGCCGTCACCGCGGCCGCGTTGATTGTCATGGATGACGGCACACCAGAGACCAAGTTGACCCCGGCGACCAGGGCCAGCGTCGCGTGGACCGTCGCCCCCGCGTTGACCGTGATCGTGCGGGTGTTCGTCACCGCACCCGCCTGAGCCCCGGACGGGGTGTACTCCGCCGACGTGATCGTCGCGCCCTCACCGAGAGGGCCGGCGTCGAGCTGCTGGGTGTCATCGGCCAGGGCGCCGAGCGGGTCGGCAAGGCCGACCGCGACACGGGCGAGCACCGAGACGGTGTCCTCCTCCGCGGCGGACTCCCAGATCGCGCTGCCGTTGGCGGCACGCTGCTGCACGAGTCGCTGGTAGACCTCGCTACTGTCATCCAACCGCTCGGTGATGGCGCCGGTAGACACCTTTCGCAGATAAGCCATGGCTCGGTGGTTCCTTTCGATATGGGTTAGACGGGCCAGCGCGCCCGGGGGCTAGTAGCTGTCGGGGGTTGCCGACTGGTCCAGCGCCGGGTCGGCCTGCCCGGCCACAAGCGACTGGCTCATCAGCAGCACGTTCCCCGAGTCCACGGCAGGCATCGAGGATGAGGACTGCTTTACCGTCACCGCCCCGGAGCCCGTGTTCGCCTGGAGGATGTAGAACGTGGTCCCCGTCCCTGGGACTGCCGGGATTGCCACCGGGGAGCCCGTCAACGGGACTGCCGGCGAGCCGGGGGCCTGCACCTGGCCGCTCACAAGCACACTTGTTCCCGAGTCGGGAATCTCGATGCCGGACTGCACCAACGGGGCCGAAACACCGTCTCCGGTCTGGTTGCTGATCGTGATAGGCATGTTTTGAACTCCTACTGCTCGAAGCCGTAGATGTCGAACCACACGTTGACGACACCACCCGCGGTCGCCGGTAACAGCAACGTCACCGCCTGGCCCGAAGACGCGAAGGGCTGCGTCTCGATCCCCGGCATGTCCACGGGTGACAGGTTGTGCAGGCCGGCCCGGAAGATGTCCACGCCCGCGGCCTGGATGCGCGCGTCGACCGTCGTGGCGGCACCCGAGGCCGCGTCAGTGGTGATAAGGATGTCGGTGATGTAGAAGCTCTTGCCGACCGTCACCGTCTCCAACGGGACCGTCACCGCAACCGTTGTGGACGTGGCAACCTTCCCGACGTACTGCTTCGCGGTCTGCCCGGCCGCCATGAACCCGGCGTTGACCTTCTGGACACCGACCGTGGCGCCGCTCATACGAACACCGTCACAGTGGCCGTGCCCGAGACTGCCAGCTTATACAGCTGCCCACTGGCGACGGTGATACCGGCCGCCGCACCACCAGCCTCATCGGCGAAGAACTCCCGGATCGACTCGTTCGGTGCGAGAGTCACGCCAAGCAGGACCATCCCGCCCTGCTTGTCGAGGATCTGCACCTTGGCAGGGGCCAGCCCGGTGTCCTCGCTGACAGACCAACCGCGTAGATAGACCGGGCCGCCCTGTGGCGCCACGATCTGCGCGGAGGTCGCCCCGGAGGGCAAGTTGTACGGCGTGACGCTCATTCGCGCTCCTTTGTGATGACTACGGACAGGGGGGCTACTCGCCCGAGGAAGGGGTCTCGCGCAACGTCGCTGTCGCAGCAGGCGCCACGTAAGCCGCGCCCGGCTGCAAAGCACCCGGGTCAGTCCCCGCAGGCGGGTCGGTCAACGCCGTCGCCCCAAGCCGCGAGAGCGGGGCCATGTTGTTCGCCTGGATGTGCGGGGCGTCAGCCTGCTCATGCGCGTACGGGTTCATCCCGAGATACCGGCGACACTCATTCAGCGTCATCAGCCCGTTCGTCCAAGCCTGGGACATCGCGTCAATCTCCTCACGCCGGTTCCCCCGCAGGACCTCCGTCAGGTCAAACCGGACGAACAAGCCCTGGTTAGCCCACGCCGGCTCAGACTCGATGAGCTGCACCTGGATGGTCTCCTCGAGCAGCGCCAACCACGGTCTGAGCGTCGTCACGTAGAGGATGCGATGCAGTTCTTCCACGTTTGCATAAGAGCCGTGCGACAGGTCGCCGATCATCGGTGGGGGCACGTCGTAGACCATCGCGATCTCCTCCCGGTTGAGCTGCCGGGAAGCCATCACCTCGGTCTCCACCGCCGTATGGGAGAAGGACTGCCACGTAAACCCGGGGGCCAGCAGGGCCATCGCGAAAGCGTTGTCGACACCCTGGTGTTGCCGGTTGATCTCGGTGCGCAGCTCCTCCCGCTGGCCGTCCTGATACTTGAAGCCCTCGGGGGGGATGATCGCCCCTGCCGGCCTTGCCGCGTTCTGAAACGACGACACCAAGTAGCGGCGGGCCGCATCGTCAAGCTTGATGGCGATAGCCAACTGCCTCAGCGGGGAAACGCCGAGCTCGTTCGCGTTGCCGGACCCCCACGCGAAGTGCAGGCTGTCCTCAACCGCGAAGAACCGTTGCTCACCGGTCTGAAACGTCGACCACCACTCCACCGGGGTCCCGATCGTCGCCCACGCCGCCACATACGGCCACTGGCACGGAAGGATCGCCGATGGTGATGCCTCCAGACCGTTGCCCCGGTACTTCGCCATCAAACCGTTGCCGTGCACCAGGGCTGACCGGGCGAGACCCTGCTTCCAGTAGGACGCGCCGCGTCTCGGCGCCGGCGCCCTGAGCAGCCTGGCGGCAGGGTGGGTGGGGATCTCGTTCGCCTCGGACTGATCCGGCGGTGAGTCGTACACCTTCAGCGGAAGGGTCGCTATCTGCCTCGCCAGCTTGTTGATGACCGCCGCCGCGGTCGGGTTGGTCTCATAGATGACCTCGTAGGTCGCGGCGAGGTTATTCGCGAGGTCCACATGCCCCGACCCACCCGCGGTGACGATGTAGTTATCCCCCGTCGACGGGGCACCGGTCGGCAAAAGCCTCCCGTCAACGTCCTGGACGACGGTCATCTCGGCTGCTCCTGCACGACCGTCTGGACCCACACCCCAGGGCCCCTCGGGACCACGATCTCACCGCCGAGCTTCACCGCCTGATCCAACGACTCCGCGTTGACCAGCACGAAACAGTCCGGGTAGGCCTTGACCAACAGGCCCTTCAGCGAAGGCCCGGAGGGCACATGGATCAGCACCAGGCGCTTCTCATAGGACCGAAGGCCGCGACGGAGGCTCACGCCAGCACCTCGAACAGGGGTCCAGCGAAGGTTGACCCGTCGGTGACGCTGGCGACGCTGTAGACCATCGCGGCGGCGATCAAAGCGTCAATCTCACGCCGGGGCTGCTCAACATCAGCCGACCGGGAAGAGGACGGCCGGCCAAACTTGAAAGTGCCGTCCGGCAGGTCGATCGCGACAGCGTTGAGCACATGGCGGGTCATCTCCGGGTCTGAAACGTGTCGAAGGGTGTTGCTACGCAAAGCCTCCATCCACCGGCCGGCCGCCAAAGCCATCGGCGCCGTCTTCTGGGAATGCGAGACCGTCTCAGCGCCCAGCTCACCCTCGATCCACGCCGCGATCTGCTCACCCCCGGCCGAAGGGTCCAACACCACCCGCTCGATCGGTGTTTCCCTATGGATATCGAGCAGCGCCGCTTGGATTTGCTCAGGGCGCAGACTGTTTCCATCCCTTGGCGGGGTGATGATCCGTGCCCGGGTGACCACATGGCCCCAGTCGGTCTTCACCAACGGTACGGCAGCGGTCGCGTCCCACTTCCACCCGAGGTCGAGACCCACATCGCACCGGGTGCCGAGGATAATCGGCTCACCGGTCAGGCGGGCGTGCCACTCGTCCTCGCCGATCGCTGCCTTCTCCGTCCTCGTGGCCAGATTGCACACAAAGCGCCGCCAGTGACCGACCGTCATCGACGGCGAGGCACGCTTACGACGCAACGTCTGGACGGTCACCCCGCTGAACGGGTTCGCCGCCTTCACCAGGTCCAGATCCTCCGGGTCATCCCCGGCATGCAACGAAAAGTCGTGGAGGACCATCTCCCCCGACGCCGCGCGGGTATGACGACCGTCGATCGTGACGTCCGGTGCCTCCGTCCGCGCCCGCTCCCTCGTCAGCTCAAACTCAGAGCCCGGTTCCCCGGCCGTGGAGATCGCCACGAGCTGCCCGTCACGCTTTCCGAGCTTCCCGCGCCACGTCCGGTACAGCCGCATGCTCTTATGCCGGTGCAGCTCGTCCAGCAACGCCAGGGTCGGGATCACACCATCGCCGGTGCGGTCATCGGAGGCGAAAACCTGAATCCGGCCCCTCGTCCGCAGGCAGGTGATCTTCCGGTAGCCCTCAAACACCCGGAAACGCTGCTCGAGGCCCGGGGTGCGCGCGATGAAACCCTGTGCTTGCCCTAGAAGCAGCCCGCACTGATCGCGCGACGACGCAGCGAGAAGAACGGAGGCGTCCTGGCGGTAATCGCCGTGATAGAGCGCCAACCCCGACATGAGCGTGGTCTTGCCATTGGACTCGGGAACGATCAGCCACGCCTCAGGCACACCGCTGAAAACGTCCTCGATGACCTGAAGCTGAAAATCCTCCGGCTCCCAACGCTCGCCGCTGTCAAGCACCATCAGCCGGGCATAGGCCCGCCAATGGTCCACGCTGAAGGGGCTAAGCGGTTTGTGAGCGCCGCGGCGCGAGCTCGTCGAGCGCTTCGAAGCTGTCACGCTTGAGCTCGGGCTTGTCCTTGTCTGCTTTGCCGCCAAGACCGCCCGCCTTCCGTCCCTTGGGAGTCAGTCCCAGCTGATCCGCCAACGCAGAAGCTCGCTTCGCGTGCCTATCCCACACCATCGGTAGGCCCGTAGCGATCTGACGCAACACCAACCAGTCGATCTCCTCCGAAGCCACGCTCTCCTCAAGGTGGTCCAACCACCCGAAGCCCTCCCGGACATCGCTTGCCGCCCGCAGGGCGAACACGTACTCATCGAGCAGAGGGCGCATCGCCGGGGCCCACGTCCCATGGTCCTTCATCGCCTTCAGAGCCCCACGCCACACATCCAACCACGGCGCCGGCAAGCTAGGAGGACGCTCAACGGACGGAAGAACCACGGCTTTAGCGCCCCCTCAACGGGCGCGCGCGTGCGCACGCGGGTAAGAAAGGCCATCCGCTCGAGCCCAAGCACCTGGTCGCCGTTGAAAAGCGGTTTTCTTCGCGCAGAATTAGCTGAATGGGTGGCTGCGTCTGGGTTTGATGTTTTTCATGCCCCTGCACGATTTGCCCTGCCGATGTTGTGGTGGGCGCATGCTGCGCGGAGGTTGTCGTCGTGGTGGGTCCCCCCGTGGGAGCGGGGGATGATGTGGTCGACGTGGGTGGCGGGTTGGCCGCAGGTCCCGCCTTGGCCGTTGGGGAATTGGCAAGCCCAGTTGTCGCGGTCGAGGGCGGTGAGGCGTTTGCGTTTCCACCCGGGGAGGCTGTTGAGGGGGGTTTGCTTGTGGGTGGGGCAGCGGGATTGGGGGGAGGGTTGGCCACAGACGACGCAGGCGCGTTGCATGGGGTCAGGGGAGCCGTCGTGCCTGGTTGAGGAGGCGTTGGCCTTTGGCGTGCAGGCGGGCGGCTGCCTCAGGTGTGGTGGGGGCTGGTTCGCCTGCTTTGCGGGCTGCGAGGGCTCGTGGGGTTGGGGTGCCGTCGGGTCGGGTGAGTGGGCCGATGGCGTTGGGTGAGTAGTGGCGTGAGAGTGTGGCGCCGCGGTGTTGGAGGTCTGCTTTGACCTGGTCTTGGTGGTTGGCGCCGATGATGCTCTGCCGATTGGCTGGGCGGATGGCTAGTGTGCCGAGGGTGGGTCTCATGCGCCGACGGTGATGTGGTCGCTCAGGCCGAAGCGGCCGTCGTCTGACCGCACGGTGTTGCCGTCCTCGTCACGTGCGGCGAGGACTGGTGCGAGCCATGCGGGCGGGTTGTCGAGGTCGAAGATGACCAGGGTGTTGTCGATGGCCGACCAGCTCTCACCGGGCACACCGTTGGTCTTGGCGGCCATGATCTCCTGGAGTCGTGCGTGGGTGAGCATGGGTCAGCCTCCGATGCCAATTGCCGAGAATGTCGGTGGGCCTGGTTCGCTCGACGTCGGCCATAGCCATCGCTCCGTGGGGACGGCGGAAAGAAGGTTGCGGGCCTGCACGGCCGTATCGCTTCTAGCAGTAACCCACGGAACGGTTGATCGAGCAAGGGACGCCGGGCGTTCCTTGCGCCAGACCCACACTGGAACAACCTGCGCGTTGTCCACCGTCAGGCGCTCGTCATGGAGAAGTTGGTCGGCTATCTCGACGACGAGGACCCGATCGGGCTTGACCTTGAGAACAACGATGGTGGCCGCTTGGAAGCTCACGAGCACATCTCCCGGCAGCATCGCCCACTTGCGGAACCGGCCATAAAGAATGGGGGCACCGTCCATGGGCCGGGCAGCGACCATGAGGATCAGTGCGCGCGTTGACGGGATGACGTTGTTCGGGACACCGACCAAGTCCCACAGTCGCCGGCCAACGAGTCGCCACCACAATGACTGTTTCATGGCTGGTCAAACTCCTTTCGGCAGCAGGATGAGGGCCTTGGCTAGGCGTTCGACGGTTGCCTCCTCAGCACGGCGCCATGCCTCATCCCAGACTGCGCGAACGTCACGGTGGAGTTGATCGCCGACGAGCTCGCCGGCTTCCATGAGGTCACGCAGGCAGCAGTGCAGAAGTTCGTGGACGATGGTCCGCTCGTAGAACGCGGTGTGATCGCTGGCCTGGTCGAGGATGTCCCTCTCGATCGAGGCGGGGAGCTCACCTTTGCCGATCGCGGCGGGGTGGACGGTGATGGTGGCGTGGTCGTAGTAGTGAGACCTGTCGACCTTCATCACGCATGTGCGGCCGTCGAGCTCCGGCTCGGCAAACTTCACGACAACCTCCCAGTGGTCCAGGCCGAGGCGGTTCTGCCAGAGCGTGACGAGATCACGTAGCGCCTGTTCGTCCATCAGACGATCTGGGAGGCGGTGACGACGATCGCTTTCTCGGCGGCACTATTGGCTGAGCCGGTGCCTTCCCAGCGTTCGACCCAAACACCGGCGGTTAGGATGGTGATGTCCTGGTGGTAGGTGCCGGATGAGTCGCGGGTGATGGTGCCGGGGTAGGTGTAGGTGAGCGCCGGGGGTTGGGTCTGGTGCTCGAAGCGCAGGGTGATCGTGGTGGGGTCTACGAGCGGGCCGGGTGTGCCGTCGGGGAGGTTCGGGCCGGTGAAGGTGGCTGTGAGGCGGATGGTTTGCCCGACGATGTAGGACATGGCGGCCTCAGATCGGGGTGTCGGTGGTGGCCGGGGTGAGGACCTGCCGGTCGGTCATGGTGATCGTCGTGACTGGCGTGTCGCTGATGGTCGCGGTGGCCGTGGGGCTGTCGGTGAGAGTTACGTAGGCGACGTGAAGGGCCGCGCGGTACACGACAACATCGCCAAGGGTGGTGTTGTCGGTGGCGGTCCGGCCGTAGCTTTCGGCGTGTCCGGCGGTGTCGGTGATGCCGGTCTGGTCGGTGACGGTTCGCGTCCGGGTGGTTGCGCCCAGGACCGAATCGGCGAGGTTCGCCGTGTCTGCGGGTTGGCGGGCGAAAGTGGCGGTGCGTCCCGCCGTGTCGCTCGCGGCGAGGCTGTCGGTGGCTGTGCGCGGGCTGGCCGTGCGCCTGGTCGTGCTATCGGCGGCCGTGAGCGTGTCAACCGCCTGGGAAGTGAAACCGGCCGCCCGAGTCGCGGCATCGGTCAGGGTGACCGTGTCCACCGGGAGACGGAAGGTGGCGAGTGACCGTGCGGTGAGGTCGCTCAAGGTGAGGCTGTCACCGGCGGTCCGGGTGTTCGCGTTGGCCCCTAGGGCCGCGTCCGCGATGGTCAGCAGGTCGGCTTCAGCACGCTGGGCACTGGTGGTGCGAGCCACCGCCTCGGCCACAGCTAGTGCCTCGCCGACGGTACGCGAGCCCACCAGGAGCCTAGCGGCAACATCAGCGGTAGTTAGCTGATCGGTCGCTGCCCGCTGGCTGCTGATAACCCGAGTCAGCGCCTCGGCAACGAGGACCGCTTCGACGAGGGCTCGGGCGAAGGTGAGTCCAACAGCCGGGAGGTCTGTGACCGTGAGCGTGTCGGCCGTGGCCCTGGCGGCCAGGGTGGTGCGCGTGAGGATGTCCGCGAGGCTGGCGGTGTCGGTGGTGGTGCGTCCCGCGTTGGCGTTGCGGGCCACGTTGTCCGTGGTCGTGAGCTGATCGACAACGGCCCGCTGACGGGCTGCTATCCGGGTGGTGCTATCCACCGCGCTGAGCGTGTCAGTGGGCTGGCGAGCTGTCCCAACGGTCCGGCCGGCCGTCTCGGTGATCCCGGCCGCGTCGATGGTGGTACGGGCGATGTTGCGTCCCGTCGCGGGGGTATCCGTGGTGGTGAGCGCTTCCGTGGCAGCCCGTGAGGTCGCGGCAGTCCGGGCCATGACCTCGGCGAGGATCACCGCGTCCAGGGCTGCCCGCACGGTCGAGATGCTACGAACCAGGCCCTCGGTGAGGGCCACCGTGTCTGCGCTCACGCGCTGCCATCCGATCAACGCTCGCGTTGCGACGTCGGTAAAGCTCGCCGTGTCAGTGGTCGTCCGAGGCGACCCGAGAGACCGGGTTGGGACCTCGGAGACGATGAGCGTGTCCGCCGGCTGCCTCAGAAAGCCCACCGTGCGCGCCGGCGCATCGGTGGCGATGAGCGCGTCGGTCGCCGACCGGGGGAACGTGACAGTGCGTGCCAACGCCTCGATGGCCGTGACCGTGTCCGCGAGGGCGCGTCCGAAGGCGATGGGCGCCCGGGATGCCGCGTCGGTGAGGCTGACCGCGTCCGGGGTGGAGCGGGTGGCTCCGAGTGCTCTTGCGGCGAGGTCGTTGACGGTGAGGCTGTCCGAGACTGTCCTGGTGTTCGCGTTGGCTCTCAGCGCGAGGTCGGTGATGATGACCTGGTCGGTGGGGTTGCGGTTGGCCCCGACCACACGGGTAGCCTGGTCCGTGATGGCCAGCTGGTCGGTGGTGGTCCTGCCCGTTGACCGGCCCAAGCTCACGGCCTCCGCGACGGCGAGAACGTCAGCGATCTGACGGGTGAGGCCCACGGCCCGCGTGAGGGTGTCGGTCAGGGCCGCCGTGTCGATCGGGGATCGCGGGTAGCTCGCGGTCCGCGTGGCAGCATCAGTGGTGGTCAGACTGTCGATGGGCGTCTGGGTGACCGCCCGGACTGCCGTGGCGGCATCCGGGGCAACGAGAGGGTCTGCACTGACCCTGAGGGTCGTCAGGATGCGCGTCAGGCCCTCGGTGAGCGTTGCCGTGTCCGCAGTGGCCCGCTGGAACGCGCCCGGTGCCCTTGAGGTCGCATCGGTGAGCGTTGCGATGTCCGTAGTGGCCCGCTGGGCCGTTGTGCGCCTGGTGGCGCCGTCGGCGGCCGCGAGCGCGTCGCTTGCCTGAGGTGCGAAGCCAGCCAACCGGGACACCGCATCGGCGAGGACCAGAAGGTCCGCAGCGGTCCTGGCGGTGGCACGCAAGGCCGAGACGCCGTCCGTGGTGGTGAGCGTGTCGGCGGCGGCCCGTGAAGTTGAGGTGCTGCGAGTCGGGCTCTCAGCGAAGGTTGCCGCATCCAAAGCTGCCCGTGAGGTGATGACGGCCCGCGTCGTGGCCTCAACGGTCGCCATGGCATCGGCAGTGAAGCGTTGCCGGTTGATTGGCGCTCTCGTCGCCACGTCGGCCGTTGTGAGCGCGTCGGTGGTGGCCCGCGGGGCCTGCAATGACCGCGCGGCGCCATCGGTGGTGGTTAGAGCTTCCGTCGCGGTGCGCGAGAAGGTGGTTGTGCGGGTTAGGCCCTCACTGAGCGCGGCCTGGTCAGCGATCGCACGCTGCTGGGCCGTCGTCCTCGTTGCACCATCCCCGGCGGTCAGCGCATCAGACGGCTGTCCCTGAACGCTCGCCGTGCGCGCTGGGAGGTCGGTGACCGTCAGGGTCTCTACGGTCGCCTGGGTGGTTGCCGTGGTTCCCAGGCCGAGCCTTGTCTGGCCGAGGCGCATGGTGCCCAGCAGGGCTGGAGTCAGACTCACCGCAGGCTACTGCTCGGCGGGGAAGGAGAAACTGAACATGCTGTAGTTCGTGGCTCCACCAACGGGGAAGAACACCTGCCCGTCGTTCTGCGCCCGGACGACGGCAGCGTTGCTAGCGACTCCGTTGTTTGCCATCGCTCCAAAGTCGCGGGGCTCACCCGGACGGTACCCGGCGGGAAGCGTGAAGATTGTGTTGCCCACGGCTGTCCCGCCTCCCACCGCCCCCTTGACGTAAACGATGCCCTGAAGGTCGCGGTAAAACGCGGTGACGGGGAGCGCGCCCCCAGAGTTGGCCCAACCGTTCTGAAACGCGGGGCCAAGTGACGGGGCCATCGTGCCGACCGGAATCCAGAACGCCTTGGCGGTCTGCGGTGCCGGACTCGTGAGGACCCGGCTCGTCAGTAGCCTAGAAACGGCCAGGGCGTCACGTATTGTCGCGGCGATCTTGCCGTGGCCGCGCGGGTTGGGGTGCGTATTGTCAGTGAAAAAGTAGGCAGGGTTCCTGGCGAGCGCGCTGTCAATGTCAACGAACACGCACCGCCCCGGAAACTCGGCGATGAGCGACTGAAGCTGGGTGTTGCAAGTCGTGATAGACGCATCGTTGAGCGGGTCGGTCCCGGCGGTCGGGCCATGCGGGAAGCTGTTCCACTGCGCGTAGGAGAGCGGCCGGTTGGCGCCCGGCACCACGATGATCGGCCCGTCCAACGGGTCTGACTCGACCTGCCCGTAATCAATGACAAGTTGGGGGCCGGACTTCAGGGTCAGCTCAACCGTGTGAGCACCGGCGGCGAGCACAGGATCACCGCTGATTCCCCTCCCGTAGCGCAGCACTATGCCGTTGTGGAGACCCGCGGATGCCTGATCGCAAATTGCCGATGGGGTGACCGTCACGTCGGGCCTGGAAACACCGTCGACCTTGACCCCGATGGTTGAAGGAGCTACGCCAGCGTTGACGAATATGCCAATCGCAACGACGAGGCTGCCTGGATAGTCCGAAAGCAGCGTGAGCGTCGCCTTATCATTTACCGTGGTCGTGTACTTCAACTGCGGCCCTGAGTTGGTTGCCGTGTTGGCAAGCGCCGCCCAGGTCCCGGTGAACACCCACGCCGGGTCGGTGTCCTCGTGGATCACCGCAGCGCAGATACGTGACCAGATGGTTCGGTGCGCCTCGATCATCGGCCGAAGGTTCAGCGACCCGAGCTGCGCAAGGTCATTGAGCGCATGGTGATGCACATACACCTGGCTGACCGGCAGGTACGGATCACCGACAGCGTGCGCTGCCGGGGCAGGCACCCCCACTGAAGCGGGCGAGCCGTGTCTTAGTAGCTGCTGGAGATGCCAGGCGTACCCGCCAAGATGGGACCCCTCAGGCCAGCATGAGATGGAGCCGCCGAGGCCACGGTTCTCCATCCGCCTCGCCGGAAGAGACAGGGCAAGCTTCTCAGCGTAGTCGAGCATGTCGTACTGGACGCCGCCTTCATCGGCGCCACCCCCGCCCGCATAGGAGTTGCCGGATACCTCTAGGAGACCAACGCCGCTTGGACTCGACAGTGGGCTACCCAATGGGCCGCCCACCGTCCCATCCGACCCGAGCAACGCCAACCCGGCAACCGCGCCCGCCGACAACTCGTGCTGCACCGCAGCCCCCGACAAATGGGCGGCGGCAGTGGAACCCTCCGCACCCCGCGTGACCGTCCACGTCGTCGTGGCCGCACCACCCGTCACCAGCATGTACTCGCTATCGACCGCAATCCGAAACTGCCCGGTGCCCTGCAACGCCGGCGGGGCAGCCGCAGCGGTCGTGATCGTCGTCGTCGCCGCCGTGGCGGCAGCCCCCAGCGTCGTCGTGAAGTTGTTGGCAAACAACTCCGGCAGGGCCATAAGCTGGCCTGCTACTAGCCGACGGTGAGCGTGTCGGTCACCGTGACCGAATCACCCGACACCTGCAACGTCGGCCCAGCCGTCAACGCCGTCTCAAAACCCAACGTCCCCACAGCCGTAGCGTTCAGGACGCCGATCTTGTTGATCGTGACCGGCAACGTGTCCGTCCCGTTCGCGGTAAACGCCTTCGTCAGCGTCGCCGTTGCCGTCCCCGCCGTGTGCGCATACGTCGCCTGGGCGCGAATCAGCCCCCCACCAGCCGTGGCGATCTCCCCCGCCAGGGTCGTGTCAGCCGCCGCCGGGGCCACCGCGCTCGCCGTCACCGCCATGAAGTTGAACGCGGCAGGCTGGGCCGCAGTCCCCAGCACCTGCCCGCAGATCGCGTCGATACCCACAGTCGTCTTCATGCCGTGCCCTCCGTCCAGTCCTGGGGCCGGCCAGTCCGGCACCCAAAGTGCCGGGCCAAAAGCCCCTCAAGGTCCTTGTCAGCGCTCTTCACCCATGCCGGCGGGTCAAGGCTGTGGTGCTGCCACAGGGCGACGATCTCCGCGAACACCTCGGCCAGCTTTCCGCCGCCCGGGGTGATCGTCGTGACCTGGTTGCCCAGGTCCTCCCGTGACCGGTGCTCGATCACGTCGGTGTCCGGGTCGGGCTTGAACGGCTCGACCACGCTCGTGTTGCCGAGCAGGATCGGCGCGCCAGTAGAAGCCGGGGCGTCAGGCACGGACGCCTCCTCGGGGGCAGGCTCCGTCGTGGTGTCCGGGGATGTGCTCATGGGTTCTGGACCGCTTTCAGTCGGGGTGGGGTCGGGGCGCAGATCGGGTGCTACTCACGCGGCGCGTGCGCGGAGCTCCCACGGCTGACGCTGGTGCCCTTGGTGCCGGCAACGGGTGACGCTTCTCAGGGTCAATCCCCTTCGGATACCACTGCCGTTCCTCGGGGGTGTGGGCGTGGCACTCGGGGCCCGGGTTGTGACGCTCCAGGAGGGTGATGCAGTCCGGGTGGGTGCAGCGACGGCCATCCCTCGGGAGGGTCGGGACTGCTTCGAGGGTGACGTGTATGGCCGTGAGCGATACCGGCCGAGTGGTGGTAGCCATGATGGAAAGGGGGTGCTGCTGAGGTAGGTCAGGAGCCGGGATGGGGCTCAGCACTCAGCATCCGTTGGAGGGCTTGGAGTTGCACCTGGGGCCACTGGGCGAACGCGAGGTTCCACGGGTGGCGGCAGGCTCCCTTGATTGGCTTCTCACAGATGCAGCAGATGGAGGGGTCATCGCGGGCCATTGGGAGGCCTCCCGTCGAGAGAAGATGCTGGGCAGGGCTGGCGCGCACAGGGAAACGCCAGCGCTGCCCATAGCGGGGCCCGGGGTCGAACCGGGGGAGCGCCGGGTTATGAGCCCGGGCTGGGAACCATCCCGCCCCGCACGATTGGTGCTACGCGGCCTCTGCGCCCCACGGCTGACGCTTCGGCGGCAACGCGGCGAGCTTGCCCTCAGGGGTGAAGCCCCTCAGGCGGACCTGCTCACGATGGGCTTGACACACCGGGCAAACGCAGCCGTTCTGGTAGGTCTTGCAACGGTGGGGCTGGTTGAGATCGCCGAGCCCGAGATGCCAGCCGAGGATTCGGGAGGCAAGGTCAATGTTGCCCACTTGCGGAACCTCCCGGGATGATGCTTCGGGGGAGCGGGCAGGGGCTTAGGACGCGCTGTCGCAGATGATAGCGCCCCACGGGACGGAAGCCAAACCGGGGGGCTCATGCCGCCTTCCCGAGCATCCGATGCACGCGATCCTTCGACATCCCGGTCAGCAGCCCTATCTGCCGCACCGACATCCCCTGCTCGGCGAGCGTGCGAGCCCGGCGCTCGGCGTCCGCATCGGGCGCTTCCACGGCCAACGCCAGCCCGAACTCCAGGGACACCCCATTCGCCAACCTGATCCGCCGGACCCGTGTCGGGGTGCAACGCATCGCCGTCGCCACCTCCCCCACCCCAAACCCACGACCCGTGGAAATCACCCGGGCCGCAAACTGCTTCTCAGACTCCCCACTGGCCACGGTCACCTTCGCCCGGCGGATGATACCCCTCAGAGCCCGCCCAGCATCATCGATCACCCATTGGCGTGCATCATCCGTGGTGGCCCGTTCGTAACGTTCCCGCCACTCAATGTGCGGCGGTGAGGACTCCCCGGGCGGGAACACGTTGACGCTCTCACCACCATGCCCTGAGCTGTTCCACGACTGGGTGGAGCCGTGGGAGGTCAGTTCGAGCTCGGCTAGCACCTGGCGCATCGCCAGGTCAAGGTTGCCGTGGGCCGGTTCGGGCGTCATCGCTGCTCCGGCTTGCATCGGTTACAGACATAAACGTGGCTGCCGTCTCGTGGGTCTTGGACCTTGAACCAGCCGTGAGGGGCGACGCCTAGGATTCGTGGCGCCGAATGCCTGCCGCACTTAGAGCATCGGGCGGGATTCACGCCGCCTCCCTTGTGTTGGTGGTCCGTCTCAAAGCCCTCACAAGCCCCACATGCCCCGCCGCATGGGCCTGCACCGCCAACGCCAGGTAGGGGAGCAGGTCCACCCGGCCCTCGTCATAGGCACGGTGGTCAGCCGGGCAGAGGGGGACGACGCAGGGCGGGTCGTCACAGCCCCCCTGTGCACGCGGGATGACGTGGGCGGGCTGGCATGGGCCGCCACCGCAGACAAGGCAGGGCTGATCCTTGACCGTCGCCCGTTGGGCGGGGCTCGCGGGGGACACCGGGCGCCGACGTGGCTGGGCGCGGGTGCGGGTGAGCGGGGTGCGCTTCACCGGGGCACCGTCCACTCCTGCACCAACGCCATCGCCGAGTTGTGCTCCGCAATGCCGGCGTCGTGGATCGCCCTGGCCAGGTCCATGACCCTCGCAGCCTCCTCGTAGGCCTCCATGCCGTCACGTTGAGCGGCGAGGCCGTCCTGGCGTGCTTTGGCCCCGCCGACCATCATCCTGACGCCGAGACGCCACATGCAGACCAGCCAGAGGCCCTGCACCGTCCAGGTCAGCCAGGTCATCGCCTCTCCTCCATCTCCACCATCACCCGCGCAAGCGCATCGTTATCGCCACGGCTCGCCTTGCATACATCGCAGCGACACGCTCCCGGGTGACTCAGCGCCACAGACGCGATCGCTCCGCGCACTTCGAGGATGCGCATCAGCCCAGCTACATAGTTCGTTGCGTCAAGTCGGGCCCAGCTCATCGCTCACCCGCCGCCTTGAGTACCTGGGCGTGGGCACGGTGCAGCCTCTCGTGGTCCTCGAGCAGCGCGGCCTCCGTCGCGCAGGCGTCCCGGTGGCGGGCCACGGCCGCGTCCAGCCGGTTGAACAGGCGAATCCAACGGTCACGGTCGGCGGTCATGTCGCTGAGCCTTGCGTCGGCGGGATGCTGCTCGGCGTCCTCGTTGACCTTCATGCCGCCACCCGCTCACGCGCCGTGAGGACCGCCCCGAGCGCCGCCGAGGCCAGTGCCGGGGGGATCGCGTTGCCGATGACCTTGGGCAATCCTCAGTCCCCCGACTCGTGTTCGGCGTCGCGCTCGCAAGCATCAGCCTGAGCTAGCAGCTCAACCGCAGCCTGACGGGCCTTCTCCGGCGATAGGGCCGCCGCAGCGCACTCCTCGTTGTCACTCAAGACGACGATGATGCGGGGGCTAAAGTTGCGGGAGCGGAAGCCGTGAATGTCGAGGGCCCACGGCCCGCTGTCGCCATTGGACCCCCAGAGAGTCATCGGGTGGGCTCCCCTGCCGGCCCGTTTGTGACCGGTTTGCTACCGGCGACCCCCTGCTGGAGGGTCTGACTGACCCCCGGTGACCCTTCCCAGCCCACCACTGGCCCGGGAACAACACAGGCTGAAACGGCCGAAAAGCCCGTGGTTACGGGCTGAAGCGCTGGACGGGGGACCCAGGAGTCGAACCTGACGTTGCGGTTTTGGAGACCGCGATTCACGCTGCCTCGCCCGGGCGCAAATGAAGCGGCACGAGGGTGATGACGTTCTCCGCCTCGTGCTCTACCAGGCGCATCCAATCCGGCGCCTCACCGCGTAAAGCGGCGCGCAGCTCGGCGGTCTCGCGTTCCAACTCCGCGACCCGAGACCGGACCTCGTTGAGTTCCCGCAGGACCTTGCGATGAGCCTCGTTGTAGCGAGCGGCCTGGGCGGCGTAGGCGCCACGGTCGGCGACGTTGAAACAAGGCTGCTCCGCCTCGATCGCATTGATCTCCGCTAGACAGGCGGCGCTCCGGTCGGGGAAGCACTCAACCTCGATGCGCCTGACGTGCGGCCACCAAGCCTTGTCCTTGCGATGGCCCTCAAACCGAGTGGCCCCCTTGCGGGTGATGCCGGCGTAGAGCAGGTTCTCCTCACCGTAGAATCGGTAAAGCCACTCGGCGGCGGGGGCATTGCGGAAGACGACCGGAATGCCATCCCACGAGTCAATGGACACGGGTGCCCCAGTCTGCCGTTGCAGGCGCACACCATCCTGAACTGATTGGTGCTGATCACCTCCGGCAGGCTACTCGCCAGGCCTGGACAGCCGATGCTCAGTCGGCGAAGGAGAAGCCCGCGGCGGTGCCTGTGAGCTCAAAGGACGCGTTGCACGCACGGAGT
>JAABUZ0100001073.1_pt1 | contig 55751 bp, 57 predicted proteins | sample 5562091 | NCBI WGS metagenome assembly JAABUZ01 (sample SAMN12813069, study PRJNA571459) | rock metagenome | isolation source: Antarctica rocks | place: Antarctica: Victoria Land, Linnaeus Terrace sud | collected 2015-12-21 | reverse complement strand
TCGCCCCAGTCGACCTGCAACTGTTGGCCTGGCTTGACGTAGAAGCGCGCTTCGGCCATGATTGCTGGGCGCGGGCGATGCGCACGCACGTATTCTTTAACGACCGTACGACCACCGCTGTACTCGCGGTCTTGCAGCTCGTCAAAAATGCGCTCGGCAGTCCACTTCGACTTCATCTCGTCGGCGAACCACGCCGCGATCTTGAGCCTTGTACGGCTCGAGTGCAAGGCTTTTGGCACGACATCGCTTACCCGTAGGCGGAGCCGCAGCACGCAACGCTCGCTGGACGGCGTTGCGGCTGAGCCCACGTAAGGCGGCAATCTTGCGAATGCTCAGGCCTTGCTGCTTAAGGCCTACCCCGAAGGTATATGCCTGGGAGAGAAAGCTCGCGATGATGCGAGCGCCGGGCCGGGTGGCGTGGTAAACCGTGCTAGGCTTTGGCCATGAACAATGATGAGCTCGTCCCCTTCGTCCAAAAGCGCGTAAGCATTCGCCTTCAGGACGGCCGTACTGACATGGGCTACTTGCGCCTCTCCGACGATGACACACGTGGCGAGCGCGCGTTCTATATTGACCCGTCGGGTCCAAAGCCGGTCGGCTTCTCGCAGCCCGTTTTCTTTCTCGCGCGCGAGATCGCGTCGATTCACCTCGCGAAATAATGAGGGACGCTGCCCATAAAAGAGCGCGGGTGCCCACGAAATCGGCCGCCGAGGCCAATAAATGAGCAAAGCCTACCCAAGGAGCGAAGTCCCGTCAAGGCGATGCCGTTCAATCGTGCCGGTGATTCCGACGAGTACCTTCGCGACGCCGTAGAACCGACGCCGCTGCCTCCGGTAGAAGAGACGTCCTTGCGAGCTGGCGGCGAGCTTGCGACCGAGCGCGGCGTCGCGTACGTGGATCGGTCCAGCTGCTGCGCGTCTTCGCCGTGCTTCGCGAGGCAGATCTTGCCGCCGCCGACGATGCCGAGATGGAAAATGTCGCGGAGCTTCGCGCGCGCTTCGGCGGCGCGAACGGTGTTAAATAGCAGCGCGTTCGCGCGCCGGCAGCAGCGAGACGCCGAGGCTCCCGATCAGTAGAATGCCGGCGGCAATCGTTACGACACCGAACCGTTCCCCGAAGAGCAGGATTGCGGCGACCGTTCCGACCGCGATCGAGACGTACTGGCTAGCGCCCGTCACGACCGAGACGGGTGCGCGCCCGAGCGCGTACGAGTAGGCCAGCGGCGCGACCACCCCGCCCATCACGACGATGCCGCCGAAAAAGGGCAACGCTAACTGCGGGTGGGTCGCGACGGCGCCGATCGCGTCGCGCCAGGCGGGCACGAAGAGCGATGCGGCGCTCAGGAGCGTGCCGCCCACGACGTTGGCGGCCGCCGTCACCAGCAGCGCCGACACCTTGCGGAGCGCCGCGAGCGCGACCGCCGCGTAAAGGCCGAACGCGAGGACCCACGCCAGCAGGATCGCGTCGCCCAGCGGCGTCGCGTGCGCCGAAGTCTTGCCGAACGCAAAGAGACTTGCTCCGAGCGCGCCAATGACGAGCGCCGCTCGGCGCGGTCCGTCGATCGTTCCACCGTACAGCAGTGTCGAGAGCACGCCCGCTGCCACCGGCGTCAAGCCGACCGAGAAGACGACGTGCGAGAGCGCCGTTCGCTGGGTCGCGATGGCGAAAAGCCCCATAACTCCCGGGCCCCAAATGGCCCCGAGCGTGACGAGGCGCGCGACGGTCCTGCGGTCGAGCGCGCGCCGCTCGCGCCACGCGAAGAACGCGAACGCCGGCAGCCAGGCGCAACCGCACCAGGTCGCCCGCGCGACCGTGACGCTCGCGCCGTCGAGTCCTTGCCGGTCGAGGTCGAAAAGCAGGCGCGTAGCGGGCGCCACCAGACCCCAGCCCGCGCCCGTGAGCGCGACGAAACCGACCGTCGCCAGCATCCGCGCGGACGAGCCCCTTATAACGGCAATTTCTTGTGGAAGAAGCCCGCGATGAGGCGTCGTGCGACGGGAGCCGCGGTGTTCGCGCCGTAGCCGCCCGAGCGTTCCATGAAGACCGCGATTGCGATACGCGGATGATCCGACGGCGCGTACGCGACGAACCATGTCGTATTGGGTCCCGCGCCACCGTCGGTTTCCGCCGTACCCGTCTTGCCCCCGAACGGCACGCCGGGAACGTCTTCGCCGTAGGCTGTCCCGAAGGGTTTGGTTACCTGATCCATACCGGAGCGCACTTCCCGCAGCGCTTCAGCGCTGACCGGAACGTTGCGGATGATGTCGTTGCGATCGAAGCGTTTGATGATGCGGCCGTGCGGATCGCGAATCGCTTCGACGAGATGTGGATGGAAGAGGGTGCCGCCGTTGACGACGGCCGCCGTCACGTTGGCCATCTGCAGCGGCGTCGCTTGCATCGCGCCCTGTCCGATCGCGAGTTGACACACGTCGCTCGGTTCCAGCGGCAAGCCGTAAACTTTCAGCGACCAGGCGTTGGTCGGCCAATTGCCCGCGTACTCACCCGGAATGTCGACCCCAGACGGTTTGCCCAGGCCGAACTCGTGCGCCCAATAGCGTAACCGCTCGTGGCCGAGACGATAGCCGAGCTGATAGAAATAACCGTCGGACGACGCGGCCAGGGCGTGTTCGAAGTTCGTCGAGCCCAGGCCACCCGATGCGATATCGCGGAAGGTGACGCCGTGACAACGCCAAGCTCCCGAATCGTACAGTACTTGATTTTTTCCGATGACCCCCGACGTGATCGCGCCGCTTCCCGTAACCATTTTGAACGTCGAACCCGTCGGCGTCGCAGCGGCAATGGCTCGATCGTAGAGCGGACGCAGCGGGTCGCGTAAATAGCGCGCGTACCTGGACTCGCTGATGCCGCTGGTGAAATCGTTGGGATCGAAATTCGGGTAGGACGCGAGCGCCAGGATACCGCCGTCGCGCGGATCGATCGCGACGACGGCACCGGCGAGCGGACGGCCGCGCAGCTTCGACGTGAGCGCGAGTTGTTCGCGCAGCGCCGTCTCGGCGATCTCTTGAAGACGCCAATCTACACTGAGAACCAGACTGTTGCCCGGCACGGGATCGACTGGGCCGAGGCGTCGCACGAGCTGTCCCGCAGCGTTGACTTCGATCTGCTCGCCGCCGGGCCGGCCACGCAGATATCCGTCGTAACTCTCTTCGAGCCCCTCCTTGCCGATCACGTCGTTCGCCGTATAGCCTTTGTCGCGCAGCCGGGCGTATTCGTCCTCGGTAATGGCGCCGACGTAGCCGAAGAAATGCGAGCCGAGCTTGCGGAACGGGAAGTCGCGCACGGGCTGCGCTTCGAGATCGAGTCCACGCAATTGGTCTTGCGCTTCTGCCAGACGCGCCGTTTGCGTACTCGTCAGATCGCTCGCGAGCACGATCGGGCCGTACGGTTCGTACGTCGCGACTTGTTCGAACGACGTGTAGGTGATGCCGCGATGGTGCAGCAGACGCTTCCACAGTGGCGCTTCCGCAACGCCGAGTACGCGCGCTAGCGCATGCATCGTCGCGACGGGATCGCGCACGTCCGAGGGAATCATGGCGCAGACGAACGACGGGCGGCTGCGAACGAGCACGACGCCGTGGCGATCGAGAATGCGTCCGCGCGGGGCAGCGACGGGGATGCGCCGGATTTGATTCGCCCGCGCGTCCGCAGCGAACTTGGAGCCCTGCACGACTTGAATCTGCGTGAGCCGTGCGACCAGTGCGACGAGCGTGCAAAAGACTGCGATAACGAACGCAACGAACTTCCAGCCGGTTTGCGGAAACGGGCGCGGCGACTCAGCGACGGTATGCACGCAGGCCTCCCAGTAACGGCAGGGCGAGGAGTCCGAGATAAACGAGCAACGCATCGAGGGCGCTCTGCCAGAGCGCGACGTGCACTTGGGCGAGACCCAGGGCGATTGGCCGCCCGCCGAGCTCGATCCCGAGCGCGAAGACGGCGAAACGCGCGAACGTCAGCGCGGCGCTGCCGGAAACGAGAACGACCTTGGTGTCGGCCAGCCACGACCCTGCGAAACGCCCGGCGACCGCACCGGCGAAGCCCGTCGCGAACGTCCAGGCGACGCCCGACGCGCCGCCCAGCGCGTCCTCACACGCGCCAGCGACGAGACCGAACACGAGCCCGTAGAGCACGCCCGTTCGCAACGCGTACCATGCGACGACGAGCGTGACGAGCGACGGCGTCGCGCCCCGGAATGCGATGAAAGGCGCGAAGGACACCTGCAGACCGAGCGCGGCAATGAAGGCGAGCGCGGCGATCCACCACGCCGGGGCAGGCGCCGCTAAGGCGGGCGCGGCGGTTTCGCGCGGCCGGCTCGCGACCCAAAAGGCGCGCGTCCGCTCGATCTCCGCATCGCTGCGCTTTCTCATCGCTCGAGCTGAGGCTTCATCGCGGCAGCACCACTACGCGCGAGATCGTACCGAAGGTAACGGCGGGTTCGACGAGCGCCGTCTGATAGAGAGAACCCTCCGGGTGATCGATGCGAGCGATGCGGCCGATCGGAAGGCCGGCTCTGAACGAGCGCCCGGCTCCCGTTACGATTCGATCGCCGACCCGGAGCTTCGCATCTTGAGAGACGTACTGCAGCCGGACGCGGGCGCTGGTCCCCGTGGCGATGCCCCACCAACGGCCGCGCTGGACGACCGCGGGGACTTTGCTCGCGGCATCGGTGACGAGCAAGACCGTGCTCGTCGCGGGCGTCACCTCGATGACGCGGCCGACGACGCCTGCTTCATCGATCACGCCGTCGTCGCGCGAGATACCCGCCGCGGCCCCGCGATCCAGGACGATCGTTCGCGAAAGACTCTCGGGGTCGTACCCGATCGTGGTCGCCGTAATGCCCCTGGGCTCGCTCGCCGCCAGTTCGGCGATGGCGCGCGCTTGCGGCGCCTGAGCGACTGCTTCTCGCAAGCGCGCGTTCTCGGCTTGGAGCGCCCGCGCGTGGGCACGCAAGGCGGCATTGTCGGTATAGAGGTGCGGTGCGTCGCCGAGCGCCGTACCGATGCCCCGCACCCCGCCGCCCAGTGCCGCGGCGGCGCTCTGAAAATACACGGCGGTCGACGTAACGGCGATCGCGATGAGGCTGGGTTTACCGTTTTTGGCAGCGTCGAGTTGGACCAGAGCGATGACGGCGGCAACGACCACCGCGCCGACTAGGGCGAATAACTTTCTCTCGTCCCGATACGTAAAGATTGGTACCACCTCGTGAACCGGTCCGCATGCGGGCGAACCCGTTCGAGTAGGGTCGGCGAGCCGAGAATCTCACCCGCGCCCCGCGCGACGCACGTGAGCGCGTCGGGCGCGACCATCGCTCGTACGTTCGTGCGTCCGCCGATTTCCGCTGCAAGGCCCGCAATGAGCGCGCCACCGCCGGTGAGCGTGATGCCGCTTTCGATCAAGTCGGCGGCGACATCGGGTGGCGTGCGTTCGAGAACGGCCGCAATGGCGCGCACGATGTGCTCGATGCCCTCTTCCATCGCTTCGCCCACGAGCGACTCGCTCACTTCGCGAGCGCGCGGCGCGTGCGCATCGAGATCGTTACCATTGACGATGGCGCCGCCGAGCCCCGGCGCGCGGCCCGCGTAACCGAGCTCGATCTTCAGACGTTCGGCGGTCTGAGCGCCGATCGTGAAGCGCTGCGCGCGCAGTTTTTGCACGATCGCGTTGTCGAAAAAGTCGCCGCCGAGTTGGAGCGACGACATGCGAATGATCCCAGCCGTGCCGATAATGGCGATTTCGGTCGTGCCGCCGCCGATGTTGACGATCATCTGTGCACGAAGTTCCAAGACGTCCAAACCCGCTCCGACCGCTGCGGCCAGGGCTTGCGGCACGTACGTCGTGTAGCGCGCGCCCGCCGCTCGAACGGCCTGCTCGACGGCCTTGCACTCGATATCGGTCGCGCAGCCGGGAATGCAGGCGACCAGGCGCGGCGCAAGCCGAGCCCGGCTTGCGAGCGCGCGGTCGACGAGGCGGGCAACGAGCGTCTGCGCGGCTCGAAAGTCCGAGATCGTTCCGCGCTGCAACGGCCGCACGACGCGGATGCGCTCGGGAGCGCGGCCCTCCATCTCTTTGGCCGCGTGGCCGATCGCCATGATTTCGTCCGAACGGGTGTTATAGGCGACGACGGAAGGCTCGCTGATCATCACGCCCGCACCGCGTTCGTATACGACGGTATTTGCCGTGCCCAGATCGAGCCCGATCTCCGGGCTCAGCGTCGAACGAACGCTCGCGAGCAGCGAACTCATGCCGCGTCGCCTTTGAGGCGATCGCGCCCGAGCCGGTAGCCGAGGTCGGGAAGGCGGCGAACGAAATCGCCCAGTGGAAACCCCATGACGGTGTAAAAATCTCCGTCGATTCGCTCGACGAGCGCAGCACCGCGGCTTTGAATGCCGTATGCGCCAGCTTTATCCATTGGTTCGCCGCTTGCGACATATGCCGCGACGTCACCCGCCGAAAGCGTCGCGAAAGAAACTTGCGTCGAATGCGTGGCGGCGATACGCGCGCGAGTCGCGGTGTCGACCACAACGTACGCGGTATGCACGAGGTGCTCCCGGCCCGACAACGCGCCGAGCATACGCGCCGCGTCGGCCGCATCGACGGGCTTCCCGAACGCGACGCCATCGACATCGACGACGGTATCGGCCGCGACGATCACGCCGGCCGCTTCCCGTGCGGCGACGGCGTCCGCTTTTGCTCCGGCGTAGTACGCCGCGAGTTCGCGAGGCCCATAGCCGGGAATATCTCCTTCGTCGATGGCGCTGGGAACGACGCGAATCGAAAGGCCGAGCGCAGCGAGCAATTCGTAGCGTCGCGGTGAGGCACTGGCGAGGACGACCGACGTTAGTTCTCGCAAGGCACGACCGTCGTTACGAGTATACGGAGCGCGAGCACGTTTTGTATATGCGCCGTCCGCACTATTGGTAGAACTTGTCGTTGACGCGCACGTAACCGGCGCTGTGGCGACCGCGCGGATCGCGATGCGTGTAGTGGATGATGCCGCCGCGCCGATCGAAAATATATTCGCCGCGCACTTCAACCTCGGCCCCTTCGGTAAGCGGGATCGAGCCCGTGATATCAACGTTATCTTCCACGCGTACGGTGAGTCCGCGGCCTGCGGCCCCCTTGAGATGTAAGAGGAAACCTTCGTGGGTCCCGCTACGGCCGACGCGCGTGCCGAGCCTCCGTGCGACGCTCCCTTCCGCCGTCACCTCCAGGTGCGAACGGTTGGAACGCCAGGCGTCGTAGATCGCCGCATTGTCGGCGCTGGCGGACGTGCCCGGAGACGCGCAGCCCGCGGCGAGGGCTAGCGCGAGGGCTCCCGTTACGCGCGTCCGCCGCGAGACCTCACGCATCGAGAACGTCGTCGCGCAGCACGTCGCTCCAAGGTTGCCGCCGAACCGCGAGCCGGTGCGCGCCCGCGCCCGCGAACGCGACCGCCGGTTTCGTGAAGCGATTGTAGTTGCTCGCCATAGCGAAGGTATACGCACCCGTGGTCGCGATCGCCACCAGATCTCCCGTCGCGAGATCGGCGGGCAAGCCCGCGACCACCAGCCGGTCGTTCTCGCACGAGCGGCCGCAGACGGTTATTTCCGTGAGGAGCGCGGCCGAACGCCGGCCGGCCAGCGTCGGATGATGGTACGCGCCGTAGAGCGCGGGCCGCGGATTATCGGCGATCCCGCCGTCGACGATCGCGAAGCGGCGCTCGCCTTGATGTTTGGTCGCGACGACGCGGTACAGCGACGTACCCGCGTCGGCCACGAGACTGCGACCGGGTTCGATTCCGAGCCGCGGCGCCGCGATGCGTCGCTGCGCGCAGAGCGTAGCGAGCTCGTGCGCGAGCGCACGCAGGACGGCCGGCGTGTCGATGCGGTCGCCGCCGGGGCGCGAATCGACGCCGAATCCGCCGCCGACCACGAGTTCCCCGACGGGCGCCCCGCACGCTCGCGCGCGTTCGTGGGCGTCCAGTGCGATCGGCAGGCTCGCGGCGTACGCTTCGCCATCGAAAATCTGCGAGCCGAGATGACTGTGGATGCCGGCGAGCGTGACGCCCGGGATCGCGAGCGTCGCTGCGATCGCCGCATCGAGTTCGCGAAGCGGAAAACCGAATTTCGACGCTTCGCCGCCGGTGCGCACGAAGGCGTGCGTGCGCGCCTCGATTCCGGTGTTGATGCGCAGCAAAACGCGCAGCGACGGAGCACCGGGGCGTCCCGTAGCGAGCGCACGGAGCCGGCGCAGCTCGTCGTGGTGGTCGACCACGATGCGCGCGACGCGGCCGGCGAGCGCGGCGCGTAATTCGTCGTCGCTCTTACCGCAGCCGTGCAGCACCATGCGTTGCGCCGGCACGCCGCCGGCTTCTCCCGTCAGCAATTCGCCGAGCGAGCAAACGTCGAGGCCGAGAGTGCTCGCCGCGATGCGTCGCGCGAGGGCGACGACGAGCAGCGCCTTGCCCGCGTAGGCGACGTCGATGTGGAGCTCCGCGCTCGCGCGTTCGTAGCATGCGATGTTCGCAGCGAGAACGTCCATATCGATGACAAGCAGCGGCGTGCCGTAGGCGGCCGCCAGTTCGGATGCCGCCACGCCGCCGAGCGTTAGCGTGCCGGCCGCGCTCGCTAACATCGATCGCCTCCGCCGTCCGCGGCCGGTGCCGTCGGCGCGACGTCGGCCGGGCAGTAGAGAGCGTGTTCGCGAATATAGCGGTAGACGGGTTCGGGCAGCAGGTACCGCACGCTGCCGCTACATGCGAGCTGCCGGCGTACGAGCGTCGCGGAACCGTTGAGCGCCGGCAGATCGAGGACGTGCATCTTCGCGCGTTCGTGCGGTGAAAGCAGCGCGAGCATCGCATCGACGCGCTCGGGCGCACGCTCGGCGCGCGGCGCGATCGCGAACGCATCGAGATTCGCTAGGACGATCTCGAAGCGTTGCCACGGGGAGTCGACGAGCGAATCGCCGCCGACGACGAACGTCAGCGCGTCGTCGCGGTATTTGGCGCGGAGGCGCGGCATCAGATCGGCGCTAAAACCGGTGGCGCCCTCCGCCAGATCGATCTCGTCGAGCGCAAAGTGCGGATTCGCCGCGAGCGCCCTGCGCAACATTGCAAGCCGGTGCTCGACCGTGGCGACAGGCGGGATTTTGTAGTGCGCGCCGCGCGTCGGCAGAAAGATCATCCGGTCGAGCCCGAGTTCCACCCGTGCCGCTTCTGCAACGAAGAGATGGGCGTTGTGCACGGGGTCGAACGTGCCGCCGAAAAGGCCGAGCTTCACGGCGCGGCGACTATCGCGCCCCATGCGTAACGGTTCTGGCGCGACCGTGCGAGCTTGCGCCGGCACCGGAGCGGTAACCGACGTAGTATGCGAGCGCTACGATGAGTGCCAGCACGATAAAGAAGCCGGTATAGAATTTTGTGGTGGCACTCGGGCCGGCGGGACGATCGCCTCTCACTCGTTCACCTGTTTCATGAATAATCGAATTCGAAATGGGCGATGCGGACCGTATCGCCCTCGCGCGCGCCCTTGTCTTGCAGTCCCTTGTCGACGCCCATCTTCGCGAGGATCGCTTCGAAGTGCGCGAGGCCTTCGTCGGTTTCAAAATCCGTCATCGCGGCCAAGCGTTCGATGCGATCGCCCGAGACGACGTACGTACCGTCGGGATCGACGGCGATCGAAAACGCTTCTTGCGGCGTGAGGATGAAACGGGGGGCGTCCGCTGTGATAACTTCGGGCAGCGGCATTGCGGCGATCGTCTGGTACGCGGCGAAGAGCAGATCGCGTACGCCTTCGCCCGTCGCGGACGAAATGCCGCGCAGGCCTTCGATGCAGCCCTGCAATTCGACGAAACGCTCCCGGGCGTCCGGCAGATCGAGTTTCGAGACGACGTCGAGCATCGGACGCTCGAGCAGGCGCGGATTCCACAGACGCAGCTCGTTCTCGATCGTCGCTTTGTCCGCGAGAATGTCGGCCGTGTCCCGCGAGCCGTCCAAGAGATGGATCAAGACGCGCGTGCGTTCGATATGGCGCAAGAACGTGTCGCCCAGTCCCGTCCCCTGGTGGGCGCCTTTGATGAGTCCCGGTACGTCGACCATGACGAACGATTCTTCGGGACCCAACCGCACGACGCCCAGCTGTGGTTCGAGGGTCGTAAATGGGTAATCTGCGATCTTTGGGCGGGCCGCCGAGGAAACGGAGAGCAGCGTCGATTTGCCCGCGTTGGGCAGGCCGACGACGCCGCAATCGGCGATGAGCTTTAGCTCCAAACGCAGCGTGCACGTTTCGGCGGGTTCGCCTTTTTCGGCGAAGCGCGGCGCCTGGCGCGTGCTCGTGGCATAATTTTGATTGCCGAGGCCGCCGCGGCCGCCTCGCGCGACGCGAATGCGCTCGCCGGGACGCGAGAGGTCGGCGATGACGAGTTCGCGGCCGGACTCTTCGATGCGGTAAACGAGCGTTCCGACCGGTACCGCGATAACGAGGTCATCCATGCTACGGCCGGACTTGTTCGAGGTCGAGCCTGGCTTGCCCGAAGCGGCCGAAAAATGCTTCTTATATCGGAATTCGATCAGCGTCGAGAGTTCGGGCGAGGCCTCGAGGATGACGTCGCCGCCACGTCCGCCGTCGCCGCCCGCCGGCCCGCCCTTGGGCACGTATTTTTCACGCCGCCAGGCGATGATGCCGTCGCCGCCGCGACCGCCGCTGACGCCGATCTTGACTTCGTCGATGAACTGCATTTAGCGCAGCCGTCCGCCGGAAAAGGAAAAGAGCCCGAAGGCTCTTTGCGACGCCGAGTCGCGCGAATCGCCGATGCCGTTAAGCCGAAGCAACGCCGGCGGCGTCGGCGACGACGTTGACGTGCTTGCGATTGCGTTTTTGCGAAAACGACACTTTACCGGCGACGAGCGCGAAGAGCGTGTCGTCTTTGCCGATCCCGACACCAAGACCCGGGTAAAATTTGGTGCCGCGCTGACGGACGATGATATTCCCCGCGAGCACGAATTCACCGCCAAAACGCTTGATGCCGAGCCGTTGGGCGTTGGAGTCTCGACCGTTGCGAGTCGAGCCGGCGCCCTTCTTGGACGCAAACACCTGAAGATCGAACGTGAACATAGCGCGCCCGAGTATACCAGGGCGTCGCCCCCGGCGCAACCCGCGCAGGCATCCTTGGCGACTCCGTCATACGCTTGGACGGCTTGACGGGCGCTCGCTTCCAGCCGCCCATTCGAGGAGTGGTAGCTTCATACGCGTAGTGCGAGGAGCGGCCCCTAGCGTTTCGGATGCGCGTGCGTGCCGGCGGCCGAAGCGCGGCGCAAGCGTGCATCGCTGCGAAGCGTCCCTTCGCAGCGGTCGCGTCATGAAACGGAGAAGGTGAGTGGAACGAAAACGGGTCGTCATCACGGGGATGGGCGCGGTCACGCCGCTGGGCAATACGCGCGACGAATTTTGGCGCCGTTTGATCGCGGGGGAAAGCGGCGTCGCGAAGGTCACCGCGTTCGACGCAGCGGCGGCCGGACTCAAAGCGCAGATCGCGGCCGAAGTAAAAGGTTTCGATCCCGATGTCCTCATCGGCCGGCGCGATTCGCGCCGGATGGATCGCTACGCGCAGTTCGCCTACGTCGCGGCGGCCGAAGCGATCGAAGATGCGAAGTTTCCCGAAGATAAAGAACTCCGCGACGAAACGGGAGTCGTCGTCGCCAGCGGCATCGGTGGCATCATCACGATACAAGATACCGTTACGAAAGCGCGCGCGCTCGGCACGGCCGGACGGATCACGCCCTTCTTCATCCCGATGCTCATGAGCAACGCCGCGCCCGCCCAAATTTCGATGAAGTACGGTTTCCGCGGCCCGATGTACGCAGTCTCCAGCGCCTGCGCGAGCTCCAACGATGCGTTCGGCGTCGCCTTCGATATGATCGTGCACGGCAAAGCGCGCGCGATGATTACGGGCGGCTCGGAGGCGACGATCATCGACTGTGCCATGGGCGGTTTCGACTCGATGAAGGCGCTGTCGACGCGCAACGACGAGCCGACGCGCGCGAGCCGCCCCTTCGATCGCGAACGCGACGGCTTCGTGCTAGCGGAAGGCGCGGCGATCTTCGTTCTCGAGGAACTCGAACTGGCGAAATCGCGCGGCGCACGGATTTATGCCGAACTCCTGGGCTACGGCGAATCGGCGGACGCTTACGATCTGGTGGCGGTCGACCCGCAGGGAAGCGGCGTCGAACTCGCGCTCAAGCGGTCGTTCGTATGTGCGGGCATCGAACCCAGCGCCGTCGATTACGTCAACGCGCACGCCACCTCCACGCCGATCGGCGATCCCGCGGAATCCAAAGCGCTCGAACGCGTCATCGGCGCGAACGGGCACAAGTTCGCGGTGAGTTCGACCAAAAGCATGCACGGCCACGCGCTCGGCGCGGCAGGCGCGATCGAAGGCGTCGCAACCACGCTCGCTATTTACAACGGCATCATCCCGCCGACGATCAATTACGAGAATCCCGATCCCGAATGCACGCTCGACGTCGTCCCCAACGTCGCCCGCAAGGCGAACGTCGATATCGCGCTTTCGAGTTCGTTCGGTTTTGGCGGGCATAACAGCGTCGTCGTATTCGGAAAGTACACGGCTTAAGCGATGGCCGGAGAGGCGCGCCGTCAGCGCATTCGGACGCTGATGGCGCTCGCCGGCGCCCGCGACGCCGACGTGCATGCCTTCGACGCGGCGTTTTTTCACGAAAGTGCAGTGCGCGAAAGCCTGGCGCCACAATCCAACGAGCGGCTCGAATTCCTCGGCGACGCGATTCTCGGTTTTTCGGTCGCGCGGTCGCTGTACGAGCGTTACGGCGATGCCCCCGAAGGCGAACTGGCATTACGTAAATCGTCGCTCGTTTCCGACTCGGCGCTCGCCGCGACCGCCGAGCGCCTGGGCTTCGACTCGCTGCTGCTGCTGGGCGCGGGGCATGCCGGCGAATCGGCGGCGCGACGGCGTTCGGCCATCGCCGATGCATTCGAAGCGTTTCTCGCGGTGCTCCAGCGCGAATGCGGACAGGACGCCGTCGACGCGTTTCTCATGCGCGAACACATCGTGCCGCGCGAGGCGCTGGGAACCGTCATCGACGATCCGAAAACGATCCTTCAAGAGTGGACCCAACGGCACTACAAAACGGTGCCCGCCTATCGCGAGCGCGCCGAGGGACCCGATCACGAGCGCACCTTTCTCGCGGAAGTGGTCGTCGACGGCGATCTGCACGCGCAGGGCAGCGGGCCCTCCAAGCGGGCCGCACAACGGGCCGCGGCCGCGCAGGCGTTGCTCCTCTTGGCCGAGCGTCACGACGACGTCGCGCCCAGGGCCCTCACGCTCGCGAAAGCCGACGTCGCTTCGGCCCCGGGCCCGAAGCCGAAAAAGACGCGGGTGCGGCGCCGTCCCGGCGTGGGCGAAGCCCCGCGCGGCGGCGTGTCGAAGCGTCCCCACACGTGAAGTTACAATCGCTGCGGCTCTTCGGCTTCAAGACGTTCGCCGAGCAGACGGGTCTGACGTTCGAACCGGGGATCACGGCGCTCGTGGGTCCCAACGGTTCCGGCAAATCCAATCTCGTCGATGCGATCCGTTGGGTGCTCGGCGAGCAAAGCTCGAAATCGCTGCGCTCGGCGAAGACCGAGGACGTCATCTTCGCCGGCAACGAACGGCGCAAGTCGCTCGGTATGGCCGAAGTCGCGCTGACCTTCGACAATGCGGACGGCGCGCTGAAGATCGACGCACGCGAAGTTCAGATCACGCGTCGCGCGTATCGCGCCGGCGAGAGCGAATTCTTTATCAACCGCCAAAGCGTGCGCTTGCGCGACGTGATCGAACTGCTGATGGGGACGGGTCTGGGGCCAGGCTCCTATGCCATCGTATCGCAGGGTCAGATCGATGCGATCCTAGCTGCTAAGCCGGCGGACCGGCGCAGTCTCTTCGAAGAGACGGCCGGGATCAACAAGTTTTTGGCGCGTAAAAACGAATCGCTGCGCCGCCTCGAGCAAACCGAAGCGAACGGCATCCGCACGAACGACCTCGTACAAGAAATTACGGCGCGCGTTCCAGAATTGGAAACGCAAGCGCGCCGCGCCCGTCGTTACCGCAAAGCGTCGGCGCGCCTGCGCGACCTCGAGATCGTGTCGTATCTGCACGCGAGCGCATCGCGCCGTAGCGAACGCGAGACGTTGCAGGCGAAGCTCGAAAAATTCGAAGTCGAGCGGGCGGCCTCCGGCGCGCGGGCAAGCGCAGTCGATGCCGATCTCGCGGCGTTACGAACGCAGCTGTACGCGCGCGAAAACGCGCTCGAAGCGCTTCGTGCCGAAGCGACGCAGGCACGCGCCGAACTCGCGGAACTCGAGTCACAACGCGCGGCACGCAACGCGCGGCGGGAAGCGCTCGCGGCCCAATCGTCGCAGATAACGGGCGACCGCGAGCGCGCCGAATCCGAGCGGGCCGAGTTGCACGCGACGGCTGACGCGCTCGAAGCGGACGTGGCACCGCTGGCCGCGGAACTCGAGCGCCAGCGCGGACGCGAAAAGCAGGCGCAAGAGGCGCTTTCGGTCGCGCGCGCGGCGCTCGATCGTATCTTCGCGGCGTTGCGCGGAGCCGAAGCCGCCGCGGCGGCCGTTGCGACCAGCGACGCGGAACGACGCGCGCAACTCGCGGCGACCCGGGCGGAGTACGGTCGCGTCGAAAGCGAAGCGTTTGCCTTGCGTTCGCAGGCGACGAAGACGAGCGAACGCGTCGCCGCGCAGGCGCACGACGCGGAGCGCGCGCGCACGGAACGCGAGTGCTTGGCGAGCCGCGCGACCGCCGCGGGCGCATCGGCAGCGGCGGCCGACGCACGCGTCGCGCGCGCGCAAGAAGCGCTCGCGGACGGTCAGGCTACTTATCGGGCGGCGACGAGCGAACTCGCGAGTACCGAAGCGCGCCTGCATACGATCGAAGAACTCGAGGCCAATCTCGCGGGGCACGTGCCGGGAACGCGCGCGGTTCTCGAAGCGCACAAACGCGGAGAGTTCGGCGGTATCCACGGCGTCGTTGCCAACCTCATTCGCGTCGACGAACAATACGCTCGCGCGCTCGATGTCGCGTTCGGTGGGGCGCTTTCGAATATCGTCACGCAAACGGCCGAAGATGCCGAGCGCGCGATCGCCTATCTGCGTACGCGGGAACTCGGCCGCGCGACGTTCTTGCCGCTCGATACACTCGGCATGCGGGCCGGCCGTAACCCGAACGAAGCACCGCGCGGACTCGGCGTCATCGGCTACGCGCACGCCCTAGTGGAGCCGGCGAAGCCGCTGTACGCGGGCATCGTGTCGTTTTTGATCGGGCGCATTCTCGTCGTCGAGTCGCTCGAGGTCGGCGTGCGCCTGGTTCGCGGTGAAGGCTTTCGCGACGCCATCGTCACGCTCGACGGTGACGAAATTCGCGGCGGCGGCGCGATGACCGGCGGCCGCTACAAACGCGAGCGCTCGCTTCTCTCGCGTCGCGCGCAAGCGCGAACGCTCTCGAACGCGTTGCCCGCTTTACGCGCGCGGCTCGAGGAGACGCAGGCGGCGTCGCTCGCGGCGAGTGAGGAAAACGCGCGCGCCGCACGCGACCGCGACGACGCGCGCGGCGTCGCGGGCGAACTCGCCGTTGCGCTGCGCGACGCGCACGCCCGCGTCGAAACGCTGGAAGCCGAACGCGCCCGTCTCGACGCCGAGATTGGGACGATGCTGGCGCGTGCAGCCGAACGCGATGTGGAGACGGCGGATGCCCGCGAACGTCTGGCCGCGCTCGATCGCCCGGTCGTCGATCCGTCGGCGGCGCTGGCGGAGCGCGCGCGTTTGGAGATGTCGCTCGGCGAAGCGCGCGAGACCATCGCGCGCGCGCAGACCGCCGAACGTTCGATCGCCGCAGAGATCGCGAGCGTTCGCGAGGTCGTCGCGTCCCTGGTGGCCCGGCGCGATGGCGCTCGGGCGCGCTTGGGGTTGCTCGATGCGAACCGGGAACGCGCGGCAGCGGCGCGCGAGGCGATGCGCACGGAGCTCGCGAGTTTGGGCGAACGGATCGCCGCTACCGAAACCGCGCTGCTGCGTTCGCGGGCGGCCGCGGACGACGTCGATGCGCGCGATGCTGCCGCTCGTCGCGAGCGCGACGCGGCGCTCGCGGCCGCGCACGGTCTGGAATCCGATCTGCGTCTGGCGCAGAATGCGGAGCGCGAAGCGAGCGCCGCGAGCGAAGGCGGACGCCTGCGCCTAGCGGAGATCGATGCCGAACTCGGGATGCTGACCGCAGCGTTCGCTCAGAATCCGGCGACGGCGCCGGAGTGCGACGACATCGAAGCACGCTATGCGAACGAAGCGGGTGATTTTGCCGCGGAGATCGCGCGCCTGCGCGACGAACTCGCGCGCCTGCAAAACGTCAATCTCAATGCCGAAGCGGAGATCGAAGAACTCGTCGAACGGGAGCGCTTTCTGCGGGAAGCGCTCGAAGATCTCGCGCGCGCTCGCGCGACCTTGCTGGCGTCGATTTCCGAGATCGAGGCGCAATCGCAAGAGCGTTTCGACGAAACCTTCGCGCTCGTCAAAGCCGCCTTCGAAGACGTCTACGGCCGGCTCTTCCCCGGCGGGCAGGCAAAGATGTGGCAAACCGATCCGACGATTGCCGAAACGGGAATCGAGCTCTCCGTGCAGCCGCCCGGCAAGAAGATGATGCCCCTGGCGGCGCTTTCGGGCGGCGAGCGCGCGATGGCGGCATCGGCGCTGATCTTCGCGCTCATTCGCGTGAAACCGTCGCCGTTCTATCTGCTCGACGAAGTCGATGCGGCGCTGGACGATACGAATCTGGAACGTTTTTCGCAACTCGTCCGCGAGGTCGGCACGAACGCTCAGATGTTGCTGGTTACGCACAACAAGAAGACGATGGAGCTGGCGCAACGCATGTACGGCGTGACGATGGCGGAGCCCGGGATCTCGTCGGTCATTTCGGCCGATCTCACGCCGCTGCCCGCCGAGCGCGAATTCGCCGGGGATGCCGTTCTTGCCGGCTAATCCCGCCGCGCTTTTCTCCGTGTACGATCGCACCGGCGTCGTCGAACTCGCGCGCGAACTTGCCGAACGCGGGATGCCGATCTATGCTACCGGCGGTACGCGCGCCCATCTCGTCGCTAGCGGCGTCGCCGCGCTCGACGTCGCCGAACTCACGGGCTTTCCGTCGCTTTTCGACGGCCGCGTAAAAACGTTGCATCCGCGGGTCTTCGGTGCGATTCTGGCCGATCGAGAGAATCCCGTACATCGGGCGCAAGCGGAGGAACACGGCGTGCCGGCGATCGCCGTCGTCGTCGTCAATCTGTATCCGTTCGAAGCGACGGTCGCGCGTGACGCGGCGACGCTCGAAGAAGCGATCGAGCAAATCGATATCGGTGGCGTCGCCCTCATTCGCGCCGCCGCCAAAAATTTCAAACACGTCACGGTGCTCGTCGATCCCGATCAGTATGGCCTCGTTCGCCACGGCGATCCGGGAACCGTCGATTCCGCGACGCGCCGACGTCTAGCGACGCGTGCCTTCGAACGCACGGCCGAGTACGATTCTTCGATCGCTCGGTATCTCGAAGCAGGCCTGCTCGCGCGCGAACTGCCGGGTTCGCTCGCGCTGACGATTCCGCTGGCGACGCCGCTGCGTTACGGCGAGAACCCGCAGTCGCGCGCGGCGTTCTATCTCGCGCGCACGGAAGCGTTGCCCGAGCAGCTCGGCGGCAAGGCCCTTTCGTACAACAATCTGCTCGATCTCGACGCGACGCTGCGGCTCTTGGTGCGCGAAGTCCCGGACGCGCAGACGGGCGTCGTACGCGCTGCGATCGTCAAACATACGGTGCCGTGCGGCGTTGCCGAACGTCCGGCGCCCAGCGCCGCCGTCGCGGCGGCGCTCGGAGCAGATGCGGTCTCGGCCTTCGGCGGCATCATCGCGCTCGATGGTAACGTCGATCTCGCGACGGCGGAAGCGCTCACCGGGTTTTTCCTCGAGATCGTCGCGGCGCCGTCGTTCGACGACGACGCACTCGCGCGCTTGCGACGGAAGAAAAATCTTCGCATCATCCGATACGACCGGCGTTTGCCCGAACGGCTGGCGCGCGAATTACGCGTCCGCAGTGCGCTCGGGGGCGTGCTCGCCGAGGACGACGACCCGGAAGCGGCGGCTGAAACGTGGCGCGTCGTCAGTAAGCGCGAACCGACGGCCGATCAATGGCGCGATCTGCGTTTCGCCTGGGACGTCGTACGCCACGTCAAGTCCAACGGCGTCGTCGTGGCGCGCGACGGCATCACGCGCGGCATTTGCGCCGGTCAGACCAATCGTGTGAGCGCCGTTCGCATCGCCGGCGAACGCGCGGCGACTTTCGCCGTTGGGGCCGCGTGTGCGAGCGATGGATTCTTTCCCTTCGCCGACGGGCTGGAAGCCGCAACGGACGCAGGCTGCAGCGCGGTGATCGCACCCGAAGGGTCTATTCGCGATGCCAAAGTCATCGCGGCCGCAGACGCTCTGGATATCGCGCTCGTGTTTTCTACGTATCGCTACTTCTTACATTGAGCGGATCATCAGGATGCGAAATGGGCGCTGTGAACCGACCTCGCGCTTCTGTACTTTGCTCGTAGTGCTTCTCAGATGCCGCGATGGCGAACGGGGTACCAACGTCGCTTGTCGACTCGTGCCGGCGAGCGACCTCAATACGCGCCCCAGTAGGCGTTTTGCGCGACGTTGATGCGGGCGGCGTCGTCGAGGACGAGCGCGATATCTTCGACGCGCGGCTGCGTGCCTAAACGCGTGCGTAAGCTTTTCCATGTCGCCAGCACTTTGACGACGTAGCGCGGCGTTTCGCCGCGCCGCGGTATTCCGTAATGCCGAACGGTATTGGGGCCCGCATTGTAGCTCGCGATCGCCTGTCGCATGGCGTTGCGCGACGTGCGAAACATGCCCAGTAATTCGTGCAGATAGGTGGTGACGCCGCGCAGGTTACTGCCTGGCGAACGCGGATCGATGCCGAGATCGCGGGCGGTGCCCGGAAGAAACTGTCCCAGTCCGCGCGCGCCGCTCAACGAAACGGCGCGCGTGTTCCAATGCGATTCAACGGTGACGACGGCCATCACGAGATTCGGGTCGACGCCGACGCGGCGAGCATTCGAAAGAAGCGCTCGTGCATAGGTGCGGCTCTGTCGTTTTCGGACGTTCGGGTTGATCGATCGGATGACATCGGCGTAAGCAGGTTCGGAGACGTTCGCGAAATCGGTCGTCTGGGCGCGGCACGGTGCCGTGGCGGCGAGAGCGATGACGAAAGCGAGCGCCGCTCGAGTCCATCGGGCGGTGCAAAGCATATGGCGCGGCTTCGCAGCCGAGCGCGAGTGCCCTTGCGCTAGCGGCAGTCCGCCGGGCGAATATCTTTACAAATGGCGTACGGCCGAGTGTTGTGCGGTGGTCGCGGGAGTAGCGTGGGATTCGTGCGCTCCGCTCGCAGACGATGTCTCGCCGTGGCGGCTCGTCGCCGGTTCCGAGCGCTGTCCGAAGCGGTCCGTGAAGGAGTTCGAGCGGCCGGTTTCGCCGGGACGTTGCCGCTGGACCGGAGCGCTCGTGCCCGGATGAACGACCGTCGCATGCGCCGCCACGCCGGGCCGCTCGATCGTGGGACCGCTCGTGATCGAGTCGATGAGCACGGGACGGACCACGGGATGCGTCACGTAGGGCCGCGCGAGCTCCGGCCGCGCCACGACCGGCTGCGGTACGCTCGGCTGCGTGATGACCGCGGAACTTGCGACATGCGGCCGATATGCGGCGCTCGTAGCTGCTCGAACGGCGGCTTGCTGCGCAGCGAAGGGTCGCGTCCGAAACTCCGGCGGCGAGAAGTGGTCGAAGCGTTGCGAGAGTTCGGGATTCGGCAGGACGGCTACGGGCCGCGCCGCGTAGCGCAGGTTATCGACCGTCGGCACGATCGGGACGACGCCACGCAGCGGCGCCGCTTTCGCAAGCGTCGTGGGCGCGACGCTCGTTACGCGCGCGAAATTGCCGCCGGCAAACGAGCGGCTATCGACGGCGACCGCGCCGCCCGGCGCCCCACTATTGTGGTAGATCGTAAAGACGTTACCGTGGGCGGATCCCGGCGCCGCATTGACTACGGTCACGTTGGTTATGTTGGTGACGTTCGTAATATTGTTCACGACGGTCGTATTGCGATAGCCGCCGTACCAGGGCGAGAACGTTTCGTACGGCGCGAGCGGCACCCAACCGATATTGCCGAAGCCAAAACTCGTTCCGTTGCCTCCGAAAGAGAAGAACGCGACGATCGCCGGCCGATACAGGAACGGCTGCGCGAAAGCGTACGCGCCGGGATACCAGCACCAGCCCGAACCGGCGGCATAAAACCAGTTGCCGTAATGGTAAGGCGCCCAACCCCACGGCTCGGCCGCCACCCACGTCCAGCCGTAGTAGGGCTCCCAGACGAAGCGGCCGCTGTGATACGGTGCCCACGACGAGCCTTCGAAGGGCGACCACACGCGGCCGTAGCGCGGATCGTCGATCCAACGCCCGTAGGCGGCGAGGTCATCCGAACCGATGACGCCGTAATCGACGAATGCGTCGTCATCCGCGCGCGCCAGCGTGCGATCGCGTGCGTCGCTCCAGCGATCGAAGTCGTCGTCGGCCGCCGCCACGACCGGACGTTGTGACGTGTCGCTCGCGGAGCCCCCGATGGCGAGCGTCGCGCCCGCTTCGACCGCTCGCGTTCCTGTATCCGTAACGACGTCGGCGCGTCCGCTGCGGACGGTCAGGGTCGTCGTGCCGTCGCTGCGAACGGTGATCCGGTACCGGCCGCTCTCCGTCGGCCGGATCGTCGCCTGTGGTGTTTCGATCTCGCTGCGAGCGCGCAGCCCGCGCGCGATGCGCAATTCGACGGTTCCCGTTGCCAGCTGCACGCGACGGTGCTCGTCGTCGAGCGCGACGAACCGCAAATTCGTAGCCGCGGCGACGCGTAGCGCCGTGGCGTAACCGAATTGGACTTCGGCCCGCGCGTCGTCGTGCGTCGCGAGATAGTCCCCGACGCCGAGCGGCGCGTTGACGGCCGCGAGGACGGTGTCGCCCGAGTCGGCTCGCTTCACGTCGACCGTGCCCCGCAGGACGCTGATTCGCGCGACGACGGGCTGGTCGCTCGCGGCAGGAGCCGGACTAGGCGTAAGCGCCGCGAGGCCGACGGCCAGCAGCGCCCAGAGACCGATGCGGGAAAATAGCATGCGCGCGACCTCGCTCGAACCGTAACGTATCTTCTATAACGCCGTTCGCGTAGACGGAGTTCGGCGGAGGATACGTTTCTCATGGAAATCTTTTGCAGGTGCGCGAGATAACGTCCCGGGGCGGGAAGCGTAGAGAGATGTCACGCTTTTTACACACCTCGATCTTCGTCAGCGATATGGCGGCTTCGATCGAGTTCTACACGAAAAAACTCGGTCTGAAGCTACTCGATGGTCCGTTGCATTACCCGGGAAACGCCGACATGGCGTTCGTCGGCGCGGATTGGAATGCGTACGTCGAACTGGTCTACGACCTCGAAGAGCATTCGCCGTACGAACTGGGCAACCGCTACGAACACCTCGCGCTCGAAATCGAGGGCGACCTCGAGGCGTTCGTCGCCGAGCTCGCAGCGCAGGGCGTCACGATTCTCAAGGCGCCGAAGAAGTCACCCGGCGGTTCGCGGTCCATCGCCTTCGTCGAGGATCCCAACGGCATTCCCGTCGAGTTGCTCGAGCCCCGGGCCGGGGGCGCCGCGTAAGCGTATCTTCGGCTCTATCGCCGCGTTTGAAAGATAACGTTTACCCGCGCTAATTATAAGCTGTTGTTCTTGCGCCGGGGGAAATGCGCGAGAAGGGGATCACGGCACGCGAGATCGCGCGCCTCCTGTCCATCAGCGTCCGCGAAGTCTACCGGCTCCTTCGGAACGTTGTGACGTCGGTCGTTCGGGTTGTTCAGAGCGCGTCAAAAACAACTGTGCAGGGTCCGCCCGCCCTATCAGACTTTAAGGGTGCCCGCGGTCCGGTTTCGTTGGTGCTTGGCGACGTTGGCGTAGGTAAGGTGAACTCTACAGACATGATCGTGAACGACGATTTCGTGATCTCAGAGCCTTTGCCGCGCTCGGAGGAGCGATTGCCGCAGCAATCGTCTCCGAGTACGCGGTCCCCGCGCGTAGCGCGGAACTCAAGAGCGATGCGACGAGCGACGGAAGGGGGGTTTGGGGAGACCAACGTCGGCGAGAGTCCGATCGCGTATATTCAGCGTCGCGTTCGCGAGATCGTTGCCAAACAACGTGCAGGAGCGGCCACGATAGACCGCCGCGTGCGATTTGTTTACGATCGCGATGATGCTGGCGACTTCGATCACGGTGATGTCGAGCGAAATGCTCTGCGTCGCTTCTCCGCCCGAGTCAGCCGCTGTTGATTTTCGGGATCCTAGCCGCGGCCCCGCCGAAACGCGAGGGACACTACCGGTCCTCACTCCGTTCCGGTCCACGCTCGGCTACGCCACCCTTGTTCGCTGCGCCGTTCCGTCGCGTCCACGGCTTTAACGGATCCATAAACAGCGACCGCCTCGAGCGGAGAAGGGTTCAGACCAATGACGACGCTCTACACCATCAGCGACGACCGCACGAAGTTCTGCCGCGATGAAAGCGAACGACGGCGTATGGAATCCCGTGACCAGCGCCTGGATGTTTACGAAAGCCGGCGATCACGCAAACGCGACATGCGAACTGTACCGTGCGACGCGGCCGAGTGCGGCGCAGCTCGAGGCGCTGCTCTCGATGGCCGTCGACGGCACCGGAGCGCAGGCGTGGGACTTCGATCCCACCGTGACGCTCCCCGATCATGCAGTTTTCAGTTTGTCGCGCATGGACCCAACGATCCGGTCGAGGTCGGCCTCTAGGCTGGCGCTGCCCTTCGACCGTCTGCGGCGGCGACGTTGCTTGGACTCTTCGCCGCCCGTTGGTGGAACCACTACGCCGGCCTCTTCACTTTTATCGTCATTTCCGTCATCGTCCGAATAATCGTCAAGTTCGACTGATACAAATGAGCGCTTTAGGAACGCCGCCACGTCTTGAACAAGAACCAGCTCATCGTCGTTAGCGCGCAAAACATCACTCGCGAACTCCTTAAGAACGTTTGTGGCGTCGCTCTTTGAAGGAAAGCAAAAATGGAGCGGCGTTCTGTGGCGGACGGAGAACGTAAGACAATACCTCATTTACTTCCCTTACAGCGCCGTGAGACCGGCAGAAATACCTCTCGGCGCGCGCTCGTAGCCCTTACTAAGCTTGAATTGAACAGTCGCCTCGAGCGCCTCAATAGCCTCGGTGTAAGATGGATAGCTCCAGCATCTGCTCTGCAAGTAGTGAGGTTGAACTTTGCGCCCGGCTAGGTCCGCTGAGCCCCATCTAACGTGAAGCTTTTTGCCACGAACGGCGATCAGGTAGACCTTGCTGCTCAGCCGAGACTGGTTCGCTTCATTACGACCGAACCAAATCAGGGCTTGTGTATTTGTCCGCTGTGTGTTCATCAGTCGCACCGAATGAAGCGAGCGCGGACCAGAGTACCGCACATAGGGCAGTATATTGGAGTGGCGCTCGAACGAGCGCAGTGATTTGACCGAAGAACGCGCGTCCGCTCGAAACGGTGAGCGACGTGCCCGCAACCCAAAAATTCGTCTTTATAAAAACGCACTCGATTAGGCATTTAGCCAGCCCTTACTGTAAGCGGTCGAGAATACGCCGTATTTTACGGATTGCATCGCGCTCGTCGGATGCATCAGCCGGGGCGCTTCCGTTTGCAAATTTGATCAGCTTTGCGTCGTTTTCTTTGTCTAGCGTAATCACTGCGGTGATCAGTCGCGCTACCCTAGAGCCTAGGCGGTAAAGCCTTACACGCTGTGTATCCGAAGCCGGCAGCGGGTTAGGGAAATAGCCGATGTCTTGACGATCGAGAGCATCTTGCATCTGCTCGCGTATGCGATGTCCGAGCCGCCCGATGCCAACGCGATCTTTCAGTTCCCGTAATTCAAAGGTCGCGACGCCTTCTTGATTCTCGAGGCGGTCCTCAACCTCGTGAACGAGGTCGTGAATCCAGTTGCCCTCGTCGTCGTCGCCTCTCATGCGGCCACTATAGCATCTCGGACTTACGATGTAAACACTTGTATTCAGAGTGTAAACAATTAACTGCTAATAACCCTGTAAATAACTCTGTTTTTACGGACGTGCACCTGTGACATACCTATGTTATGATGCCGAGGGGAGGCCGCCATGCATCGTAGGACCAGTATCTATTTGGACGATAGCGCTATGAAAGCTCTGAAGCTGCTTGCTGCTGCCTCCGGAACGACGGTTTCGGAGAAGATTCGGGAGGCCGTGGACGTGATGCTGGCAACGCAGGTCGGGCAAGTCGACTGGCCTGCGGAAATTGAGGCGATGCTCGAACGCGCCCGCGCTCGTGATCTCCCGGAACTCACGGGCAAAGAAATGATTGCTGAGGTTCAAGACGTGCGTCGCGCTCAACGTGAGGTCACCGAGAAGCGTCGCGCTCGCGCCTAGTGCCGTTACGCGCAGTCTTCGATACGACGGTCTGGATGAGCGCCTTCCGCTCCCGAATCCCCACGTCGGCCTCGCGACTGATTATGCGGGCGTGCCTCGGCGGCCACGTCCAGCTCGTGGTGAGCCGCGAGATTTTGCATGAAAACGTTGAAGTGCTCATGCGTCCGCTGCATCGGTTGCCGCTCGAAGACGTTCTGGAGTTCGGCGTGTTCTTAGCTCGCACTGCGCTCATTGTCGAACTCGAGGGCGTCCCGCAAGGGTGCCGCGATCCAAACGATGACATGTTCCTCGAAACCGCTCGTCGTGGTAGCGCGGAGTACGTTGTCACGTTCGATAGAGACCTGCTTGATCAGGATTTGATCGCACGGCTTGAGTTCGACGCGATTCGCGTCGTCTCCATCCCGGCATTTTTGCAGGAGCTACGGACGCGCGGCATCGTGACGGAGAATACGGTAATGCCGAAAGCGTCGACCGTATGATCCATGCCCACACGCTGGTGGACGACGCTCTGGGGACACAAAAGAATACGCAGCGATGCCTAAACGCATAAGCGCACGTAAGCTTCGATGCATATTTTGAGTTCACATCACCCGTCGTGGCGACGACGCCTGCGTCAACGGTACGCGAACGGGTCGGCGGGTGGGGCGATCCGGCGCACCGCTGCGACGCGCATAACGTAGGCTCCAGCGGCGTCCAGTCCAAGCGTACCCGTCGCCTCGTACCAAGAGCCGGCAGTCCCTGCCAAGCTGCGGTCCAGACGGACCGCGCGCGCTTCCGCATCGGCCCGACAGCAAGTGATCGTGTAGCGTACCAGCGTCGCGCGCTGCGGCTTTGCGACCGGCGCGAGCGCGCCGACGAAACGCAACGACTCCCCGGCGTACGGCGCGTCGAGTACCGTTTGCGTGGGCGGGCGATTCGGCAGCGGCGAGCCGGCTAGCGTGGCCGCGGCGAGCAGCGCTGGAATCGCTGCCGGAAAATGCGCTGCCGTGCCGACCTTCGGCCGCAGCGCGAATGCCGCGGCCACGAGCGCCGTCCCGCCGAGCGGCACGATGAAACGTGGGTTGATGAAGCCGCTCGGACCGCGGCAGGCGATGATCCCGCACGCTACGGCGAGCAGTGCGTATCCGAGCCGCGCGCTGCGAAGCCGCGTTCTCGGCATGGGAGCGCGCGGTACGACGATTCCCGCCGTGGCGAGGAGACCCGCGCTTGCGGCAGGTGCGAAGCTGCGGAGACCGGCGGCGACCGCTACCGCGCCCGTCGTGCAGGGCAGCAAGACGCCGAGCAGCGCGCCGCCAAGCCCCCCGACCAGCGCCGCCGTGGTCGGCGGCACGACGCCGAGCAGCGGCGTTGAGCCGAGCCATCCCCGCAAGACCTCGGCCAGGAGCGCCCCCGCGAGCGCTTGCGGCGCGAGTCCCGCTAGTTCATCGAGCGGGTCGGCCGCCTCGTTTGAATGCGGCGCCGGCCGTTGCCGCGGAACCGTCCGATGCGTGGCGTCCGCCGCTCGTTCGAGGTGGGGACGACGGCGTCGCTGGAGGCAGAAACGCAACACGAACGCGGCGGCGGCCCGCGCCAGTGCGACGGTGGGACCGAAGGCGAACCAGCAGAGCCCGAGCGCCGGCAGCGAGAGCGCCCCCGGGCCTCGGCGTCCGCAGCCGCAACTAAGGAAGCCGAGAACGCGCGCTGCGCGGCCGCGCGGCACGAGCGCGGCGGCAAGGACAAACGGGGCGGCTTCGAAGAGAGTACCGGCGGCTGCGGCCAGTGCTGCCGCTCGCACTGCGGGCGGCAGCGCGCAGCAGAACACGGCGACGGCGAACCACTCGGCGAGCGGCTTGCGGGGTCGAAGCATTCGGATCGCTCGCAAACGAAGTTTAAGGATGAAATGGAAAAGATCGCCGCCCCGCGGGGAACGGCAGACCTCTATCCCCCCGAGAGCGCGCTTTGGCAAGCCCTCGAGTCGCAGGCGCGCGCGATCGCGCGGCGCTTCGGCTACGGCGAGATACGCACGCCGGCGTTCGAAGCGACGGAACTCTTCGTGCGTGGTGTCGGCGACACGACGGACATCGTCGAAAAAGAGATGTATACGTTCGACGATAAGGGCGGCCGCTCGCTGACGTTACGGCCCGAATGGACGGCCCCCGTGGTACGGGCGCTGCTCGAACACCATCTGCTCGAACAGGGTCCCCAGCGTCTTTACTACATCGGCCCGATCTTTCGCTACGAGCGGCCGCAGGCCGGGCGCTTGCGCCAAGCCCATCAGTTCGGCGTCGAATGTTTCGGTTTCGCGGGCGCGGAAGCCGACGTCGAGACGATTGCGGTCGCGCACGAGTTGCTGCGCTCGTTCGGTCTTACCGTACGCGTTCGGATCAATTCAATCGGGGATGACGCGTGCCGGCCGGGCTACCGCGCGGCGCTGTACGCGCATTTCGCACTGCATCGCGATGCCTTATCGGTCGACTCGCAGCGGCGACTCGAACGCAATCCGTTACGCATCCTCGATAGTAAGGCACCGGAAGATCGCGACTTCATTGGGAGCGCGCCGACGATGCTCGACGTGCTGTGCGCACCGTGCGCCGCGCATTTCGCGCGCGTCCGGGCGCTACTCGATGCGTCGGAGATTTCGTATGTCGTCGATACCGCGATCGTGCGCGGGCTCGATTACTACACGCGCACCGTCTTCGAATTCGTCGCCGACGAACTCGGGGCGCAAGCGACGGTCTGCGCCGGCGGCCGCTACGATAATCTCGTCGCGTCGCTCGGCGGACCGGCGACCCCCGGCGTCGGCTTCGCGCTCGGGCTGGAGCGTTTCTTGCTTATCTTGGCCAAGCGCGGCAGCGCAGCGTCGCCGGAGCGTGCGGGGATCGCAGTCGTCGCGCTGGGTGAGGCCGCGCGCATGCGGGTCGTACCGCTGGTCGCGGAGCTGCGGCGGATTAGCAGCGAGCTCGCGATCACGATCGATTACGGCGACGCGAAGATTGCGACGCAGTTTAAGAGAGCCGATCGGGCGAACGCGCGGGCGGCGGTTATCGTCGGCGACGACGAAATCGCAAACGCGACGCTCGTCGTTCGCGATCTCACGTCGCGCGCGCAAGAGACGCTGCCGGCCGCATCTGCAGACGCGGTCACCGCCGCCGCCATTTTGACGTGGTATCGCGCGTTACCGCACGTTGCGGTTGCAGCGGCATGAACGAACCCGGCCACACGAGCGAAGGCGAGGCGCTCGCCGCCATGCTCGCTATCGTGCGCGAGCACGACCTCGACGCCCTAACGGTTCGCGTGGGCGAAGCGACCTACGAACTGATCGCGCGGCCAGAGCGGGCGCTACGCGCAGCGGGCGCGGACGGCGTCGAATCCGTGGCGGTTCCGCCGGCGACCGCGGCCCCGCCGGCCCCGGGTGCCACGACGACGCTCGCCGCCGCCAACGCGAACAAGGTCGCGGCGCCGATCATCGGCGTCTTCTACCGTTCGGCCGCTCCGGGAGCCGACGCATTCGTCGAAGTCGGAGATCGCGTCGAGATCGGACAAGTGCTCTGCATTCTGGAAGCGATGAAACTGATGAACGAGATCACGAGCGATTATGCCGGCATCGTGCGCCGGATCTTACCGGAGAATGGCGCGCTCGTATCTCTCGGTGAGGAGATGTTTTGGATCGAATCGTAGCGCCGCCACCCGCGGCGCCCGAGCGGCGCACGTTTCGCGAGATGCTCGACGATCGTCGCGGTCTGCTCGATGCGGACCGCTACGAAGTCGTCGTCGACCGGATCGCGCGGACCATGATCGCGGCTTTTAGCGCGGGACGCAAAGTGCTTTGGTGCGGCAACGGCGGCAGCGCCGCCGACGCCCAGCATCTCGCCGCCGAATTTTCAGGGCGGTTCTTGCGCGAACGGCGCGGGCTACCGTCGGAAGCGCTCTCGGTCAATTCGTCCGCCGTCACCGCGATCGCGAACGATTTCGGCTACGAACGCGTCTTCGCTCGCCAAGTCGAAGCGTTCGTCGTCCCCGGCGACGTCGTGGTCGGTTTATCCACGAGCGGCAACTCGCCCAACGTCGTGCTCGCGCTCGAAGAAGCTCGCAAGATCGGCGCGACGACCATCGCCTTTAGCGGTAACGGCGGCGGCCAGCTCCTCGCCGTCGCCGATATCAATCTGATCGGACCCGACGGCTACTCGGCACTCGTGCAAGAAGTGCATATCACGCTCGGCCACATCGTGTGCGACCTCGTCGAACAGGCGCTGCTGGCCGGTGCGTGACGGCGCGCACGTGCGTTGCCTGCTCGTGCTCGCGGCCATGTTCGCCGCGTGGCCGCCGAGTGCGAACGCTGCGGCCCCGACGGCACCGTTGCGCGCGACTCTGCCGTTCGGATGCGTGGTCACCCTCCTGGACGTTCGTTCCGGGAACGGCGCCCGCGGCTACGCGTCGAAATACGTAACCGACGGCGCATACGCGTACGGCGAATGGCGCGCGAGCGGCTACGGCGGACAATCGCTTTGGAGACGCAGCGGCACCGCTTGGTGCAAGCTGCACACCGGCATAACGGTCCTGGATCGACGCGCGCTGCTCGGTTACGGCCTGCCGCCCGCCGTCGCAAATGGACTGCTCGCCGCGATGCACGCGCGCGGCGAACTCGCGCCGCCGGTGATCCGGACCGTTCGTCGCGCACAGCGCGCGCCGCATCGTTAGGTGCCCTTGCGGCCCGCGGCTTTCCTCGACCGCGACGGAACCCTGATGGTCGATTCCGGTTTCATCGGCGATCCCAAACGGATCGAAGTGCTCGACGGCGTGGCGGAGGCGCTCGTCGCGCTCGGCGCGGCGGGTTACGACCGGATCGTCGTCACCAACCAGTCCGGTGTGGCACGCGGCTACTTCGGTGAACCCGACGTCGAACGCGTGCATCGCGCGCTCTCGGACGAATTGGCCGTGCGCGGCGCGACGATCGACGCTTATTACTATTGCGCGCACCTGGTCGGGTGCGATTGCCGCAAACCCGAGACCGGCCTGATCCGGCGCGCGGTCATCGAACGCGGTCTCGACCTTTCGCGCAGCGTCGTGTTCGGCGACCGTGCCAGCGACATCGCGCTCGCGCAGAATGCGGAGCTGCCGGGCATTCTCGTCAACGAAGCGCCGGGTTACGCCGGTCCGCCGCCGCTCTTTCGCGCGCGGACGCTGCTCGAGGGGGCGCGTCTTTTTTTAGAGTACGCGCGTGCCTGAGGGACTCACGCGAACGAGCGCGCGCGAACTCTTCGCGCGTATGCGCGCTAAACGCGTACTCGTCGTCGGCGACGTGATGCTCGACGAATGGGTGTGGGGCCGCGTCTCGCGCATCTCGCCCGAAGCGCCGGTTCCCGTGGTCGCGGTCGACGATCATTCCTTTACGCTCGGTGGCGCGGGCAACGTTGCGAGCAATCTGTGCGCGGTCGGCGCGCGCGTGTCGTTCGCGGGCGCGGTGGGCGACGATGCGGAGGGCCGGCGCGTTCTCGCTCTGCTCGACGCGCAAGGCGTGGATCGTAGCGCCGCGATCGCGCTTGCCGACCGGCCAACCACGCGGAAGACGCGGATCGTCGCGCACAACCAGCAAGTCGTGCGCGCCGATTGGGAATCCACGACGCCTTTGGGCGCGAGCGACCGCGCGCGCATGTGCGCCCTCGTCGCGAAGGTCGCGCGCGAGCACGATGCCGTCGTGCTTTCCGATTATGCCAAGGGTTTGTTTTCGCGCGAACTGGTCGAAGCGGCGAGCGTCGCGGCCGTCGTAACGGCAGACCCCAAACCGGCGAACATCGATCTCTTCGCCGGCGTCACGTGCGTCGCACCCAACGCCATCGAAGCGGCCGGCGCGTCCGGGGTCCCGATCGTCGACGAGGCGTCTCTCGAGCGTGCCGGTACGCGGCTGCTCGAACGCCTCGGCTGCCGGTACGTCGTCGTGACGCGCGGCGAACGGGGGATGGCGCTCTTCGGGGCGTCGGGCGAACGGATGCTCATCCCGTCGGTCGCGCGCACGGTCTTCGACGTGAGCGGCGCGGGCGATACGGTCGTCGCGGTGCTCACGGCCGCGCTCGCTGCCGGGGCGCCGATCGCCGGCGCGATGCAACTCGCAAATTTCGCCGCGGGTGCAGTCGTCGAGAAACTCGGGACCGCTACAGCGTCGCCGGAAGAGATTCTGGAGTTCGTCGGCGCGGAAGAACGGGTCGCGGGGAACGAGCGTGCGTGAGTCGAGCGCACCCGTTTTTGAACTCGAAGAGGCGGTTCGTTTTCGCGAAGAACTGCGTGCGCGTGGCAGACGCGTGGTCTTTACCAACGGGGTTTTCGATATCGTGCACGCCGGGCACGTCGCGTATCTCGCGTGGGCGCGCGAGCAAGGCGACGCGCTCGTACTCGGGCTCAACGCCGATGCCTCGGTCCGCGCGCTCAAAGGCCCCGACCGCCCGCTGCTTCCCTTCGCCGACCGCGCCGCCGTGGTGGCGGGTTTGCGCAGCGTCGATGCGGTCGTCGGGTTCGGCGAACGGACGCCCGAAGTGCTTTTGGATGCCTTGCGACCCGACGTGCACGTGAAAAGTTCGCAGTATCGGCTGGAAGATTTGCCCGAGCGGATCGTCGTGCTGCAGCACGGCGGCGAGATCCGTTTGGCCCCGCATTTGGTCGGCAAGAGCACGACCGATATCGTCGCGGAGATCCGTCGCCGCTACGGGAATTAGCGCGTGCGGATCGCGCTGACGTGTAACGGGCCAGGCGAATTCTCCGGTTGGGCGCGCCCGCTCTTGGGGGCACTCTACGAACTCGCACCCGAGGTCGACGTCACGCTCTTCTTCGTGCCCGACGATTACGCGACGGGCCGCGAACCGGCGCTGGCAGCCCGGCTCTTTCCGCGCGCGAGCGTCGTCCCGTCCGCGGATTACGTGCGCTTCGCGCTCGGGGGACGCCTTGCGAAAATTTCCGGTCGCGCGGACGTCGTGCAGTATCTCGGTGGCGATCTGATGCACGCGGCACACGTGCGCGCGCGTCTGGGCGGCGCGGCCTGTGCGTACAAGTTCGCGCGCAAGCGCGACGCGCCGCGGCTCGCGCGCGCGTTTGCACTCGACGAGCGTAACGCCGCAGACTTCGCGCGCGTGCAGGTTCCGCACGAACGAATCGAGATCGTCGGCAATCTCGCGATCGACGGAGCGCTCGGTGAAGCCGCGGGCGCGTATCCATCCGCCGGGGACGAAGGCGAACTGGCGCCGCAGAGCGTGCTTTTCATGCCGGGAACCCGCCGTCACGAGATCGCCAACGTCGTGCCGGAGTTTCTGGCAACGGCGTTGCGGATGCGCGAATTGCGGCCCGACCTGCAAGCGGCGTTTGCCATCTCGCCGTACACCGAGGTCGCGGAACTCACGGCGGCACTCGCGCTCGGGGGACATCGCAACGTGTGGGGCGCGCGCGGGCGCGTCGTCATCTCCGACGGCGGGCTCGCGCTCTCCAACGCCGACGGCTCCGTTGCATTTCCGGTCGTGCGCGAGGCCATGCGGCACGCGTCGCGAGCGAAGCTCGCCGTCACGTTGCCCGGAACGAAGTGCATCGAACTCGCGGCGCTCGGTGTGCCCACGATCGTCTGCGTGCCGCTCAACGCACCCGAGGTCGTCGTCATCAACGGTCCGCTGCAGTATCTCGACCGCGTACCTTTCGCCGGCCGCGCGCTCAAACGTGCGATCGTCGTCGGCGTCGACTCCCGCTTTCCGTTTACCGCGCAGCCGAACATCGATAGCGCGCAAATGCTGATGCCGGAATTGCGGGGAACGCTCATGCCCGGGGAAATCGCGCGGCGCGTCGCCGCGTACGCCGACGACGACGCGGCGCGGGCGCAGGCCTCCGTGCGTTTGCGCGCGCTGTACGCCGCGCACGCCGGGGCGGCGGGGCGCATGGCGCGCGCGCTGCTGGCAGTAGCAGCGACGTCGTCCGCGGCGATAACGGCGGCGCGCGAAACGGTACGGTCATGAAATTGTCGATCGTCATCGCGACGAAGGATCGGTCGGAGTTTCTCGCAACCGCTCTCGCGTCGCTCGTGCGGCAGCGCGATGCGCCGGCCTTCGAAGTCGTCGTCGTCGATAACGGGTCGCGCGACGCTACGGCCGCGCTCGTGCGCGAACTAACGCGCAGCGCGAACTATCCCATTCGATACGTTTATTACGGCGAACCCAACCGCGGTGCCGCGCGTAACGCCGGAATCGGCGTCGCGACGGGCGATATCGTCGCGTTCGTTGACGACGACGTCGTCCTGCCCGAACGCTTCCTTCACGCGCGGGCGAGGGCCCACGCGCGCTCGCGCAACGCTGCCGTTTCCGGGCCGATTCTCAACGTTCCCAGCGCCGCCGCGCAGCCGCGCCCGACGCTCGCGAACTTCTCCGGGGCGTTCTTCTGCACGTGTAACGTGTCGGTCGCGCGCGGGGCGCTTGCAGCAGTCGGCGGATTCGACGAGCGCTTCAACCTGTACGGCTGGGAAGATACGGAGCTCGGCTTGCGACTGCGACGGCACGGCATACGACGCGCGTTCGCGTGGGACGCTTATCTGTGGCACATCAAGCCGCCGGCGGTCGAAACGCTCGAGGTCGTGTTAAACAAGACGGTCGAGCGGGCGCGCATGGCGGGACTGCTGCTGCGTAAAGATGCGAGTCTGCGGACGAAGCTCGCGACGGGCGCCTACGGCTTCAATCTCGCGCGTGCGGCGACGCTAGCGCCGCCGTGGTCGCTCGGCTGGTATCGCACGCTCGCGACGGACCAACGCCTGCCGGCGCCGCTGCGCGGCCTCGCGCGCGCGCAGTTGCTCGACGGAAGTTACGCGCGCGAGTTGCGCGCGGCGATCGACGCGAACGCCGAGCGCGGTGCGTGAAGGTCGTGCTCGTTCGGGCCGACGGTATCGGTGACGCGCTCGCCTGCGCGCCGCTGCTCGCGGCGCTGCGCGCGGCGGGACATGCAGTCGGCGCCGTTCTCGGGACCGCGAACCGCGCCATCTTTGCGCCGGAGGCACTGACCGCCGTGCACGTGCTCGAACGAATCGCGTGGCCGGCGCACGGCTCGACGCGCGCGAGCTTCGTCGCCGCGCTCGCCGAAGCGCGCGCCGTGCGCTACGATGTGGCGCTCGTCGCCTCCGAGGAACCCGATGCGTTCTCGTTCGCGTGCCAAGCGGGCGTCGCGCGACGCGTCGGCTTCATCAACGGTTGGGAGAAGCCGCTCAAGTCGCTCGCCGTGCGCGCGGCGCTCACGCGCGCGATCGTGCGGCCCGCCTCGGCGCGGCGCGTGCGCGAGCACGAAGCGCGCACGCTCTTCCGGCTCGCCGACGGTTTGGTCGACGAACGTGAACCGACGCGCGACCGCGAACGGCTGCGGGCCGTCGTGCTCGGCGCGCGGACCACGGTCGAAGCGCACGGTGCGATCGTGGTGCAGGCGTCGTCGAAATTCGCCTCGTGCGGACTCGATCGCGTTGCCTTCGTCGCTCTTGGCCGCCGTCTGCTCGCGGGCGGCCGGGACGTTCTGGTTTGCGGCGATGATGGCGAGTTCGTGCGGACGATCGCGCGCGAGAGCGGAGCGCGTGCGCGAGCGCATCTCGATATCCGGCGCTGGAAGGAAGCGATCGCCGGCGCGCGCGCGCTGGTCACGCCCGATAGCGGTGCCGCGCACGTTGCAGGAATGCTCGGCGTCCCGACCGTCGATGCCTTCGCGCCGGGTCCCGCGACCGCGTACGATGTGCGCCGCTGGGCGCCATGGGCCGCCCCGTCCCGGACGGTCGCGCTCGATCCGTCGCGCGGCCCCGAGGGCATCGCGGCGATACTGGCGCGGGCGCTCGCCGATCTGCTGCCGGACGAAGGCGCGGCGTGAGCGGCGCCGCGCTCGTGCTCTGCACCGGCGGCGGTATCGGCGACGTGTTGCTCGCGACGCCCGTCATGCGGGCGCTGCGCGAGCGATACGGTTCGGTCGTCGCGCTGACGGCGCGCGCCCATACGGGCGTACTCGCGGGCAATCCGGACGTCGCCGAGGTTTGGAGCGACGACGTGCCGTTCGCCGAACAAGCCGCCTGCATCGCACGCAGCAAATTTGCAGCTTCGGTCACCACGTGGGCGTCGTTGCGGTCCGCGGCCCTGCCCTACGTGGGCCGCGTACCCGTGCGCGTCGGTCAGGCGCGGCGGCCGTACTCGCGGTTCTTCACGCACCGCGTGGTCGTGCGCAGTGAGACGGGCGACCGTGCCACGCACTGGACGCAGATTCTGCTCGACTTCGCGCGCGCGCTCGGCTGCGATGTCGCGGGTGCAACCCCATACTTCGCGATCGCAGCGGACGCGCGTGCGTCGCTTGCGACGATGCTGGCGGCTGAAGGTGTCGCGGGTCCATACGTGGTGCTCCATCCTTCGCGTGGGATATCGGCGGCGCGCGCGCGCTGGCCCGCGGCCCCTTTCATCGCGCTGGCGCGCGCGCTCGCCTGCGACGGCGGCGTGCGCGTGATCGTAACGGGCGGTGAGCCCGACCGGGCGCTGGCGCAAACGATCGCGGACGCGAGCGGTGCGCGTTCGCTCGGCGGCCGGACGACGCTCGCCCAGTTCGGGGCGCTCGCCGCCGGCGCGCGAGCGGTCGTGGCGATGGACTCGGGGCCAATGCACGTGGCGGCCGCCGTCGGTGCGCCCACCGTCGGCATCTTCGCGCTACAGAGCGACGAGCCGGACCGCTGGGCACCGCTGGGTCCCTTCACGACGACGGTGCGCGCGACGTACGCGTGTCCGCCCGCGCATCGCAAGGAGACGTGTCCGGATTTCGCGTGCGTCGGCGCGCTCGACGTCGCTGCCGTCGTCGCGGCGCTGCAGCGCGTCGTTGCGTCGTCGGGTTCGAGCGCGTGAAACGGTTCGTGTGCGTGCGAGAACGAAGCGGACGGTCGTGACGGATGCAGCTGCGACGCCGGCGGCGACGATCGAAGATTTCGCACGGCTCGACATTCGGGCCGGCACCATTGTGGACGCGCAGCCCCTCGCGGGCGCCCGTAAACCTGCGTATCGGCTCGAAGTCGATTTCGGACCGGTTTTGGGAATTCGACGCTCGAGCGCGCAGCTCGTCACTTTGTACGAGCCGGCGTCGCTGGTCGGCCGCCAAGTCATCGCGGTCGTCAACTTTCCCCCGCGCCGCGTCGCCGGGTTCTCGAGTGAGGTGCTCGTGCTGGGTTTGCGCGACGCGGGCGATGCCGGGGCGATCGTGCTCGTCGAACCGGAACGGCCCGTTTGCGACGGCGCCCGCCTCGCCTGATGCGCGCGACGATTCAGCTCTGTACCTATAACCGCGCGCATCTGCTCGGCCGCGTGCTGGACGGATGTTTCGAGCAGACTTATGCGCGCGACGACTACGAAATCGTACTCGTCAACGACGGATCGCGCGACGACACGCCGCAGGTCATCGCTGCGGCGCGAGCGCGCGCGACCTGTGGCTTTACCGTCATCGATCAGGCCAATGCCGGGCTCGCGCGCGCGCGCAATGCCGGCATCGCGCGTGCGACGGGGGAGCGCATCATTTTCATCGACGACGACGTGCTACCGACGCCCTCGTTCGTGGAAGAACACCTGCGCTCGCATCGCGCGCACCCGCTCGCGATCGTGCGCGGTGCCGTCATCAATACCGAAAGTTTCGAGCGCCTGCCGACGCCGACGTGGACGCTCGCGAATTACTCCGGGAACTTCTTTTGGACGTCGAACGTTTCGGTGCCCACGCATACGCTGCGGCGTATCGGCAACTTCACCGAGACCTTTCGCGAGTACGGCTGGGAAGATATCGAACTCGGCTTGCGCCTGCGCTTCGCGGGCGTACGCGGTGTCTTCAATCGCTTCGCGCTGGCCTTCCATCACAAGCCGCGGCCGCGCGCGAAAGACGTCGCCGGTATGGTCCGTCAAGCGGGCGCGCAGGCGCGGACGGCGGTGCAACTGTACGACCTGCAGCCGCACTGGCGCGTCGTGCTCGCGACCGGTGACGACGCCGTGCGGCGCACGTACCATCGCTTACGCCGCGCTTCCGGTGCGCTCGAACGTCTGGAACGTGCCGTCGGCGCGCGCGACGCCGACCGCGCGCTCAGCGATCGCGAACTCGCGGCGGCGCGGAAGCTCGCGACTCAGACATATTACGCGGAACTCGAGCGCGCGCGCGCCGGACGAACGGCGCCCTAATGAGAATCGTGCTGACGCGGCTGGATCGCGTCGGCGATCTCATCCTCTCGACGCCCGCCATCGCGTCGGTACGCGCCTCGTGGCCGGGCGCGCACGTCACGCTGGTCTGTAGCGCATACAATTCGGTCGTCGTCGCAAAGAGCCGCGATATCGATGCGCTCGCCATCTTACCGGCGGGCGTCAAACCCGCAGCGTACGGCAAACGGTTCCGCGACGCATGCGATCTGGCGATCGCGCTCGCACCATGCGCGCCGGACTTCGCGCTCGTCGGTGCCACGCGCGCACCGGTACGCGTCGGCTACACCTACGTGCGGCGGTACTTCGCTCGGCTCTCCGCGCCGCTCTATTTGACGAAGCTCGGTATTTCGGAAGCCGATCCCGCCCGCAGCGATCGCCGGCCGGCGTACCGCGTGCGCCACGAGGTCGCCCAAGTGCTCGATCTGGTCGGGCTCGCGGGCGGAACGAACCTGCTCTCGGAGCTGGTCGTGCCGATCGACGATGAGGATCGGCGCGCCGTCGCGGGCGTTCCCGGCGGCGGCATCGCGTTCCATCTCGGCGCGCGCTGGTTCCGCGACGGAAGCACGCGGGCCAGTACGTTCGCGCTCGTCGCCGAACTGCGGCGCTTCGGCTTGCCGATCGTCGTGACGTACGGCGTCGATGCCGCGGCCGACGCCGCGGCACTACGCGCGACGAATCTCGCCGACCGCGTCGTCGGCGAACTCTCGTTCCCGCAGTGGGCTGCGACCTTCGAAAAGAGCCGGCTCGTCGTGACGGTCGACACCGGAGCGACGCACGTCGCGAGCGCTATGCGCAGGCCCACCGTCGTTCTTTTCGAACATCGCCACTTTCACTTGAGCTCGCAAGAGTGGTCGCCGTATCGCGTCCCCGCGGTGTGTCTGCGCAAGCCGGCGAGCGAAACTGCGGACGCTCTCGCGACGACGCGCGCCGAGATCGTCGCTGCCGTAGATCGACTCGTGCGAGAGACATGAATAAACCCGAAATTTCCGTGGTCATTCCGACGTACAACCGGCTCGACACCCTGCGGGTGGTGTTACCGTCGCTGCTCGCACAGTCGCTGGGGCCGGAACGCTACGAAATCGTCATCGCCGATTCGCAATCGAACGACGGTACGGCGACGTACCTCGCCGGGATCGCCGCCTCGCTTCCACGCGTTCGTCATCTGGCCGGTCCGTACACGGGGCGCGCCATGGCGCGCAACGCCGGCATTGCGGCGGCCCGCGGGCGCATCGTCATGTTCACCGATGCGGATATCATCGCAGCGCCGGATCTGCTCGCCCGACATCTAGCGCGCCATGCGGCGGGCGAGCGCGTCGCCGTCGTCGGCATGGAACTTCAGGTGTGCTCCGTTGCCGATTACGAGCGTCTTCGCGACCATCCGGAGCAACGCCGGCCGTTGCATCCGATGAGACGCAAGAAGTTGTCGTGGCTCTATTTCCTGACCGGCAACGCTTCGGTGAAGCGTGCGGATCTCGAGCGGGTCGGCCGCTTCGATGAAAATTTTACGGGTTACGGACACGAAGATCTCGAGCTCGGTTTTCGCCTGCAGCGCGCCGGCTTGACGATCGCCTACGAACCGAAAGCCATCGATTACCACTGGCATCCCGTTCCGTACGACGAACAGAAGCAGAAGATGGAGTTGGCAGGGCGCTCGACCGTACGTTTTTACCGTAAGCACCCGACCTTCGGCGTCAAAGCGCGGCTCGGGATGACGTCGCTTTCACTCGTACTGCACGACGTCGTTCGCGCGCGACCGAAGTTCCTCGCCTCGCTCGAACGGAGCGCGGCCGCGAAAGCCGGCCTCGCGCGCAACATCGTCTACCAGTATCACTATCTGAGCGGCGTCAGAGAGGCTTTGGCGCGCGGATGAGTTTCGCTCGGATTTCTTGCGGTGGTGTCGGCGCCGGGACGATCGACACGAGCGTCGATCTGCGCGGCTGGGTCAACCGCCGCCGCGATCACGGCGGGCTCGTTTTCGTCGACATCCGCGACCGCGACGGCATCACCCAGATCGTGTTCGATCCGGCGAACGCCGCGACGTTCGAAGCCGCGCAGACGTTGCGAAACGAAGACGTCATCGCGGCGCGCGGTGCGGTGCGCGCGCGACCGGCGGGCACCCAGAACGCGAAGCTGGCGACCGGTGCCGTCGAAGTTGCGGTAGCGGAACTGGAAATACTCGCGCGCTCGCTCGTGCCGCCGTTTCCCGTCAATGCCGACGGCGACGTCGACGAATCGTTGCGGCTCCGTTACCGGTACCTCGATCTGCGTCGCCCGCGCTTACAGCGAAACCTTATGATCCGGCACAAGATCGTCAAAGCGATGCGCGATTTCTTCGACGCGCACGACTTTCTCGAGATCGAGACGCCGGTGCTGATCAAATCGACCCCCGAAGGCGCGCGCGATTTTCTCGTGCCCAGTCGCCTGCACCCCGGCTCGTTCTACGCGTTGCCGCAGTCGCCGCAATTGCTCAAGCAGATTCTCATGATCGGTGGCTTCGGGCGCTACATGCAAATCGCGCGTTGCTTCCGCGACGAAGATTCGCGCGCCGACCGGCAGCCCGAATTCACGCAGCTCGACGTCGAGATGTCCTTCGTCGACGAAGAAGATGTGATGGGCATCATGGAAGCGTGCATCGTCCACGTTTGGAAGGCCGTGCTCGACGAGGAGATTGCGCAGCCGATTCCGCGCATAGCGCACGCCGAGGCGATGCGTCGGTTCGGCATCGATAAGCCCGATCTGCGTTTTGGGCTCGAACTTTGCGACGTCGATCGTGCGTTCGAAGGTACGGCGATTAAGTTCCTAGCCGAGCACGTCGGTAACGCGACGAGCCGGATGGCGGCGATCCGGTATCCCGGCGGTGCGGCGCTCTCGCGTCGCGATTTCGACGCGCTCACCGAAACCGCCAAGGGCTTCGGCTCCGGTGGCTTGATCTACATCGCATACGCGTCCGACGGCTGGAAATCTTCGATCCAGAAACTGCTCGACGACGCAACGGTCGAGCGGATTCGCGTACTCTGCGAGGCCGAGCCGGGGGATGCGGTCTTGCTCGTGGCAGGCTCGCGCGAACTCGCGACCGACGTTGCGGGTAAGCTGCGACTGCACGTCGGCGAGCGGCTCGGACTTCGCCATGCCGGGAAGTTCGCGTTCTGTTGGGTCGTCGGTTTCCCACTCTTCGAACGGGATGCAGAGACCGGTGGGATCGCAGCGACGCACCATCCGTTCACGTCGCCCGCTATGGATCAAGCCGAGTTACTCGATAGCGATCCGCTCGCGATGCGCGCACAGCACTACGATCTCGTGCTCAACGGTTTCGAGCTCGGCAGCGGCTCGATCCGCATCAACGATCCCGACTTGCAGAAACGTATCTTCGAAATCTTCGGTCTCTCCGACGCCGAGATCGAAGACCGTTTCGGTTTTTTCATGGAGGCGTTACGCTACGGCGCGCCGCCGCACGGCGGCATGGCCTGGGGAATCGACCGGCTGGCCATGCTCGCTTGCGGGGAGAACTCGATTCGCGACGTCATCGCCTTTCCGAAGAATCAAGTCGCGCGCGACTTGATGATGGAAGCGCCGTCCAGCGTGCCGCCCGCCCACCTGCGCGCGCTGGGTTTCTCTCTAGCAACAGCGCCTCGGGTCGACCCTGCCTAGGGTTTAGCGTCGCTTGCGGTCGCCACGGAAACGACTCCGCGCCGCGGGCTTGCCGGTGAGCGCGAGCGCATGATAGGTTTGTGTGTGCGTATGCCGGCTGACGAAATCGTTCTTCCGATCACGGAGCCCGAGACGGAATGGGTGCGCGGGCGACCGCTGCAAAAAGTGAGTCCGAAGCGCAACCACGCTCGCGTTCAGGCGAAGCTTTCCAGCGCCCTCGACGCGTGGTCGCGCGGTCGTGGAGAAGTCGGAACGGAATGGCGCTTCCGGATTGCGGTGCCGGGAGAACCGCGCCGCCCGCTCGTACCGGATATCGCGTTTGTCGCCTTCGAGCGCTTACGCGGTCTCGGCGTAGACGACATTCAAACCCCTGCGTTCGCGCCGACCGTCGCGATTGAAGTTCTGTCGCCGGGCGACGATCCACGGGATGTAGCGAGTAAAGTCGACGTGTTTTTGCGCGGAGGCACGGAACTCGTTATCATCGTCGATCCGGCATCCCGCACGATGACGCTTCACGATCGTGTATCGTCGCGGATATGTTCGCCCGCTGCGACGGTGCGCCACGACGCCCTTCCCCACTTCGAATTGGCGCTCGGGCCATTCTTCGCAGACGCCCTCGACCTCCCGACGTGAGCGGCTACTCGGCAGACTTAGAAAAGAGCCTCGCCGAAACGGCGAGGCTCTTTGTCGACCGGCTCACACCGACTCTAGCTAGAAGTGCAATCCGAGTCCGACGTACGGCGCCGAAAGGTTCGTGCCCGCCGGCGCGTTGGCTTTGGCGTACGTGCGCTCGCCCGCGTAACCGAAGTCGAGATAGAGATTCTTGCCGAGCGCGAACGCGCCGCCGATCTCGTACTTCCACTCGCTATACGCGAGCGTGATCTGTTGACGCGAGAGCGGGCCGAGAAACGCCGAGGCGGGGTACGTGTATCTTCCGCTGACGTTCGGGTAATAGAACGCGCTGCCGTAGACCGAGAACTTCGTATCGAAATCGGGCAGCTTTTCGAGGCCGAACCCGACGCCGCGAGTATTCGGATAGCCGAGGTAATTGTAGTTGCGGAAGACTCCGCTGACGGCGAGATACACGCGCGGTTTGGCGACGCGTAGACCGAAGTGCGCGTCGAGGTCATCTTCTTGTGCCGTGAACGCGGTTACGTAAATCTGACCGAGACCGCTTTGGGCTTGCGTCTGCTGGTAGCCGACCGTCGTCACGCAGCCGGGATCGGCCGCCGGGCAGGCGCCCGATTGAAATCTCGGATCGGCGCCGACGACCGTATTACAGCCGGGCGTTCCGGCGGTGCAGCCGGCCAGCGCGCGATTCGCATAATGCGGATAGAGGAAGTGACGGTAATTCGCACCGAGCTCCCATGTGGGCCCGAAGAGCGGGAATTCGACCGCGCCCTTGACCGCGAACGACTTGGTTCCCTTATTGCCGGGACTGAGCTCGTTATAAATCTTCGGCGCGATGAGATAGTCGCCGGCTACGTAGCGTTCCAAGGCCGGCGCCCCGGCGACCGCCGCCGCGGCGGGAACCGCGCTCGTGGTGGCGAGCGGCGTCGGAATTGGCAGGATCGGCCGCGGAGTCGGCGGCGGCGTCGCTTCCGGCGGACCGGGCGGCGCGGCTTCGACGTAGCGGATGGCCACCAGGCGTTTTTCCGGAATCCACTGGACGAACGCGCCCATACCTTCGGAGATCACGCGCAGCGGCACGAGAATCGCGCCTTTGTAAACGATCGGGGGAACGTCGAGCGGACGCTCGTCGCCGTTGATGACGACCCACGCTTTACCGACGGTTACCTTGACGTCGGCGCCAGGCTTCGACACGTCGACGGTGCGTGTCGAAGCGTCGTAAGCCACCGTCGCGCCGGTCTGTTCGAACATCGAGCGCAGCGGAACGAGAACGGTATTGTTGCGAACGATTGCCGTGAGAACGCGGCCCTGTTTGAGGTGAGAGGGCCGCGAGTATACGTGATGGTCGTTGAAGAGAATCGGAATCTCGCCCGCCGGCGGCTTTCCAAAATCGGCTGCAGGCTCTCCACCGCCCGGCTGCGCGATCGCTCCGGCGCCGACTGCGAGCGCGCCGCTAGCGAAGGCTGCGAGCGCGAGCCAGCCGCGGGCCGCCCGGACGAATGCGTTCACGTGGTTTCTCCATTCGGACCGTGCCGATTACGCAAAAAAAGTTCGTCTGCCACAGGTGACAGCTTGCGGTGCGGGTTGCTCGCTTCGCCGTCCGGCCCCTGCCGCGCCGTGGCGCTCGCCAGCGCTTGCGCCCGCGTGAAGACGAGGTCGAGCATCGCCTCGGTCAAGAGACCGGTATTCGTATTTTGACGGCTCGGATGGTACGACGAAAGGACGGTGACGGCCGGCCGATGCCGATGGTCGGCTTTGCTTTCCCCAAGGTGCGCGAAGTGATGCTGTTCGCGCGCAACGTATCCGGCGGCAAGCAGGGCCGCGACGGCGGCACGCGTTCCGATCGCACCGAGTCCGACGACGACGCGAAGATCGGCGAACGCTTCGAGTTCGGCCACGAGATACGGAAAGCAGCGCCGCAATTGGCTGGGCGTCGGTTTATTGCCGGGCGGCGCGCAACGTAACGCCGCGCTGATGAACGCGTCGCGCAGCACGAGTCCGTCGCTTCGATCGCGTTGCTCGGGCTGGTTGGCGAAGCCGGCACGGAAGAGTGCGCGGTAGAGCCAGACGCCCGAACCGTCGCCCGTAAACATGCGGCCCGTGCGGTTCGAGCCGTGCGCGCCGGGTGCGAGGCCGACCAGAACGACGCGCGCACGCGGATCGCCGAAGGATGGAACGGGGCGGCCCCAATAATCCTCGTCGCGATGCGCGCGCTTCTTCTCTGCCGCGACGCGCGCGCAGTACGCGCGTAGTTCGGGACAGCGTTCGCATGCGACGACCGCGCTTTCGATCGCTTCGACCTGCGCTGCGCTCACGGTATCAAACGAGTCCGGGGAAATCGAGCGCAGCCAGCGCCGCGTACGTCGCGATGCCCACCGACGTCGAGAGATTGAGGCTGCGAACCGCATCCGGCCGCATCGGAATGCGCAGCGCGCGGTCCCCGTACGCTGCGACCAGCGTCGCCGGAAGACCGGCGGTTTCCTTACCGAACATAAGCGCATCGCCCGGCGCGTAAGCGGCCGCGCGATACGGGCGTTTCGCGTGCGTCGAGAAAAGCCAGAGTGGAGTCGTCCAAGCCGTCAGGAACGCGTCGAGCGAAGCGTGCACGGTAACTTCCAGCGACGCCCAATAGTCGAGCCCCGCGCGCTTGAGTTCCCGGTCCGCGATCGAGAAACCGAGCGGCTCCACCAGATGGAGGGCGCAGCCCGTCGCGGCGCACAAGCGCGCGACGTTGCCGGTATTTGGGGCGATCTGCGGTTCGACCAGAATGAGATGCAGCGGCGCGTCGGCGCGCGCCGCGCTGCGCAAACGTTGCGCGGGCTGCACGCTCGCGGACACCTAGCCGTTCGCGAGCCGGACGAGCCGTTCGCGTAGCGGCGCCGGAACGACGGCGAGTGCGATGCCGCCGTGCTCGAGCCACGCGCGTTCGAACTGCGCGCGCGGATAGACGGCCCGGACGTCGGGCTGCGCGGGATCGCATGCGATCGGATCGCCCGCAGCGGTGATGCCGGAGAGAACGACGAGATGTCCGTCCGAGACGGGCAGCGGAGCGCCGGCAAGCGACCCGGCGCGCCACGCGATGGAAAGCGCGAGCGGCACGTCGTCGGCGAGGAAGGCGTGGGCGTGCCCGAGATCGCGCAGATGGAGCACCGCGGCCCGAAAACCGAGCGTTCCCGCAAACGCGACGTCGAACGTCCAGTTTCCCGTGCCGCCGTACGTTTCGTCGAAGACTTCGCGAGCCACGACCGGCACGTCGACCGGATAGCCGCGATACGCGAGTAACATCGCGATCGCCGCCGGAGCGCACCAGCCGCGTTCGTCGGCCGGTGACGCGAAGTACTGCGAGAGCGGCGGCACGTCGAGTTCGAGCGCGGGGAGTGCGACGATCGAAGACGGCGCGCCGTAGTCGGGCGTGCTGACGTAGAGTGCGTCGAGCGCGCCTTGCGACCGGATGCCGAGCGACACGATATCGACGTCGGCGCGCACGATGTCGGTTTCGATCCGCACGAACGTGTCGCGACCGTCGAGCGAGGCGCGCCGGTCGTTCGCAAAGGCGACGTACGGAAGCCACGCGGAGGTCCGGCCGTCGTGCGCGTTCGCGCGCAGTTCCAGCGCGCCGACGAGCGCCAGCGTATTCCACGATACGATGGCTTCGCGCGTCGGACCGAAGCGAACGATCGTCTCTTCACCCGGCTCGATCCGTGCGGCGGTCAACATCTCACATCGTCCATTCGTACGAATTCCAATTATCGGTGATGTACTCGGCGGGCCGGTAGCCGTGCAGATCGTCGTTGTATGCCGCAATCTGCGTCTGCCAATAGAAAAAGATCGCGGGTACGAGCTCGTGGATGCGCGTCTCTTCCCGTTGGTAAAGTGCCTTACGAGCGGTCCGATCGAACGTGCGTAGCGCCGCTTCGGAAGTTTGCGTGATGGTCGCGTCACGCAGAAAACTCGTGTTCGCACCTTTAGGCGGAATGAAATCCGCGCTCCAGTCGCCTTGATTATCGGGATCCGGTCCGTTGGTATCGATCGACCATTCCAAATCGTACGTTCCGCCGTAGAGCGGGCCGTTCTGCGCGAATAGCACGCTGCCGGGATAGTTCTTGATGATGAGTTCGATGCCGACGGCGCGCAAGGCTTGCTGCATCTGGACTTCGGCTTGCTCGTTACCGGGTTTGTTGGTCGCCGAAAGAACGAGCCGGAGCGCCACGCCGTCGCGTGCCCGGACGCCGCCCGGCCCGACCACGAATCCCGCGCTATCGAGCAAACGCATGGCATCAGTGGGATCGTACGGGTAGAGCGGCACGCTCGGCGCGGCCCACGAGTCCGGCGGCAGATCGCTATGCGCGCGGACGTTCACGCCGTGATAGACGGTGGCATTGAGGCGATCCCAGTCGATCGCTTCGGCGAGCGCGCGTCGCACGCGAACGTCGCGCAGCGCCGGCTTCTTGCAATTGATCGCGAGGCGGCGCCAGTTGGCGCCGGGATGACGGACCACGCGCACGCCGCCGATGCCGGTGAGCCCGCCGATCTGCGTGTCCGCAACGCTGGGATCGACGTCGATCTCGTGCGTTCGTAATTCTGCGAGCAAGGTGTCGGGATTGGGCACGATCTTCCAGGTGATCGCGTCGAGTTTGGGGCGACCGCGCCAGTAGCGCGGGTTCGGTGCGAACTCGAGCGACGCTCCGTGATTCCACGCGGACAACAGCCACGGGCCGCTGGAAATCGGCTTCGCGTTGAAGGCAGCCCGGTTGATGCCTTGCAACCCGCCGAGCAGATGTTCGGGAAGCGGCGGATACGCGCTTCCGCCGCCGCCGCCGAAGAGGCCGAGCACGTTAGCGTTGGGCTTCTTGAGACGCACGATCGCGGTCCGGTCGTCGGGGATGTCGATCGCCGCGATGTCGTCCCAGCCGCTGGACGATTTGACGTTATTGCGCTTATCGCCGACCGCGCGCCACGTGAAGCGCAGATCGCGGGCGGTCAGCGCAGCGCCGTCGGACCACAGCAGACCCGGCCGCAAGTGAATCACGATCGTCTTCGAATCGCGCGAGATGCCGCCGTTGCGGTAGGTCGGCACGACCGTCGCGAGTTCGGGGACGAACTCGCCGCGCGGATCGTAACGGAAGACCGGAGCGAAAATCAGCGCGTCGATTTGATCGGTCGCATCGGAATGCGCGAACATCGGATTGAGATTGTCGGGCTCGTCGCTGCTCCCGATCCGCACGTGGCCCGCCACGGTCCACGGGTGCCGCCCGCCGTTTCCCGGTTCGCCGACTCGCGCGCAGCCGCCGAGCTGCGCAGCGAGCGTCGCGACGAGCAGCGCAGCGCGTATCACGCCGTTGCTCGCAGCGGCCGGGTCTTCGTTGCGAGCGCGGGGGCGATCGCGGCGTAGAAGGCGCGCGCACCGAAACGCACGAGATCGTCGCAGGGAAGTTCCGTTTCGCGGCGCGCGCACGCGAGCGCCGCGTGCGCCGCGCCGTCGTCGAGTCCGAAGGTGTTGAGCGCGATGCCGACGACTTTGGCCGGTTTGACGGTCGCGGCCAACGCTTCGTACGTCGCGACGAGTTGCCCGAGCGCGAGCAGCGGCGTTCCAAAGTCTTCGACGTGCGTGCGCGCGGCCAGGTGTACGAGCACGAGCGCGTCGGGCGCGCACCCGAACAGGAGCGCGAGCGTGACCGCTGCGAAGGCCGGATGATTGATGCCGCCTTGGCCTTCGACGAAGAGCAGGTCGTTGCCGGTGGCGTTGGCGAGCACGAGTTCTTCGGCGGCGCCGCTGGCGAAATCCGCGACGACGCGGTCGACCGCCGTTCCGGCTCCGGCGATCGCGATACCGGTCTGTCCCGTCGCGACGAAGCGCGCGCGTACGCCCACTTCGCGGGCAGCGCGCGTGAGTTCGAGAGATGCGGTCATCTTGCCGACCGCACAGTCGCTGCCGACGGTCAGAACGACGCGCGGGGCGACGTCGTACGCCGACCCGCTGAAGAGTCGCGGCGCCGGTGGCCGGCGCACGTCGTGGATCGCGACGCCGCCGGCCCGAGCGTGCTGCGCGAATTCGTCGTCGTCGGCAAGAAAGAAATGTAAGCCGCTCACGATTTCGAGTTTCGCATCGAGCGCGGCAAGAATCTCCGAGCGCCACGCTCCCGGTAACGCTCCGCCGGGCGGCGCGACGCCGACGAGCAGCGTCGTGGGCCCGTAGCGAAGGGCGTCCGCGACGCGCGCGACGATCGGCGCGTCGCTCGGAAGATACGCGACGACATCGCGTACGATGCGCCCGGCTTGCGACGGATCGATCACGGCGACGGTTTCGTCCGCCGCGTACGCAATGACGCCGTGTGCCGTCTTGGCAGCGCGGCTCGCAAAACAGTTCGGCGCCAGGATCGCATACCGGCGCCTGGGCGACGGCGCCGTCATGCGACGGCATACCGCTGGGCGGGCTCGCGCTCGACGACGCCGAGACCGGGCGCTTCCGGTAAGATCAGCTTGCCGCCGTCGTAGGTAACTCCCGCAAATGGATCGGCGGCGGTCAGGAACGGTCCATCGAGATCGGCCCAGTCGGCCAGCGGCGAGAGGTGCGCGGCGGCCGTGGCGAGGATCGCACTTTCGACCATGCAGCCGAGCATGATCTTCAGTCCCAGCGCCCGCGCCGTCGCGATCATCGCGAGCGCCCCGCGGATGCCCCCGCACTTCACGAGCTTCACGTTCACGCCGTCCACGCAGCCCGCGAGCGCGACCAGGTCGCGCGCGTCTTTCGAATCTTCGTCCGTGACGATCGGTATTCGCGAACGTTCGCGAATATAGCGTAGACGTTCGGGCGTACCGGCCGGGATCGGCTGTTCGCAAAACTCGACGTCGCAGGGCGCGAGACGTGCGAGGTTCGTCACGGCGTCTTCCGGCGTCCACGCTTCGTTGGCATCGACGCGCAGCGTGCCGGTGTAACGCGCGCGAATCGCCTCGACCACCTCGATATCGCCGGGAAAACCGAGTTTGATTTTCAAGATCGGATGATGCGCGACGGCGGCGACTCTCGCGAGCATCGTTTCCGGAGGATCGATTCCGATGGTAAACGACGTGACGGGCGTACGCGCAGGATCGACGCCGAACAGTTGCCAGAGCGGCCGGCCGCAATCCTTACCGATGAGATCGTGGGCGGCGACGTCGAGCGCACAGCGCGCCGCGGGCGGTACGCCGGCAAGCAGCGTCTCGAGCGCATACGGCTCGTCCGAGCGCAAGGCGTTTGCAGCGAAATACGCGCCCACGCTTCCGACGCTCTCGCCGTACCGTGCCGACGGGGCACATTCGCCCAGCCCTTCCAGCCCGTTCCAACGCAAGCGCACGATGACGGTGCGCGCCACGGCTTCCGTGCCGCGCGCGATGGTGAAGCTATGAACGAGCGGAAGTTCGAGTGCCGAGGCGGCGAGCTGCACGAGCGCGACTTCCCGGACCGGGCGGGAGCTTCCGCCTTCCGTGGCGTCTGATGAGCTATGGCTCTTGCGACGTCCATCGTGTGGTTTCGCCGCGATCTGCGGCTGGCGGATAACGTCGCACTCGAACGTGCGGCGCGTACGAGCGAGCGCGTCGTCTGCGCGTTCGTGCTGGACCCGCCGCTCCTGCGCGGGCCCGACATCGGCGCGCCGATCGTGTGCGTATTTTTCGACGCGCTCGCGGAACTTCGCGCGGCGCTGCGCGAACGTGGCAGCGAGCTCGCGTTACTCGAGGGCGACTTCGCGACGGAGCTTGCGGCGCTCGCGCGACGGACCGGTGCGTCGCGACTTTACTACAACGTCGATTACGTGCCGAGCGCGCTCGAGCGCGACGCCCGCGTGAGCGAGGCGCTGACGGCTGCCGGCGTTACGGTGGAAGCGTCGCTCGATCACGTTTATTTTGGAGCGGAGGAAATCGTAAAAGCCGACGGTACGCCGTACACCGTTTTTACGCCGTACAAACGGCGCTGGCTCGAGCGACACGCGGTAGATCCGCGGCCGCCGGTGCCGTCGCTGCGCACGATCGAGAACAAGTTAGCGCGCGCGGACGAGATCGGCCAGACGCTCCCGCTTCCCGAACCCGAAGCGTACGGCCGCGTACGGTCCGCTCATTTTCCGCGCGGCGGCGAAACGGTCGCCAGCCGGCTGCTGGAGCGGTTCGTCACGAGTTCGCTCGCTGCGTACGCGGATCGCCGCAACGCGCCGGCCATGGCCGGAACGTCGCAGCTCTCACCGCAGCTACGGGCCGGCACGCTCGGCATCCGGACCGCTCTCTTCGCCGCGCAACGCGCGCGCGGGAAGGCCACGGGCGGCCGTACGACGGGTTTCGATACCTGGATTTCCGAGCTGATCTGGCGCGATTTCTACCAACAGATTTACAAGAACTTTCCGCACGTCGCGAGCGAGCCGTTCGTGGCCGCCGCGAAGCAGCTCAAATTTCGTGATTCGCCGGCGAACTTCGCGGCTTGGTCGCAGGCGCGCACGGGTTATCCGATCGTCGATGCCGCGATGACGCAGCTTACGACGTACGGCTGGATGCACAATCGCTTACGCATGATCGTCGCGTCGTTCTTTACGAAAGATTTGCTGCTGGATTATCGCCTAGGCGAGCGTTTCTTCGAGCAGCACCTCGCCGACAACGAATCGGCCGCCAACAACGGCGGCTGGCAGTGGTCGGCGTCAACGGGGACCGACGCCGCGCCTTACTTTCGCGTATTCAATCCGGTCTTGCAGAGCAAGAAGTTCGATCCCGAAGGCGCGTTCATCCGGCAGATGCTGCCGGCACTCGCGAAGCTACCGGGCGATGCCGTCCACGCGCCGTGGACGCTGCCGCCGCTCGACGCGGAGGCGCTGGATTTCCGGCTCGGGCGCGACTACCCCGAACCGATCGTCGACCACGCCATGGCGCGCGAACGTGCGCTCGCGCTCTACGCGCCGGTGCTCGGCAAAGCGCGGGCGTGAGGCCGCCAGCATTGAGATCGCCGCGGTGCGTTTCGGCTTGCTCCGGACCGAGGCATCGGCAGCACGCGGCCCTCGCTTTGCTCGACGAAGATTTCGATCACGAAGAAAACGCGAGTGTCAAGTCTTGACCGTCGTGGGATACTAAGTGAGGAGAACGACTGCGCTCGTACGCGTACTTGCTTAGGTGTTGGACCAACGCGTCAACCTAGGGAGCATCAGCTCTGGATACGACAGTTGCGTTCCGGTTTTCACCGGATACCCTGGCGCCCAGGCCGCACCCACCTGCTAAAGCAGGTCGAACCCGGGCATGCAGACGGCAGGGCGGTCGTTATCCTCAAAATCGAAAGCCACGCCTATCGCGGCTTTCGCTCGTTACTCGCTCGCCGTGGCTACGCACTCGCCGTGGCTACGCACTCGCCGTGGCGAGCGCGCGAGCGCGAAGGTCGGCGAAGCGGCGAAACGCGTCGTGAAAGACATCCCGCGGTTCGTCGAGCCCGGCCGTACCTTCCACGAGTACGCAGCCGCGGAAGCGCGCGACGTGGCGCACGAGCTCGCTTGCGACGCGATCGTCCGGCGTCGCGAACGTTGCGAGCTCCGGGATCTCCGCCCGCACGATTACGCTTTTGCCCAGGAGCCTCGCGCCGTCGTCGTTCGCGCCGGCGGCAAGGGGATCGAATGCGAAGCGAAGCCACGCGCTGTCGACGTCTTTTGCAACGCGCCGTAGGTCGGCAGCCGACGCGCAGAGGGTCTGTGGCACGTTCGATAACGCGAGCGTCACGTTTCGCCGCTTCGCGTCGCGCGAACGCGCTTTGACGGAATCCGCGAATGCGCCCCATGCGCTCGGATCGTGCGCCGTGCGCGGAGCGCGCCCCATCGCGAGTGGGGCGCCGAGTCGTTCGGCGACGTCGAGCCAAGGCTCGCCATCGCTCTCGAAGAGCGCGTCGGCCGAGACCGCCGCCACGGCGAGCCCGAGATCGACGGCGAGCTTTTTGAGTTGGGCGAGATACTCGTCGTCGGTGCGCGGGAAGTGCGCGGCGTCGAACACGACGGCATCGGCTTCGAGTTCGTTCGCGCAGGCGTCGAGCCACTCGAGTTGCGTGAGTTCCCCCGCGGCGATGGCGCGGGCGAAACTCGAACTCGACGTCGCGATCTTCACAAGCGCGTCGCTTCGGCCCGGGCGATAGCGGACCCGCCGCCCCGGCGGGCCGGGGAGCGCTCGCGGGCGCGCGCGAACCGGACGCCATGGTTCACGATGTCGGCGGCAAGCCGCTCCACGATCCGGTCTCGCGCGAGCAGCACGCTTTCGCGCCGTGGGAGCTGCGCGTCGATGCGCTGATGTGGACGCTGACCGACGCGACGCGGCCCGGCGGCCCGCAGCTCGTCGTCGACGAATTGCGCCGCGGCATCGAAGCGCTGCCCGATTATCACGAGCGCGCTTACTACGAGCGCTGGCTACTCTCGATGATCGCGATCCTCGACGAACGCGGTACGGTCGACGCGCGCGCGATCCAAACGCGGGCCACCGAGATCGTCGAGCAACGCGGACACGCGCACCCGTGACGCGCTTCGCCGTCGGCGACAGCGTGCGCGTCGCGGAGCGCGAGGTTCACGGTCACGTTCGCGCACCGCGCTACGTGCGCGGGAAAGCGGGAATCGTGGAACGCATGTGCGGCGCGTTTCGCAATCCCGAAGAGCTCGCGTATGGACGTTACGGCGGTGCGCCCGTGGCCCTCTATCGCGTGCGCTTCGCCGGTCGCGATCTGTGGCCCGAGGATGGCGGGAGCCCGCTCGATACGATCGACGTCGAAATCTACGAACATTGGCTCGAGGCCGGGGACCCGGCATGACGGCTCGGACGCCCGCACCCGACTTCGAGGCGCTCGAGCGCGCGTTTCGCGAAGCGGTGATCGCGAACGGGCTCGCTACGGCCGCGGAGCTCGACGATCGTTTGGAACTGATGTATTCCCGGACGTCCGCCTTCGGCGCACGCATGGTTGCGCGCGCCTGGTTCGACGACGCGTATCGGCAGCGGCTCTTGGCCGACGGCAGTGCGGCCGCCCGCGACCTCCTGGGCATCGATATCGGCGCGCTCAAACTCATCGTCGTCGAGAATACGCCTCGCGTGCACAACCTCGTCGTCTGCACGCTTTGCTCGTGCTATCCGCGCATGCTGCTCGGCATGCCGCCCGATTGGTATAAGAGCGTGGTCTATCGCGCGCGCGCCGTGCGGGAGCCGCGGACCGTCCTAGCGGAATTCGGCCTGGAGATACCGGACGACGTCGCCGTGCGCGTTCACGACAGTACGGCCGACATGCGCTACCTCGTGCTGCCGATGCGTCCGGCGCAGAGTGCGGATCAGAGCGAGGCCGAGTGTGTCGCTCGAGTCACGCGCGATGCGATGATTGGCGTGGCGCTGGCGTAGGTTGGCGGTGCCCCGTTGCGTTGTGTCGAAATGCCGCGCATGCAGTTGCTCGAAGCCGCACGTCTTCCGGCCGACGATCCCGAGCTCTATGCGTCGATCCACCGCGAAGAACGGCGCCAGCGCGAAAATCTCGAATTGATCGCCTCGGAGAATTATGCGAGCCGGGCGGTTCGCGAAGCGTCGGCGACGGTGCTTACCAATAAATATGCGGAAGGGTATCCGGGCAAGCGTTACTACGGCGGATGCGAACACGTCGATGTCGCGGAGCGGCTCGCGATCGATCGTGCGAAAGCAATTTTCGCTGCGGAGCACGCGAACGTTCAGCCGCACGCAGGCGCTCAGGCGAACATGGCGGTTCTCATGGCCGTGCTCAAGCCGGGCGATACGATTCTCGGGTTAAAGATCGACCACGGCGGCCACCTGACGCACGGCACGAAAGTCAGCTTCAGCGGCAAGATATACAACGCGGTCGCCTACGGAGTGCGCCGCGATACCGAACGGATCGATTACGACGACGTGCGCGCGCTCGCTCGCCGGCACAAACCCAAACTAATCATCGCGGGCGCGAGCGCCTATCCGCGCACCACGGAATACGCGCCTTTCGCCGAGATCGCCAAAGAAGTCGGCGCCCTCTTCATGGTCGATATGGCGCACATCGCCGGTCTCGTAGCGACCGGATTGCATCCGTCGCCGCTCCCGCTCGCCGATTTCGTTACGAGCACGACGCACAAGACGCTGCGCGGGCCGCGCGGCGGGCTGATCCTGACGACCGCCGAGTACGCTGCAGCGGTGGATCGGAGCGTGTTTCCCGGTATTCAAGGCGGCCCGATGATGCAGACGATCGCGGCCAAAGCGGTCGCTTTTCGCGAAGCGCAGCAACCGGCGTTCGTCGAGTATCAGCGGCGCGTACTCGAGAACGCGCGCGCGATGGGAGAGGAACTGGAGCGTGCCGGCGCGCGGCTGGTCGCCGGCGGGACCGACACGCATCTCTTGCTCGTCGATTTGGGACCGAAGAACTTAACCGGTAAAGCGGTTGAGGCGTACCTCGACGAGATCAAAATTACGGTCAACAAGAACGGCATCCCGTTCGATCCGGAGAAGCCCGCCGTTACCAGCGGCATCCGCATCGGCTCGCCCGCAATCACGACGCGCGGCATGGGCGTCGTCGAAGCCCGCGAGATCGGTAGGATCATCGGCGAAGCGCTAGACGACGTCGCGGAGCGCGCGCGCCTCGACGTCTTACGCGGCCGCGTGTCGGAACTGACCAGCCGCTTCGACGTACCGTAAGTCGTTGTCAATTGTGATCGCACCGCGTGTCGTAAATCACGCGGCGGCCGCCGAACGGCTGGCCCCTCTGCGCGACGCGTCGACGCCCACGCCGGTTTTCCGACGGGCCCGGCGCCGCGGAAGACCGTCGCGCTGGACTAATGCGATTTCAACACGGGCTGCCGATCGAGGGCTGCTTATCGAAGAACTCGATGGCGTCGCCGCGGATCGGGGTCGGCAAATCGAGGAGAAAGAGGCGGAGCTTCTCGCGATCCACGAAGTGGCCGCGGAGCGTAAGACGTTGGCAGAACGACTCCACGCTGCCGCCGCGAGAGGCGCCGTCACCGGCCCTAGCGACGCCGCCAACGTGTCGGTCACGAGAACTGAAAGACGGGCCTCTGCGGCGATCTGGCGAATCTTCGGAGTGCGGTGAATCAAGACGACGGAGTCGGTAGCACTCGCGCGAAGGTCAGGGGTTCTCGTCCGGGTTGGGACGAGTACTTCATGGAGGTCGCGCGAACCGTCGCGACGCGCGCGACTTGTCCGCGTGCGAGCGTTGGGGCCGTGCTGGTGCGCGATCATCGCATTCTAACGACGGGTTATAACGGCGCGCCGCGGCGCGTCGCGCACTGCTCGGAGATCGGTTGCGAGATGGTCGGCGGTCACTGCGTGCGCTCAACCCACGCGGAAGCCAATGCCGTCGTGCAAGGCGCGCTCTACGGCGTCGGTCTCGACGGCGCGACCGCCTACTGCACGCACCAGCCGTGCGTCAACTGCGCGAAGCTGCTCGTTAGTGGCGGCGTCGTCCGTATCGTGTACGATGCCGCCTACGTCGACGCATTCGCGCAAAGCCTCCTCGCCGAGGCCGGCGTCGCGCTCGTCCAGTTCACGTCGCTCGAACGATCCCGCGCGGGCGCGACGGTACGCTCGTGAGTCTGCCGGCCCTCTACGCGCTCGCCGCGGTCACGTCGTTTGCGACCTCCCTGCTCGCGACGCCGCAGATTCGCAAACTGGCGATGAAAGTCGGCGTCCTCGATGCGATCGGCGAGCGGCGCATGCACGCCGAACCCAAACCGCGGATCGGTGGCATCGCGGTCTATCTCGGGCTCGCGTTCTCGCTTTTCGTGACGATCGGCTTCGCGCTCAAGACGACGCTCTTCCATCGCGCAAACGATACGCAAGATTTCTTTGGCTTGCTTTTCGGCAGCACGCTCATCATGCTGGTCGGCGTCTGGGACGACATCATGGGTATGCGTCCGCGCAACAAGTTCGGCGCGCAAATCGTCGTCGCGATCGTGTCGATGATTTACGGCTTTCACATTCCGGGTTTCGAAATTCCCGGCACCGAGACGTACGTCAATCTGCCACCGTGGCTCGATTATCCGATCACGCTCGTCTGGTATCTCGGTATGATGAACGCGATCAATTTCCTGGACGGCCTCGACGGCTTACTCGCCGGCGTCACCGCGATCTCCGGCATTTTTCTATTCGCCATCGCGGCCGGCCACGGACAGGTCGGTGCGGCGCTGGTGCTATGCGGACTCGTCGGGGGCGCGAGCGGCTTTTTGCCGTACAACTTCAACCCTGCCAAGATTTTTTTAGGCGATACGGGCTCGCTCTTCATCGGCTACGTCTTTGCGACCGTATCGCTGTTGATTACGGCCAAAATCGCGGTGACGGTGAGTCTGCTCGTGCCGCTGCTCGCGCTCGCGTTGCCCGTGGTCGATACCGCCGCCGCGATCTTTCGGCGTTTTCGCGCCGGGAAGGCGATCACCGAAGCCGATCGCGGACACTTCCACCACATCTTAGTGTTCCGCTTCGGCCTCAACGTGAAGCAAGCGGTGCTCTTGATCTACGGCGTCTGCTTCTTACTCGGGGCGGCGGCATACTTGCTCTCGCGCAGCGAAAGCTCGCACCAGCATCTCGCGCAGCTGTTCTAGTGTGCTGACCCATAAATAGGGTTGCTTATTGTGAAATTAGGTGTTAGGATTGAGTCATGCCGAATCGCCCCGCAGTTCGTCTTGCCGTTCGTCCAAAAGATCGGCGTTCATTGGTTGAGTTGA
>JAABUZ0100001072.1_pt1 | contig 55763 bp, 56 predicted proteins | sample 5562091 | NCBI WGS metagenome assembly JAABUZ01 (sample SAMN12813069, study PRJNA571459) | rock metagenome | isolation source: Antarctica rocks | place: Antarctica: Victoria Land, Linnaeus Terrace sud | collected 2015-12-21 | reverse complement strand
GGTGCGGCTCAGGCTGGGCGGGGTGCGGCTCAGGCTGGGCGACAGGGGGCTCAGGCGGGGCGGGGTGCGGCTCAGGCTGGGCGACAGGGGGCTCAGGCGGGGCGGGGTGCGGCTCAGGCTGGGCGACAGGGGGCTCAGGCGGGGCGACAGGGGGCGCCGGCCATGGCTTGGGCAGCGCGAGCGGCGCCGGCTCGACGGCCGCCTCCGGCGCGGGGGTAGCCGGCGGCGCTGGCTCTAGCGCCGGCCTGGGCTCGACCGCCGCCTCCGGCTTGGGAGTCATCGCCGGCCCGGGCTGGATAGCTGTCTCGGGCTGGGCAGCCGCCGGCGCGGGCTGGATAGCTGTCTCGGGTTGAGCTGCCGGCGGCGCGGGCTGATCTGCCGGCGGTGCAAGCTGAGCGGCCGGCGGCGTAGGCTCGGCTGCCAGCGGCGCGGGCTGGATAGCTGTCTCGGGCTGGGCAGCCGGCGGCGCGGGCTGGGCAGCTGGCGGCGCTCCCCGCGGTGCGGGCTCGGCTGCCGGCGGCGTGAACCATGGCTTGGGCTGAACCGGTGGTTTGGGCTCGATCGCCGGCTTGGGCTGGGAAGCCGCCGGCGCGGGCTGGGCGGACGGTCGGCTCGGTGCCCACCGAATCTTCTGCGCGGGTTTCGCGGATGGTCGGCTCGGTGCCCACCGAATCTTCTGCGCGGGTTTGGCGGACGGTCGGCTCGGTGCCCACCGAATCTTCCGCGCGGGTTGGGCGGACGGTCGGCTCGGTGCCCACCGAATCTTCTGCGCGGGCTCCGCGCCATTTTTAGGCGCGTGCTCCTGCGGATCGTGCTCTAGGGCGATCCAGTTCGCCGTCGCCGGAGCGTTTTCGGCCGCGACGCCATTCGCCGTCGGCTGAGCCACCCCACTCGTGCGGGCGTCCTCGGTGGCGATCGGGCTAACCTCGGACGGAGCGCCGCCGTTGCCGGGTCGTGATGAACCGTCGTGCAGGCGCAATGGTTTTTCGCTGGGCTCTTGCGCTACGCCGTTCGCCTTTGCGCTGGGGTCCCCCTGCCACACGGTGCCGGTGTTCGCACTGGGGTCATGCCACACCGCGTCGGCATTCGGACCGGGCTCTTGCGGGATGCCGTTGGCGTCCGCGCCGGGCTCCTGCTGTATGCCGTTGGCGTTCGCGCCGGGCTCCTGCTGGACGTCCGGGTGTGGAACGCCGTTCTGTGGCGGTGGTCCAAGTCGGTTGTCCGCGGACGCGCGGCGTCGGCGAACGATGTGTTCTAACAAGCCACTCATCAGTTTCAGCCCCGGGTCGAGTATAGGCGCCGTCTTACCCGGACTGGCCGGCGTGCCTGCGCCCGGCGCCGCTTTCCTTACCGAAGGTCGCGCCATGCTGCGAGAACGCGAGCCGCCATCTTGTCAGAGGAGAACTGCTCGGCGCGCTCGCGACCAGCCAACCGCGGGTCTGGGCTCCCCAGATGTGGCGCGATCGCCTTGCGCCAGGATGCCAAGTCGAAGCGTCCGCAGTAGGCCCCCGCGAGACCCTCGAGCACCACCGGCGCGATTCCCACCGGTGTCGCCAGCACCGGCACGTCGCACGCGAGCGCCTCGAGCACGGCGAGCCCGAAACCCTCTCGCTCAGAGGGCACAAGCACGGCGTTGGCGGCGTTGACCCACAGCGGCACCTCGAGCGGGTCGACGTTACCCAGGGTGAGCAGGGGCACGTCACCCGCTAGTGCTTGTGCCCGGTCATGACGCTTCTCGGGGCGCCGCGGATCGGATGCAAAGAGCAGGTAGGGCCCTTCTGGGCCCAATCCGAGCCTGGTCCGCGCCTGCGGACGTGGGATCGCGCGAAAGCGACCCATGTCCACCCCGCAGGGAAGAACCGCGAGATCGGCTCGGTGCGCCCACGGCGGCACCTCGCGTGCCAGCGAATCCGAGACCACCGCCGGCAGATCGACGAGGCGCAGCGCGGCCAGCGTGATGATCCGGGAGCGAGGGTGGGCCAGATCGTTGCCGTGCATGGTCACCGCCCGCGCACGGGCGGTGACTGCCATCGCCGGCCAGGCCGTGAGACCGAAGTGCGCATGGACGAGATCGAATCGATCGGACCGATACTGGCGCCGTAGCTGCGCTGCTGCGCGCTGATAGGCACGCGGACCGCCACCGGCGAACGAGAACAGCTCGATCTCCACTCCGGGCATGCGGCGTAGAGCATCCACCTGATCGCGCACGAAGCTGCCGAGCGCGGGCGTCGCTCGTGTTGGGTACATGTTCGTGACGATCAGAGCGCGCATCGGCAAAATCTACGGCCGTATCTCAATCTCGATTTGTAATCAATGATTGTGCTCGATAATTGCGTCGACTTTCGATCTCGCTTGGTATCAGCGGGCGTCACGCGCGCTGACGGGCTTGCCGGCGCCACGTACCGGCGGAGCGCGGAGCGCGAGGCGCGAGGCGAGGGGCGAGGGGCGGGGCGCGGGGCGCGACGCGGGGCGCCAGGGCCACGGCTGAGACAGCTCTTGCGCGAGCCGGACATCGGCCAGGCCAGGAGGCTCTTGGCCGGCTTGCGGGGGATTAGGGCCCGCGCATCAGGGGCCCGCGCCAGGACTCGACACTCGAAGCCAACGGCGAGGCGACTGTCGTGTGCGTGTCGTTTTCCGCGCTCCACGCGACACTCGATCTTCTGAAGGACGCGAGTGTCGAGTTGTGACTTATGCGCTGCCCGAGAAGCGCCGGCCACGCCGTGCTCTCAGCGCTCATGCCCGCCCGCAGGCTCCCTCGCTATACGAGCTCATTTGGCCCCGAGAGCCTGACTCGTCTCACTCGAGCCTCCCCGGCGCCGGCGACGAGCATCTGGGTGCTCGAGACAGGCTCTGATCAGAGCCGAGGGCTCGTGCGGGCGAGCCTGGGGCCGGAGAAAGCGACGGCGACATCGAAGCGAGCTTGGGGGACGGCGGGCGAGTCCGCCCTCGCTCTGGCACCATCCCAGACGTGTCCGTTCTTCAACCTGCGCCAAGGGGGTGGCCTGACGACGGCTGAGAGCGCCCGCAGCTACGGAAGGTCCACGACTGAGCTCAGGCCGACCTCGATCGAGCCGGGATTCGTACGCACCGCGACCGGGTCGGCCCTGATCTCGATGGGTGAGACGCGCGTGATCTGCACTGCCTCGGCCCAGAAGGGCGTGCCGCGCTGGCTGACCGGCTCCCGCCGGGGCTGGGTGACCGCCGAGTACGGAATGCTCCCGGCTAGCACCGGCGATCGCAAGCAGCGCGAGGTGAGCAGAGGGCGGCCCGACGGACGCACGGTGGAGATCCAGCGCCTGATCGGGCGCTCACTGCGCGGCGTCGTGGACTTCAAGGCGCTCGGGGAGCGAACCATCTACCTCGACTGCGATGTCCTCCAGGCAGACGGCGGGACCCGATGCGCGTCGATCACTGGCGCGATGGTGGCGTTGACGCTCGCCTGTGAGCGCTTGATCGAGCGGGGCGCACTAGAGCGCTCGCCGTTGAACGGCACGGTGGCCGCCGTGTCATGTGGGGTGGTGGCGGGAACTGCCCTGCTCGACCTCGACTACTCGGAGGACTCCACCGCCGAGGTGGACGCGAACGTCGTCATGACCGGCGATGGTGGCCTGGTCGAGGTCCAGGCGACAGCTGAGGGGACGCCGCTGTCGCGGTCGCATCTGGATGAGCTGCTGGCGCTCGCAAGCCAAGGCATCGAGGCGCTGCGCCTGCTCCAGGACGAGGCGGCCGGGGCCGCGAGCCGGTAAGCGAGATGGCCGGGCAGACGCTTGTGCTCGCGACTCGCAACAAGCACAAGCTCGAGGAGGTTCGCCGGCTGTTGGCGCCCACCGAAATCGAAATCGAGCCGCTCGCAGCGGGGATCGTGTTGCCGCCCGAGGACGGCGCGACGTTCGCCGAGAACGCGCTGCCCAAGGCACGTGCGGCCGCTGCGGCCACGGGGCTCGCGGCGATCGCCGACGACTCCGGAATCGAGGCCCAGGTGCTCGGGGGTGCGCCGGGAATCCGCTCCGCCCGCTACGCGGGACTCGACGCAAGCGACGAGCAGAACCTCGACAAGCTGATGCGCGAGGCGCCCCCAGGCACCGATCTGAGATATGTCTGCGCGCTGGCTTACGTCAACCCGCAGACAGGCGAAGAGCGGGTCTTCTCCGGGGATTGCCGCGGCCGTCTGGCGCAGGTTCGCCGGGGCGGGCGGGGCTTCGGATATGACCCCGCATTCCTGCCCGAGGCCGACCAGCGCCGCCGCACGATGGCCGAGCTCTCCGACGGCGAGAAGGACGCGATCAGCCATCGCGGCCACGCGGTGCGCGCGCTCGTGAGCTGGCTGTGCCCCTGAGCGAGGCGGGACGCCCCGACCTGCCTGCGGTCAAGCAGCGGACGGCCGCTTTGTCGATCGCCTCGAGCTCCTGCCCCGGCTCCCGCCCGCCCGCACAGCCCCGGCTCCCGGCGTCCCGCACAGCCTCGGCTCCCGCCCGTCCGCACAGCCCCGGCTCCCGGCGTCCCGGGAGCGGCCCGCAAGGCTCTATCTCAAGTTGATCGCGGCCGAGATCGCGACCGCGAGGGTGATCGCCGCGTAGCCGTAGTACTTCTGCAGTGCGAGGATCAGAACGGCGACCAGGCATGCGAGCACGATCGCGAGCCAGCCGATCCGGCGAAGATCCACGGCTCTAGAGGACCTTGCTCACACTGCGGCGGCAGGTCGGTCTCCCCCGGTTCCCGCAAAATGCGGGAAAAGGTCCCATGCGGGCCGGTGACATTGCGTGCGCACCGTAGAGAATGGCGGCGGCCGCGTCCGCTCTGGCAGAGCGTTGTCCGCTGGCCGTGTTAGCGTCGAGCATTCATACCACCTTAGGAGGCGCAAATGACGAAGTCCGAGTTCGTCGACCAGGTCGCGGATCGTGCCGGGTTGAGCAAGAAAGATGCCGCAGATGCCGTAGACGCGTGCTTGGAGACGATCGAGAGCGCCCTCAAGCGAGGCAGCGAGGTCGTGTTCTCCGGTTTCGGCAAGTTCAGCGTGTCGGATCGCAGCGCGCGTGAAGGCCGCAACCCCGCGACCGGGGAGACGATTCAGATCGCAGCCTCGCGCGTGCCGAAGTTTACGGCTGGCGCGGCGCTCAAGAAGGCGATCAAGTCCTGAGAGCGCCGGCGAGGAGCCTATGCGCTGACGGGCGAGTCGCGCCCGGATCGGACGCCGCGACAGCGCGCACGTTTTGGAATGCCCCGGACCAGCAGCGTCAGGCTGCGAGCGTCTGCTCGCCGCAGCAGCGAGTGCCACAGAGCTTCGGGGACCGGCTTGCCAGGCAGGTCGCCAAGCGGAGCTCGCAGCTCGTCCTGGGGCTCGATCCCGACCCGATGCGCTTGTGGCCGCGTGCGACGGAGCTCGCCGCTGCTAGGGCCGGGGGTCACCCGGTCTCGTCCGCGGCGCGTGCGGCGCGCGCCGTCAGCGCCCATTGCGAGCTCGCGATGGATGCGGCCGGTGAGCACTGTGTAGCGGTCAAGCTTCAGGTGGCCTGCTTCGAGCGGCTCGGTCCGCCTGGGTGGGCGGCGCTATGGGAGGTCTGCGATCGCGCGCGTGAGCGTGAGCTGCTGGTGATCGCCGACGCCAAGCGCGGCGACGTCGCGATTACGGCGGCGGCTTACGCGCAGGCCTTCCTCGGTGAGACGCCAACACCGTTCGGCACGGTTGCGGGCCTGGGCGCCGACGCGCTGACTGTCAATCCGCTGCTGGGCCAGGACTCGCTGTTAGCGCTGGTGGAGACCGCACGTCAACGTGGGCGCGGTCTATTCGTGCTCGTGCGTACGTCGAACCCCGGGGCCGCGGACGTGCAAGCGCTGGCGCTGGCGGAGGGAGGGACGGTGAGTGAGCGACTCGCGGCGATGGTCGCGGAGCTGGGCTCGGGGTGCGTGGGCGCAGCGGGCCTTGCCGATGTCGGTGCCGTCGTCGGCGCGACGGCGCCGGCAGCGCTGGAGATACTGAGACAGGCCATGCCCTGCTCCGTCTTCCTGTTGCCGGGGGTGGGCGCCCAGGGAGGGCGGGTGGAGGATCTTGCGCCGGCATTCGCCCCCGGCCCGGCGGCGGGCCTGATCGCGGTCTCGCGGGGGATCGTGGACGCATACGAGCGCACCGGCATGGACCCCGCTCTCGCTGCCGAGCGCGAGGCGGCACGGCTGCGCGAGCTCGCCTGGAAGCTCGCCTAACGGGGCTCTCCTGGTCGTGCACCGAAAGCTGCGCATCATGGCGGTGCTGTGCATGCTCTGCACGCTGGGAGCCACGGCCCAGCTTTCGCTCGCGAGTCCCCCGCCGCGCTTGCGCGTACGGGGAGCCCTCCTGATCGAGGCGATCACCGGCCAGGAGCTTTACGGGGACGGCGCACAGCGAGAGCTGCCGATCGCGAGTACCACCAAGCTGATGACCGCGCTGGTGAGCATCGAGCACGCGCGCCTGGGGAAGATCTTCGCCCAGAGCAACTACATCCCAGCGCCTGAGGACTCGCAGATCGGGCTCGTGCCCGGTGAGCGGATGAGCGTCCACGACCTGCTGCTCGCGCTCCTGCTCCCGAGTGGCGACGACGCCGCCGAGGACCTCGCCTACAACGTCGGTCACGGCTCGGTTTCTCGCTTCGTCGAGATGATGAACGCCCGCGCGCGCCAGCTCGGCCTAACGCACACCCACTACTCGACGCCGAGCGGGCTGGACACGCCCGGCAATTACTCCAGCGCGTCGGACCTGGTCAAGCTCGCCCGCTTCATGCTGAAGCGCAGCCCGTTCTTCGCGCGCGCCGTAGCAAGCGCGAGTGCGGTGCTGCATACCGGCAACCACGTCCGCGTGGTGCAGAACACCAACGACCTCCTCGGCCGCGTTCGGTGGATCCATGGCGTCAAGACCGGCCACACGGTTGATGCCGGCTATCTGCTCGTCGCGTCGGGCACCCGAGATGGGATGACGCTCGAGAGCGCGGTTCTGGGCACCACCAGTGCATCCGCACGAGATGCCAGCACCCTGGCGCTGCTCGACTACGGGTTTGCCGATTTTCGACTCGTACGGCCGGTGCTCGCGGGCGCCGTGGTCGCCAGGCCGAGCGTTCGCGACCGGCCGGGAGCAAGGGTGGGCGTGATCGCGGGCGCCACGTTCCAGCGCGTAATCCGGCGCACCACGCGCTTGACCACGCGCCTGGAGCTCCCCCACCAGCTCGCCGGACCGCTGCGCCGCCACGCAGTGGTTGGGACGCTGCTCGTGCTTGGGGATGGCGTGCCGATCGCGCGTGTCCGGCTGCTGCTATCGAGGGCGCTGCCCGCTGTCAGCCCGCTTACGCTCGCCGCCCGTTTCATTACGCGACCGTCTAGCCTTGCATTGCTCGCTGTGCTGCTCGCCCTACTGGGCGTGGGGCTGGTGGCGCTAGTTTTCCGCCGGCGCGGCCGGTTGGAAGCTCGGAAATCAGAGGTGGTCCAGGCATGATCATCACCGTCACGCTCAACGCAGCGCTCGACAAGACGCTCGAGGTGCCGAGCTTCACGCTCGGCCGCAGGCACCGGACGGTCGACCAGGCCACCGTTCCGGGCGGCAAGGGAGTAAACGTCGCACGGGCTCTGAAGAGCCTTGGTCAGCCCGTGATCGCCACCGGGTTCGCCGGCGGCGGAACGGGGACGCGGATCGTAGAGGCGCTCACCGCCGAGTCGATCCTCAACGACTTCGTCCGCATCCGCGAGGAGTCGCGCACGAATACCGCCGTGCTCGACCCGACCAACGGCCAGCACACCGAGATCAACGAGCGTGGGCCCGCCGTCTCCTCGCAGGAGCTCGAGCTGTTTCGCGACAAGCTTCTCTACTTGTCCAAGGGCGCCAGCATCTGCGTGTTCGCTGGAAGCCTGCCGCGCGGTCTAGAGCTCGACGTCTACGGCCAGCTCATCCGCGAGGTCCACAAGCTCGGCGTGCTGACGATGATCGATACCGACGGCGAGCCGCTGCGCCTCGCCGTTCGCGCCGAGCCCGACCTCGTCTCCCCGAACGAGCTCGAGGCCGAGGAGCTCGTCGGTCATGAGTTCAACGACGCCGAGGACCGCACGCAGGCGGTGATCGAGATGACGCGCCTCGGAGCGCACGAGGCGATCATGACCGTCGCCGACGGGTGCTATGCGCTGGTGCTCGAAGAAGGCGTGCGGACCCGTTATCGCGTCCGAGTCCAGGAGCAGGAGGCACGCTCGGTGGTCGGCTCCGGCGATGCGTTCCTCGCCGGCTACCTCGCGTGGCGCTACGCCGGCATGCCGGCCGTGGACTGCCTGCGGTTCGGGGTGGCATGCGGCGCGGAGTCAACCCAGCACTTCGGTGCCGGCATGGTAGACCGCGCCAGGGTCGAGCGGCTGCTGGGCGAAGTAGAGGCCGAGCGACTCGAGATCGGGGCGATCTCTTGAGTGGGCTGCCCGCAGGCAGCCCACTGCTGCGCATGACGTCCGGACGGCGTTCTACGATGCCGTAATGGAAGTTGAGATTGGACGCGGCAAGAAGGCGCGCAGGGCGTACGGGTTCGATGACATCGCGATCGTGCCGTCGCGCCGGACGCGCGATCCCGACGATGTGGACATCTCGTGGTTCTTGGGTCCGTATCGCTTCGAGCTGCCGCTGCTGGCCGCTGCGCTCGATGGGGTGGTCTCGCCCGCGAGCGCGGGCCTGATCGGCAAGCTGGGCGGTCTGGCGGTCCTCAATCTGGAAGGGATCTTCTGTCGCTACGAGGATGCCGGGGCGCAGCTGGAGCGGATCGCGAGCTTCTCGAACGACATCGCCACGCGGGAGATGCAGGACATCTACCGTGAGCCGGTCAAGCCCGAGCTGATCGCGCAGCGAATCGAGGAGATCAAGGCGCAGGGAGTCGTTGCCGCGGCGTCGCTCACGCCACAGAAGGTGTGCACCTATTACGAAGTTGCGCTCGAGGCAGGGCTTGACATCCTCGTCATCCAGGGAACCGTCGTCTCGGCCGAGCACGTCTCCCTGGACGAGGCGCGTCCGCCGCTGAACCTGAAGGAGTTCATCCGTGATCTGGCTCCCACCCCGGTGGTCGTGGGCGGATGCGCGTCCTACCACACCGGCCTTCACCTGATGCGCACCGGCGCTGCGGGCGTCCTCGTAGGGGTCGGCCCGGGCGCGATCTGCACGACTCGGGGCGTGCTGGGCATCGGCGTCCCACAGGCGACGGCGATTGCGGATGTCGCGGCGGCCCGTTCGCAGCACATGGTGGAGACCGGCGACTACGTCAAGGTGATCGGCGACGGCGGCATGCGCAACGGCGGCGACATCGCCAAGGCGATCGCGTGCGGTGCCGACGCGGTGATGCTAGGTTCCGCGCTCTCGCGTGCCTACGAGGCTCCGGGGCACGGCTACAACTGGGGCATGGCGACCTTCCACCCGACGCTTCCGCGCGGTACGCGCGTGACCACGACGCCCAACGGCTCGCTCGAGGAGATCATCACGGGACCTGCGCGTGAGAACGACGGGACCTTCAACTTGATGGGTGGGCTGCGGACCTCGATGGCAACCTGTGGCTACCGCGACATCGCCGAGTTCAACCGCGCGGAGCTGATGGTCGCGCCCGCGCTCCAGACCGAGGGCAAGCACCTCCAGCGTGAGCAGGGCGTTGGCATGGGCGCGGGCGGCAAGGCTGCGACGGCCGGTGTCGCCGGCTAGCGGCACGGTCGCGGGTTGCGCTGGCGCCATGGCCGTCCGTGCTGCGGGCGACATGGCCGGCGCCACGACCGTCGGCGCCGCGGCCGGCGCCGACATCGCGGGCGCGGAGCGCCGCAGCGAGGCTGCGCCCGGAGGGCTGGAGCGCGAGACTATCCCGGGGCCCGTGACCGAGGAGGTGGTGGTGCTCGACTACGGTGGCCAGTACTCGCAGCTCATCGCGCGCCGGGTGCGTGAGTGCGGCGTCTTCTCGGAGCTGCTGCCCCACCACATGGGGGCAGCCGAGGTGGCGCGACGGCGCCCCAAGGGTGTCATTCTGTCGGGTGGACCCGCGTCCGTTTATGCGCAGGACGCGCCGCGGCTGGAGCTCGAGTTGCTCGAGCTGGGCATCCCCGTGCTCGGGATCTGCTACGGGATGCAGCTCCTGGCGCGTGAGCTCGGCGGTCGCGTCGAGGGCGCCGTGGTGGGGGAATTTGGCCGTTCGCAGTTGACGGTGCGCGAGCCGGCGCGGCTGCTGGCGGGGACCCCCCGGGAGCAGACGTGCTGGATGTCGCACCGAGACAGCGTGCTGAGCGCGCCGCCGGGGTTCACGGCGCTGGCCTCCTCGAGCGCATCACCGGTGGCCGCCTTCGAGTCCGTGCGACGCGGTGTCTACGGGATCCAGTTTCACCCCGAGGTCGTGCACACGCCTTACGGCCAGCGGGTGCTGACCAACTTCCTGCAGGACGTGTGCGGTTGTGAGCGTTCGTGGAGCCCGCGCTCGGTGATCGAGGATCAGATCGAGCGGATCCGCTCGCAGGTCGGTGATGGCCGGGCGATCTGCGGGCTTTCGGGCGGCGTGGACTCGAGCGTGGCGGCGCTGCTCGTCCACCGCGCGATCGGAGATCGTCTCACGTGCGTGTTCGTCGACCACGGGCTGATGCGGCAGAACGAGGGCGAGCAGGTGATCGCCGCCTTCCGGGATCACTTCCGCGTGCCGCTGATCGCAGTTGACGCGAGCGAGCGCTTCCTGGCTCGCCTAGAGGGGGTGAGCGACCCCGAGGAGAAGCGCAAGCGAATCGGTGCGCAGTTCATCCGCGTCTTCGAAGCGGAGGCGGCGAAGCTAGGCGCGGTCGGCTTCCTGGTGCAGGGCACGCTCTATTCGGACGTGATCGAGTCCGGCGGGGACGGCGAGTGTGGCACCGCGACAATCAAGTCTCACCACAACGTCGGAGGACTGCCTGAGGACCTCGAGTTCGAGCTCGTGGAGCCGTTACGTATGCTTTTCAAGGACGAGGTGCGCATGGTGGGTGCGGAGCTCGGGCTGCCCGAGAAGCTGGTCTGGCGCCAGCCGTTCCCCGGGCCCGGGCTGGCGATCAGGATCATCGGCGGCGAGGCGACGCGTGAGCGCTTGGGTATCCTCCGCGAGGCGGACTCGATCCTGCAGGACGAGATTCGCAAGGCCGGGCTCTACCGCGAGCTGTGGCAGTCCTTCTGCGTCCTGCCAGACATCCGCACCGTGGGGGTGCAGGGAGACTCGCGCACCTACGGGAACGTGGTGGTGATTCGCGCGGTCACCAGCGACGACGCGATGACCGCCGACTGGGCGCGGTTGCCGTATGACCTGCTCGAGCAGATCGCGTCGCGCATGATCAACGAAATCAGGACGGTTGGCCGGGTGGTGCTCGACATCACGAGTAAGCCGCCGGGCACGATCGAGTGGGAGTAGTGGCAGGCCAGGTCCTAGCTGCGCGCGGCCGCGACTGAGCCGCGCGGTGGCGGTGGGAGCCGAGCAGCGCGGCTGCGGTGGGAGCCCAGCCGCGCGCCCCGCCTGTGGTCCTGCTCGATGAGCCCAGCACCGGCCTTGATCCGCGCTCACGCCAGGAGCTCTGGAGCGCCATCGAAGAGCTGCGCCTCGAGGGGAACCACCGTGCTGCTGACCACCCAAATATCTCGAGGAAGCCGACCGTCTGGCGCAGCGGATCGCCGTCATCGACCACGGGCGGATCGCCGCTGCAGGGACCGTTGCGCAGCTCAAGGCGACGATCGGGGGCAACATGCTGAGCGTCCGCCTCGCTGACCCCACCGACGTCCCCCGCGCGTCGGCGGCGCTGGCGAGCCTGGCCGTCGGCAAGCAGCCGAGCCTGGACTCTGAGCGTGAGCGTGCGAGCGGCGAGATCCGCATCCCGGTCGCCGACCCCGCCGCGTCGGCAGAGGCAATCCGGCGCCTAGACGCGGAGCAACTCACGATCCTTGCCGTCGCGATTCAGCAGCCCAGCCTCGACGACGTGTTCCTCGCCCTGACCGGGCGTCCCACCGACCAGACACCAACCGGCCAGCCACGCCTGCAGGAGGCGCCATGAAGACCACGACCCATGCCATCCCCGACCGCGGCCGTCTCACGCTGGCCGAGACCCTCGCCGACAGCCGGGTGATGGCCGTCCGCCAGCTTCGCAAGATCCTGCGCCGGCCGACCTATGTCGTCTACCTGTTCGTGCAGCCGGTGACCTTCGTGCTGCTATTCCGCTACGTGTTCGGCGGGGCGATCCACACCGGCCGCGTGAGCTATGTCAACTATCTCATGCCCGGGATCATCGTCATGACGGCGATCTTCGGCGCGCTGACTACAAGCCTGGGACTCACCGAAGACCTCAAGGCCGGCGTCATCGACCGCTTTCGCTCGCTGCCGATCGCCCGCTCCGCGGTTCTGCTCGGCCGCACCACCGCCGATCTCGCGACCAAGATCGTCACCCTGCTCGTGATGCTGCTGATCGGCGTTGCCGTCGGCTTCAGGCCCAGCCAGCCAATCTATGAGGTCGGGGTCGCGTTCGTGCTGGTGCTGGCGTTCGCCTACGTCTTCTCCTGGATCAGCGCGTTCATCGGCCTCTCGGTTCGCGACCCCGAGACCGTCCAGTCAGCCGGACTGATCTGGGTCTTCCCACTGGTGTTCGCCTCCTCGGCCTTCGTGCCCACCTCCTCGATGCCAGGAATCGTGCACACCTTCGGCAATATCAATCCCGTCACCCTGACCGTCAACGCCGCCCGCGCTCTCACCATCGGCCACGGCGATGCGCTCGCCCCAGCGCTCGGAGCCCTGGCCTGGCTCGCCGGTCTGCTGCTTGTGTTCATACCGCTCTCGGTCCGGGCGTTCCGCCGTGCGTAAGCGCCATCGCTCAGGCCAGGTTGGAAAGTGACATCGACGGGAGCGGCTCAGGGCCGATTCCGGCGCTCGATCAGCTGGGGGGAGGGTACGCCGCGGCGAACACCGCGCCCGTGGGAACGTCGCCGATGTCGATCGAGCGTGCCTGTATGGCCTCGCCCGACGGGATCATAACGATGCTCCGGTAGCCATCCGCGCTGGGATCGCGGTGCGCGACAACGCAGCGTCGCTCCAGATCTACGACCCAGTACTCATCTACGGCGGAGGCATAGATCGTGGGCTTTGACACCAGGTCGAGCTCCCGCGAGCTAAGAGACACCTCGATCACCAGGCGCGCGCGCTTTGGGTGCTCGTCGGCCGGCGGTACACGATCGACCACGGCGATGTCCGGCTCGGGCTCGGAGGCCCCGATCGTCAGCGGCGCGGTGACCATGAGCTGGTATTCGGAGCGGTCGAGATTGTCGATCAGCCAGTCGATCAGCCAGCGGATCGCGTTCTCGTGCCGGGGCGTCCTCGGGCTCATGTCCACGAGCAGCCCATCGATCAGCTCGATCCGGGAGTCTCCGTCGAGGCTGCCGCAAGCGACGAGCTGGTGATATTCGCTTATTGAGAGGCGATGGAGCTCGGCGGGGCCGACTGAGGTGGCCACAGCAGTAGAGTCTAATCTGAAGCTCCCGGCTCGAGCGCGACGATCAGGCGCACCCGTGCATAAGCTCTCCGATCGTCACGTTCGATGATCTGTGCCCTCGATCGCACCGAGTCGCCAACCTGTGACACGAACCGTTTGACGGCGCCTGGGCGTTCGAGCACATGGACGTCGGCACGAGCGGCATGCGCGGCGATCACTTGCATGACCAGAGGCCGACTCCGACGACGATCCGACCCCGACGACCATACCTGACGCCCGATTGACGGCCCGTCCGCCCTCCGCAGCCCCGCTTCGCCGAGGGGCCAGCCCTCGTAGTCCACCCGGCCTCGCCAGCCGTCGGCTTCCGAGCGGTTACAAACTCCTAAAAGCGGATATACATTATCGGGATTACGCCGTACGATAAGAGCGGCCTACGAGCGCGGCCGATCGGTCGATCAACAACAACGCGGGAATGAAAGGAGCCGTTATGAGTGCTACCGATGGGTTGATCAAGAACGCAGAGGCTTACGAGGCGAGCTTTGACAAAGCCGATTTGCCGATGGCGCCCGGGCGGAAGGCGGCCGTCGTAACCTGTATGGATGCGCGCGTGAATCCATACGGCGTGCTCGGGTTGAAGGAAGGCGATGCTCACGTGATCCGCAACGCGGGCGGCGTCGTCACCGACGACGCGATTCGCTCGTTGGCGATCTCGCAGCGCTTGCTCGGTACCGAGGAGATCATCCTCATCCACCACACCGACTGCGGAATGCTCACCTTCAGCGACGACGACTTCCGGTCCCAGATCCAGAAGGACACGGGCATCAGGCCGCAGTGGGCAGCCGAAACGTTTCCGGACGTGGATGAGGATGTACGCCAATCAGTGGCCCGCGTCCACGCCAGCCCGTTCATACCGAACAAGAGCAGCGTCCGCGGGTTCGTCTACGAAGTGGAAACCGGAAGGTTGCGCGAAGTGGTCTGAGGGCGCAAGCGCGCAATGGCGGACCGCTCGCCGCGACTATGGGGCTTGCGGACCACCCGCGAGTAAGGGACCAAACGCTAGCGCGAGTAGGCGGACCAAACGCGAGCGATTATCCGCGCGAGGCTGATGGGGCGCATTCCCCGCACACCGAGCATTCCCTATGATCTGCCGAGGGTCGCGAGATCGTTGCGCGGCTCGTGCACGCTATGAAGACCTACGTCGCCACACCTGCCGATCGAGAGCGCAACTGGTTGGTCGTCGACGCTGCCGGGCGGACGCTCGGGAGGCTCGCGACCCAGATTGCCGACGCCCTGCGCGGCAAGCGCAAGCCGACCTACACCCCGCACGTGGACACGGGAGACTTCGTGGTCGTCGTCAACGCCGAGAAGATCGCCGTCACGGGCAACAAGCTCGCAGCCAAGCGCTACTACCGTCACTCGGGCTATCCGGGTGGCTTGAAGTCACGGACGCTTGCCGAGATGCTCGATCGCCGGCCCGAGGAGGTCATCCGCCTAGCGGTCAAGGGCATGCTGCCCCGCAACCGCCTCGCGCGCAAGCAACTGACCAAGCTGAAGGTGTACGCGGGTCCTGAGCATCCACACTCCGCGCAGCAGCCGCAACCGATGGAGATCCAGAAGTGACCGACCAGCGCCCAGAGGACGAGCAACAGTCCGGCACAGACGAGGAGATCACCAAACCGGCCGCGGAGGTTCCGGCGGAGCCCGAGCCCGAACTACAGGAGCCCGCGCCTCCTGCCGCCCAGGAGCCCGTGCCTCCCGCCGCCCAGGAGCCTGAAGAGATCGAACTGGCTCCCCGCCAGAGGCCCGAGATACCTGGCGCTGACCTGATCCCGGACATCGTTCCAGAGACTGAGGAGTTCGCCGATGCCGAGGCTCGGGCCGCAGCTGAGGCCGAGGCCGAGGCCGAGGCGGTGCGAGCCCAAGAGGAACCGGATGATGTGGGTAAGCCGATCGCCAACGCCGCGATCGACCTCGCCGCGGGCGCCCGCTACACCGCGACCGGCAAGCGCAAGACGGCAGTCGCGCGCGTGATCCTCAGGCCGGGAACGGGGACCTACTTGATCAACGGCAAGCTCCTCGACGCCTACTTCCCGCGCGACACGCTCAGACGCGTCATCCGCCAGCCGCTGGAGCAGGTGGGCTACGAGTCGCGAATGGATGTCGTGGCGAGGATGCACGGCGGCGGCGTCGCCGCCCAGGCGGGAGCGCTGCGCCACGGCATCGCCCGCGCACTGCTCGAGGCCGATCCGCACCTCCGCGGGGAGCTCAAGCGCCGCGGCTTCCTGACTCGCGATCCGCGCGTCAAGGAGCGCAAGAAGGCCGGCCTGAAGAAGGCCCGCAAGCGTCCGCAGTTCTCAAAGCGCTGAGCGGCCCCTCCAGCCGGATGGCGCGTCAGCTTTTCGGCACCGACGGTGTCCGTGGCCGCGCCGGGCACTTTCTGACTGCCGATCTGGCGCTCGCCGTGGCTCGCGCCGCCGTGGCTCGCGCGCGGGTGCGCCGGCCGCAGGTGCTGATCGTGCGGGATACGCGCGAGTCGGGCGAGATGCTCGAGTCCGCGATCGCGGCCGGGGTAAGCGCCGCCGGAGGGGACGCGCTGCTCGCCGGAGTCTTGCCCACGCCGGCGGCGCCCCTGCTGCTTCGCCGCCACGGCCTTGACCTGGCCGCTGTCATCTCGGCGTCCCACAATCCTTACGAGGACAACGGGATCAAGCTGTTCGGCGCCGACGGCTTCAAGCTCGACGACGACACCGAGCACGCGATCGAATCGGAGCTCCAAAAGCCGCCGCTGGCCTCCGCGCGGATTGGCCGGGTCCGGTGTTTTGAGGGAGCGCTCGAGGATTACTTGAGCGAGTTGCACGCCCGCTTCGCGGATCTCGATCTGAGCGGGCGGAGAGTGTTGCTGGACTGTGCGAACGGCGCCACCTACCGCGCGGCACCGGAGATCTTTCGCCGCTTGGGAGCCGAGGTGGAGATCTTGGCCGACCAGCCGGACGGGCGCAACATCAACGATGGGTGCGGATCTACGCACCTCGCAAACGTTGCGCAGGCAATGGGCTCGAGCGCTGGTCACGACATCGCGTTCGCATTCGACGGCGACGGGGATCGTGTGCTCGCGGTGGATCGCAGCGCGGAAGTGGTCGACGGCGACGAGCTGATCGCTTTGGCAGCGGTTCACCTGCGTGCTGCGAGCCGGCTGCCGGGCAACGGCGTAGTCGTCACCGTGATGACCAACTACGGGTTCCACACCGCGATGGCCGGCGCCGGAGTGAACGTCGCAGCCACCGCCGTCGGGGACCGCTACGTGCTCGACGAGCTGCGCCGGCGCGGCTGGGCGCTCGGCGGCGAGCAGTCCGGCCACATCATCGACCTCGGCTTCGGGCCCTCGGGCGACGGGATCGCGAGCGCCCTGCTCACGTTGGAGGCGATCGGCAGGCGCGACCTCAGCGAGCGAGACACGATGCAGAAGCTGCCCCAGCGGCTGGTGAACATCCGTGCCCGCGACCGAGCTTCGCTGGCCGGCGCAATGGAGGATGCGATGCTCAGCTCCGCAATCGAGCGTGAGAATGCTGCACTGAGCGGCCGTGGCCGTGTCCTCGTGCGGGCGTCGGGAACCGAGCCCCTGATTCGGGTGATGGTGGAGGCTCCGACCGAGGAGGAGACCGATGAGGTCTGCATGCGCCTGACGGCGGTCGTGGAGCGCGCCATCGCGTAAGCGTGTGCGGCCACGCCCATCCGGGCCGTGGACCGCTCATTACGTCCTGGCAAGGCTCTAGCATAACTTGCTCATGTGCGGCATCGTCGGCTATGTCGGTCCCCGAGAGGCGCGGCCGCTGCTTTTCGCGGGGCTCGAGAAGCTCGAGTACCGGGGCTACGACAGCGCCGGGATCTCGGTACTCGATGGTGCGCGGATCGATGCTGTGCGCGCGGTCGGAAATCTGAGCGCGCTCCGCGGCGCGCTGCACGCCCATCCATCGTCCGCTGGGGGGATTGGGCTCGCCGAGCGTCCGCAGCCTGGCATTGCGCAGCGCCCGCAGCCCGGCACCGGGATCGGGCACACTCGGTGGGCCACGCATGGCAGGGTCACCAAGGAGAACGCCCACCCGCACTTCGACACCGCCGACCGCGTGCACATCGTCGTCAACGGGATCGTCGAGAACTACGTCGAGCTCGGACGGCGCCTGGTAGAGCAGGGGGCGGTGTTCACTTCGGAGACCGATGCCGAGGTAATCGCGCATCTTGTCGCCTCGCACAACACAGGCGGTGAGGATCTCCTGCACGCTGTACGCAGGGCATACCGAGAGCTGCGCGGGCACTATGCGTTCGTCGCGATGAGCGCCGACGAACCCGGTCTGCTGATCGGCGCCCGCAAGGAATGTCCCCTGATCGTCGGGCGCGGGGACGGCGAGCAGTTCATCGCCTCGGCGATTCCGGCGTTTCTGCGTGAGACCCGGCGCGTCCAGTACATCGAGGACGACGAGATAGTCGTGCTCAGGCCCGGCGGCGTTCAGTTCATGACCGCGGACGGCGAGCCGGTCGCTCGCGAGGTGGTCGAGATCGACTGGGACGCCGACACAGCCGAGAAGCAGGGATACGAGACGTTCATGCTCAAGGAGATCCACGAGCAGGCGGACGCGGTCGCCGAGACGATCGGCGAGCGCGCGGCGCGTGGCTCCGGCATCGACCTTGGTGATCTCGGCACGATCGACGACGGGCTGCTGCGCTCTGTGCGCCGGATCGTGATCGTCGCCTGTGGCACCTCCTATCACGCGGGCCTGATCGGCCGCTACGCGATCGAGGAGTGCTCGCGCGTACCGGTCGAGGTCGACATCGCCTCGGAGTACCGGTATCGCAATCCCCTCGTCGGGCCCGGCGACCTCGTGATCGGGATCTCGCAATCGGGGGAGACCGCTGACACGCTGGCGGCGATGAAGACCGCTCGCACCCTGGGTGCGGCTGTGCTGGCGGTCAGCAATATCATGGGCTCTCAAGCAACCCGAGAGGCCGATGGCGTCCTCTACGCCCGCGCGGGACTGGAGATCGGGGTCGCCGCGACCAAGACGTTCATCAGTCAGGTCACCGTCATGTACCTGCTGGCGCTGCGCCTGGGAGAGCTGCGCGGCACGCTGGCGCCTGAGTTGCTGAGCGCTGCGATCGCCGAGCTGAGGCACGTGCCGCACCTGATCGCCGAGATGCTCGGGGATGGGACGGCGAGAATGCCCAGGACGGCGGGAGCGACGGGAAGCGCGGCACCGGCGGGGACGGCCGGAGCGACGGGAATCGCGGCAGCGGCGGGAGCGGGAGCGACGGGAATCGCGGCAGCGGCGGGAGCGGGGAAGGCAGGGACGATCATGACGGATCTGGAACGGATCGCGCAGGCAACCCAGTCCGCCGAGTTCTTCCTCTACCTGGGCCGCCACATCGGGCTGCCGGTGGCGCTCGAGGGCGCTCTGAAGCTGAAGGAGATCTCCTATGTCGCGACCGACGCCTATCCGGCGGGGGAGATGAAGCACGGACCGATCGCGCTCCTGGACGAGAGCACGCCGGTCGTGGTGGTGGCGAACCAGTCGCCGGTGCTCGAGAAGGTGATCTCCAACATCCAAGAGGTCCGTGCGCGCGGGGCACACGTGATCGCGGTCGCTACCGAAGGCGACGATCAGATCGGCCGGCACGCTGACGAGGTCGTGTGGATTCCGCGTACGCACTGGATGCTCGCGCCGCTGCTGGCGGTGATCCCACTCCAACTGCTCGCCTACCTGATCGCGCGCCGGCGCGGGCTGAACGTAGACCAGCCGCGCAACCTCGCCAAGACGGTGACTGTCGAATGAGCGCGCTGCACGGACCGTGGCACGATCGACCTAGCGCCACGTTGCACCTGAGGCATGAACTACCTAGCGGCATGAACGACCTGACGCCACCATCCACATGAACCGATGATCCAGGCGATCGGGATCGACCTGCTCGAGATCGATAGGCTCGAGCGTGCGCTCGCCCGCCGCCCGCGGCTCGCTCAGCGCCTATTCACCGACGCCGAGCGAGCGTACGCCGCGGACCGGGGGCGCCCCGCCCAGCACCTCGCGGCGCGCTTCTGCGCCAAGGAGGCGGTCGCCAAGGCGCTCGGCCTGGAGGCTTGGAGCTTCAGCGACGTCGAGGTGATCTCCGGGGAAGGCGCCCCGTGGGTGCGCCTTTACGGGGGCGCGGCGGCACGCGCTGCGGACCGCGGAGTGCAGGTCAGTGTTTCTCTCACCCACACCCACCGCGACGCGGCAGCGGTCGCCGTGGTCGCTCGAGATGACCTTGCCTGAGTGGGCGGCGCCGTTGCCTAACCGGCCGCCGCCTGACGGGCCGGCGCCGTTGCCTGACTGGCTGGAGGCGCTTCCGGACGCCGCGGAGCAGCGCTCGCTCGACGAATGGGCGATCGGCGAGCTCGGGATCTCGGGGCTGGAGCTGATGGAGCGAGCTGGAATCGGGCTGGCGGAGCTGGTCTGCGAGCTGGCTCCCGGTGGACTTGTAGCCGTCGTGTGCGGAAAGGGCAACAACGGGGGCGATGGCTTCGTGGTGGCGCGGCTGTTGCGCGAGCGGGGGCGGGAGGTCCGCGTGCTTACCCTAGCCCCGCTGGCGGAGCTGCACGGGGACGCGCTCACCAATGCGCAGCGGCTCCCCGGAGCGCCCGCGCAAGCGTTCACCGCGCCGGCGCTGTCCGGCGCCGGCGTAGTCGTGGATGCGATCTTCGGGACCGGCTTCTCCGGCGAGCCCCGCGAGCCGGCGACGGGTGCGATCGAGGCGATCAATGTGGCATCCCGGGACGGCGCGGCCCTGGTGGTGGCCTGCGATGTACCGAGCGGCGTCGACGGATCGACGGGCGAAGTCGCCGGCGTCGCCGTACAGGCGCGGGCGACAGCCACCTTTCACGCCGGCAAGCCGGGACTCTGGATCGCGCCCGGGAAGGCCCACGCGGGGGATGTGCGCGTGATCGACATCGGTATCCCCGCCGGCGGACCTGGGGAGCCGATGATCGGCCTGATCGGGGAGGGGGTCACCTACGCGGTCCCGCGACGGGGACGAGAGTCGACCAAGTTCGCCGCCGGCAGCGTGCTCGTGTGCGGGGGCTCGGCGGGCCTGACGGGCGCGCCTTGCATGGCCTGCGAGGCCGCGATGCGCGCCGGAGCGGGCTACGTGACGGCGTGCGTGCCAGCTTCGCTGAACGAGGTCTTCGAGTCTCGCCTGCTCGAGGAGATGACGGTCCTGCTCCCCGACGCCGAGGGCCATCTGGAGCCGGGCGCAGCCAAGCGGGTGCTCGAGCGCTGTGAGCGCGCAGGCTCGCTGGTGCTAGGTCCCGGTCTCGGTCGCGAGCCGGGCGCGGTGGAGCTGGCGCAAGCCCTCGCGCTCGACGCGCAGGTGCCGCTGTTACTCGACGCCGACGCCTTGAACGCCCACGCCGGCAGGCTTGCCTCCCTCGCCGGGCGCAAGGCGGCCACGGTGCTCACTCCGCACGCGGGCGAGCTCGCGCGGCTGCTGGAGCTCGGAGGCGCCGAGGTCGGCGCAAGGCGCCTGGACAGCGCGCGCCGCGCGGCTTCGCAGGCCCGCGCGACCGTGGTACTCAAGGGCGATGACACGATCGTCGCGCAGCCGGACGGTCGCGTCGGCGTAAGCCGTGGCGGTGCCGCGGCGCTCGCGACGGCGGGGACCGGTGACGTCCTCTCGGGAGTGATCGGGGCTTACCTGTCAAAGGGCATGGACTCCTTCGCGGCGGCGTGTGCCGGCGTATTCGTTCACGCGGCAGCGGGACGGCTGGCGGCGCAGGAGATCGGCCCTGAGGGTGTGATCGCGCGCGACGTGATCGCGGCGCTGCCGCGCGCGCTGCCCAGAGCGCACGCTGATCGGCGCTCGCGCGCGCTGCCCGGGGCGCGGACCAGCCCCGGCATCGAGGCTGCGCAGCGAGATCGGCTTGGCTGAGGCGGTGTCGCCGCGTGCGATCGCCCGCGTCAATCTCGCGGCGATCGAGCGCAACGTCGTGCGCCTGCGTGCGGAGCTGGAGCCCGGCACCGCGTTGTGTGCGGTCGTCAAGGCGGACGGCTACGGCCACGGTGCTCCGCCCAGCGCGCGCGCGGCGCTGGCGGGGGGAGCGGGCATGCTGGCCGTCGCGACGGCTGCAGAGGCCGCGCAGCTACGAGCGGACGGGATCGGGGCGCCGATCCTCGTGATGGGTGCGATCAGCGCGCAGGAGCTTCCCGTCGCGCTCGCGGCCGGAGCCGAACTTGTCGTCTGGAGCGCGCCCTTCGTGGCGGCCCTGGCCCGATTGACGGCCCTGCCCAGCGGCGGAGCCGCCGCGCCGACCCGGGTCCACGTCAAGCTCGACACCGGCATGGGGCGCCTGGGCACGCGTCAGGAGAGCGAGGCGCTGGAGGTGGCGGCGCAGGTGCTCGGCGGTGCTCCGGCGCTGGCGCTCGCCGGGGCGATGACCCACTTCGCGACCGCCGGCGAGGATCCGGAGTTCCTGGCGCGGCAGATCGCGAGCTTTGACTCGTTCGTGGCCACGGTGCGCGCTCGCCATCCGCGGATCGTCGCCCATGCCGCCAACAGCGCGGCGACGATGTGCGAGCCCGCGAGCCATTTTGATCTCGTCAGGTGCGGGATCGCGATCTATGGCTGTGACCCGATGAACGAGGATCCGGAGCCGCGCGGACTAGAGCCGGCGCTCGAGCTGACCAGCTACCTCGCGGCCGTCAAGCTAGCCCGGGTGGGGGAGAGCGCCGGCTATGGCCGGCGCTTCGTCGCGCAGCGCGAGACGTGGATCGCGACCCTACCGATCGGATACGCCGACGGCATCCGCCGCGCGCTGAGCGAGCGCTGTGACGTGCTGACCGCGGGGCGGCGCCATCCGCTGGTGGGCGCCGTGAGCATGGACAACATCACCGTCGACTTGGGCGAGCAGATCGATGCCAGGCCGGGGGATCGGGCGACGATCATCGGCCGCGACGGCGCGCAGCGCCAGCTCGCCGAGGACCTCGCGCGGCGGATCGGGACGATCAACTACGAGATCGTATGCGGGATCTCACACCGCGTACCGAGGGTCTACCACCGCGACGGGGAGCCGGCCCCCGCGAGCGAGCCGGCACGAGATGAGGAGCCGGCGCCGGCCAAGGAACCGGCATGAACCGGGCGCTGGCGCAGGCGCTCACGGCGATCGGTACCCGGGGATGGCTCGTCGGGGGCGCGCTGCGGGACCGGCTGCTCGGAAGGGCCAGCACGGACTACGACATCGTGCTGGGGGGCGATCCCGAGCACATCGCGCGCGCGCTCGCGCGCGATGCCGGTGGACACCCATTTTCGCTCTCGATGCAGCCGCGGGCTTGGCGGGTGGTCTCCCACAAGCGCCTCTGGCAGGTTGACCTCGTCGAGCTCCAGGGGGAGACGATCGAGGCCGACCTGGCGCTGCGTGACTTCACGATCAACGCCATCGCGCAGCCTCTCGCCGGAGGCGATCGCGTCGATCCCTTCGGCGGCCTGGAGGACCTGCGCGCTCGCCGGCTGCGGATGGTCTCCGCGGGCGCGTTTGACCGGGATCCGCTGCGCACGATTCGCCTCGCCCGCCTGGCGTGCGAGCTGGGTTTCGCGCTCGAGCGCGAGACGGCCGCGGTTGCGGCGAGGAGCGCACCCGGGCTGCGCAGAGTCGCGCCCGAGCGCACCTTCGCCGAGCTGGGGCGGATCGTCAGCTCCGGGGCTGCGCTGCGGGGGCTCGAGCTGATGGACGAGCTGGCCGTGATGCAGGAGGTCCTGCCGGAGCTGGCCCGGCTGCACGGCGTGCCTCCGAACGCCCGCCACGAGGAGAACCAGCTCGACGCGTACGAGCACACCCATGCCGTGCTCGCGCAGACGGTCGGGCTGGAGCTCGATCCCGAGCGGGTGCTTGGCTCCGCTGCGCAGCCAGTCAGCCGCCTGCTGGCCCAGCCACTTGCCAACGAGCTGACCAGGTGGCAGGCACTGCGCTTCGGAGCGCTCTTTTTCAACGTCGCCAAGGGGCAGGCTCGGCGCGTGAACCCAGGGAGACGGCCTGGCCTGGCTGCCGGGCACGACGAGGTGGGGGCGCGGATGGCCTACGCTGCCCTGAAGCGCTTGCGAGCGAGCGAGCGCCTTTGCGAGCACGTCGCGGCGCTCACCGCGAATCACCTGTGCCTCGGCCTGCTCGTTCACCAGGCGCCTCTCGGCCGCCGGGCGGTCTACCGCTACCTCCGCGCCTGCTCGCCGGTGGAGGTGGACGTCACGCTGCTGAGCGTCGCCGGCGCTCTGGTGACCCGCGAACACGGCTCTGGCTCTGGCTCTGCCTCTGGTACTGGCTCTGGCTCTGGTGCTGGCTCTGGCTCTGGCCACGGCTCTGGTCGGGCGGCTGCGCGACACCTGGAGCTCGCGCGGCAACTGCTCGACGAGGCGCTCGCGTGGCGCAGCGACCCACCTCGTGCCCCGGTCAAGGGTGACGAGCTCGCCCGGGTGCTGGCGATCGCGCCCGGGCCGGAGCTTGGGCGCCTGCTGGCGGCGTTGCAGGAAGCTTCCTTCGCGAACGAGATCAACACCCGTGAGCAGGCATTCGAGCGCGCCCGGGAGCTGCTGCGAGAAGGGTCGCTAGGCTCTGTCTCCTGAGTCATCCGCCTGAGCCATCCGCCTGAGCCATCCGTGAGCCACCCTGAGCCCTTCCCCTGCGCCATTCGTGGGTGGGAGCCATCCCGTGAGCCAGTCCGGGCCTGACTTCGACCCGGACTGCCTGTTCTGCAAGATCGTGGCGGGCGAGGTGCCCGCCCAATTTGTCGAGCAGGACGAGCGCACCGTTGCCTTTATGGACATCAATCCAGCTACCCGCGGTCATGCGCTCGTGGTCCCGCGCGCGCATTCGCGCAGTCTGCTCGAGGTCGGGCCCGAGGACCTCCAGGCGACGATCCTAACGGCGCAGCGGCTGGCGCGTAGGGCCTCCGACCGCCTCGGCGCGGCCGGCGTCAACGTCTTCAACATGTGCGGCGCTGCCGCTTGGCAGACGGTGCTCCACGTGCACGTGCACGTGATCCCGCGCTACGACGGGGACCCCCTGCGCCTACCCTGGACCCCGGCCCCTGGGGATTCGCAGGAGATTGCGGCGGCGGCGCAAGAGCTGCACGGGGCGCCGTGACTGCGGGCGTGGATGGGTTCGCAAGTGTCGGAGCCCGGCCGGCGATTGCCATGCTCCGGGGGGCTCCCGGCTTGCACCGCAACTCCGACCGGACCAGTCGTGTTCAATGGGGGGAAATGAAACGTCCCTTTTCAATCACGCTAGCCGCGGTGGCGCTGCTCTGCGCGGTCGCGCCCGCATCCGCTTCGGCCACGATCATCGAGCTCGGATCGACCAAGACTAAGCTCAGCGCTCCGCAATGTCCCAAGGGGGTTACGGCCTCGCAGTGCGACATCGTCCTGACCAGGACCACCGGGCTGGAGACGATCAGGGACTCGCACGTCTATCCAACCACTGTCACCAAGAGCGGCCTCATCGTCGCGTGGACGGTCGGCCTGGCCAGCCTATCGAAGAGCCAGGCTACGGCGAGGAGTATCATCAGTAAAGAAGACTCGGCCTACGGCGGGCCTACAGCGGCGTCAATCGTGGTCCTGAAGCCCAGCGGCAAGCGGTTTGGTTGGACGGTGGTGCAGTCGAGCCCGCTCGCCCAGTTGCAACCGTTCTTGGGCACCGTCGTCCAGTTTCCGCTCGCTACGCCGCTTCAGGTGGTACGGGGGGAGACGATCGGGCTCTCGATTCCGACTTGGGCCCCGGTTATCTCCTACGACCTGCCTCTCAACGAGTTCGCCTATCGCCAGAGCCGCACGTCTAATTGCAAGACTACTGCGGCAAGCGAGTCGGCACAGGTCACGGCCAAGCAGAGCACGCGCTACATCTGCGATTACCCGGGCGCCCGGGTCGAGTACAGCGCGACCGAGGTTACGAACCCGGTCCAGCCCAAGGCCAGCAAGCCCCCACCGTCCAAGCGCCGGGCCCCCAAGACAGTCAAGCGCCGGGGCTGACCGGGGTTGGCCTGACCGGGGTTGGCCAGCTAGCAAGGGGGAAAGAGGCGGCGTCGTGCCTCACTAGCGGTCACAGACACGGTGCCAGGCTCCCGAGGGTCTCCGGTCAGGGCGGCTAGCAGGCGCCGGGGCTCTCCTTGCAGAATGCCGAATTGCCGCCCAGTCCCGCGCCACCGCTGGCCGGGCTGCTCGGGGCGGTGCTGGTCGATGTTCCGCCGCCGGACGCGCTCGCGCCGCCGGAGCCGGTCGTACCGGAGGAGCCCGAGCCCGAGGAGCCCGAGGAGGTCGAGCCCGATGAGCCTGCGCCCGAGGAGCCCGAGGAGGTCGAGCCCGAGGAGCCTGCGCCTGAGGAGCCCGAGGAGGTCGAGCCCGATGAGCCCGAGGAGGTCGAGCCCGAGGCGCCGGAGCCCGAGGCGCCGGAGCCCGCGGCGCCCGGCGATGAGGATGTGGAGGATCCAGACGCTGGAGTGCTACCCGTCGTGGTAGTCGCGCTGCTCGTGGTGGCGGTGGACGCCGCTGCGCTCGGCGCGGCGGAGGTCGGGACCGTTAGCTGCGGCGCACCGGACGTGTCGGCTGCCGACGATCCGCCGCCACCGCACGCCGACACGCCAGCCGCCAGCGCGAGTCCCGAGCCGAGGGCGGCGAACGCGCTACGGAGCCGAGGTCTACCGCGCATCGCCTTCCTCCTCGGGTGCGAGCGGGGTCATCCGCCGGGCGCAGTGCGGGCAATCGTTGAGGTCCTTCTGGGCGAGTTGGTCGCACCAGTTGCAAAACCGCAGGTTCTCGACCGACCAGGGAAGCTCGGATGCCGTAGGGGCCAGCGGCAGGAGCTCTGCCACTACCTCGAGCCGCTCGCCGGTCTCGCGGTCGACGTAATCCCGGCCTGGCTCGGCCTCGATCACGACTTCCCTCCCCGTCGAGGGTGTCCGCAGGCGGTACTTCTGGCGGATCCTCATGCGCGGGCATGCTAACAGCGCCTTCGGCGCGCCGGCGGAAATGCGGTGCGTCTGCGGAAAGGTCGCCGGCAAGCTTGGCGCCCGCCTCAAAGGTTCTGGGCGGGCTTTGTCGCGTCTGGTTCGCGCTTCGTGGCGGCGCCTCGATGCCGCGCGCTTGGGTAGAGTGGCGCCCGCAGCGCATGGTGAAGGTCCTTCTACGCACTCTCGCTCCTCGTGGCCTCAGGGCTCTGGCTTGTGGTGCGCTCGTCCTCGTCGCGCTGGGCGGGTGCTCGCTCAAGCACCCGACGGCGAACCTCGTCCACGGCAAGCAGCTCTTCGTCAGCAAGTGCGGGGTCTGCCATGTGCTCAGTCACGCCGCGACGACAGGCGCGATCGGCCCGAACCTCGACGTCGCGTTCAGGCAGGACCGGGCCGATGGCTTGCACAGCGGCAACTTTCAGGGACTGGTCGATTTCTGGATCCAGCACCCCGACACCCAAGGTGTGATGCCCACGGGCATCTTCAAGGGCCAAAGTGCCCAGGACGTCGCCGGCTACGTCGCCTTCGTGGCCGCCCAGCCCGGTCAGGACACCGGCGCGCTGGCCGCAGCCTCGCAGCAGACCGTAGCGCCGACGCCGGCTAACGGGAAGACGGTCTTCACGGGCCTGGGCGGGTGCGGATCGTGCCACGTGCTGGCGGCCGCGGGCACGACGGGCACCGTCGGGCCGAACCTCGACACCCACCTGGCGTCCGACTGCAAGCTCCCGGCTTCGATCAAGGCGCGCGGCGCCTCGCTGACGAAGTGCATCTCCGCTGCGATCACCAACCCCTACTCGTTCCTGCCCTCCGGCTACCCGACGGGCGTGATGCCGGCGACCTTCGGTAAGACGCTGAGCAAGAGCCAGGTCCAGGCGCTGGTCGCGTTCCTCGGGAGCGTGACCAAGTAGGGGCTATCTGGCTGGCTCGGGGAGGGAGCAGTGGTCGTGTGGTGCTGCGCTGCGAGCAGTGTGGTGCCCGAGCGCGCGGCCATACCCGGTTCCTCGCCAGCGGGTAGGGCACCAGACCGGCACCGAGCCGGCGTGCGGCGGGCACCACGTCATCCTCGACCTCCCGCCAGACCAGTTACCACTCGCATTCCAGCGCACCGATCGGATGCGTCTCAACCGCCCGCTCCAACTCGCCAGAGGCCCCCGGGCCGGGTCATAACCCGAGGGGAAGGGCGAGAGCTACCCGTGACCGACATGTCGCCCTCTACAGCGCCCGCGCCACCACGACCACGACCACGATCACCACGACCACCGCGACCACGTAGATCAGGGCGCGGAAGGCATCGGCTTCGGATCGCAGCGGGTTGATCACTACAGCACGACCACGGATCGCAGCGGGTTGATCACTACCGGTCCACCTGAGCGCGTGGCCCGGCCCGAAGCTGGGCCCGCCGCCGGGCCCCGCCGCCGGGGCAGTCGCGCCCCAGCCGACTGCGCGTCACAGAACGTACACCGAGGTGTACACAACGACCCACATGAGGTCGACGAAGTGCCAGTAGATTCCGGGCACCTCCATCCCGCGATGCTCCTCAGGGGAGTAGTGACCGCGAAAGGAGCGGATCGTGACCATCAGCAGGATGCACAGGCCGATGATCACGTGGGCGCCGTGCAGGCCGGTGAGCGCGTAGAAGACCGACGCCTGGGCCGAGTTGGCGGGGGCGAAGCCGAGATGCACGTACTCGTTGATCTGCACGAAGATGAACGTCAAGCCGAGCAGGAAGGTCGACAGCATGCCCGCCTTCAGGCCAAAGCGGTTGCCTCTCTTGATCGAGGTCAGCGCCCAGTGGATCGTGAGCGATGAGGAGAGCAGGATCGCCGTGTTGATCCCGGCCACAGGCTCGGGGATGACGTTTCCCTTCGCGGGCCAGGAGTCGTGGGTGACGATGCGGATAAAGAAGTACGCGGTGAAGAACGCGCCGAAGATCATGATCTCCGAGATGATGAAGAGCATCATGCCCAGCACCGGGGGCTCCACGCGCGAGGATCGATGCGCGGGGGGCGGCCCGTGGTGCTCGACGTGGGGGAGCGATGCGGCTTCCATGCCCGCTATGCGGTGGCGCGCTCAACGGCCTCGTGGACCACATGCTCGACCGGCTTGCCGCTCGCGCTGCGCACGCGCTCGATCAGGTCCCCGCGCAGCCAGCCCGACTTGGTTTGCGCGAGCGTGGAGATCACGATGTCGTCGACGCGGAAGTACTGGAGCGCGTTCATGATCGCCGTGTACGGGTCGGGGTCGCCGATCATGCCGGCGGCGACCAAGCCAGCGCCGTGCAGCCTGTCCAGCACTCGCGCCAGGCGCTTCCGCGCGCGCTTGGATGCAGAGCCGTCGCGACCCTCTAGGGGGACGACCACTATGAACAGCCGGCCGCGCTGCTTGCCGGCCTCCTTGTGAGCCTTTGCCTTCAGCGCCGCCAGCAGCTCATCGCCGGTTGCAGTCCGGTTGGCTACTGCGAGGGTGAGGTCGAAGTCCAGGCCCTCGGTGTCGATGTCGGCCACCACGTGCTCGACCGGAGCTCCGGACGCGTCCTGGACGCGCTCGATCAAGTCGCGGCGCAGCCATCCCGAGCGGTTCTCCGGATAGGTGGAGATGATGATCTCATTCGGGTGGTGCTCGCGCGCGGCGTCCATCGTCGCGGTGTACGGATCGGAGTCTCCGACCTCGCCGATCGCCTCGATGCCCTCGGTGCGGACGAACCCAAGCGCCAGGTTCAGGCGCGCCTGGGCGGCGTCATGCACCGCGTCGGCGTAGATCACGAGGCCTGACTTGGGCCGGGTCTGGGGAACACACAGCACGAGGCGGGTGTCGCCCTGTGCCAGCCGGGCGCGGATCGCCTCCATCAGCGACCGGCCCCCGAGCGTCTCGTTGGCGACGACGAGGACGGTGTTCATTCGAGATCCTGCTGGCTGGGAGGCGTCGAGAAGCTACCGGCCCCCACCGCGTGCTTGGCCTTCACCGGGGACTGGAAGATTCCGTGTACCGCGCCCGGAACTCCGTACTCGTAGGGCCCGCCGACGACCGTCGGGACGGCATCGAAGTTGAAGATCGGCGGTGGCGAGGACACCTGCCACTCGAGCGTAAGCGCCCGCCATGGGTTGGCAGCCGCCCGCGGCCCACCGCGCCAGCTTGCGACGATGTTGTAGAGGAAGACCAGCGTGCTCGCGCCGAGTACGAAGCTCGACGCCGAGATGAGCAGGTTCCAGGTCGCGAACTTCTCCGCGTAGTCGGCGACGCGACGGGGCATGCCCTGGATCCCGATCAGGTGCATCGGGCCGAAGGTCACGTTGAAGAAGATGAACGTCAGCCAGAAGTGCAGCTTGCCGAGCCGGTCGTCGAGCATTCGCCCCGTCATCTTCGGGAACCAGTAGTAGACGCCCGCGAAGATCGTGAACAGCGAGCCACCGAACAGCACGTAGTGGATGTGGGCGACGATGAAGTACGTCTGGCTGACGTGGATGTCGAACGGGATCATCGCCAGCATTACGCCGCTGATACCCCCGAGCGTGAACATCGTCAGGAAGCCGAGCGCGAACAGCATCGGAGTATCGAGGTGCAGAACGCCCTTCCACAGCGTCGCCAGCCAGGAGAAGATCTTGATTCCCGTCGGAACGGCGATGATCGCCGTCGTGATCATCATCGGGATGCGGATCCAGGACTGCATCCCGGAGACGAACATGTGGTGCGCCCACACCGTGAAGCCGAGTACCACGATCGCCAGCAGCGAGAAGGCCATCATCCGGTAGCCGAAGATCGGCTTGCGCGCCTTGACCGCGAGGATCTCGGAGATGATTCCGAACCCGGGCAGCATCATGATATAGACCGCGGGGTGGGAGTAGAACCAGAAGACGTGCTGGTACATGATCACGTTGCCGTCTCGCCCGGCACCGACGAAGGCATCGAAGAAATGGAATCCGAGCGCGCGATCGAGCAGTACGAAGAACTGCGAGGCGGCGATGAACGGCGTGGCGATCACGACCAGCAGTGAGGTCGAGAAGTTCGCCCATACCAGCAGCGGCATGCGGAAGAAGCTCATCCCGGGTGCGCGCATGGTGATGATGGTCACTAGGAAGTTGAGCGCGGTGGCGATCGAGGAGGCCCCCGCGAGCTGCACCGCGACCGTGAAGAAGATCTGGCCCAGGGGCATCGTGGTCGAAAGCGGGGTGTAGGCGGTCCAGCCGGCGGCGAACGATCCTCCCGGGGCGAGGAAGCTCATCAGCATCATCAGCCCGGCCATCGGCAGCAGCCAGAAGGAGAGGGCGTTGAGCCTCGGGAAGGCCATGTCCGGCGCGCCGATCATCAGCGGCAGCACGAAGTTCGCCAGACCCGCGAACACGGGGATCACGAACAGGAAGATCAGCAGCGTCGCGTGGACCGAGAACAGCCCGTTGAACTGCTCAGGGGTGACGAACTGCATCCCCGGCTGCGCGAGCTGGGCGCGCATCAGCATCGCCATCAGGCCGCCGACCAGGAAGAAGAAGAAAGACGTGACGACATACTGGATGCCAATCACCTTGTGGTCGGTGTTGACACGGAAGTAGTCGCGCCAGGTGCGGGCTCCGTGCGCTGAGTGGTCCTCGGCGCGGGTGCGCTTGCCGGCCGCCCAGTAGAACCAGTAATCCGCGGTGCCGAGGCCGACCAGGAAGAACAGCGGAACGGCGATCAGCGCGACTGTCGTGATCGCGTCGCCGTCGAGGATCGGGTGGTAGTGCATCAGCCACCGCAGCAGCACGTCCAGTCCGATGGAGAAGGCTAAGCCGAAAACATCGAACAGTGCGGCTCGGTACCAGCCGGGCGCGCGAAGCTTGGCTGCGATCGTCATCAGTGGATCTCCTGTCCTTCACGGATCGCCTGCACGAGGGTCATCACTTTGTCACTTTCTTGGCTGGCGCGCTACCGGAGCTCTTGGAAGCGGCGCCAGTGGAGCTCTTGGAGGGGGTGCCAGTGGAGGTCTTGGCGGTGGAGCTGGAGGCCGCCGGTGCGCCCGGCACCCCTGGCTGGACGCCGAATGAAGGCGGTGAGCCGATTGGTGGGGCCGCGTTCGCCGGCTGGGAAGCCAACCATGTGCGGAACGACGACGGCCTCAGGACGCGTACCGTCGAGCGCATCAGCGAGTGACCCGCCCCGCAGAGCTCGGTGCACTCCGCCGGGTAGGTGCCGAGCCTCGTCGGCGTCACCCGCAGCGTGGTCGTGATCCCCGGCACGGCGTCGATCTTCTCAGAGAACTCGGGGACGAAGAAGCTGTGGATGATATCCAGCGAACGGATCTTGAACACGACCGGCTCGTCCTTTGCCAGGTAGAGCTGGGAGGAGACCACCGTCTTGCCCCCCGGCTGCGGATAGGAGAACTCGAACGCGAACTGCCGCTCGGTCACGTTCACCGTCATCTCGCTCTTCTTGCTCGCCTCGTTCGATCGCAGCTCGGCGAACGCGAAGCTGGAAAGTGAGACGAGGATGAGCGCCGGCATCGCGGTCCACACGACCTCGAGCCGCGTGTTGCCGTGGATCGGAGGACCATCCTCGTTTTCTTGGCCGGGGCGCATCCGGAACTTCCAGACCGAGAACCCGACGACCGTTATGACCAGCACGAAGATCGGCACGGAGGCGATCAGGAGCACGTCGTAGACCGTGCGGAGGGTCCCCGCCTGCTTGGAAGCGTCGATCGGATACCACGGGATGAGCAGCGCGATTGGGACGCCGATCGCGACGGCGACCACGCCGATCGCCAGCATCTGCAGCAGAGGGTTCCTACGCACCTCGTCCTCGTTCTCCTGATCGCTCGCGCATCACTGCGGCCGGCATCCTATGCCTTCCGGGGGCGTCCGTGCGTAGGACCCCCTGATCCAGTGGCCAAGCGGGTGCGTAAGCAGACGGTGATGGGATCGGCGCTCGGAGCTCGGCGACGGCGCGTGAGCGCTTCCCTGCGGGAGCGGTAGCGCAACGGACGTCGGCGCGGGCCCCCTATATGTTCTGCTCGCGATGACGCTTGGGCCGCTGAGATCCGCCGCCCCCGCTCGCCAAGCGACCCGCCTGCTTTCACCGGCAGACCGGCGTGCACCCGCCTGAAGCCCCCGCTGGCCCGGCGACGCGCCCCCGCTGGCCCGGCGACGCGCCCCCGCTGGCCCGGCGACGCGCGGGCTCTCAGTGATGCTCTTCGGGCAGCGCCGCCACATCGCGGCGCGTGTCCCGGATCCACCTGACGACGGTGGGGATAAGAATAATGACGCCGAGGATCGTAACCAGCCAGTTGGTGGTGGTGCCGACCAGGATCAGCGTGATCCCGAGCGCGCAGAGGATCGGGATCAGCGACTCGGCGGGGAGATGAATATCCTCGCCGGCGGGCGGCGCCGGGTGCTCTGTGTCGCTCATGAGTGGAGATAGACCGCCGCTGCCACAAAGGTCAGTCCGAACATGATGACGCATATCGCGCCCGCGATCAGGCCGGAGCGGATGTTCTTTCGTGCGAGCTTGCGGTCCATTCTCAGCGTCCTGATGATACAGCGCTCGGCATCGATCGGCGCTTTAGAGCTTGACGTCGGCCACCATCGCACCGAACAGGAGCGCGAGGTATAGCAGCGAGTACAGGTAGAGCCGCAGCGCCGAGCGCCGATCGGCGCGGCGGTAGAGCCATAGCGCCCCGGCGACGAACACGCCTCCGAGCGTCATCGATGCGACGAGGTAGATGCCCCCAAAGGATCCCGCACAGAACGGCAACTGGGATATCGCGTACAGCAGCAGCGCGTAGAGCACGATCTGGCGCCGAGTCTCCTTTTCTCCGCGGGCGACTGGCATCATCGGCACGCTGACCTTGGCGTACTCGTCCTTCATCAGCAGGCTGAGCGCCCAGAAGTGAGGCGGGGTCCAGTAGAAGACGATCGCGAACAGGTAGATCGCGGTCCAGGACAGCGAGCCGCGGGTCGCCGCCCACCCTACTAGCGGCGGCACGGCTCCAGCGGCGCCGCCGATGACGATGTTCTGCGGCGTACGGCGCTTCAGCCACATCGTGTAGATCCCCACGTAGCCGGCAAAGCCACCGAGTGCCAGTGAGGCGGCGAGCAGGTTGACCGTCAGTGACAGCAGCAAGAACGAGGATGCCGCCAGCGCAAACCCGAAGAGCAGCGCGGCGAGCGGCGCGATCCGCCCGGCCGGGATCGGTCGCGAAGCGGTGCGGATCATGCGGGCGTCGATGTCGCGGTCCCAGTAGTGGTTGACCGCCCCCGCGCCCCCGGCCGACAGGTAGCCCCCCAGGCACGTCAGCGCGATCTTCGAGGCCGACGGGCTGCCGGCGACCTCCATCGTCGCCACCGTCGTCAACAGCAGCAGTGACTGGACCTTGGGCTTGGTCAGCTCGAAGTAGTCGGCCAGGATCCCACGCGCCCCGGAACGGGCCGCTGGTGCCAGGAGGGCGCTGGCAGAAGAGGTGGCCATCGCTCTACACCCGCGCGAACCGCTCGCTGCCGCCGCTCTTCTGGGCCACGCCGGTCTGGCGCTCCACCTCGCGCCGGATGTCGCGCATCGGCTCGACCGATCGTACGCGCGGGATCTCGTCGAAGTTGTTGACCGGCGGTGGCGAGGGCGTGAACCACTCGAGCGTGTTGCCCTTCCAGGGGTCCGGCCCGGCGAGCGCGCCAACCTTGAGGCTGCGCGCGACGTTGATCATCGTCAGGATGACGCCGACGCCGAGAACGAAGGACCCGATCGTCGAGATCAAGTTGTATGTGGACCACCCGAGGCCCGGCTGGTAGGTGTAGATCCGGCGCGGCATGCCCGACAGACCCAGGGCGTGCTGGACGAAGAAGGTGGCATTGAAGCCGATGAACATCAGCCAGAAGGAGAGCTTGCCGAGCCTCTCCGACAGCATCCGCCCGGTCATCTTCGGGAACCAGTAGTAGATCCCTGAGAAGACGGTGAACACCGAGCCGCCCATCAGCACATAGTGCAGATGGGCGACGACGAAGTACGTGTCGTTGAGCTGCCAGTCGACCGGGAAGACCGCCAGGAAGATGCCGGTGATCCCGCCGATCACGAAGATGGCGATGAAGCCGACTGCGAAGTAGAGCGACGTGGTCATGACTATCGATCCTCGCCAAAGGGTCGCGATCCAGTTGAAGATCTTGACCCCGGTCGGCACTCCGATCAAGAACGAGCTCAGCATGAAGAACCCGAGCACGACGATCGGGATCGGCGAGGCGAACATGTGGTGCGCCCAGACGAGCGTCGCCAGAAAGGCGATTACCACTGTCGACATCGCGATCGCCTTGTAGCCGAATATGGGCTTGCGCGAGAAGACCGGGATCACCTCGGAGATGATCCCGAACCCCGGCATGATCATGATGTACACCTCGGGGTGCCCGAAGAACCAGAACAGATGCTGCCATAGGATCGGCGAGCCGTGGTTGGTGGGATCGAAGAAGTGCGTCCCGAAGTGGCGATCGGTCAGCAGCATCGTCACCGCGCCCGCTATTACCGGCAGCGCGATGATCAGCAGCACGGCGTAGATCAGGATCCCCCACACGAACAGTGGCAGGCGGCCCCAGCTCATCCCGGGCGCACGCATGTTGACGATCGTGGCGTAGAAGTTGACCGCCCCGATCATCGAGGAGATACCGGTGAGGTGGATCAGGAAGATCCACGCGTCCTGGCCGCCGCTCGGGGAGTACTGGATGCTCGACAGCGGCGGATAGCTCCACCAGCCCGCCTCAGGCGGGTGGTAGAAGAGCGTGAAGTAGAACACGATCCCGGCGAACAGCAGCAGCCAGTATGAGAGCGCGTTGAGCCGTGGGAAGGCCATGTCGCGCGCGCCGATCATCAGCGGCAGGAAGTAGTTGCCAAAGCCGGCCATAACCGGAACCACGAACAGAAAGATCATCGTCGTTCCGTGCATCGTGAGCAGCTCGTTGTAGTGCTCGGATGTGATGAGCGTGTTGTTTGGAACGCCGAGCTGGAGGCGCATCAGCAGCGCCTCCATCCCCCCGAGCGCGAAGAACACGAACGTCGTGACCAGGTACATGATCCCGATCTTCTTGTGATCGGTGGTCGTGACCCAGTCGATCCAGCGCTTGGTCTGGCGTGGCTCGGTGACCTTTGCGGCGACTACCTGGGGAATGGGCTTGGACGGTTCGAGGGACCGGACGGCGTACTCGGTGGTGGACATCGTGCTCGTTCTGCTCCTAGAGGGCCGTCGTGGAAGTCATTGCCATCAGGGTCCGTTCGCGGTTAGGATCTGACATCGGGGCTCAGGGGGTTCCGTTCGCGGAGAGGTTGCCGTTCGCGGTGAGGACCTGTCGCAGTTGGGTCACCTGCGCGTTGGCGGTCGCGATGGCCTTGGACTGCTGGGCGCTCCAAGCTGCGTACTGCGCGGGAGAAACGACTTGCACCAGTGCGGTCATCGCCGCGTGGCCGACCCCGCAAAGCTGGGCGCACTGGCCGTGGTACAGCGAGCCGGCGTGGGGCGCCCTGAACCACGTGTAGGTGGTGTAGCCGGGGACTGCGTCGACCTTGCCGCCCAGCGACGGCACCCACCACGAGTGGATCACGTCGCTCGCGGTGATGTCGAGCACGATCGTGGTGTCCGCGGGCACGACCATCTTCTGGTAGGAGGAGGGCAGCTTTGATTCAAAGCTCTTGGTCTTGCAATCAGAGCCATAGATGTAGCGCCATATGTATTGGCGACCCTGGACACAGATCGTCAGCGTCTTGCCGTTCGGCGGTGAGGGCGCGGTGATCGAGGCCGACAGGACCAGGCCGTGCGAGCCCGAGTCCGGCGGGTCGATGATGCTCGGGAGCTTGACGAAGGTGACCACGGCGAGTACCACCAGGATCAACGCCGGCGCTAGGGTCCAGCCGATCTCCAGCGTCGTGTTGCCGTGGATCTGGGCGGCCACCGCCCCGCGCTTGGCGCGGAACCTGTAGAGCGAGTAGGCCAACGCCCCCTCGACGACCACGAACACCACCGCCGCGATGTACAGGACGACCTTGTAGAGGCTGTGAATCTGGTCGGCGTTGGGCGAGCCGCCTGACTTCGGCGTCAGGAAGTTGGCCAGCGCGCTAGGCGCGAGGACCAACGATCCGGCGAGCACCAGCGCCGGAGCCAGCAGCAGCCCGCGTCGGGGTCGCCAGCGGCGCGGCTTGGCGGCGGTGGGGTCATCTCGCAAGGCCGCGGCATTCTATCCATGCGCAAGCGAGAATGGCGCTGCTTGGCCGGACCGCGCCTGTCCGGGCTCCCCGGCGCCGATAGCGCGGGCTCCCCGGCGCGAAACGTGCGGACTCCGGGCAGCGAACGCGCCGGCCTCCCCCGCGCGAACGTATACTTGCCGCTTCTTGCGCGTCTCGAGGGGCATTGGAGCCACGGCCTGGGCCCTCGTCGCGGTTGGGATCGCGGCCCCTGCGCTGAGGCGTCGGGTAGATTTGCCCCCGGCGGCGGTGCTTGGGAGTGCGGTGCTCGCCCCGGTTGCGCTGTGCGTGGCAGTCCCCCGCAGCCGCGCGCGGGACCTGGCGCTCTGCACGCTGAACATGTGGGCCTACATGGCGGCGTACGAGATGCCCAATGACGACCCCGCGCGGCTCGCTGCGCGCGCCCGGCTCGATTACCCGCTCGCTCTGGACAGGGCGCTCGGGCTTGGGGCTCCGCCGACGATCCGGTTGCAGCGGGCCTTCGCGAGTCCGGATGCGGTACGGCCCTTGGAGGGCGTGCTCGTCTGGTGTCATTGGATCTGGTTCCTGGTCCCCCATGCGAGCGTCGGCTACGTCCTGCTACGAGATCGCGCTCGCTTTCCCGCGGCAGCCGCGCGGATGTATGCGGTGTTCGACCTCGGGGCCGTGTTCTACTGGGCGATCCCCACGGCGCCACCGTGGTGGGCGTCCGCTCACGGGTGCGCCGAGGATGGCCACGAGCTCGAGATCCGGCGCATGATGATCGAATACGGCGAGCAGTTCTGGGGGGAGCGCTGGCCGGCCCTTTACGATCTTCTTGGAGGAAACCCGCTGGCTGCCATGCCGTCGCTGCATTTCGCTACTTCACTGATGGCGGCCCACCTGCTGTACGAGGTGGGGACGGTCGCGGGCCTGCTCGGATCAGCCTACACGGCAGTGCTCGGAGCCGCGCTCGTGTACCTCGGCGAGCACTACGCGGTCGACCTCTTCGCCGGGGCTGTGTTGACCGAGGCAGTCCGTGCGCAGGCACCACGCGCCGCGCCGCTCATCCGGCGAGTCTCACGCGCGCTGCAGGCGCTGCGAGCGCGGTCGCTTCCCGCTTCGCGGACAGCCTTCGCTTAGTAGGACCTCGTGCGCGAGCAGGCTTCCACCGCCCCGGAGGAGATGCCGCGGATTCGCCTCACGCGCAAGCGAGTGCTCGTCTCAGGCGTGTTCGTAGTCTCGATCGTCGCGTTCCTCTACTTCGTGCTGCCGAAGGTCCTGGGGCTGCAGGAAACCTGGAACCGCATCCAGCGCGGCAATGTATGGTGGCTCGGGCTCGGCGTGGCGCTCGAGCTGTGCTCCTTCTGCGGCTACGTGGCGCTGTTCCGGGCGGTGTTCGTGCGAGGCGAGTCGCGGATCGATTGGCGCGAGAGCTACCAGATAACGATGGCTGGATTGGCGGCTACGCGCCTGTTCGCCTCCGCCGGGGCCGGGGGGCTCGCGCTCACCGCGTGGGCGCTGCGCCGTTCGGGAATGCAGGCGCGAATGGCCGCCTGCCGGCTGATCGCCTTCATCGCGCTGCTCTACGCCGTCTACATGGCGGCGGTCGTGATCGACGGCCTCGGCCTGTATCTCGGAGTGCTCTCCGGGCAGGCGCCGTTCGCGATCACGGTCGTGCCCGCGATCTTCGGCGCCGGCGTGATCGTGGTGTTCCTGTCGGTCTCATTGCTGCCGGGTGACTTCGACCGCCTGGTTGCCCGATGGACGGTTGGCGGCGGAAAGCCCGGTTGGATCGCACGACGCGTCGCAACGGTGCCGGCGACGGCCGCGAGTGGCGTGCGCAGCGCGATCGCGCTGTTGCGCGCGGGAGACCCTCAGCTACTCGGTGCGGTCGGCTGGTGGGGGTTCGATATCGCGGTCCTGTGGGCGTGCTTTCACGCCTTCGGCGCTTCTCCGGCAGGGGGCGTGATCGTGATGGCCTACTTCGTCGGGATGGTCGGCAACACGCTGCCGCTGCCCGGAGGGATCGGCGGGGTCGACGGTGCGATGATCGGCGCGTTCACCGCCTTCGGTGTCGATGCCGAGATCTCGGTTGTCTCGGTGCTCGCTTATCGTGCGATCGCCTTCTGGCTGCCGACGCTTCCGGGGGCCGTCGCGTACCTGCAATTGCGGCGCACGGTGCATAGGTGGGAAGGCGAGCCGGCGCCAGCTTTCTCTGGCCCCCGATCATCCTAGCTATACTAAATGAAGTGAGCGAGCAGCGCATCGAGAACGTGATCATCGTCGGCAGCGGACCTGCCGGTTATACCGCCGCGCTTTACACCGCGCGCGCCAAACTGGAGCCGCTCGTGATCGAGGGCTTTGCATGGGGTGGCCTGTTACAGCAGACGACTGATGTGGAGAACTACCCGGGCTTTCCGGCGGGGATCATGGGGCCCGAGCTGATGTCGCACTTTCGTGACCAGGCGGCGCGCTTCGGGGCCCGCCTGGAAACCGACGACGTGACCGCCGTCGAGCTCTCGTCCGACGGGGGGCTGCACAAGGTTTGGGTCGGCGACGAGTTGCACGTGGGGCGCACGGTGATCCTGGCGATGGGCGCCCAGCACCGCAAGCTGGGAGTGCCTGGCGAGCTAGAGCTCGCCGGTCGTGGGGTCAGTTACTGCGCCACCTGCGACGCCGCCTTCTACAGGGACCTGCCGGTCCTCGTCCTCGGCGGTGGCGACTCGGCGATGGAAGAGGCGATGTTCCTTGCCAAGTTCGCCTCCACGGTGACGATCGTCCACCGCCGCGAGGAATTTCGCGCCTCCAAGATCATGCTCGATCGCGCTCGGGCGCTTCCCAATGTCGAGTGGCTGAAGCCCTACGTGGTGCAGGAGCTCGCCGCCGGCGAGAACGGGTCGCTGGGGCTCGCGCGCCTGCGCCGCAGCGCCGATGGGTCCACCCGTGAGCTCGCGACCGCGGGCGCGTTCATCGCGATCGGCCATGAGCCCCAATCCCAGCTCGTGACGGGCCAGGTCGAGATCGACCCCGCCAGGTACGTCGTAACGCAGGGCCGCTCGACGCTCACCGATCTGCTCGGCGTGTTCGCAGCCGGCGACTTGGTCGATCACACCTACCGCCAAGCCGTGACGGCGGCCGGATCAGGTTGTCAAGCCGCGCTCGACGCGGAATGGTATCTGCGCGACACGCCTTTCCCGATCGAGAGCGCGGCGGATGCGAGCAGCACAGGCCCCTGAACGACCACCGGCCCCCGCCGCGACGTGCGACGGGGGCCGGAGGACTGGGCCGGGAGAGGCCGCTTGGTAGTCTCGTCTACGAGCTGGTGGGTGCCGTGCTCGCGGGCGGCAGCACGCCGTTCACCGTCACCGTCGGCGAGACATTGCCGAGGTTGAAGCGGTCGGAGAAGACCCGGGTCCGGAAGGTCCCGGTATCGAACACCGTCCGGACGAACTCGTACGTGGAGCTCGTCGAGATCGCCTTGCACTTGACGTTGTCGTAATCGCCATCGGTGCCTAGGCGCTGGAGGCAGATCGTCTTGCGTCCCTTGTAGGGCGTCACCTGACCGACGAATGCCGTCACCGACTTGCTCGCCGCGCTCGTCGTCGCCATCAGTGTCACTTCGTCACGGACGCCCTCGAGCAGGGGCGCCGTGTGGCGGCGCGGAGGCAGCGTGGTCGCCACGTAGTAGAGCTCGTTGCGGGTCGGGCTCTGGGTGAAGCTGTAGCTCCCGTTCGAGGCTGTCGTGGTGGAGGCGAGCGACCGGAAGCTCTGATCGGTGCCGCGGCCGTGCAGCGTGACGCTGGTGTTACCCTCCGGCGTCATCGTTCCGGGCTCGTACAGCGTCCCGGAGATCGTCACCGGAGTGTTGAAGACGGTGATCGGCGACGAGCTGCTGATCGTGAACGACGGATTCTGCCGCTGCTGGATCGTGACGCTGACCGGGTCCGACGGCGACGCGATGTTGCGCCGGTCGCCAGGGAGCAGGACCCGCAGGTCGCGCACACCCGGGCGCCGGAACCGGTAGCTGATCGAGTAGTTGGAGCCGGCGTCCAGCCGCCCCTCCTCGATTGTCCGGAAGTCAGCGCTGCTGCCCTCCTGTGCCTGGAGCAGGACGCGCCCAAATCGATGATCCGGCGTGACGTGCCCAGTGAACCTCACCGGCTGCAGGGTGTCCGCGTTGGCCGGATCCGCGGTTATGCTGACAAGTGCCTGCACCCGTTGGTAGACCAGGCGGCTGTGGACTGCGCGGTGGCCGTCCTCGACCACAAATCCGGTCTGGTTCGTAGAGGGCCCTGGCTTGATAACGAACTGGTAGTACCCCTGCGCGTCGGTCATCGCGACTCCGTATCGCTTGTATCGCGCTGTGGAGCCGGCGTTGTGGTGATAGAGGATGATCTTCTGGTCGCCGACCGGAGCGACAGTGAGCCGGCCCTGGACCACGATCTCCTCTCGAGCGAGGCTCGGATCCGGGAAGGTGTGACTAGTGAGGCCGTGATCGCTTGCCGGCGCGGCACTGACGACGCCGGGTAGGGCGGCGCCCGCCAACGTGGCGAGCAGCCCAATGGGTACAGCACATCGTAGGCGCATGTAAATGCTCCTTTCCAGCTCTGTTTATGTGGACTCCGCCCGATCCTGCAACCCTGTGGGGCGGTGATTGATGACATTGCTGAGAACACGGTGCTAACCCCGAAAGTTGCGCTGCGGTTAATGCGCAGGCCTGATTGCGCCGGCGATCACCCGGCACCCGCCCTGCGGGGCGGGTGCGAGAAGCCATGGCGCGCTGGCTGATCGTCGGCTGCGGATGCCGGGGGCGCTCTCTGGCACGCGAGCTGAGCGGCCGCGGACACGCGGTGCGCGGCACCACGCGCGACCCGAAGCGCCGCTCGGAGATCGAGGCCGCCGGGGCGCAGGCGTTCGTCGGCGACCCCGATCGCGTCGGCACGCTGTCAGGCGCATTGGAGGGCGTGAGCGTCGCGTGCTTGCTGCTCGGCTCTGCCGCCGGACCGCCGGAGCTGCTCGCCGCGCTGCACGGCACCCGCCTGGAGATGTTGCTCGGGCGGATGCTCGACACGGCGGTGCGCGCGATCGTGTACGAGGCGTCGGGAACGGTCGCTCCGGAACTGCTCGCGAGCGGCGCACTGCGTGTGCGCCGCTTCTGTGAGGGATCGCGAATCCCCTATTTGCTGCTGGGGGCCGATCCGGGCGATCACGAGGCGTGGTGCAGCGCCGCGGCCTCCGCCGTCGAGCACCTGCTGTCCACCAGCTAGACTCGCCGCAGCAGCGAAATAGACAAAAGGCGATCGGAAATTCGCTAAAACCAAGGGAGGTCAGACGTGGCTGAGTATGCGAAGGACGTACTCGTCGAGCCGGAGTGGCTCGAGCAGCACCTGGACGATGATTCGATCCGGATCGTCGAGGTGGACGAGAATCCCGCCCTCTATCGTGAGGCTCACATTCCCGGCGCGATCGGCTTCGATTGGCGTGAGGATCTGCAGGATCCCGTCAAGCGCGACTTTCTCGATCCCGAGGCGTTTGCCACGCTGTTCGGCAGCCACGGCGTCTCCGGCGAGCACCGGGTGATCCTCTATGGCGATCGCAACAACTGGTTTGCGGCTTACACCTACTGGTACCTGAAGTACTACGGGCACGACAACGTCAAGCTCCTCAACGGACCGCGCGAGCGCTGGATCGCCCAAGAGCGCCCCACGACCACCGAGGTTCCCAGCTACGAGCCGGCAGCCTTCACCGCAAAGAGCGGCGACGACTCGATCCGCGCCATGCGCGACGAGGTACTGGGCGCGGTGGGAAGCCCCCGCCCCCTCGTAGACGTCCGCTCGCCGAAGGAGTTCTCAGGCGAGCTGATCGCGGTCCCGGGCTATGAGCAGGAGGGCGCCCAGCGCGGCGGGCACATTCCCGGCGCGAAGTCGGTCCCTTGGGCCCAGGCGGTGAGGGAGGACGGAACCTTCAAGTCCGCGCAGGAGCTGCGTGAGCTGTACGGCGGCAAGGGCGTCCTCACAGGCGAGCCGATCATCGCGTACTGCCGGATCGGCGAGCGCTCCGCGCACACATGGTTCGTGCTGCACGAGCTGCTCGGCGAGCAGGACGTCAAGAACTACGACGGCTCGTGGACCGAGTGGGGGAGCTTGGTCGGCGTGCCGATCGAGAAGGGCTGAGAGCTCCCCGCGCCGGGCGGCGCTGGGAGCGGCCGTCCACCGGAAGCACCTCGATCGGCTGTAGCCGCTGTAGTAGATCGGTGAGGATTCTTGCCGTCGCGCCCCAGATCAGGCGCTCACCCGCCAGATAGGTATCGGTACGGATTGGGATGCGCGGCGGGCGGTGGAGGCCGTGACGGATCAGCCTTCGGCGTGCATAACCGGAGCGCAGCTCCCGCACGGGTACCTCGATTACCTCGGCCACCTCATTCGCGCTGAGCGTCCACGTGCGGCCGGGCGCGATCATCCCGACGAACGGGTGAATCACGTAGCCGGTCGCGACCGTCGTCGCCGGCGCCAATGTCCCGACGATCTCGACGGCGTGCGCCGGCAAGCCGATCTCCTCCTCGGCCTCGCGTAGCGCCGTCGCGCACAGGTCGTGCTCGCCCTCCTCGCGCCGACCGCCGGGAAAGGAGATCTCGCCCGGGTGGTGGCGAAGATCCTCGCGGCGCCTCGTGAGGATAACGTTGAGGTCATCGAGTCCCGGACGGAGGTAGTCGACTCCGGCCTGGAGGTCATCGACTCCGGCGTGGAGGTCATCGCGGTAGAGCGCCACCAGCACGCCGGCCTCGGTATGTGCTGGCAGCTGCGGTGGCGCGGCATGGTGGGGCGGTGCAAGGACGCGCCGCAGCTCATCTGCGATCGATCGCGTGAGCAATTGCATGATTATGCGTGACTATATTGGCGGGGATGGAGGCTCTGATCATCGTCGATGTCCAGAACGACTTCTGCTCGGGCGGCGCGCTGGCGGTTCCGGAAGGCGAGGAGGTGGTTGCACTCGTCAACCGGCTCGCGCAGCGGGCACCGTTCGTAGTCGCCACACGCGATTGGCACCCGCCGGACCACAGCTCCTTTACGGCGCGGGGCGGACCATGGCCAGCGCACTGCGTGCGCGAGACTCTCGGTGCGCAGCTTCACCCTGGGCTCGACATGAGCCAGATCGACGGAGTACTCGACAAAGGCTCTGCGCCCGATCGCGAGGGCTACTCGGGGTTCGAGGAGACCCGCCTGGAGCGCCTGCTGCGCGAGCGCGGCGTACAGGCGGTTGACATCGCGGGGCTCGCACTGGACGTATGCGTGAAGGCGACGGCGCTAGACGCGCGGAAGGCGGGATTCGGGGTTGTGCTGCACCGGGGCGCCACCCGCGCGGTCGAGCTGCAGGCGGGTGACGCGCAGCGTGCGGTGCAGGAGCTGCGTGAGGCGGGGGTCGAGGTGGTCGAGTGACGAAGGGCGCGCGAGCCGCGTGACGAAGGGCGCGAGCCGCGTGACGAAAAGGGCGCGCGAGCCGCGTCCTTGTGATCGGCGGGCGCTGCCGAGCGTCAGATCGTCGCCTGCGCAACCAGCTCGACGCGCTCCTCGAACATCACCTCGCCGTCGAGCGTGCGATGCACTGGGCACTTGGTCGCCACCACTAGCAGCCGTTGTGCCTGCTCCTCGGTGCATCCGTCAGGCAGTCGCAGTGTGAGCTTGAACTTCGTCGGAGCGCCACGCTCGGCCGGCGTGTACTGGCACTCAACCGCGAGCGGGCCGATGTCCCAGCCCTTGTGCTTGGCGTACAGCTCGATCGTGACCGCCGCACACGACGCGAGGCTCGCCGCCAGCAGCTCTTGCGGGCTTGGCCCCTCGTCATCGCCACCGTGCTCGCGGGGCTCGTCGGCGACCAACCGATGGTGACCGATGTCGATCCGGTGCGTGAAGCTGCTGGTGTCGCGGCGGTGGGCGGTGGCCTTCATCGGCTGTCTTTCGTGGTCGCGGGTGCGCGCGTTTCGCGGTTGGCGGGTGCGCGCGGGCAGCGCCATCCTAGCGCCGCGAACGACGCCTACTCCGCGAGCGGGTTGAAAAGCAGCCCGGTCGGGACCTTGGGGAAGAAGTAGGTCGACTTCGGGGGCATGCTCTCGCCGGCCGCGGCGAGTGCTTGAACCTGCTCGATCGGCGCCGGCGCCATGAAGAAGGCGGCGTCATAGGCGCCCGTCTGCACGAGCTCGAGCGCCTGACCGGCAGCGCGTGAATATCCCAGGTGCTCGAGGGAGTCGATGTCTTCGCCGGTCATTCCGAGCGCACCCTCGAGGATCAGCGCCTCCAGCACCGCGGTGTCCAGTCGCCGGTAGGGCTCGGCGTGCTCTCGCAGTGCGGCGTCGGCGATTGCGGCGTCCTTCAGCGTGAGCATGAATGGACGGCGGAAGTGGCTGTCGACGTAGCCGATCCGCACGCGATCCCCGGGCACGGGGGCGATCATGGCGGGATCGGACAGCGGCTCGATCTCGAAGTCGCGGCGCAGCGCGTCCGCGAGCGCCTCGTGCTGCTGGGGCCCGAGCCCTTTGACGAGCCGGTGGGTGGGGAAGACCGTCAAGCCTGGATCCTGAAGCGCGACAAGGCACATCAGGACGTAACGATGCGGGCCCTCGCCGCCCACCTCCTCGGCATAGACGCGCGCGGTCTCGTAGCGGTGGTGCCCGTCGGCGATCAGCAACTCCGCGGTCAGCAGGGCTTCCTTGACGGCGAGGATCGCCTGAGGATCGCCGACGCGCCAGAGGCGGTTGACGGTCCCGTCGGGATCTGCTGTCCGCGCCCAGGGGGTCAGGAGCGTGCTGGGCCCCAGCGCGCTCGATGCTGCGCCCTGGGGATCTGAGAAGAGCGAGAAGATCGGGGACAGATTTGTCCTGGTCGCTCGGGTCAGCCGCAGGCGGTCTTCCTTCGGTCCGGGGTGCGTGCGCTCATGTGGCCGGATCCGGCCGGCGCCGTAGTCCTCGATGCGAACGCGCGCGAGAAAGCCGCGACGCGTGCGCCCCCGGCCATCGGGGCCCATGTAGTCCTGCGTGAGGACCCAGAGGGCGGGCTCGCCGTCCCTTGCGACCACGCCGTCCGCGCGCCACATGGCGAGCTGGGCCGCGGCCTGCTCGTATGGGTGCTCGCCCTTCGGGAGGTCGATCCGGACCACGTTGTAGGGAGATCTGGCTTCCAGCGCGGAGCGTTGCGCGTCGTCGATGACGTCGTACGGGGGGGCGACGACGGCTTGGAGTCCGCCCGTTACGGCGAGGTCATAATGCAGAGCGCGCAGGGGCTCGATCTCCGCCATGGCGGTGGCGGAGGCTACTCCGGCGGCGCGGCGCGCGCCTGCCGGGTAGACTTGTCGCGCCTAGTCGGGGCGTAGCTCAGTCTGGTGGTAGCGCGCGCTTTGGGGGCGCGAGGTCCCCGGTTCGAATCCGGGCGCCCCGATAATTTTCACCCGTCGGCAACCTCCGCAGAGCCGCGAGAAGCTGCCTCTGAGCGTCTGCTTGCCGTACGCGTGGGATCCGCCGTGCACCTGGTTGAGCCATCGCCGACGATGTCGCGCTTCCGGTGTCGTTGTAGGCCGATCGCGGCCGTTACGTGCGGAGGCCATATTTCGTCGAGCGGCTTTCCAACGCCGGAAGCAGGCAGGTGCCCGCTGTGGCGGCCGCGTTCGCGGAGGCGTGCGTCCCGCGCGTTCGCGACGTTCGGTCCGACCGACGACGCCCCGGTGAGCGCGAGCGCGAGGATCAGACAGATGCGATTCGCCGTGGCATCCTTACAGTCTCCGCAGGCCCTCGTAGCTCAGATGGACAGAGCGCCGGACTTCTAATCCGATGGTCGCAGGTTCGAATCCTGCCGGGGGCATCCAGGTAAACGTATAGCGTCTGGCGGTCGGAGGCACCTCTCGGCCCGGGGGCGAGTCGACTGGTAGATTCAGTTCCGTCGCGGTGGGCGTAGCTCAGTTGGTAGAGCTCCTGGTTGTGGTCCAGGCGGTCGGGGGTTCGAGTCCCCTCGCTCACCCTCCGGAAAACAGAAAACACGATGATTAGCAGGACTTTTCTTGGAGCGGTGGAGGGCGGCACGGGTAGCTAACTCGCTCGTTGTACCACTCTGGCTCGAAGCGCACCACGAGGCGGTGAGGAAGCCGACGAGTTGCGCTTTCCGCGCCAAGGAGGGCCCACCGGTGCCAGTGCTCGTGTCCGCCGCAGAACGAAGCACGACCGCTCCAGGCTGCTGCATTCGGACGAGAGTAGAACTCTCCATCACCGTTTCCGGGCTGGCTGAGAGTTCTGCCTGTTCGTGATTGCAGGAGTATCACGTCGGAGCGCCTTGGGTTGGTCCCCGAGCGCTTCTGGGGTGAACGCGAGAGCTGGTTCGCCGACGACCTCGCTTCGAGCGGCTGAGCCAGGCCCGCCGCGCAGACGATCCCCTCTGCTCAGCTGCGAGAGCCTGCTCGAGGTCGCCGCGGCACCGCAGCCACGATGCCCGCGATCAGCTCGATCTCCTCTGCGCTGAGGTCATTGGCCATGGGAAGGCACAGGACACGTCGCCAAAGGTCGTCGCTCCGGGGGCATCGTCCGTCGCCGACCTCGAGATGGGCGAACGCCGGCAAGTGGTTCAGAGGCTCGTAGTACCTGCGGACTTCGAGTTTCCTCGCACAGCGGCGCACCGCGGCATCACTATGCTCCGGCTTCTCGAACGCCATCGGGACGAACTGCCAGGTCGAACGCTCGCACTCGGCCTGGAACGAGATCGTGGCGGCAGCCTGCTCACGGATCCGCGCTGCCGCGTCGCGCCGCGCTGCCAGGATGTCCTCGAATCGGTCGAGCACCGCCAGCGCCATCGCCGCGTGCAGCTCACTCATCTTGCCGTTGAGACCGTGCGTTGCTCCGCCTGGGAGACCGAAGTTGATCGCGGCTTCGATGCGCTGACAGGTCGTACGGTCGGTCGTGAACACCGCTCCCCCCTCTCCAATGGCGAATGGCTTGGTCGCATGAAAGGAGACGACCTCCACGTCGCCCTGCGCTCCGATCGGAAGGCCGTCCTCCGCCATGGCGCCGAAGCCGGCCGCGGAATCGATCAGCAACGGCACCCGCGCCACTTTGCACGCGCGCCTCCATCGCTCGCGTACTTCGACGGGCGGCGGGGTTCCGAAAGCGGACACTGCAATCGCGAGCGCTGACTGGAGTCTCGCGGCATTGAGTTCGTGCTCGAGCACGTCGGGGTCCAGATGCCAGCTCCGCGTGTCAATGTCCAGCAGTCGCGGGCGCAGTCCAGCCCAGATCGCAGCCTGCGCGGTCGCCGGGAACGTGAACGTAGGCAGCAGCACAGAATCCGCTCGTGCGGCGGTCGCCGTGAGCACGGCTGCTGACGCCATCAAACCCACGGTCGCGCTCGCCACCGGAATGCAGTACGCGCCTATCCTCTCGCTCAGGCGGCTCCGCAAGAGGTGCCAGCACGGTCCGCCGTTGGAGAACCATTGCGCGGCCTGAGAAAGATCGAAATACGCCTCGACCTCAGCTAGGGACGGGAGCACTGGCCGCTGGAAGCGCAGCGCTCCGCTACCGTTTCGATCCTTGGGTACCACCCCTAAAATTCCTGCGTCTGAGCGATCCGTGGAGTGCATCAAGGCATGAGGCTACTCAAGCGGGACTCCTCGACGAGTGCGCGGCCCTCCGCGCTTCCCGGCCAGCCGGTTTTCGCGTGCTCGATCCCGCCTGCCACGCGCGACGCGATGGCCGAGGTCAGTCACCGCATGCGGCTCGACGCACATGGCGGAGCGAGCTTGTTGAAGGCGCTCGTGCTGGGAGACATCATCGTCACCAATCGGCTGAGTAGGTTCGTCGAGATCGGCGTATACCGAGGTCGCCTACTGTTGATGATCGCGACGCTCATGCGCGATGTGGTCCACGGTGAGGCGATCGGGATCGATCCGTATTCGTCGCTCGCGGCGATGCAGCGAGATGAGCACGATCGAGGAATCGACTTGGTGAGTTTGCCGCTGAATACGGATTGGGAGGAGCCCTACAGAGCAGTACTCGCAAGCATCGACGAACGCACGCTCCAGGCGCAGACCAGAATCATCAGACGCCCTTCCCATGATGCTGTCACGGAGTTTGAGGACGCAAGCATCGACATGCTCCACGTCGACGGCAACCACGACCACGATTGCGTCGCCAAGGATATTGAGCTCTATCTGCCGAAGCTGTGCCCCGATGCGTTTCTCGTGCTGGATGATGTGTCCTGGCGATCGATCCGACCAGTCCTCGACGAGCTGCTGATCGCAAACGAGTTGGTGTTCATGCTTCAGGACTCCGCAGTGGCCCGATTCGAGCCAGAGATGCTCAACGATTTTGCCGTCCTTCGCGTTGGCGACGGATCCCGTACCTAGCTCGCACGGGATGACGGCGGGAGAAATGGAATTCGCTGACTTTGTTCGCCATTACGAAGTCCCGGCCAGAGACCCTCACCAAGGTCGGCCGATACCGCGCCGCTGTCCGAGTTGGAAGGTCCGTTGGAGTTTAATGACGCACCACCGCCGGCGCCGCCTGGCGTATCTCGACAGCATGTTTCCGTGGCGGCGCAGCGGCTTTCGCTACCACGAAGCCGAGGCGATCCTCGACCGGCTGCCGGAAACGATGTTCTTCTCGGAGTGGGAGCTGACCGATCCGTTCCCGGTGCCGGTGTACCCACTGGCAGAGTTTCCGCAGCTGGCGCTACGCGCTGGTATCACCGACGTGTACGGAGTGTTTCTGCAGTTCCTGGCCGGCCTGTGCGGGTTGCACCCCAGCGGCGATTCGCCGCCGCACGTGATCGAAGCGCCTGACCTCTGGCGGTTTCTCCGCCGCGCTCGAATCAGGGTGCACGGCAGCATCTACCCAGGCGGCGGATTCACCAACGATGACCACGGGATCGCGCAAGCTCGGGCGCTTGCGAAGCGGCTGACGACGACGTTCTCGCACGTTCCAGAGATCATCGAGGCGATCCCGCAGGTCACGGCAATGCCGGGCGCTTGGACGGAGACGAGGTTTTATGCGTACACGCGTGACCGTTGGGAGCATCTGCGTCCACTCGCCTGTCTGTTCGCGGCAGATGCGCCTCCTCGTAAGGGAATCGACGTCGTGCTAAGGGCGTTCGCGGCACTCGATCCCTCGGATTTCCACTTGCATGTGGTAGGCCCCCACCAGCATCGCCGGGCCGAACTCCCGGCCGAGCTGGCAACGTTTCACGGCTGGTGCTCGCCAGAGGAACTGCGCCGCCTGCATCGGCGAACGCACATCTTCCTGTCGCCCGTCTCGATCGAGCCTCCTGGTCCTCCTGGAAGCTTTCAGGGTGTGATCGACGGGTTCCCCACGCAGGCTGCGCGCGATGCGATGAGCAGCGGCTGCCTGCTCGTGTCGGCCAACCCCCAGGCTGACCACCGCGTGCTCCTGCCCGGAGTCCATTACGTCGATTGCGCTCCAGACGGCGAGATGCTCCGCACGTCGCTCAGGGAGCTTGTAGCCGAAACGCAGCGGATGCGGAGCATTGCCTGCGCGGGATCACAGCGAGCGCGAGAATGTTTTGATGTGCGCAAGGGCGTTGCAGAGAAGCTGTGGCACATGGGGCTGCTCGAGGGCTCCGAGGTCAGTCGCACGGGTGGAACGGACCACGGCCGCCCAGCCGTTCCCGCCACCAACTGAAGGCCCTCGCGTCCTGATCGACGTGATAGGTAGCGACGATCTGTTCGACGAACTCGAACTTCACCCCGGCCTCGAGCATGCGCCGCGCAAGGTTCCAGTCGGCCGGCTCCTCCGCCATGTGCGCGTTGTAGTCGTACAGCATCAACTCGGCAATGGCTGCGTGGTAGATGGCTGCCTGGAAGCCGAAGTCTCCCTCTCTGGGCGGTGAGGCGCCAAAGTACGTTTCGCCCTCGGTGCCTACCGCCACCGCGCAGACTCCGTAGACCAGCTCGGCCCTGGATGTCCGGGCGGCATCGATCAGCGCCTCGAGGTGGTCGGGCGTCCACTCATCGTCCTGGTCCAGCGGTGCGATCCAGTCCCCGTGGGCGTGTGAGATCGCCTCGTTGAACGGGTGGACCCCGGCGACGCGCCACTGCGAGGCGGGATCCAATGGATAGGACCCGCGCTGGGGCCGCAGATAACACCGGATTCGAGGGTCCCCGAGCGCCTTGACCCGCTCTGCGCTTTCTGCATCCGGCCCGTCGAAGACCACGATTGTCTCCCAGTACTCATAGGACTGCGCGCGAATGCTCGCCAGCGCCAGATCGACCAGCGCATCTCCAGGTTGATGGGCGCCGATCCGCACGCTTACCAGGGGTCGCTCGGCATACGGCGCCTGATATGCGTCGGTTCGCCTCAGCGCTTGCAGACGCGCAGCCATAATCGCGGTCTGCTCGCCGCTTCGGAGTACCGCCTGACGCAGCGCTCCGAGCTGCCGATCGAGATCCGCAAGGCGCTCCTCGGCTCCAGCGCTGGCAAGCTCCTGAAGTGCCTCTTCAATCCGCGCTACTTGCGCTGTCAGCGCCGCGGTCCTCCTGTCGATGTTGTGCGATTCGATCCCGCGCTGACGCCACGACCGAATCAGCCGACCGACGCCCGGGAAACGCTCCGATCTCATCGAGCAGTCTCCGCGTCCAGCGGGCGTGCCGGTATGCCCGTGACGGTGATACCGTCGGCGACGTCGCGGGTGACGACGGCGCCGGCGCCGATGGTGACGCTACGTCCCACTCTCACGTCCGGCAGGAGGACGGCGCCGGCCCCTATCTCGCTCTCGGCGCCTACAACGCTGCGCCCCGTCAATACAGCCGCTGGGTTCACCACCGCGGCGTCGCTGACCACGACGTCGTGAGCGACGATCGCGCCGGCGTTGATCAGGACCCCTTCGCCGACTTCGCAACCTGGTCCCAGCGTCGTCCCGGGAAGCGCCTGAGTGCCGGCGCCGAATCGAGCGCTTGGGGCAACGTAGGCAGCGTCGTGGATGCAGCTCGGAAGCGCGAGCCCGGCCCGTCGGATCGCAGCGATAATCGCAAGCCGGTTCTTCGGCCCTCCGAAGCCAAGCAGCACGCCTTCGATGCCATCATTGACCAAATCCCGCAGTCGCTCGCGGCCCCCGATTACCCTCAAGCCCGCGATCGTTCGGCCTGCGTTTTCCTTTCGGTCGTCCAATAGGCCGACGATGTCGAACCGATCGCCGAACAGCTCAATGATCACCCGCGCGTGCCCATCGGGGCGCGAGCCATAGACGACAACCCGCATTCGCGAAACTAAGGCAGCGTTTCCCGGGGCAGGTTGGCACTCACTGTGCGGCACGGTACCAGCGAGAACGAGGGGGCGTCGCGCGAGCTGAAGCACCATCGAGGACGCAGAAGCACGCGTCTCGGGCCGACGGAACGCTCGACGAGGTTGCAGAAGCCCTCGGCGCCCTCGCAAGCGTGGTCGCCGCTTTCATGGCCCGAGCATCAGCTGAGAGCGTCGCGAAGCACAGTGACGCAGCGGACGACCAGCGACAGTGACGTCGCGCGGCGCAACGACACGCTCGCTTGGTCACGTGAGGGGCAGGCCGATCCGCTGGGTGCTTGCTCGGCTCCAGCAAGCAAACCGGGGAGAGCGGTAACGTTGTCCGTGCCGGCGACCAGTGCTGCTTTGGACGACCGAGAACCAGCAGCGACTGAAAGGACGCTGAAGACTGCCGCATTGTCGCCGAGGCGGCACTCTCGCCGCGACTGCCGCTCCGCGCCGGATCCAGAAGCCGCCGAGGTGGACTGACCAAATGCCCGCCGCGAGACGAAGACAGGGCACGAACCCATTGACGGGGCCTTTCCTCGTCGTCGCCAATGCGGGGACTGGTGGGCTGAGGGCTCGTTCTGAGCCGGCGCGCGAGTTGAGCTCCGGGTTCGCCGCGTGATCCCGACCGAGTGCAGCGAGGTCCATAGCGAGAGCCGGCACCAGCCGGCGGTCTCCATCGCGCGGTTAGCCACCGCCGCTCGGCGCGGCCTCCTTCGTTGCTGCGGTCGTGCTCAAAACGATCGACGGCTAGACCTTGGCGTGCGCACACGACAGGCATTTCGGCCGGTCGGTGATCGCCGAACCCATCCATCGCGATGGTGAGGTTCGATCGCAGCGCGCGCAGCGCAGCAAATCTGGCCTGAGCCAAACGCTTCGACCCGCTCGGCGTCAACCGAGCCATCGGCGGCGGGGCTTCTGTTCCTCGATGCCGAAGATCTCGCGGTAGCGTCGCTCGCGCTCGGCCGCGGCCTCGGCCGTTTCGGGCTCCGGCGTCGGCGGTGGCTCGGGCGATGCGACTTGCGTCAGTTCCGATGCCGACGCTCGTGCAGATGCGAGCTGGGCCTCGGTGCCAGCCGCTGGCGCGCATTCGCGTGACGGTTCCGTCTTGTCGACGACAGATTCAGCGTCCGAGGCGACGGGGGAGAGGGCGGCGGTCTGCTCTGCGGTCGTCTGCAACGTCGCGGTGAATACCGAACCGGTGAGTCCGACCTTCTTCGCCAGGCAGTTGATCCACTTGGCGACCGAGGCGCTCGCGCAGTCGTAGCGCACCGCGGCGTAGCGCCGGACCAGATCGCGTCGCGCCAGGCTTCGAGGAGCATCTTCTGACGGTCCTCGCGGCGCCCGCCGCTCTCGGCGATTACCGCGGTTTGAGAAATCGAACAGGAGCGGCGCTCGTGCTCGTGTTGCTGAAGGTGTCGTGGCCGCGAGGCCTGTCAGGCCGCGACCGTGCCGGCCGTGTGGTGCGGGACCGGCAGCGACTGGCCGCGCTGCTCCAGATCCTCGGCGTAGGCAGACAGGGCCTCTTGGATTCGATCAACTGCCTCTTCGCGTGTGGAGCCGAGACCGATGACACCCGGCAGATCGGGCAGGTACGCACCCCAGCCGCCATCTTCGGCTTGTTCATAGATCACGACGTACTCGCTCATCGGAGGTTCTCCAGGCTGGTTGCGCGTCTGATGCTACTGAGCGTTCCCGCGGGCACCGTGTCGCTCCCCTTACCCGCAACCACGATCCGCTCAGCGCGATCCGGATGTGCCCAGACCTCATGAGAGCCCCGCTGACGCACGAGGCTCCAGCCAGCCTCGGTCAGGCGCTCCTGACCTCCCTGCTTCCACGAACAGGCAGAACGTTGCGCTCAAGTTTAATGCTCGTCAAACAGTGCACTAAGCCGTATAATGACCTCTATGGCGAGCACTAAGGCGGCATCACAGATAGCTCCTCTACCGGTGCGACGCGCCCTACGAGACCTTGGCACAGACGCACAAGCTTGGCGCAAGCTTCGAGGACTGACGCAAGCTCAGCTTGGCGACCGAGCAGGCGTTTCCCGGAACACGGTCAGGCGCTTCGAGCACGGCGACGGCGCAGTCAGAATGGAGATCGCGCTTCGGCTGCTAAACGCCCTGGGGATCCTCGGCAACATCACCCAAGCCCTCGACCCGTACGAGAGCGACATCGGCCGCCTACGCTCCGATGAACAGCTGCCGCAGCGCGTGCGCCCCCGGGACCTGACGCGAGGTGACCGTGGCTGACCCCGTAGAGGTCTACGTGCAAATTGCTGGCAAAGACACTCTGGCCGGCCAGTTGTGGTCGCATCGGCGGCGCCAGTCGGAATCGGCGACTTTCCGCTACGCGTCGGAATACCTCGCGCGCCCGGACGCCTACCAGCTCGATCCGGCGCTGGGCATGTTCGAAGGTGCGCAGCAGACCTCCCAAGGCCAGGCGCTGTTCGGAGCGTTCTCCGACTGCGCACCGGACAGATGGGGACGGCGACTGGTCAACCGCGCCGAACGTCATCGGGTCAAAGAAGATGAAGGTGTTCGCCGCAGCTTCAGAGAGATGGACTACCTCCTCAGAGTCCGAGACGACCTACGCCAAGGCGCGCTGCGCTTCCGATACCCCAACTCTCAAGAGTTCCTTTGGCCCGAAGCCATGGGCATACCGCCGCTTGTCGAGCTCGGCAAGCTGCTCAGCGCCGCAGAACGTCTGGAACGCGACGCCGAGAACGCAGCACAGTTAGCCCTGCTGCTACGCGGAGGCTCCTCCCTCGGCGGAGCCCGCCCAAAAGCGCACGTCCTCGACTTGGACGAGCGCATCTCAATCGCGAAGTTCCCGAGCCCGCGCAACGACGAATGGGACGTGATGCTGTGGGAGGCGGTGGCGTTGCGGCTTGCGGAGATGGCCGGGATCGACACGTCCGCAGGCAAGCTCCACGAGGTTGACGGCAAGCACGTCCTGATCGTGGAGCGCTTTGACCGGATTCGCGGTCGACGGATCGGCTACGTCAGTGCAATGACGATGCTGCAGCGCACGGATGGTGACTCCGGCAGCTACCTGGAGATCGCGGACGTTGTCGCTCAGGCCTCCCCGCATGCCGAACGTGACCTGCATGAGCTGTGGCGACGCATCGTGTTCTCGATCCTCATCTCAAACTTCGACGACCACCTGCGCAACCACGGCTTCCTGCGCCTCTCCTCCGCCGGTTGGTCACTTGCGCCGGCCTTTGATCTCAACCCTGACCCCCGACTCGGCCCTCGTGAACTGCACACGACAATCGACTTTGACCAGGTCGACGCCAGCGTTGAGCTGGCGCTCAGCGTCGCCGGCGAGTTCCGGCTCTCCGACAATGCGGCCGCTGATCTCGTCGCGCAGGTCAGCCAGGCCACCTTGCAGTGGCGATCTGTCGCCGGCCGACTCGGGGCGACACCGTCTGACTTGGGTCAGATGGCGCCGGCTTTTGAGCATGAGGCCGCAACCGAGGCCCGCATGCTGTCCGCCAAGGCCGGCTGACCCACGGGGGCCCCCGGGTGCCGCGTTCCACAGGTCCGCGGCGCGTTCAAGTCGACACTCGTTCTCATGTCGCCGCGTTACATGCGCACGCTGACCGACAACTCAGAGCATCCGAGGTTCCGCAGCTCAAAGCACGCCCGCGTCCGCACCGAGGAGGTGCCCGCAACGTTCTGGCTTGACAACTCCCTTGCCGCGAAGGGGATTGTCGGCTCGCCCGCCTGACTCGCGAGTTCTTCGGCGGCGAGATCACCGGAGACGACGCTTCCACGTCGGTAACTATTCACGTCGTTTTACGGTTGGGCAGGATTCCGGTCGTGTGCAGGGAAGTTTGCATGCATGGCGGATGCAAGGGATGTTGCGGGACAGCCGAGCTATGACGAGCTGGCGGCGTTGGTGGT